>Ga0209060_10000145_pt1 | contig 175694 bp, 163 predicted proteins | sample Coa_R1_8_FD_187155 | JGI IMG/M metagenome (GOLD analysis project Ga0209060, IMG submission 187155) | Surface soil microbial communities from Centralia Pennsylvania, which are recovering from an underground coalmine fire - Coalmine... | ecosystem: Environmental > Terrestrial > Soil >...
AAACGTGGAAAAGCCCATAATGAAGCTCTTATCGCCTGCGCCCGAAAGCTTCTGATCTACGCAAATACCGTCGTCCAGCGCGGAACCCCTTGGGTCGATAGACCTGCCTCCGCTTAATGGTTGCTACCGCGCTCAGAGAATTACCGCTTCGAGAACTGGAAGCTCCGACGCGCCTTGGCCTTGCCGTACTTCTTGCGTTCGACCACGCGCGGGTCGCGGGTCAAAAAGCCGCCGCGCTTGAGCACCGGGCGCAGGTCCGGCTCGTGACGCATCAGCGCCTTCGACAGGCCGTGGCGCACGGCGCCGGCCTGGCCGGACAGTCCGCCGCCCGAGACGGTGCAGGTCACGTCGTATTGGCCCTGCCTGTTGGCGGCAACGAGCGGCTGCTGAATCATCATGCGCAGCACCGGGCGGGCGAAGTAGGTCTCGACCGGACGCTCGTTCACCACGATCTTGCCGGCGCCCATCTTGATCCAGACCCGCGCCACCGCGTCCTTGCGCTTGCCGGTTGCATAGGCGCGGCCCTGCTTGTCGAGCTTTTGCACGTATTTGGGCGGCGCCGGCGCGGCAGCGGGCTTGAGCGTGGACAGATCTTCCAGCGTCTGGATGGTGTCGGCCATCAGGCGGTCCTCTTGTTCTTGCGGTTCATCGCCGCGATGTCGATTTTTTCCGGCTGCTGCGCGGCGTGCGGATGGTCGGCCTGCGGATAGACCCGCAAATTGCCGAGCTGGCGGCGGCCAAGCGGCCCGTGCGGCAGCATGCGCTCGACCGCCTTCTCGACCACGCGCTCCGGAAAGCGGCCGGTCAGGATCGACTTCGCGGTGCGCTCCTTGATGCCGCCGATATAGCCGGTGTGCTTGTAATAGACTTTCTGGTCGACCTTGCGGCCGGTCAGCACCGCCTTGGCGGCGTTGATGACGATGACGTTGTCGCCGCAGTCGACATGCGGGGTGAAGGTCGGCTTGTGCTTGCCGCGCAGCCGCAGCGCCACAAGCGAAGCGAGCCGGCCGACCACGAGGCCGTCGGCGTCGATCAACACCCATTTCTTGTCGACCTCGGCGGGCTTGGCCGAAAAGGTTTTCATCTTGCGTATCCGTTTGGAAAAGCGCCGGTCGCGTAAGCCGCCGCGCGCCATCTTGTAAGCGCGAACAATGCCTCGGTCAATCGCGGCCGTGTATTTTCTTGCAAGTTCCTCAGCCAGTTAGGTATACGGTATGATATTACCGTCCAAGGGGAAGTGAGTAGGTCGCGGTGGCGTGCGCTACGAGGTCGTCGACGCCGTCCGACCGGATGTCGATGTCGCCGACGGCGAGGCGCTTGCCGAGCTTGATCAGGCGGGCTTCGGCCAAAAGGTCGCCCGGCGCAGGCTTGCGCAGGAAATTGATGTTGAAGTTCGTGGTCACGGCGAGCGGCTTCCAGCCGATGGCGGACAGCACCGCGAGGTAGATGGAAAAGTCCGCCAGCGCCATGATGCTCGGCCCCGAAACCGTGCCGCCGGGGCGCAGCGAACGCGGGTGAAAGCGCCGCCGCACGATCACGCCGCCATGCCACAGCTGTTCGATGGCGTAGCCGCTATCCGGATTGAACATTTCGGGGAATTCGGCGGTGAGCCGCGCCTCGAGCGCCTTGCGCGACAGTTTGGGAGCGGCCATGTCAGTGTCCGCGCCGGTGCCCTGCCCTCTCATGGCGTCGCCTCCTCTGGCCTCACGATTCGGATACAATGGGCGCAGGCGAAAGCCAAAGCGCGCCCGACCAGCCAAGGCAATTTCGATGAGCACGCAAGCCGCCACAGCCGCCATTTCCGTCTCCGAGCCGATCCTGCTGCGCGAAGATATTGCCGGCATCGCGGTGCTCACGCTCAACCGGCCGGCCGCCCGCAACAGCCTCTCGGAGGCCATGCTGCAAGCGCTCGGCGAAGCGCTGACCGCGATCGCGCATGAGCGCGCCGTCCGCGCCGTCATTCTCGCCGCCAACGGCCCGGCCTTTTCGGCCGGCCACGATCTTAAGGAGCTCAATGCGCGCCGGGCCGACGACGATCGCGGCCGCGCTTATTTCAAGCGCATTATGAGTCTGTGCAGCACGGTGATGCAGCAGATCGTCATGCTGCCGCAGCCGGTGATCGCCGCCGTGCAGGCGACCGCGACCGCGGCCGGCTGCCAGCTCGTGGCGAGCTGCGATCTTGCCGTGGCCTCGCGCGCCGCGAAATTCGCAACGCCGGGCGTCAACATCGGCCTGTTCTGCTCGACCCCGATGGTGGCGCTGTCGCGCAACGTGCCGCGCAAACACGCGATGGAGATGCTGCTCACCGGCGAACTGATCGCGGCCGAGGACGCCGCACGCATCGGGCTTGTCAATCACGTGGTCGAGCCCGGCAGCGAGCGCGAAGAAGCGCTCACGCTTGCCCGCAAAATCACCGCCAAATCGGCGTTGACGCTCAAGATCGGCAAGGAGGCGTTCTATCGCCAGCTCGAAATGCCGCTCGCCGATGCCTACACCTACGCCTCCGAAGTCATGGTCGAGAACATGCTGGCGCGCGACGCCGAGGAAGGCATTGCCGCCTTCATCGAAAAGCGCCAACCGAAATGGCAGGACCGCTGAACGGTCGCAAGCAAGATTGCAAGATCGGCAGAGACGATGGACCACAATAACTATTCCGATACCTACATCCGCGGCATCCTCAACACGGTGAAGACCATTGCCATGGTCGGCGCCTCGGAGAAGGACGTGCGGCCGAGCTACTTTGCCTTCAAATATTTGCTCGAGCGCGGCTACAAGATGATTCCGGTCAATCCCGGCCATGCCGGCGACACCATGTTGGGCCAGCACATTTACGCGAAGTTGTCCGACATCCCCGAGCCGGTCGACATGGTCGACATTTTCCGCGCCTCGCAATACGCGCTGCCGATCGTGCAAGAGGCGCTGACGCTCAAACCGCGGCCGCAGGTGATCTGGATGCAGCTTGGCATTCGCAACGATGAAGCGGCGGCGCTCGCCGAGGCCAACGGCATGAAAGTCGTGATGAACCGCTGCCCGAAGATCGAATACGGCCGGTTGTCGTCGGAAATCGCCTGGCTCGGCGTCAACACCCGCACCATCAGCTCCAAGAAAGCGACCATCGGCGGCATGCAGCGCATGACGCTCAACCGTTCCACCGCCCAAGGCGGCGCCACCAGCGCGGCCGACCGCGCCCAGCGTGAAGAGACCGGCAGTTAAAATTGCGCCGGACTTCGTTGAACCTTTTTCACGCCTGCCCCGTCTAATGCAAAGGACCGGCGCGTCCTAGACGCCGGGCCACCGCGAGGGGGGCCATGAACCGTTTCACCGAACGCACCATCGCCACGATTCAGATCGCCGTTGCCTTGACGGCAGCCGCCGTCCTATTTGCGCCGATTGCCGCGCAAGCCGAAGTAGACGGCCAACAGGCCTGCATGCAGGACGCTTTTACGTTCTGCGGCCAATTCATCCCGGACCGCGACCGGGTCGGCGCCTGCCTGTTCGCCAACAAGACTCGGATCTCGCCGCTTTGCCGCGAAGCGATGAAACGTTACACTCCGCGCACCGCATCGGTTCGCTGACCTTATTTTAGTCCCAGCCTTTGCATCACCCGAGGCCCGCCTGCGCTCGCTCGGCGAGCTACGGCGGGTTTGGAGTTCGCCGAAGCGCGGGCTCGCGCGCCTTGACGCGCACGGCGGCTCCTATAAACCGGCAACGTTCGCTTCGCTTTTCCATGACGGACAGCGCCGAGGCACGCCATGACCGAACGCATTCCGGGCTTTTCGACGCTTGCGGTGCATGCCGGCGCGCAGCCCGATCCGACCACCGGCGCGCGGGCGACGCCGATCTATCAGACCACGTCCTACGTGTTCGAAAGCGTCGACCACGCCGCCTCGCTGTTCGGCCTGCAAACTTTTGGCAACATCTATTCGCGCATCGGCAATCCGACCAACGCGGTGCTGGAAGAACGCGTCGCCGCGCTCGAAGGCGGCACAGCCGGCCTCGCCGTAGCGTCCGGCCACGCCGCGCAGGTGCTGGTGTTTCACTGCCTGATGCAGCCTGGCGACGAGTTCGTGGCGTCGAAGAAGCTCTATGGCGGCTCGATCAACCAGTTCAATCATGCGTTCAAGAATTTCGACTGGCGCGTGGTGTGGGCCGACCCGGAGGATATTTCCTCGTTCGAGCGCGCGGTATCGCCGAAGACCAAGGCGATCTTCACCGAATCGATCGCCAACCCGGGCGGCGTCATCACCGACATGGCGGCGGTGGCGCAGATCGCCAAGCGCGCCGGCGTGCCCTACATCGTCGACAACACGCTGGCCACGCCGTACCTGTGCCGGCCGTTCGAGCACGGCGCCGACATCGTGGTGCATTCGCTGACCAAATTTCTGGGCGGCCACGGCAATTCGATCGGCGGCGCCATCGTCGACGGCGGCACCTTCAACTGGTCGCGCGAGAAGCGCTATCCGATGCTGTCGGAGCCGCGGCCCGAATACCATGGCGTGGTGATGCACGAGACGTTCGGCAATTTCGGCTTCGCCATGGCCTGCCGCATGCTGGCGCTGCGCGACATCGGCGCAGCGATGTCGCCGTTCAACGCGTTTTTGATCCTCACCGGCATCGAGACCCTGCCGCTGCGCATGCGCAAGCATTGCGACAACACGCAGGCGGTCGCCGAATGGATCGCCAAACACCCGTCGGTCGCCTGGGTGAGCTATCCGGGACTGCCGGGCGACCGCTACCACAATCTGGTAAAGCAATACTGCCCGAACGGTGCCGGCGCGGTGTTCACCTTCGGGCTCAAGGGCGGTTACGACGCCGGCGTCAAGCTCGTCACCAACGTGCAGCTGTTCTCGCACCTCGCCAATATCGGCGACACCCGCTCGCTGATCATCCACCCGGCCTCGACCACGCACCGCCAACTCACCGACGCCCAAAAGGTGCAGGCCGGCGCCGGCCCCGACGTGGTGCGGCTGTCGATCGGCATCGAGGACGTCGAAGACATCATCGCCGATCTGGAGCAGGCGCTGGCGGCTTGAGCGCCGGCACGCTTCTCGCCGTAACCGCACGCACATACGTGGAGCGTGATGCTCGAAGGCTTTTTCCAAGGCACCGAGATGCCGGATGCCGGCTGGTGGGAAGCGCTGTGGCCCGATCCGGCCGGCGTGTTGCGCGAATGCGGACTGAGCGCGGGGGCGTTCGCGCTGGATTTATGCGCGGGCACCGGCTGGTTCACGTTGCCAATGGCGCGGGTCGCTCGTCAGGTCTTGGCAATCGATGTCGACGACGAGCTTCTCGATGTGGCACGCCGCCGTCTCGGCGATGCCGGGCTGACGAACTGCGAGTTCACCACCGCCGATGCCTATCAGCTCGGCAAGTTCGTCAGCGCTCCGGTCGACTTTTTGTTCCTGGCCAACGTCTTTCACGGTGTGCCGGACCAGACGCGGCTGTCGCGCCTCGTCGCGCAGGTTCTCGCTCGCGGCGGCCTATTCGCCGTGGTGAATTGGCATCAGCGGCCGCGCGAACGGACGACGGTTATGGGTGCCCCGCGCGGACCCAAAACAGAATTGCGCATGACGCCCGACAGCGTCACGCGTGCGGTCGCGTCGTCGGGCCTCGCCCTCGTGCGCGTCGCCGAACTGCCGCCTTATCATTACGGCGCTATCTTTCAGAAGGTGCGAGGCTGAGGATCCATGCCGATCCGCCTGCGAAAATTTTTAGGCGCCATCGCGCTGATCGTTCTCGTCAGCGTCTGGGCGCTGGTCGCCATGGCCCTGGCGCAGGCGCCCGCCATTCACGACAGCGCGATTCTCTCCGTCGCCTACTACGTGATCGCCGGCATCGGCTGGGTGTTGCCGGCCATGCCGATCGTGGCGTGGATGGCAAGACCAGGAGTCAGTAATCAGTAGTCAGTAATCAGATTTTTTGCCTTCGTGTTTCTGATTACTGAGTTCTGATTACTGATTCCTGTTCACGGCGAAAGCCGTTCCACATCGCGGTCGCCGAGCCCGACAGCAGCACACGCACGTAGCGCAGGCGCTGGTATTCGCCGTTCAATGAAATGCGCGGCAGCGCCGTGAGTCGCTCGGCATGCTGCGGGAACAGCACCCCTGGCCGCGTCGTCACCGCGGTCTTGAAGCCGAGCTCAGCGGCGATCTTGAACTCGCGCGGCCCCGCCGAGGTGCGATCGCCGACCGGAAAAGACAAATGCTCCGGCCGCTTGGCCAGCGCCGCCTCGATCACCGAGCGGCTCAAATCCATCTCCGAGCGCACCGCTTTGTCCGGCAGCTTGGCGAGCATCGGATGCGTCACGGTGTGGGCGCCGATGGTGACCAGCGGGTCGGCGGCAAGCTCGGCCAGCTCCTCCCAGTCCATGCACAGGTCCGTGCAAAACGCCGCAAGGTCGACGCCGTAGCAGCTGGCGAGGTTGCGTACGACCTCGCGCAATTCGGTCTCGGTCGGCCGCCCGCGCAGCCACCAATAGAGCTCATCGTAGAGCGCGCGCTTTTCGCCGATCGTGGTGCAGTCGAAAGTCTGATTGCGCCCCTCGATATTGAGCCCGATGCGCTTGTTGCGGGCGATCACCGCTTCAAGCGCGAGCCACCACAGCTCGCCGAGGCGGTCGGGAAAGCTGGTGGCGACATAGACGGCAAACGGCACGCCTTCCGCCTTGAGCATCGGATACGCGACTTGGAGCGTGTCGCGGTAGCCGTCGTCGAAGGTGAGGCAGACGAAACGCCGGGCAAAATCGCGCTCGACGAGGCGCCGGTGCATCTCGTCGAGGCTGACGATATCGAGCTTGGCGCGGCGCAGGTCGGTGATGACGCGGCCGAAAAAGCGTGGCGTGATTTCAAGAAGGCGATTGGGCTGGAATCGCCCCGGCCGCGGCGGCCGCACGTGGTGCAAGGTCAAAATGGCGCCGACGCCGCCGAACAGCGGCTTGAGCACGCGATGCGCGCCGGTGAAATACAGCGATTCCAGCCCGCCGCGGATGATTGCCGGTTTGAGCGCGGCCACTTTAGACGCCTCTATTCTGCCGGCCGATTATTGGGACGCGAGGTTGACAATTGTTTGCCGTCAACAGGGCCCGGTCAACACGACCCCGTCGCAATCCCCAAGCGAACTAGGCGGCCTCGGCGCTCACCATGCCGGCGCCGCTTGCCAGGACGACCACATCGTGAAAGCCGGTGGCAAATAGGCGCTCGCGCGCGGTTTCGGCACTGGGACCGCCCGTTTCCCGGGCGAGCAGAACAGCGCGCGGCGCGATCTCGCCGATCGCCTCGAGGTCGGCCCCTTCGGCCAGCCCGGCATTGATGACTACATAATCGTAGCTGCGCGCCAGCGCCTCGATGCTGGGCGCCAGCCGCGGCGACGACAACAGCGCGATGCGCTGGCTCGGCTCGCTGCCGGCCGAAATGACATGAACCGATGAGAGCTTGTCTTTGCCGATAATGTCGCGGAACGACGCCGAACCATCGGCGAGTTCGGCGAGGCCGGGCGTCGACGGATCGCCCGACACCGCCTCGATCGCCGCATCGGCCGGATCGAGTCCGACCAGCACCACGCGGGCGCCTTTGGCGAGTGCCCGGGCCAGTTTGACCGCGGCCTCGCCGGTTTGCAGAGCAGCCGTGGCGGCGAGCACGGCGATGCGGCCGTTGCCCTCGCCGCGCAATCGTTGCGCCACGTCGGCCACCCCGTCGCGTGGCGCACTGGCGACGAAACGGAAGCGATCGTCGCTCGGCGCGCCGGCCGCGTCGCTTGCGTCGGACCATGATGCCGAGACAGGCGGCGCGTCACGCGGCGTCGGCATTGCCGTGCCTGCACCGGCCGGCGCGCTCAAGAGTTCCTTGGTCAGCACGAAGCCGCAGGCCAGCATCAGCGTCGCCACCGTGGCGATCAGCACGCTCGGCAATTTTTTCGGATAGGCCGGCACGTTCGACACCGTGGCGCGCGAGATTACCCGCGCATCGGCCGGCGACGAATTGAGCGTTTCCCGCGCGTTCGCCTCGCTGTACTTGGCGAGATACGATTCCAACAAATCGCGCTGCGATTTGGCGTCGCGCTGCAGCGCGCGCAATTGCACGTCGCGCTCGTTGGTATTGGCCGCCTGGTTCTTCACCTGGTCGAAGCCGGTCATCAGCGAATCGACGCGCGCGGCGGCGATCTTGGCGTCATTCTCGAACGAACGCGCCACCCGCTCGGCCTCGACCCGCAGCTGCTTGTCGAGATCGGCGATCTGCGCCTTCAATTCCTTGATGCGCGGATGACCGTCCATTAGCGATGACGATTGCTCGGCAAGCTGGGCGCGCAGGGTCACTTGTTGCTCAGACAGCCGGCGCATCAGCTCGGAATTGATGATGTCGGAGGCCTCGATCGGCTGCCCGGAGCGCAGCATCTCGTGGATGATTTTCGCCTTGGCTTCAGCGTCGACTTTTTGGGCGCGCGCGGCCGCGAGCTGGGCGCCGAAATCGCCGAGCTGTTGCGCCGACAGCGTGGTGTTGTTGGGCCCTTCGAGCAGATTGGAATTGGCGCGGAACGCGGCCACCTTGGCTTCGGCGTCGGCCACCCTCTTTTGCATGTTCGCGATCTCGCCGGACAGCCATTGCACCGCGGCGCGCGCCTGGTCCTGCTTGGCGCCGCGCTGGCGCACCAGGTAGGCCTCGGCGATGGCGTTGGCGACCGCGGCGGCGAGCTTCGGATCTTCGGACAAAAAATCGACGACAATGACGCGCGACTTTTCGACCGGATAAACGGTGAGCCGGTCGTAATAGGCCTCGAGCACCCGCTCCTCGGGTGTCATCCGCAGCGGGTTCTTGATCAGGCCGAGCGCGCCGAGCACGGCCTTGATCGGCGAAACGCCGTTAAGCGCCGGATCGAATTCCGGCCGCTCGCCGAGCTTGAGCTTGGCAATCACGTCCTGGGCAAGGTCGCGCGACAGCACGAGCTGCGCCTGGCTCGTCACCGCGACTTCGTCGACGGCGCCCCTGTCGATCAGGTCCTTGTCGGCGTCGGGGCGCAGAAAAACGTTGTCGCGGCCCTCGACCAGGATGCGCGCCTCGGACTGATATTTAGGCGGAATCACCTGCACCACGGCGAGCGTTGCCAGCGCGATGAACAGCGTCGGCCGCAGGATCTTCCATTTGGCACGCCACAGCGCCGCGCCCAACGCCGGCAGGTCGAACTCCGCGTCGGTGGATGGGCCCGCAATCCGCGCCGACGGCGACGCCAAACTCATTTGCTCACTCCCGAGCACCACAGAAACAGCCGCGCTGATCACAATCCATTAAGGTTGCCATCCGGTTAAGAGAGCCGCCGTTGCAGCACGGCTTTTACGTGTGCGGTTCAATTGCCGGCGCCGGGTGTGAGGATTTCTTAACCGCGCTCGGTCTCAATCGGGTTTAACGTTTTGCTCGCAATTTACGGATCGACGTCATGCCCGAGCTCACGGCCGAGCTTTTGGATGAAGGGCTGGTAGCAGCTCCGACCTTGGCGCCGGGGCAAGATACGGACGTGAACCGGCGTTCGACGGCGGCCCCAATCGGCACTGACTCATCCTCGGACAGTCTAAAAATCCTCCACGTTTTTCGTGCACCGATCGGCGGTTTGTTTCGCCATGTGCTCGACGTCGCGCGCGGCCAAGCCGCGCGTGGCCACCGCGTCGGCCTGATCGTCGACAGCATGACCGGCGGCGCGCGGGCCGAAGCGACGCTGGCCGGGCTTGCGCCGCGGCTCGCTCTCGGCATCGAGCGGATCGCTATTCCGCGGCAACTCAGCCTGCGCGACCTCGCCGCGGTGCGCCATGTGGCGCGAAAGATCGCCGCGCTCGAACCGGACGTGCTGCATGGCCACGGCGCCAAAGGCGCGGCTTTGGTGCGTCTTGCGCGGCGCCGCAACGGCGCGATCCGCGTCTGCACGCCGCATGGCGGCACGCTCGTTTACGCGCCCGGCACGCTCGCCGGCGGCTTTTACCGCATGCTCGAGCTGGCTCTTAGCTGGCGCACCGATCTCTTTCTATTTGAAAGCAATTACGCCGCAGCCGAGTTCAGCCGCGTGGTCGGCCCTCCGGGCGGAATCGTACGCATCGCGTGCAACGGCGTCGGCGATGCCGAGTTCATGCCGATCCCGACCCGTTCCGACACGGCCGACATCATCTGCATCGGCGAGCTGCGACCGGTCAAAGGTTTTGACATTTTGTTGGAGGCGCTGGCGACCCTCAAACGGTCCGGCCGCGTGGTTCGCGCCACTATTGCGGGCGAAGGGCCGGACGCGAGCAAGCTCAAGAACTTGAGCGAGGCTCTTGATCTGACCGGTCAAATTCAGTTCGCCGGCCATTTGCCGGCACGCGATGCGTTCGCGATGGGCCGCATTATGGTGATGCCGTCGCGGGCGGAATCCCTGCCCTATGTGATCCTTGAAGCCGCCGCCGCCGGCCTGCCGATCATCGCCACGCGCGTCGGCGGCCTTGCCGACGTCTTCGGCCCGCAAAGTTCCCGGCTGGTGCCGCCCGGCGATGCCGCCGCGCTCGCCGAGGCAATCGGCGCCGCATTGGCCGATCCGCTCGAGGTCAAGCGCGTCGCCGCCATCATCCAGGCCCGGGTGCGCAGCCATTTCACCATCGACGCGATGGTGGACGGCGGGCTGGCCGCCTACCGCGACGCCTTGGCAAAGCAGGCAAAGCAAAAAGCCCAACAATTCGCCTAACCAATTTTTGAACTTTATTCACTATTTTGCCGAGGGCGGGCGTGGCGCGCATCTGCCAGCAGCCCAAAGTTGCGTCAAAGAGTTGCGTAAGACATGTCGAGTCCCGAGCGTAGCGTGATATTCGATTCGGCGGGCGCCACGGCCGGCGCACCGCAGCCGCGCGCAACGGGCGCGCCGCGCCTCTCCGCATCGGCGCTCAATGCGGCAGCGCAGCCATTTCGGCGCGGCTACTCGCCGATTGTGCTCGCCGGCACGGTCCGGCTGCTCGAGGTTGCGCTGGTCGCGCTGGTCGGCTTTGCGGTCTATCTGGCGTACGTGATGCCGATCGAAGGCTTTGCCTGGCGCTATGTCGGGGCCATCGCCGGCATCGCGGTGCTCGCGCTGTTCGCCTTTCAGGCTGCCGACATCTACCAGGTCCAGGCGTTCCGCGGCCATGAGAAGCAATACATGCGGCTCGCCTCGGCGTGGTCGGTGGTGTTTCTCATCGCGATCAGTCTGTCGTTCTTCGCCAAGGCCGGCGATCAGTTCTCGCGGGTCTGGCTCGGCGGCTTCTATGTGCTCGGGCTGTGCACCCTGATCGGTTTCCGCCGCGCGCTGTTTCTTCTGGTGCGGCGCTGGACCCGTGACGGCCGGCTCGACCGCCGCACCGTGGTGGTGGGCGCCGACAAGAACGGCGAGTCGCTGATCGGCTCGCTCGCGGCGCAACGCGATTCCGACGTGCGCGTCATCGGCGTGTTCGACGATCGCGGCGAGGCGCGCAGCCCGGCAAGTTGCGAGGGCGTGCAGAAGCTCGGCACGGTCGACGATCTGGTCGAATTCGCGCGCCGCACCCGCGTCGATCTCGTGATCTTCTCGCTGCCGATCTCGGCCGAAGGACGCATCCTGCAGATGCTCAAGAAGCTGTGGGTGCTGCCGGTCGATATCCGCCTTTCCGCCCACACCAACAAGCTGCGCTTCCGCCCGCGCTCCTATTCGTACATCGGCAACGTTCCGGTGCTCGATATTTTCGACCGGCCGATTGCCGACTGGGACGTGGTGATGAAATGGCTGTTCGACAAAGTCGTCGGCAGTCTGGCGCTGATCGCCGCCGCGCCGGTCATGGCGCTGGTGGCGCTCGCCATCAAGCTCGACAGCAAGGGACCGGTGCTGTTCCGGCAGCGCCGCTACGGCTTCAACAACGAGCTGATCGAGGTCTACAAATTTCGCTCGATGTATGTCGAGCAGACCGACGCCACGGCGGCGCGCCTGGTCACCAAGGACGACCCGCGGGTGACCCGCGTCGGCCGCTTTATCCGCAAGACCAGCCTCGACGAGCTGCCGCAGCTGTTCAACGTGGTGTTCGCCGGCAATCTGTCGCTGGTCGGCCCGCGGCCGCACGCGGTCCACGCCAAGGCCGAGAACCGCATCTATGACGAGGCGGTCGACGGCTATTTCGCCCGCCATCGCGTAAAACCCGGCATCACCGGCTGGGCCCAGATCAATGGCTGGCGCGGCGAAACCGACAGCCAGGAAAAAATCCAACGCCGCGTCGAGCACGACCTTTTCTATATCGAGAACTGGTCGATCCTGTTCGATCTCTACATTCTGGCGCGCACGCCGTTTGCGCTGCTCAATTGGGAGCGCGCCTATTGAGCGACGTTGCCGCCGCTTATGGTTTCGGCGCGGCTGGCGCGGCCCATCAGGCGCTCGGCCGGCGCCTGCTCAACGCCATCCTGTTCGTCACGCTGGCGCTCAGCTCGATCGCTTTCATCGAGCCGTCGCCGCACGACATTATGATGATCGTGCTGCTCGGCGCGTGCGTTGCCGCGCGGGTACCGTTCGACCGCAAGCTGGTGCCGCTCCTGGCGTTGTTGATCGTCTGGCTGATCGGCGGCCTGTTGTCGCTGACCCAGGTCCCCGACCAGCGCCTCACCATCCAATACGACGGCACGTCGATCTATCTGGGCATCGCCGCCGTTCTGTTCGCCTGCCTGTTCTGCGACGGCGACATGGCGCGGCTGAAAATCTTGCGCCGCGGCTATTTGCTGGCCGCCTTGGTCGCCACTGCGGCCGGTTACGCCGGCTTCTTTCACCTCGTCCCGCACTACCAGATTTTCCTCGACAACGCCCGGGTCAGCGCGACCTTCAAGGATCCCAACGTGTTCGGGCCGTTCCTGATTTTTCCGCTGCTGCTGCTCATCATCGGCCTGATGACGCGCGGCGTGCGTATCGGCGGCCTGATCCTCGCCATGGCCCTGCTCGGCGGCCTGTTCTTGAGCTTTTCGCGCGGCGCCTGGCTGCATTTTGCGGTTTCGGCGGTGGTCGCCGTGACCCTGTTATTTGCCGTCAGCGAGCCGCGCATGCGCACGCGCATCGTGCTGCTCGGCATCGCCGCGACGGTGGCGGCGGCGCTGGTGGTTGCCGCGCTGATCTCGATCGGTTCGGTGCACGATCTCTTTCTCGAGCGCGCCAAGGCGATTCAGCCGTACGATATCGGCCCCGGCGGCCGATTCTGGGAACAGCGCCTGGCGCTCGGCCAAATTCTCGATCATCCGAACGGCATGGGCCCGTTCGAGTTCAGCCGCATCTTCGGCACCCAGCAGCACGACGTCTACATGCAGGGCTTTTTGGTCTACGGCTGGCTCGGCGGCGCGGCTTACGCCACGCTCGTCCTCGTCACGCTCATCGTCGGCATTCGCTCAGCGATCATAGCCACGCCCTGGCAACCGTATCTGATCGCCGCCTACGCGGCCTTCGTCGGCGAAGCTTTCGAAGGCTTCATCGTCGACACCGACCACTGGCGCCACTTCTTCCTGCTGCTCGGCCTGATCTGGGGGCTGACCGCCGCCACCATCAACGCCAGCCGGCGGCGCTCTGGTCTGCGCGACAGCTCCGCGCCAGCCGCCGCTCCTGCCGTCACATACGCGCGCTAGAATCGGCGTCGTGTTGCGCCATCGGGACCGGATAACTATAGTCCGCCGCGAGTTCGGAGCGTAGCGCAGCCCGGTTAGCGCACCAGTCTGGGGGACTGGGGGTCGCGAGTTCAAATCTCGCCGCTCCGACCAGACGACCAAACGACTAACTTTGAAAGCGTTGCGCTGCGCGCGGCAGCGGCTCTCGGCTCAGCGGCAAGTACCGTCTGCGCGCGCAGCGTGGTAGGCGGCCTGGCCGGCGTCCCAATTGGGCAGCCCGATGGCAAGCTTGGTCCAGCCGCTGCCCCATGGATTGTCGACGCTGTTCGACCAGACTTCGCACTCTCCGCTCGAGAATTGGATGAGCGCGTAATCGGCACGCGCCGGCGTCGTGGCGGCGAAAGCCAGCGCCAGCATGGGGACGGCAAAAGCCAGGGGTTTCAGCGGCATCATGGTCAAAACCCTCCGTGGGAGACACTGAGCGATGCACTAACGACGACCAACCGCCGTTTGTTTCAAACCGACCCGCGCCTTTCTTTCGTCCAACTCGCCACGGGGCTGACGCATCGCTCAAGCAGCGCAAAATGCATGTGGCCCTCGCGGTTCCATGACCCATTCACCGCGCGTTCATCTTGGGCTTACGAGAATCCCGGGCCATCGGGTGGGGTCGGGGCCCGCAATAGCGAGGCCGCAGCAATGAAACATCCCGTTGTCCTGGTTGTCCTCATGGCCATGGCTGTGCTGTTTGCTGTCGGCACCATGATGAATAGCGCGTGCAAGACCAGCCCTCACGCATGGTGCGACCCAACGCGGCAAGACGCGGCGCGAAGCCATGAGGCCAATAATCTGATTGGCCACGGCTCCGCCCGCGTGCCCCCGTCATCCCAAAAGCGATGACGGTTGCCACGCTCGCGGACACGCGGGCGCCGATCAAAAAGCATTGGCTGGAAGAGTGCCGCAACGGGCGCCTTGGCGGAGCAACCGAGCGCCCGCCGCGCGCCATCGCCTGACTTTCTGAATCAGGTCAACGTCAGCAATAGAATGAGAACGATCAAGGCGAGGCCAACGCTGTAAACCAAAAGAACATTCCATTTGACGCTGAACTGACCGACAAAGGGATACACTCATGGCGGCGTCCTCGCGTTTCAATTTTTGCAGATTGGACTAGCGGTTCATCGCGAGAAAGAAGGCGTCGACGGCCCGGCGCAATCACGCTACCCGCGCCGACGCCAAGTAAGGCAAGACATATACGCCGCGTGCAACGCGCGCGGCTTAAAGAACAAGACCATTTGAGCGTGATGAATTTCTGCGCCGATTGCGGCGAATTACGCGCCGGAATCCACGGGCGGTCTGGCAATGTGCCGCGACCAAGGCGGCATGGATCGGAGTCCGCGAAATTCTTTGAGTGTGGCTTTCCGGCCACCAACCGGCCAAAGCAAAGGGCCGGCCTTGGTCTTTGCGCAATGAAGCGAGCGCACGCCGTACGAGCGGCACATGGTCGAGCGCCCGCAGCGGCCCTGCGAGCGCTCGTGAAAGTTTGCTCGGTAAGTCAGACTTTGAGAGTGGGCCTCAATCACTCTCAGTGACTGATCGCCGCTAACAAACAAACTATACCATATTCCTTCACCACCGCGCGCCCATTCCAAATTATTGGTTAAGATGCGAACGCGGCGATGGGGCGATAAGCCAGCGCGGCGCCAGCGCCGATCGCGGCAGTTTGAGGTTCTCAGGACGAATTTGCTTCTGTATCGAAGATGCGAAGCCTCGCCCGCTCGGCAGCCGCAGACTCACGCCTGCAAACGGGCCCGCCGCCGATCCTCGTTGATCTGCATCAGCAGCACAAACAGATGGTGCGGGACTTCGTGTTCCGGCTCGTAGAGCTTCTGCAGCCCTGCACCGATGGCCTCTTGCATTACGCGGTACAGCGTTGCGGGCTCATTCGGTGCCCGTTCGCGATCGGGCGAATGCGTCATGCCGACACCGTTATCGTCCCCCCGGTGCCAAGCACAGAATGCGCAAAGAAACGCGAGTCGGCAAGCCGCAAATTACACGTCGACCCCGCGGCGTCGATTGGCCGCAAATCCGAGCCGCTGCAATGCGAAACGAAACGAAAAACGCCCTGCTGGTCGGACGGCGACGCTCTAGGCACCGCCGTTCGCACTGGCATCGGCAGAGCCATCATCCGCCAACACCCCCTCGAGCAAGCGGCGGCATTCCACCAGCTCGTCCAGCGTCGCGCGCAGTTGCCCGCGCGCTTCGCTGCCGAGTCCTGCGGCCTTGGGTTTGGCAGCGCCCAGCGACGCGAATGCCGGTTCGCGTCGCACCGGCGGCCGGTCTTCATCGGCGCGAACACGCGTGGCCGCGGCGGCAAATACCGGCCGCTCGGCTTGTTCGTGCATCTCGTCGCCGTCGTCTTCGATCCGGTCCTCGTCGGATGGCGGCGGCGGCGGCGCGGCGCCGGCGCGCCAGACATCCTGCACGAACGCGATGCCCTGCTCGCGCAGGATGCGCTGCACGCCGCGGATCGTGTAGCCCTCGCCGTAGAGCAAATGGCGCACGCCGCGAAGGAGATCGACGTCTTCGGGCCGATAGAAACGCCGGCCGCCGCCGCGCTTCATCGGGCGGATCTGCGTGAAGCGGCTTTCCCAGAAGCGCAGCACGTGCTGCGGCACATCGATCTCGTCAGCGACTTCGCTGATGGTGCGGAAAGCCCCCGGCGCCTTGTCCAATCGCTGCCCCTCGCCCGAGCCGAACGCTGCCGCTTACGCGGACGGGTTGTCGCCCGAATTGGAATTGATGCGCTGCTTGAGAATCGCAGACGGCTTGAACACCATGACACGGCGCGGCGAAATCGGCACCTCCTTGCCGGTCTTCGGATTACGCCCGATCCGCTGTCCCTTCTTGCGCACCACGAACGAACCGAACGACGACAACTTTACGGTATCGCCGCGCTCCAGACAGTCGGTAATTTCTTTCAATACAAGTTCTACGAGCGACGCCGACTCGCTGCGCGACAGACCGACCCTCTGGTAGACCGCCTCGCACAGATCGGCACGTGTTACCGTCTTTCCCGCCATGGCCAGCCCCGCCAGGTCGGCGACCGGTCCTCAGCGAAGACCGAGATCGCTCTGTATTATCAACGATATGAGCTTGGCAAGACAGGGTCAACGGGCTTGCGGACCGTCCCTGAGGCGCCACGGCGAAGCATCCGGCAGACGCGGATTTTGACTCTACCAGCGGACCAAGGCCGCGCCCCAGGTGAAGCCGCCACCCATGGCCTCGAACAGAAGGAGATCGCCGCGTTTGATCCGGCGCTCGTTGACCGCGTCGGACAGCGCCAGCGGGATGGAGGCCGCCGAGGTATTGCCGTGGCGGTCCACGGTGGTGACGATTTTCGCCGGCGCGATGCCGAGCTTGTGCGCCGACCCGTCGATGATGCGCTTGTTGGCCTGGTGCGGAATGAACCAGTCGATGTCTTCGGCTGTATAGCCGGTCGCCTTGAAGGCATCTTCCACCACGTCGGTGATCATCGCCACCGCGTGCTTGAAAACTTCGCGGCCCTCCATGCGCAGATGACCGATCGTGCCGGTCGAGGACGGCCCGCCATCGACGTAAAGCTTGGACTTGTGGCGGCCGTCCGAGCGCAGATGCACGGTGAGAATGCCGCGGGCCTCCGGTGTGTCCGGCTGCTGCTGTGCCTCGAGCACCACGGCGCCGGCGCCGTCGCCGAACAGCACGCAGGTCGAGCGGTCAGTCCAGTCGAGGATGCGCGAAAAAGTCTCCGAGCCGATCACCAGCGCGCGCGAGAACGCGCCGGATTTCAACAGCGCGTCGGCAGTGGCAAGCCCAAACACGAAGCCGGAACATACCGCCTGCAGGTCGAACGCCGCGCCGCCGGTGATGCCGAGATCGGCTTGGACCGAGACCGCGCTCGCCGGAAACGTATTATCGGGCGTCGAAGTGGCCAGCACGATGAGGTCGATCGAACCGGCCTCGACCTGGGCATGCGCCAGCGCCGAGCGCGCCGCGTTGGTCGCCATCTGCGCCGTGGTCTCGCCCGGCGCGGCAATCCGCCGCTCATGAATACCGGTGCGCTGGACGATCCACTCGTCGGAGGTGTCGACTTTGTGCGCCAACTCCTCATTGGTGAGGACGTGGTGCGGCAGATAGCTGCCGCAGCCGAGAATGACCGAGCGGCGCACCGTCACGAGGCCGCTCCGCCAAGCGCATGGCGCCGATAGTCGTGATGACGGCCGAGCGTGAAGCTGATTTTGGCCAACAACTCGTCGCGCACAACGCCGTGACCGACACCGATTGCCGCCGCGAAACCTTCCGCATCGGTGCCGCCGTGGCTCTTGATGACAATGCCGTTGAGGCCCAGAAACACGCCGCCGTTCGAACGCCGCGGGTCGATGCGCTCCTTCAGCTTGCGAAACGCGGAGCGGGCGAACAGATAGCCGATGCGCGCGCCCAGCGTGCGGCTCATGGCGTCCCGAACGTATTCACCCATCTGCCGCGCCGTGCCTTCGGCGGCTTTCAGAGCGATGTTGCCGGCAAAGCCTTCGGTGACGACGACATCGACCTTGCCGAGGCCGATATCGTCGCCTTCGACGAAGCCGACATAATCGAGGTTCGGCAATTTCTCCTCGCGCAGCATGCGGCCCGCCTCGCGCACCGGCTCCAGGCCCTTGACCTCCTCGACGCCGATGTTGAGCAGACCGACGGTCGGCCGCTCGATGCCGAGCAGAATGCGGGCCGTCGCCGCGCCCATCATGGCGAGATTGACGAGATGTTCGGCATCGGCGCCGATCGAGGCGCCGAGATCGAGCACGATGGATTGGCCGCGCAGCGTCGGCCACACCGCGGCGATCGCCGGACGGTCGATGCCCGGCAGCATTTTCAGCTCGAACTTGGCCATCGCCATCAGCGCGCCGGTATTGCCGCCCGAGATCGCAACATCAGCGTCACCTTTCTTGACCGCGGCGATGGCGAGCCACATCGACGACTTCCAGCGGCCGTAGCGCAGCGCCTGGCTTGGCTTGGCGTCCATGCGCACCGCCACTTCGGTGTGGGTGAATTTGGACACCGCCTGGAGTTCGGGGCGCGCATCGATCAGCGGTGACACTTGCGCGGCATCCCCGAAGAACAGGAACTCGGTGGCCGGATTGTGCCGCAAGGCCAGTTCGGCCCCGGCAACGACCACGGCCGGACCGTGGTCTCCCCCCATCGCATCCAGCGCAATGCGGACCTTGTCTGGCATCGCAGGATTGGCTTGCTAGTCCCGGAAGGAGGCGGCGGGCCGAAGGCGAGCGCGACAATAACGGTTCGGCGCGCCGACACAACAGCGCTCAGGAGCCATCGCGGTTCTTCATCAAGCCGGCAAGTCCGGCAAACGGCCCTTGGTCGGGCCGATTATCGCGCGGTGCCTCGAACACGGCGCCCGGCTGGCGCGGATATGGGTCGAGCCCGAGGAGCAGAAACTCGGTGGCGAGCGCGCCGAGATCCACCGTGCCGCCGACAAGCGGCTCCGGCTCGTCCCATTTCGGCTCGGCTTCCGCCTCCGGTTCGCCGTCCGTGGCGGCGGCTGCCGCGGATTGCGGCATGAAGAGCAGATCGATCTCTTCCTCGACTTCATTGGACAGCGGCTCGAGCGTGACCACGCAGGTCTGTCCGACCGTGGCCGAAACCCGGCCAGTCACGCGCAATCCGCCGCTCTGCGGCAACAGATCGAAGCTCGCATCGAGCCGGGGCACCTCGCGCAATCCCGCCATCCGCGCGATACCGGCCCGGGTTTCGGCGTCGGCGACCAGGTCCATGTGCTCACCGGTGTCCGGAACGCCGGCGACCGCGACGACGACACGCCAGGGCGTCTCGGGTTGCAGCCGTCTATGCACGCGCATCTGCAAATGCCTCAGGATCGGGAAATTCCAACGCGCCGCCAAACAGGGCGACGTCCTGTTGGACATCCAGCTGGCGGGCGACGCCCCGCGCGTAGCGCGCTAGGCCGGCAGCGCGAGCATCGATGCCCTCGGTCTGTAAAATATTGCGCGTCAGCGCGTTTTCAAAGTCTGCGGGATCTTGCGCCTCAAGAGCCGCGAGATAGGCCGCCTGCCGGCCATAAAAGGCCTCGCCGAAGCCGCGCATGCGCTTGGGCACGGTCAGATCGCCGACGCCCATTTCGCGCAAATTGCCGTCGAGGTCACGGCAGAAGGCATCGAAAAGTTGCTGGCCGAACGCGCGGCCGGGGTCGCCGGCCCGCGACAGCCGGCGCAGGACGAGCACGAGATGCAGCACGAGGAGGTCGAATCGGCCCTCAATCGTATCGGGCACCCCGAATTCGACGTAGAATGCCGGCAAGCGCGCCTGCGCCACGATGGCGCCATAGAGGCAAGCAATGCTGCCGGCCTTGGAGCGGCGCCGAAATGGCCGCAGGATCATGGGCTTAGTCCTAGATTGGCGATGCCGCGCTGGCAAGCCGGATGATCTCCGCACTTGCGGGTTTTGCCCGGACGGCGGTATGGGGCTACGGCAGTCGGCAGCTAGGTGCAAGGTGGAGCGGTGATGCGGGGCAAGGCGGCGGGTGGTCAGAGCCAGGGTGGCGCGCGGCGCACCACGGCGGCGTGCCTTGTGGTGCTGGCGCTCGGCGCCCTGCCCGGCGGCTGCTTCGGCGAGACATTTCAACGCGGCTACGTGCTGCCGGACGGCGCGCTGCAGCAGATCCCGCTCGGCGCCTCGCAGGAGCAGGTGCTGCTCGTGCTCGGCACGCCATCGACGGTCGCGACCGTCAGCGGCGAAGCGTTCTATTACATCTCGCAGCGCGCCGAACGGTCGGTCTCATTCATGCCGACCCAGGTCGTCGACCAGCGCGTCATCGCGGTTTACTTCGACAAGAACCGCCGGGTGCAGCGGCTCGCCGAATACGGGCTCAAGGACGGCAAGGTGTTCGACTTCATCAGCCGCACCACGCCGACCAGCGGCGCCGACCTGTCGATCATCAACGGCATCTTCCGCATCATTGCCGACAAGACGACCTGACGGTCATCGGACGATACTACACCTGAAACAGAACCGGCGGTCCTGCGGCCTCCGGTTCTGGGTTCTGATTACCGGTTACTGATCACTGACTTCCGATCAGTGCGCCAACACGGCGAGCAGCAACAGCGCCACGATGTTGGTGATCTTGATCATCGGATTGACCGCGGGTCCGGCGGTGTCCTTGTAGGGATCGCCGACCGTGTCGCCGGTCACCGCGGCTTTGTGGGCGTCGGAGCCCTTGCCGCCGTAATGGCCGTCCTCGATGTATTTTTTGGCGTTGTCCCAGGCGCCGCCGCCCGAGGTCATCGAGATCGCCACGAACAGGCCGGTGACGATGACGCCGAGCAGCATGGCGCCGACCGCGGAGAACGCCGCCGATTTACCGGGCGCGCCGCCGCCGGCGATGAAGTAGACGACGAAATAGGCGAAGATCGGCGATAGCACCGGCAACAGCGACGGCACGATCATTTCCTTGATCGCGGCGCGGGTGAGCATGTCGACGGCGCGGCCGTAATCCGGCTTGTCGGTGCCCTGCATGATGCCGGGCCGCTCGCGGAATTGCCGGCGCACCTCTTCGACGATCGACGAGGCGGCGCGGCCGACCGCGGTCATGCCCATCGCGCCGAACAGATATGGCAGCAGGCCGCCGAACAACAGGCCGGCAACCACATAGGGATTGCTCAGCGAGAAATTCAGCGACACGCCCTTGAAATAAGGGTGCGTCGCCGCATTGGCGATGAAGAAGTTGAGATCCTCGTTATAAGCGGCGAACAGCACCAGCGCGCCGAGTCCGGCGGAGCCGATGGCATAGCCCTTCGTCACCGCCTTGGTGGTGTTGCCGACCGCATCCAGCGCGTCGGTCGACTTGCGCACTTCTTTCGGCAGCCCGGCCATTTCGGCGATGCCGCCGGCATTGTCGGTCACCGGCCCGAAAGCATCGAGCGCGACCACGATGCCGGCGAGCGCCAGCATGGTCGTCACCGCAATCGCAATGCCGAACAGCTGAGCGAGATTGTAGCTCACCAAAATGCCGGCGATGATGACGATCGCGGGCAGCGCGGTGGCTTCGAGCGACACCGCGAGACCCTGAATGACGTTAGTGCCGTGACCGGTCCGCGAAGCCTCGGCGATCGAGTGCACCGGCCGGTAATTGGTCCCGGTATAGTATTCGGTGATCCAGATGATCAGCCCGGTGACGACCAGACCGGTGACGCCGCACGCGAACAGGTCGGCGCCCGAATATTTGACGCCGGCGAGCGGGCCGAAGCCGATCAGGAAATAAACCACGCCGGCAATGCCGATCAGCGACAGGATCGCGGTTGCGATCATGCCCTTGTAGAGCGCGCCCATGATCGACTGATTGGCGCCGAGCTTGACGAAGAATGTGCCGATGATCGAGGCAATGATGCACACCCCGCCGATGGCGAGCGGGAAGGTCATCATGCGCGTCACCGCATCGGCCGACACGGTGCGGAAGAAGATCGCCGCCAGCACCATGGTGGCGACCGTGGTCACCGCGTAGGTCTCGAACAGGTCGGCCGCCATGCCGGCACAGTCGCCGACATTGTCGCCGACATTGTCGGCGATGGTGGCGGGATTGCGTGGATCGTCCTCTGGAATGCCGGCCTCGACCTTGCCGACCAGGTCGCCGCCAACGTCGGCGCCCTTGGTGAAAATGCCGCCGCCGAGACGGGCGAAAATCGAAATCAGCGAAGCGCCGAAGCCGAGCGCCACCAGGGAGTCGACCACGGTGCGGTCGTTGGCCGCCAGATGCAGCCCCTGGGTGAGAATGGTGAAGTAGACGGTGACGCCAAGGAGCGCGAGCCCGGCCACCAGCATTCCCGTAATGGCGCCGGAACGGAAGGCGAGCTCCAGGCCGCCGGCGAGCGAGCCGATCGCGGCTTGCGCGGTGCGCACGTTGGCCCGCACCGAGACGTTCATGCCGATGAAGCCGGCCGAACCGGACAGGATGGCGCCGATCGCAAAGCCGATGCCGACCAGCCAGCCAAGGAAGAAGCCGACGATCAGGAAGATGACGATGCCGACTGCGGCGATGGTGGCGTATTGCCGCCGCAGATAGGCCTGCGCGCCTTCGCGCACCGCGGCCGAAATCTCCTGCATACGAGCGTTGCCGGGGTCGGCCTGCATCACCGAATAGGTGGCCCAGACGGCGTAGAGGATGGCCAATACGCCGCACAAAATGATGAGCCACAAGACGTTCATGACAAAACCCCGGCTGTTGTGAGGGCCGGACCTGCCGGCCCGGCCCAAAAGGTAGGTGGAAGGCGCCCGCCGCACGATCAAGCCCGCGGGTGCCGGAAATCGGCGCGGACATCGCATAAAACGTCCAGCCGCGCAACGGCGGGCTCGAATTTCCGGCCGAATCGACTGAATTCAAAGTCAGCTGAAAATGGTCTAGCCTTGCAGCGGCAGTAAATCCTCAATCAGGAGGCTCGCATGTCCGCAGCGCGCTTCTTCGCCGCGTGCATCATTGTCACCGCATCGCTCGCCACCGCGGCGTTCGCAGCCGATTATCCGGCGCCGCGCCAGGGCGACTTCATCGCACACGATTTCAAATTCCATACCGGCGAGGCGATGCATGAGCTTCGATTGCACTACACCACGATCGGCGAGCCTACCGGCGCGCCGGTCCTCCTGCTCCACGGCACCGGCGGCTCCGGCGCCAATTTCCTGACCAAGGCGTTTGCCGACGAGATGTTCGGTCCCGGACAGCCGCTCGATGCCGGCAAATACTTTATCATTCTGCCGGATGCGATCGGCGCCGGACATTCGACCAGGCCGTCCGAAGGCCTGCGCGCCAAATTTCCCGCCTACAATTACGACGACATGGTGCAGGCGCAGTACCGCCTGATCACCGAAGGCCTCGGCCTGCATCATCTGCGCCTCGTCATGGGCAATTCCATGGGCGGCATGCAGACCTGGCTGTGGGGCGAGCGCTATCCCGGCTTCATGGATGCGCTAGTGCCGATGGCGGCGCAGCCGACCGCTATGGCGAGCCGCAACTGGATGCTGCGGCGGATGATGATCGAACTCATTCGCAACGATCCGCAATACGATAACGGCAATTACACGAACCAACCGCCGTCGCTGCGGCTTGCCAATGTGTTCTTCGGTATTGCAACGAGCGGCGGCACCCTCGCCTATCAGAAACTGGCGCCGACCAACGCGCTCGCCAACAAGCTGGTCGACGAGCGCCTCGCCGGGCCGCCGCCCATCGACGCCAACGATTTCATCTACCAATGGGGCTCGTCGGCCGACTATGACGCCGCGCCCGGCTTGGAGCGTATCGAGGCGGCGCTGCTCGCCATCAACTCGGCTGACGACGAGCGCAATCCGCCGGAATCCGGGATCATGGACCGCGAGCTCAAGCGCGTGAAGAACGGCAAGCTCTATCTGATCCCGGCCAGCGACGAGACGCGCGGCCACGGCACGACCGGCATGGCGAAGTTCTACGCCGAACAGCTGCGCACGTTCCTGGCGGCGGCGCCGAGCCGGGGCATGTAGGGGAGCCGTTGCGATGACCGAGCCCGTGGCGGGAAATTCCCCGACCAATCACTGGCATCCGAATTTCTGGCTGTACGAGCTGCCATTCAGCCTGGTGCTCGTGCTGACGATCTTCGGGGTCGCCTACGAAACCTTCTCGCGACAGCCGATCAGGCTGTATTGGGAGGTGCTCGCGCCGTTCCTGGTCCTGGTCTGCATCGGCGCCGGTTGGCACCACGCAACCGACAATGCCGCCCGCGGGCGTCTCATAGCAACGCAAGTTGTGCACTGGGCCGCGTTCCTCATCGTCATCAACATGATGCTGTTGCCCTCGGTGCAAAGAAACTTCAGCGCCAACGCCACCGGGCTCGCTATTTTCACGCTGCTGTCGCTCGGTACGTTCACGGCCGGCGTGCACTTGCCGTCGTGGCAGGTCTGCCTGCTCGGGCTCATCATGGCGCTCGGCATTCCGGCCATTGCCTGGGTCGAAAATTCAGCGCTGTTTTTCTTGCTGATTGCAGCTGCCGTTCTCGGACTCGGCGGCGTGCTATGGTGGCATTGGCATGGCGGGCGCCGCAAGCCGACCTGACGCGCGAGGTCGGCGGCAAGAGGCACGTGAGATTCCCGGCCCCGTTACTCCAGCTCCACGGTCTTGAAATCCGCCGGCAGCACGATTTCCAGAAGCTCGCAATCGTCGGAATAGTCCAGCACAGCGTGCTTGATGCGCGGCGGCTGCAGCCAGCATGAGCCTTCGCGCATGGTGACGACGCCGTGGCCCTCGTACTCGCCTTTGATCCACCCCTTGAGCACGTAGATCATCTGGAATTCGACGTCGTGATAGTGCCGCTTCGACACGACCGCGGGGTCGCACGGCGGCACCATCCTGATGACATGCGCGACCACCAGGCCGTCGGTGGCGTCGGCGATCGAGAGATCGCGATACTGGGCATAAGCGCGTAATCCAGCCTTGAACGCGCCCGGCGCGAGGTGGCTCGCCACGAAGCGCTGCCGGCGCGGACGCTGTTTGGTCTTTGGCGCCGTTGCGGCGCGTGTGCGTGACACCTTGCGTGGCGCGCGGACGGATTTTCGTGGACTCGGCCGCGCCGCCGAACGCCTTGCGGCCTTGCGCATTCCGCTTGCCTTGGCCATGCGATCATCCTCCCCTCGCGTAGCGTAATCCGGGACGAGAATTATAGCAGGTAATGCCCCGGATTTCGCTTCGCTCCATCCGGGCTACGGCGAGATCACACCGGATTGGGCCGGCGTATGAGCGCGCCCCAGGCGAGCAGCAGCGCCGCCATCAGGACCACTGGGAATACCATGCCGTTGACCGCGTCCCAGCCGTAGCGCGACAGCAGCGCGCCGGACGAGAACGAGCCCAACGCCATCGAGCCGAACACCAGAAAATCGTTGAACGCCTGGACCTTGTTGCGCTCGTGCGGCTCGTGGCATTCGGTGACCAGGGTGGTGGCGCTGATGAAGGCGAAATTCCAGCCGACGCCGAGTACCGCAAGCCCGATCCAGAAATTCCACAGCGCGATGCCGGCAAGCCCCATCGCGGCGGCGCCGACGATCATGGTGAGGCCGAGCGCCATCATCCGCCGCACGCCGAACCGCAAGATCAGCGAGCCGGTGACAAAGCTCGGCGCATACATGCCGATGACGTGCCACTGAATGCCGAGCGCGGCTTCGTTGACCGAATGATTGCACATCACCATGGCGAGCGGCGCCGAGGTCATGATCATGTTCATCATGGCGTAGCTCGCCATGCCGCAAGCGGCCGCAACGATGAAGCGCGGCTGACCGATAATGGCGATCAGCGGCCGGCCGTCGGCAAACGCGCGCGACACCGGGGGGCGCGGAATCTTGACGAACACCAGCACGCCGGCGGCAAGCGCGGCGCAGGCCGATTGGGCCAGAAACGTGCCGGCGAACAGCGCCGCCGGAATCAGGTCCTTGGTGAAAATGACGAGCTGCGAGCCGATAATCCCCGCGAAGATGCCGCCGGCGAGCACCCAGGACACCGCCTTCGGCCGAAATCTCGGGCTCGCGGTGTCGGCGGCGGCGAAGCGGTAGGACTGATGCGCGGCCGCATAGAGGCCGCCGCAAAACGTGCCCAGCAGCAACAGCGCGAACGAGCCATGCATGACGGCCGTATACGAGACGAGGCCGGAGAACATGCCGAAGACCGAACCGGTCTGCAGCGCAAAGCGGCGGCCGAACGCCTTGGCCAGCATGCCGACCGGCAACGTGCCGATCCACATGCCGAGCACCATGGTGCTGATCGGCACGGTCACAAGGGCCGGGTCCGGCGCCAGCATCGAGCCGATGATGCCGGTGGTGGCGGTGATGACGGTGGCATTGCCGCCGGCCATGGCCTGCGCCACGGCAAGCACCAGCGCATTGCGCGCGGCGAGCCGGTCGTCGGCAACGTCGATTGCGGGTGCGGCAAGCACGGTCATGAGTCGGCTTGTACAAGCCGCATCGGGCCGGCGCTACTGCGCGCGACGCATGGCAGCGCAATTCGCCATTCGCCCAAATCAGAAATGGCTGAACGACGGCCGCGCGAATTCGAGCACTTTGCCGTCGTGCATGAAGCGGGCGCCCTGCCCCGCAACCACACCGCCGATTTCGCTCACCGCAACGCCAACACTTTCTGCCGCGGAGCGAAACGAAGCCAGCCGTCCGGCAGGCAGCGTCAACAGGATTTCATAATCGTCACCGCCGGTGAGCACCGTTTCGAGCAATGCTGAATCGGCCGCGAGCGCGGCGCGAGCAGCTACCGACACGGGCACGCGCGTTACATCGACTTCGGCGGCGACGCCGGATGCGCGACAAAGCTTCACCAGATCGCCGGCCAAGCCGTCGGAAACGTCCATCGCAGTCGACGCGTGCTGCAACACAGCCTCGGCCAATGCGCTGCGCGGCTGCGGCAGCAAATAACGTTGGTGTAGATGCTCACGCATCGGCTCGGTCAACCGCCAGCGATCAGCTAAGTCGGCATCGCGGCGCAGACGCACGCCGAGCGCCGCGTCGCCGATGGTGCCGGTCACCACGACGCGATCGCCGGCCTTTGCGGTCGAGCGCCGGATCATCTTGCCCTGCGGCACGGCGCCAAATGCCGCGATGGAGATCGACGTCGGACCTGGCGTGCGATCGGTGTCGCCGCCAAGCAACGGACATTGGTAATACTCCGCGTCGGCGCCGAGCCCCGCGGCAAAATCGGCCAGCCATTTTTCTTCGACGTCGGCCGGCAACGCCGCAGACAGCAGAAAGCCAAGCGGCTTGGCGCCTTTGCCGGCGAGATCGGACAGATTCATCCGCAACGCCTTGCGGCCGATCGTGTCGGGCGGATCGTCGGGAAAGAAATGCACGCCGGCGATGACGCCGTCGGTGGTGAGCACCAGATCGCAGCCCGGCGGCGGCGTCAGGATCGCGGCATCGTCGGACAATCCGAGAGCGCCCGGATGCTTGGCCAGCGGCCGGAAGTACCGCGCGATCAGGCGCTCCTCGGCCGAACCTTCTTCCCGCGCGGCCATGATGCTCTCGTCTAGCCGCCGGAAAATTCGGCGGCGCGCAGTTGACGTGCCAGCTGGTCGAGCACGGCATTGACCATGCCGGTCTCGTCCTCATCGACGAAGGCGGCGGCAACGTCGACGTATTCGGCGGTGACCACGCGCGCCGGGATGTCGGGTCGGCACGCCAGCTCGTAGGCGCCCGCCCGCAGCACTGCGCGTAAAACCGCTTCGATGCGCTTGAGCGGCCAGCCGCGTGTGAGTGCGGCGTCGATCTGCGGATCGAGCCGGGCCTGCTCGCGTACCACGCCGCCGACGATATCGCGGAAGAAGGCGGCTTCCGCCGGCCGGTATTGCGCGCCTTCGACTTCGCCGCCGAGCCAATGGCTTTCGAATTGCGACAGAATCTCGTTGATCCCGGTGCCGATCAGATCCATCTGATAGAGCGCCTGCACGGCGGCAAGCCGCGCCGCGCCGCGCTTGTTGGCCTTGCGTATCGCGTTGGATTTCGCCGGCAGGGCCATCTCACCGCGCTCCGAGCCGCCGCTTGAGCGCGACCAGCGAAAGCGCGGCGCGCGCCGCGTCACCGCCCTTGTCCTGGCCTTCCATGCGGGCGCGGGCCAACGCCTGCGCCTCGTTCTCCACCGTGATGATGCCGTTGCCGATCGGGATACTGCGCGCCAGCGACACGTCCATCAGTCCGCGCGCCGATTGGTGCGAGACGATCTCGAAATGAATGGTCTCGCCGCGGATGACACAGCCCAGCGCGACCACGCCGTCATACGGCCGGCGGCGGCGCCGCGCCGCGTCGAGTGCCAGCGCAATCGCCGTCGGAATTTCCAGGGAACCCGGCACGCTGATGCGGTCGAAGGTCGCCTGCGCTTGCTCGAGCGCCCGCGTCGCACCGGCAAGCAGCGCATCGGCAATCGCTTCATAGAAACGTGCCTCGACGATGAGGATACGCGCTCCTTTGCCGTCGCTGTTGTCGCTTTTGCCTCGCCGCGGCCCGGCCATCGCTGCGCTCCGTTCCAGCGCGTGGTAGCAAGGGCGGGGGGCGCGAACAAGCGTGGCGCGAACTAAGGCCGCGCCGCCTCCAATAACCGCGCCGCATAGCGCGCCATCTGATCGACTTCGAGGTTGAGCCGGGCGCCGATACCGTGCCCGCCGAGCGTGGTGACTTTTAACGTATGCGGAATAATCAGCACGGTGAAGGCGCTGCTCTCGATCTTGTTGACGGTGAGCGACACGCCATCGAGCGCGACCGACCCCTTCGCCGCGATGAAGCGCGCCAAATCGGCGGGCGCGCGCAGCGACAGCGCCGCCATGTCGACGAAGTCGTCGCGTGCCAAAAGTTCGGCGATGCCGTCGACGTGGCCGCTGACCAAATGGCCGCCAAGTTCATCGCCGAGCCGCAGCGAGCGTTCGAGATTGAGCCGCGTGCCGCGTTCCCAGCCGGCGGCGGTGGTAACCCGCAAGGTCTCGGCGGCGGCATCGACCGCGAACCAGCCGCGGTTTCCAGTTTCGCCGCGCGCCACAGCGGTGAGGCAGATGCCCGAGCAAGCGATTGATGCGCCAATGTCGATCGTCTGCGGATCGTAGCCGCAGGCGATGGTCAGCCGCCGCAGACCGTCGGCCTTTTCCTCGACGTCAATGATTTCGCCGACGTCGCTGACAATGCCGGTAAACATTCGCATCACCTGCGCTGGTAGATTTCGAGCCGATCCGGCCCGATCTGTTCCGCTTCACCCTGCTGCAGCCGCAACAGCGCGATCTCAGCCGACGGATTGAATGCGTCAATCCCATCATCGCCGACGACATTGGGCGACACGAACAGCATAGCCTCATCGACGAGGTCGGCGGCAAGAAACGCGGCAGCCACGGTCGGCCCGCCCTCGACCAAAAGCCGGGTGATGCCGCGCGCGGCAAGGAGTTTCAGCGCAGCGGCAACATCGAGCCGTCCATTCGCTGCTCCGATACGCAAAACGTCCACGCCGAGCGCCCGCAAGTTTTCTTCGGCCGCACGCGGCGCCTCAATTCCCGCGATGATCCAGACCGGCACCTCACGCGCGCTTTGCACCAGCCACGAACCGAGCGGCAGCCGCAGGGCACTGTCGAGCACGATCCGCACCGGCGAAGAGGCCGCCATGCCGGGCAGCCGGCAGGTCAGCATCGGATCGTCGGCGAGCGCCGTGCCGATGCCGATCAGGATCGCGTCGCTGTGCGCGCGCATCAGGTGGACGCGCTCGCGCACGGCTTCGCCCGTGATCGGCAATGGACGCCGGTCGGCGGCGGCCACCTTGCCATCGGCCGATATGGCAAGCTTGAGCATCACATGCGGCCGGCCGTCTTGCATGCGCCGGAGATGGCCGGCGTGATCGCGGCGCGCTTCCGCCTCGCCAGCTCCGACGTCAACAATAATTCCTGCGGCGCGCAGCCGCGCATGACCCTTTCCTGCGACTTCCGGATTGGGATCCTCCAAGGCTGAGATGACGCGCGATATGCCCGCAGCGACGATCGCGTCCGCGCAAGGCGGCGATTTTCCGTGATGCGAGCACGGCTCGAGCGTGACATAGAGCGTGGCGCCACGCGCCGCGTCGCCGGCGCGGCGCAGTGCCTCGACCTCGGCATGCGGCCGCCCACCCGGCTGCGTCCAGCCGCGTCCGACAATGATGCCGTCCTTGACGATCACGGCGCCCACCGCCGGATTCGGCCAAGTGCGGCCGAGTCCGCGCCGGCCCAGCGCCAACGCCGCGTTCATGAACCGGAGGTCATCGTTTTGCGCCAACGCCGCGTCCTATGACCGGCCGCTCGCCGTCACTTGCGGGCGATCTCGGCCGCCTCGTCGGCCGACAATTCGGCCAGCGCGGTTTCGAAATCCTTGGCTTCGCGGAAATTGCGGTACACCGAGGCAAAGCGCACGTAGGCGACGTCGTCGAGCTCGCGCAGATGCGCCATGACGGTCTCGCCGATGGCTTCCGAGGAGACTTCGCTCTCGCCGAGGCTCTCCAATTCGCGCACGATCTTCGACACGATCTGGTCGACACGTTCGGGCTCGACCGGACGCTTGCGCAGCGCGATCTGCACCGAGCGCAGCAGTTTGTCGCGGTCGAACGGCACGCGCCTGCCGTTGCGCTTGATGACGATCAGCTCGCGCAGCTGCACGCGCTCGAAGGTGGTGAAGCGGAAATTGCAGGTGAGGCAAACGCGGCGGCGGCGGATCACCGAGGAATCCTCGGTCGGCCGCGAATCCTTCACCTGGGTATCGAGGCTTCCGCAACTCGGACAACGCATTCCTGCCCCCGTCGCTTCTTTCCGCCGTTCAGCCCTCGTAGATCGGGAAGCGGCTGACCAGCCGGCCCGCCTTTTCGCGCACCGCGGCCTCTGCCGCCGCATCCTCCTCGGCGCCTTTTTGCGACAGCGCGTCAAGGACTTCAGCGATCCAGTCGCCAATCTGCCTGAACTCGGCAATACCGAAGCCGCGGGTGGTACCGGCCGGCGTGCCGAGGCGCACGCCTGAGGTCACGGTCGGCTTTTCCGGATCGAACGGGATACCGTTCTTGTTGCAAGTGATGCGGGCGCGGCCGAGCGCCACTTCGGCCACCTTGCCGGTCAGCCGCTTCTTGCGCAGATCGACCAGCATCAAATGCGTGTCGGTGCCGCCGGACACGATGTCGAAGCCGCGCGCCTTCAAAGTCTCGGCCAGCGCCTTGGCATTCTCGACGACGTTGCGCGCATAGGTTCGAAACGATGGACGCAGCGCCTCGCCGAACGCCACCGCCTTGGCGGCAATGACATGCATCAACGGTCCGCCCTGCATGCCTGGGAAGACCGCCGAATTGAACTTTTTGGCCAGTTCCTCGTCGTCGGTGAGGATGGTGCCGCCGCGCGGCCCACGCAGCGTTTTGTGCGTGGTCGTGGTCACCACGTGCGCATGCGGAAACGGGCTCGGATGCGCGCCGCCGGCAACGAGGCCGGCGAAATGCGCCATGTCGACCATCAGGTAGGCGCCGACCTCGTCGCAAATCTCACGGAAGCGGCGGAAATCGATGAACCGCGGATAAGCCGAGCCGCCGGCGATGATTACCTTGGGCCGATGCGTGCGGGCGAGTTTTTGCACCTCGTCGATGTCGATCTGATGGTCGTCGCGGCGCACGCCGTACGGCACCACCTTGAACCAGCGGCCCGACAGGTTGACCGGCGAGCCGTGGGTGAGATGACCGCCGGCAGCGAGATTGAGCCCCATGAACGTGTCGCCGGGCTGCATCAGCGCCATGAACACTTCGGCATTGGCCGAGGCGCCGGAATGCGGCTGCACGTTGGCAAACCGGCAGCCGAACAGTTTAGTCGCGCGCTCGATGGCGAGCCGCTCGGCGATGTCGACGAACTGGCAGCCGCCGTAATAGCGCCGGCCCGGCAAGCCTTCCGCATACTTGTTGGTGAGGACGGAGCCCTGCGCCTCGAGCACGGCGCGGCTGACGATGTTTTCCGAGGCGATCAGCTCGATATCGTCGCGCTGGCGGCCAAGCTCTCGCGCCACCACATCGGCGATTTCGGGATCGCTCTCGGCCAGGCTTTCGCTGAAAAAGCCCTCCTCCGTTACTTTGGCGCTCTTTGCACTATTGGGTGCCGACATTCCCTACTCCTGGCCGCCTGCCATTTGCGGCCGTGATACACCGGCCCCCGGCATCATACCAGCCGCCGGGCGCAAGACCTTGGGGAATTCTCGCAAGCCTTGCCGCTATATTTAGGCGAGCCGTCGGGTTTACCCGACCCCGCCCATCGGCTGAACAAGAAACCTCGTTTCCCGGATGCGGTGCAGCGCGCCGCGGTGCACCGCTGATCCGGGATCGTCCCGAACTGGCGTCTGTTGCGATCCCGGCTCTGCAGCGCACGCCCCTCGGGTCGCGCAATTGCGCGTCCGACGGCAAGCTTGTCCGCGGGATGCTGCGCTGCGCCCGGGAAACGGCCGCTGTGGCGGTTCGTCAGTCCAGCCGGTACAGCGCCCGGGCGTTGCCGGAATAAATCTGCCGGCGGTTGTCGTCGCCGAGACTTGCCGGCAGCGCCACGAACGGATCGTCGAAATCCCAGTGCGGATAATCCGACGAGAACAGGATGCGGTCGAAGCCGATCGCCTCCATGACCTCGGCGAGATGCGCCGGATGCTCCGGCTCCTCCATCGGCTGGGTCGTCACCCAGAAGTGCCGGTGCAGATATTCGGAGGGCGGCCGCTTGACGTGCGGCAACCCGCTCTTCATGCGCGCCCAGGCGCGGTCGAGGCGATGGCCGAGCGAAGGCAGCCAGCCAAAGCCGCCTTCGATAAAGACGAATTTCAACTCGGGAAAGCTTTCGAACACGCCTTCCATGATCAGGCTCGTCACCTGCGCCTGGCAGGCCGAGGCGTGCTCGGTCATTTCCTCGACGTAGAACGACGGCCAACCGGTATTGCTCACGGCGCGGCCGCTATAGCCGAACACTGGACGCCGACCGGCAGGCCGGCCTCGCACGCCGCCTCGTAGATCGGCCAGTAGCGGCGGCGCCCCATCAGCTCGGCGGTGCGCGTGAGCATCAGCACGTGGGCAAAGCGGCGATCGCCGGCACGTTTGCGAATCTCTTGCCGCGACGCGTCAGGATCTTCATACGGCACGATCAGCGATGCCTTCAGCCGCGGATCGAGCGCGTTCCAATGGTTGAGCTGATATTCGTTGGCGGCGAACGCGAGCGCGGCGGAAAACTCGTCGTTCTGCTCGCCCTGCCCCGACGGCGACAGCGGATTCATCACGCCATATTCGATGCCGTAGAAATCGAGGTGCTGCTCGCGCATGAACTCGTAATTGCTGGCCGGCAGCCCGCCGTCCGGCGGCCAGGAGTCGCGCCGCGACGCGAGCGGCTGGCCCTTCGGATACGGAAAGCCCTTGACGTAGCCGTGATGCGAGCGCGGTCCGTAGGTCTGCGCATAATCCCACCAGCGATTGCTCAAGTACGGCCGCAAATCCTCGAGCGAACTCTTCGGATGAATGTCGCAGTCGATGATTTTAAGCTTGCTGGCGCTTCTCTCTTTGGCGCGCTCGACGTGCTTGACTTCGATGTTCACGGCGTTTGCTCCGTCGGTCCGGGCGGCAAATCACTCAATATAATGTAGCCCGGATTGGGCGGAGCGCAATCCAGGATCGCCAGCCGTCAGGACCTGATGTCGGGCGGATTGCCGGCCGTCAGCTTGGGTGAACGGCAGAGGGTACTAATACCTGCCGTAGCCTTGCCGATAAGCAGGCCCGGGATGCGGCCCGGGATACGGAACGAACTGGGTGTTCCGGTTGCAAAAGCCGCCCATGCCCCGGAGCGTTTCGAGGCACTGTTCGAACGTCACGAACCCGCAATTCGAGGCGCCGCCGCTGTCGGCGCCACCATAATAGGCGCACCAAGGATAATTCTGAGCGCTCGCGCTGGTGCCAAATGCGGCCGCGCCGGCGACGATTCCAAGCAGCAAAAGTAACAAGCGCATGGCACGCCTCCTGATTTCACCTGCTGTTACGCGGGAGTAATTTACTTACCGGTCGTTGTTGATGGCATTCTCATTGTAGCCGAGACTGCCTCCACCGGTGGCCGCCGGATGGTTTGAATAGTAATCGGACCATGCCGAACCGCGGTAATAACCATAGAAGCCGCCGTACGGAGTTTGAGCCAATGCCTGGGCCATCGTGCTCGCCGCCACCGCAACTATGATACCGAGCTTGGAAATCGTCCTCATGGTTCTTCTCCGATTTCTGAACAGGCGCATCTCTTGAAGAGCGTCCGCGCAACTGTTCGAAACTGCAAAATAAGCCGTCGTTCGAGGGCGCATCAGATACCGATCGATCTATTCGGGACAACCGTTCGGATAGTTTCACTAATCCCTTGGCTATAGCGGGCCGTCGCGCCTGAAGGTGATGCGCGGCACAGATAAACCTCGCCGGTGACGCGCGGCACATCTAACAACTCCTCGATCGCCTACCTGGACACGCGCCAGGAAGAGCATGGTGCTCTTGATTGGCGCAAAACCAGGAGAAGTGACATGATCAGGAAGGCAACCCTCGTGCTCATCGCCGTCGCCGGCATCGCGTCCCCCGCGCTCGCTCAGTCGTGGGATCCCGACAACGGCACCGGCAACATCGTGACCGTGTCCAATGGCGCGGCGCAACAGCAGGCGACCGGCCATCGCAGCGGCCGCAGCTCTTTCGCCATGGTTCCGCGCGCAGGCGAAAAGCCGGCCGTCAGCGGCTACGAAGAGCTCCTCAACACCCATTAGTCCGCTCACGTGTCGTGCAAGACTGTGGGCGGGCCGACCAGCCCGCCCCTTTTTGTCATGGCCGCATTCTGCGCTCCGCATTCCGCTGTAATCGTTTCGTGAGCCATCGCGGCGATTGCTGCGCGAGCCGGCTCCTTTACGTGCACCGCCGTGATAGATTGTCGTTCCAGGCCCAGGGAGAAACCCAGTGAGGCCGTGGAATTTTATCAGCCTTACAGGTGGCATCGCCGCCTAACCGCTTGCCAACACATGGAGCCGCCACCGTGACAACGAAATCGCTCACGCCGCAGATGATGGAAGCGCGCGTCGCCCGGTTCGACAAGCTGCAGACCTATCAAACGCAGAATTTCGACGCCCATGGCATTCCGCCCGGCGCCGTCGAGAAGATCACGGCGCGGCGCGTCTATCCGGTGATGGCGCCGGCCGACTATCAGGGCCGCAGCGCCGGCGCGCCGGTCAAGGGCCCGCGCGGCCTGATCGTCAGCATCGCCGAGTGCGAGCCCGGCAACGGCCCCGGCCTGCACCGCCATCTCAACACCGTGGAAAATTTCATGTGTCTGTCCGGCCGTTTCGAAATCGCCTGGGGCGATAACGGCGAGCATGCGCTGGTGCTGGAGCCGCTCGACATGATTTCGGTGCCGCGCGGCGAGAACCGCAGCTTCCGCAACGTCTCCGACGAGACCGGCCGCCTGTTGGTGATGATCGTGCCCGAGACCGCCGAGCAGGCCGACCCGATCGCCTATGCGCCGAGCCTCGCCAAGGAGATCGAGAGCCAATACGGCAGGGCGGCGCTGCAGGGCTTGGCGAAAATCGGCTTCAAATTCGAGGAGGAGCCGGCGAGCTAGCGCAGGCCCTTTTCGAGAAAATCCGACCATGCACCTTATTCAGTTCCGCGAACCGGGGCCGCCCGCTGTCCTGCAGTGTCTCAACGTGCCGATCCCCGAACCCGGGCCCGGCGAAGTTTTGATCCGGGCGCATGCGATCGGCGTCGGCATGCCGGACTGCCTGATCCGCGCCGGCACTTACAGCCATATGCCGCCGCTGCCGGCGACGCCCGGCACCGAGCTCGCCGGCATTATCGAGAAAGTCGGACCGGGCGTGACGACGCGCCAAGTGGGGCAGCGGGTGTACACGACGGCGCGCGAGCGGCCGCATCGCGGCGGCCATTATGCGCAATACGTCGCCAGCCCTGCGGAGGCGACGTTTCTGTTGCCTGACAGCGTCGCTTTCGAAGCCGCGGCGGCGCTCGCCAACTATCAGGTCGCCTACCACATCTTCAACGACGCGCTGCATCTTCGCCAAGGCGACACCGCGCTGATCTTTGCCGCCGCCGGCGGCATGGGCAATGCGCTGATCGACCTCGCCAAGGCTGCCGGTCTGCGCGTGATCGGCGTGGTGAGCAGCGCCGACAAGGCCCGCTTCGTCCGCGATCTCGGCGCCGATCATGTCATCGACCGCAAAGCCGACAAGGTCGGCGAACGCGTCAAAGAGATCACGCGTGGCCGCGGCGTCGAGGCCATCATCGACCCCGTCGCCGGCCCCGGCTTTGTCGACAATATCGATATGCTGGCGCCCTGCGGCACACTGTTGATCTACGGCGCGCTCGGCGGCAAGGCGCCGCTCGATCTGTTGCCGACGCCGCGCCTGCGCAAAAATTCGCCGGCGGTCCGCCAATTCACCATCCACACCTGGGATCATCTCGTCGAACAGCGCCGCGCCGGCATGCGCGCGCTGATCGACATGCTCGCCGCCGGCAAGCTGCATCCACGCATCTACGCCCGGCTGCCGTTGCGCGAGGCGGCGCGAGCGCACGAAATGCTGGAGAGCGGCGAGGTGATCGGCAAGCTGCTGCTGATCCCTTGAGGGTTTGTGGCAACTAGACCAGACCTCGCTCAGGGAGAGCCACTTCACCGTCATGCGCGGGCTTGACCCGCGCATCCATGCGGCGTCAGCGCAGCATAGATTGCCCGGTCAAGCCCGACAATGACGAACAGAGGGCCCCGATACGCCTTGAGCGGAACGTGCTCTAAAAATCGTTGAGCAGCCGAATGATATTTTCGCGGCATACTTTTGGATCGACGCTCGAGGCCGCGAAGAATACCGCGCCTTTGTCGGACCGATCGCAGAGAATCGCCGCCGCGCTGGCGTTGCCCTGCCGTCCGAACACCGCCCCACCGTCATGGAAAGTGTCGGTGAAATACTTATCCATGACCGCCACGCCACGCTTGAGACATTCGTCTTTTTGATCTCGAGGACTTTTGAATCGACGCAAATGTCCAGCGCATGCGCTGGGATCGCGCTTAAAGCCACGCCAAGCAGAGCAAGGATCAATCCTGCTCCGATACGTTCCGTCCCCATTGCAATGCCCCTGTATTGCAAGTCCGTTCGAGAGCCGCGACCACGTCTACCCACACCGCGTGGGAGGTTTTTGCAAATCATCGTCCGACGAAAGCCCCCCGACTCCTATCATATTGCAGCAGCGTGAAAATTCGCCGGTCTCCAGTCCCGTCTCTAATACATTGACAATAGGAATTTTATCATGTATCTTTAGTAAAGTTATTAAGGACGAGAAATGACGTTTCACATTTGGCGTTTGAGCGAAGCTAGCGAGGACAATTTAGGTCTGGCCTGCACGGCCGCTGGACTCCTCCTCGGACGTACGCATCTAGTTGAACGCCACAATGAGGGCTTCATCGTAAGGGAGCCGAGTGAAATCGAGCGGCTTCTCCGCCATGCTTTTAAATCCGAACCGCCAATCGGCCGGATCATGCCTGGCCTTGCCACCGTGGCTCGGGCGTTGAATGCAGACGATCAGTGCCTCGCGCGGATAGCAGCCGTACACCTGCGGATTCCCGATCTTCCGAGCAAACTCACGCGTAGCGAAATGGAGGCTGAAGACCGCCTCATCAAATATGCGCGCGACGAAGCCGGAGAGACGCCTTGGGACCCGGCCAAACATCCCCGCACCGGCACTTCGCCTAATCCCGGCTGGTTCGCGCCGACTGACGGCGAAAGCAGCGAATCATTGCCAACGCACACCGCGCAAAACGATGATCCCACACGTCGTTCCGACGCCTCTCCCGGCGTGCGCGACGACTGGGTCAGGCTTCAGCCTGGACCCAAACGCATCGATGAACTCGCTGATTTCATAGAATGGATCGCCAATGCCCGACCCGAAGACGAGCAATCGATCAGAGCCGAGATCAAGCGCTATTTCGCTGACGCTGGTGTCCCGGACGCCGCTGCGGCGCTGAACAGCCATCTGACGGTCCTGCTGAGACCGGGCATTACACGCGAGCAACGCCAGCGCATCCTTGATCTGATGGATGTTTATACTCGCGTCGATCCGGCCGAGTATGCCCGCAATCGAGATTGGATAACCGGTGCGGCGATTGCCGCGGGAGGAGTGCCGCCCGCCGCGCGAGGCGAAGCCTCGGCGGCGCGAGGCGCGGCGGAGGCTGAGGGTGCCGGCGCTGAGGCAAGTGCAGCTAATGCACCCTCCGAGGTCTGGAAGCAGGGCTGGGCCAAGCGAGGAACCGAAATACATGAGCGATTCAGCGACGGTTCGCTCGGTCCGCACTTTCCAACGATCGATATGATACCGGAAGGCGTCGCTACCAGTATCAAGTCTATCGATTTGAATGCTGCAACCTATCAGGATGCTGCTCGTCTGACAAATCGGATCAACAAATACGTTGATGATTTGTCGGAGTTTGATGGCGCCACATGGGGAACTGATGTAGTAAAGTCTTCTGACATCAAGAGCCGTACGTTACACTTAATAGTTCCGAGCGGAAGCATAACCGAAGCTCAACAGAAAGCGATCGCGGCTGCCCAGAACGGGCTAGGTCGATGAACTCCAATCCCGTCAACATTGTCGTCACCGAATTTTAGGTCAGATCATGCTGTTCCAATGCTACCTGAGAGGCGGCGTCGTTTATGTGCCGACAACAGCTAAAAGAGGCACAAGCGTCTACACGGCGATCGAACCGGTAGCGGTCGTTTCGGCTGCCGATACCGCAGGACTGACCCGCGCATTTCGCGATGTAATCGCCAGAAAAAATGTGACTGTCCCGCCCATTAAAGGCAAATGGCCGGCACCAATCATTTTGAAATATGCCGGAGTGAACACTTGGTCCGCTTTTGCCCGTCAGGCGTCAACCTGGAACATCGAGGAGAACGAGGGGACTTACCAAATCGTCGGCCATAAGATGCATCCCAAAGGGTATTGGGTCGAGGACGCCAACCAGAAAACCAAATTTCCACCCGGAACCAATCTTGGTACAGTCATCGATCACATGATCGCAATACTTCAGGAGGCTGCGCGCGCATCATAAAATGCGGCGAGTAAGTATGCATGATGATGCTTCACACTTATCTGAGGAGCGGAATCGTATATATACCGACCGTGGCCAAACTGACCACAGGCGCCTATCTTGACGTTGATCCGGTTGTGGTCGAGAGCGTCGCCAATGCTATGGGCCTGCACCGCGCCTTCTTAGAAACGAATGCCAGAAAAAAACCGATTATCAGCCCACCCCCAAAGGGAAAGTGGCCGCCTCCAGTTCTACCGAAATATACAAGAGTAAAATCCTGGTCAGCTTTCGCGCGTGGCGCCTCGATGTGGAGTATCGGAGATGAGAGAGGTCATTATCAGATCATAGGCTATCGTGACCATCCCGATGGCTATTGGGTGCCCGATCCCGACCAGACGATTAATCTTCCACTCGATTCACCGATCGCGGCGGTGATTGATCGCATGATCGATGTGCTGCAGAAAGCTGCGCGCGGTAACATAGGAAATTAGCCTGGATTGCGTTATGGAACCGAAGAAAGTGATTGCCCGAGATGCGTTTCCCATTTCGCTCCGCTCAATCCAAGCTAGTTGCTCGCCTGGGCAACGGTTATAGCCAACCTACTCAATTCCCGTTTCGATTGCGACGCGCGAGCGGTCTTGGTACGATCCCTCCATGCGAGAGCTGATGGGCATTGTAGGGCTTGGTGCCGTCCTAATCGCGTCATGTGATCGGCCGCAGCCCGTAGCGATCAACGCGCCGCCGATGCCTTATCCGCCGCCGGCATCGGCCGCGCTGGCGCCGTATTATGCGGCGCCGCCGAACGCTTCAATAGCTCAAGCACCAATTATGCAGCCCGTTTGCACGCAGGCGCAAGCGGCCGAAATTGTCGCGACCAATCGGACGCTGGCCGGAAGTAATGACCCTTGCGTCGTCTATTGGCGCTCAGTTGAGGTACGCCAACACCCCGAGCGCGCGTTCCTATTGGAGTGTAATGGCCTCAAAGCCTACCCCGATCCGCAACCGCCCGGCCATCCGGTCCCGCTTGCCGAGTGCGACCGCAAAATCAGAGAGGATCAAACGCGGTCAGGTTTCCCCGTTCGGGGGATGAGTGACGAACAGAAAGCGGTGTACCGGCTCACATGGGGCGGCTGATGTTTTTGCGCGTAAGATGGCCTGAGCGGCACGAATCCATCGAGAGGCGAGAAAGACAGTGATGGGCTTCGCTACGCTCTACTCTACAATACGCCCCACTCACCCCGGACTATGCGCCGGCTTCTTCCAGATGCCGCGCTTCTGCATCAGCGCGACCTGCTTGTCGATGACCTCGCGCTTATAATCGGCGTGCTTGCCGGGGATTTTGTCGAGGTAGCGGTTCTTCGGATAGATCGGCTGCTCGTAGATGATTTGGGCGAGCTCGGCGCGCACGTCCTTCATCCAGTTGGTGACCTGCGCCGATTCGCGGTGGTGGCGCAGCGCCTCGATGTTGACGACGCCGGAGACGAAGGTCGAGCCGTTGGTGTCGCGCTGCTTGCCGACCAGCTGGCCGCGGTAGTCGACGATCATCGACTGGCCGCCACCGGCGTCGATGCCGAAATGGCGGCCCTCGTTGTAGAGGTGGTAGGAGCCGATGTTCGGCGCCACGATGTACATGTTGTTCTCGAGCGCGCGCGCCCGGTTGGAGATTTCGAACACGTCGTTCTCGGTGAACGGGCACGGCATCGAGGCGCGGTACACCACCTCGGCGCCGTTCATGGCCAGCCCGCGGCCGTTCTCCGGATAATTGCCCTCCATCGCCATCATGATGCCGAGCCGGCCGATCTTGGTGTCGGCGACCGGCCAGAACGCGTCGAGGGTGCGGCCGTATTTGGCGACCCACCAGTCGTAGATGTCGTGCGGCGACACCGAGCGCTCGACCGGCAGCAGCGCCGAGAGCTTGTAGTGCTGCAGAATGACCTCGCCGTCGGGATCGACGATGAAACCGATATTGAAGAAGCGGTCCTTCCAGTCCTTATGGCGCGCCTTGGCCTGCGCCATGATGTAGACGTTCCATTGTTTCGCGAGCTTGCCGATCTCGGCGGTCTCGGGGCCGGGAATGTCGATGCAGCAGGTGTTGGCGTAGTCGGCGTGATCGACGTCGAGCACCTCGTCGTTGAAGCCCATCAGCGCGCCTTCGGGAATGGCGAGCAGCTTTACGGGGATGTCGAGATTGGACAGCCAGAACGCCGCCTTGGTCAGGCTCTTGAGGTGCTCGATATTGTCGGCGATGTCGTCGCGGCGGCGGATGCCGTAGAAAGTCGGAATGAGGCCTACGGCGTTATAGGGTTCGATCATGACGCCCTCTCGGTAGGGGCGGCCCGTTGCGGCCACCCCTTTTTGTTATTTAGGGCGCCCGCGCGGGGCGGCCCTACGGCAAAATGCAATGATGGTTAAGCCGCGACGCTGGGCAGGCCGGCGAGCGCCATGGCGAGCTCGCCCTCGTCGTATTTCTGGTCGACCAGCTTGCCCTCGAAGTAGCTGATATAGGCGCCCATGTCGAAATGGCCGTGGCCCGACATGTTGAACAGGATGGTCTCGGCCTTGCCCATCTGCTTGCAGCGCAGCGCCTCGTCGATGGCGCAGCGCACCGCATGCGTCGCCTCCGGCGCCGGCACGATGCCCTCGCAGCGCGCGAACTGCACGCCGGCGTCGAAGCAGGCCTTTTGGTGATAGGCCTTGGCCTCGATCAGGCCGAGCTCGTAGATGTGCGAAATCATCGGCGCCATGCCGTGATAGCGGAGCCCTCCGGCATGGAAGCCGGGCGGAATGAAGGTCGAGCCCAGCGTGTGCATCTTGACCAGCGGCGTGAGATGCGCGGTATCGCCGAAATCGTAGGCGTACTTGCCGCGGGTGAGCGACGGGCACGCCGCCGGCTCGACCGCGACGATGCGGCGCTTGCGCCCGCCGCGCAGCTGCAGGCCGAGGAACGGAAATACCAGCCCGGCAAAATTCGAGCCGCCGCCGGTGCAGGCGATGATCACGTCGGGGTCGTCGCCGGCCATCTCGAACTGCTTGATCGCTTCCTGGCCGTTGACGGTCTGGTGCAGCAGCACGTGATTGAGCACCGAGCCGAGCGAATATTTGACGTCCGGGTTCTTCGCGGCCATCTCCACCGCCTCGGAGATGGCGATGCCGAGCGAGCCCGGGCTGTCCGGGGTTTTGGCGAGAATGGCGCGCCCGGAATCGGTCTCGTTCGACGGCGACGGAATGCAGCGCGCGCCGTAAGTCTCCATCAGCGCGCGGCGGTACGGTTTTTGGTCGTACGAGACGCGGACCTGAAAGACCGTGACTTCCATGCCGAACAAGGCGCCGGCAAAGGCGAGCGACGAGCCCCATTGCCCGGCGCCGGTCTCGGTCGAGAGCCGCTTGATGCCCTGCTCTTTGTTGTACCAGGCCTGCGGCACCGCGGTGTTCGGCTTATGCGAACCGGCCGGCGAGACGCCTTCGTATTTGTAGTAGATCTTGGCCGGCGTACCGAGCGCCTGTTCGAGCCGGCGCGCGCGCATCAAGGGCGACGGCCGCCACATGCGGTAGACGTCGCGGATCGGTTCGGGAATCTCGATGGTGCGCTCGGCCGAGACCTCTTGCAGGATGAGCGCCATCGGAAACAGCGGCTCGAGGTCGCCTGGCCCGACCGGCTGCTTGGTACCGGGATGCAGCACCGGCGGCAGCGGCGCCGGCAGATCGGCCGCCAGATTGTACCAAAATTTCGGAATCTGCGTTTCGTCGAGAACGTACTTGATCTGGTCGCTCACGCTATCCTCCCACGCCACGCGCACTTGCGGCAGTCGTTGCCGCGAAGCGTAGCCCAGAACGCGCGCGGGCGAAATCCGGCAAGGGCGTCAAAATCGCCTGATCGTTAAACGGCAATCACGCGGTCGACGTAGAGCTGCCAATTGCCACGCGGCGGGGTGTTTCCGGAGAGCCAAGTGCCGGTGACCTTGCCCTCCCATTCCACCGGCAACACCATGCCGCGCAAAAATTTGGCCGCCATCTGCAGTGAGCTCCAGGCGATCACGGTATCCGATCCGGTCTCCCACCAGGCGTCGCCCGGGCCAAGATCGCGCGCCGATTCGATGTCCTGCTGGACGTTGAACGCGCCCTCCAACAGGCAGCGGATGCCCGGCCCCGGGTGCTGATGGCGGTCGGCGATCCGGCCGGCCGCCGTGACGATGCGGTCGAGCCGGAACAGCCAGCGCGTCCCCTCCAGCATCGGCAGGCCGGCGACGACGCGCGACATGCGCAGGCTGGAGAGAACGCCGCTGCCTTGAAGCAAAGTCGGCGGCGCGTTCGGCGGCGCCAATTCCCAACGCCAAACCTGGCTCCATGCGCCGGCCGATTGCAGCTGAAGCGGCGCGTCGCAATAGGCCGCCTCGTCGGCGCCCATGGTTTTGTCATTGATGACGACGCGACCGTGACGCACGTAAAGCAACCGATGCACGGGCGGCAGCGGCGATGCCGTCGAATCGTCGGCAGCGACCTGGTCGTGATAGAAGTTCAAGGAGAACGGCATCAGCGTATCGTAGCCGGCCATTTTGGAACCGCAAAGCCGCCTCTATAGTTGTTGCCAACGCCTCGACGTTAGCCGCAGCACGCGCAGGAGCGCTCATGGGTCTGATCCGGCTGATTGCGGCGCCGATCCGGCGCCTGGCGGGTTCGCGGCTGATTCAGCTCGCTGTCGTGGTCGCGCTCATCCTGCTCCTTGAGAATTTTTCCGGCAATCGCCCGCTCATAAGCGAAATCGCCGATGCGCTCGACAAGGCGGTCGAAGGCACCGTGCAGCTCGTCTCCGACCATCTCGTGCGGCTGCGCACGTTCTCCAAATCGCTGCTGACCGACAGCGTCATGATCGTCTACGTCTATGTCGCCTGCCTGTTGGCCTTCACCGTGCTGCGCTTCGTGGTCATGCGCCTGATCGACGTCGCGGGCCTGACCAACTTCCTGTGGCTGCGCAACACCATCGCCCGCGAGCGCGGCATAGCGGCCTACCGCGCGTGGCTGCCGCTCGAGCGCATCCGGCCGGCCGACTGCCCGCAGCAGGTCTGGGAAGAGCAGTTCGCCTGGCCCAAGGACAACAAGCCGCCCTACCCGCCGCTGCACCGGCGCATCCTGCGCGAGGTTTTGGCCTACGTGATCCTGATCGTGCTGGTGGCGGTGCTGCTCCAGCTGTTCACGCCGTTCCCGGTGCTGAGCTGGATTGCGGCGAGGTTCTGAGACAACAACAATGCTCTGATCTGTCATACCCCGCGAAAGCGGGGCATCCAGTAACCACCGACGCAGGAGCACAAGAGCGTGGCGCCGTGTTTACTGGATCAACCGCTTTCGCGGGGCGACGCACGGGCGTATCAAATATCTAACTCAATACGCCATTGCAACACTGCAACTTTGAGCATAAGCCGCATGCCGTGAGGCAATGTCTTGATCCATTGCAATATACTCTTTTTCTGTAACCGCCATGCAAAGACCTCTGAAAGCAAGTGATTGTCCCGAGCGGCCAACGAAAAGTAACGTATGGCTTGATCAATGTTTTTGCTGCCAAATTTTCCACGCGCTTCTACTACACCCATCAAGTACAGGGCCGGACCAAAACCGGCCTCACCATCCTCACGCCGTAAGAGTCATAGCTGTAGGCCGGCGCACTCGTCGCGCTGGCAAAGACGCGGCGCACTGAGCCGATTTGGTCGGGGCCGTAGTAATAGGGCTGCGCTGGCAAGCCTGGGACGAATTCGCCCTCGGCAGCGTGGATTTTAGACCTGAGACACCGGAAACAGCACCTTTCGCGCGTGCCGAAATGGCCTATCCAAATCAGCACTCGAGTGTGGCAAGGCTGTCGTCGATTTCCTGGAGCTCTTTTGTGAGTTCATTAATCGGCCCATCAAATCGACCACGCGACTCTCCAGGAAAGGAAATCAACGGCCCCGTTTGAAGAATTTCAATTTGGCGCAAGATTTTCTCTCGCGCCTCCAGCAGCTGATCCCGAAGGCTTTTTTCGGTTTTTGACATCAACGTCCACTGCGTTTGATTAGCGCTCGACGCGGTAAAGCGAAATCATAATCTATTCATATTTCATTTTGTCGTCGTGCACGACGACGATCCTAAATATATTGGCGATTGCTTTAGCATACAATACGAACCCGCGCGGAATTTTTGCGAAACCTTCTCTACCCAGGACATATCTTATTGCCAGTGTTCTTTGGGCTACGACGTGACCCTGTGCGGCTGCGTTGTTTAGATGTTTTCTGCTAGCATCTGGATCTTTATCAACCAGACGATCCGCGATCAAGACTCGGTACGCCCAGTAGGCCGCAGACGGGTTGTCTTGCGCCACAGATTGGAACGAATCATAGGCTTTTTTGAACTCGCCTCGTCTATAATACATGCCGCCGAGACGATAAGTCGCTAACCGGCATCCATATTCTTCCGCTACAAGAAAGAACTTTTCAGCCTGATTCAAGTCTTTCGCGACGCCGCTCCCGGAATGGTAAAGAATAGCAAGGCAATATGCCGCTTCACCAGATTCACTTGATTTCTGGGCTATGATTCGGCCCAACATCGCGACTGCCTCTTGCAGCCGCCGTTCTCTTATCAGCGATTTTGCGGCACTCAAGGAAGGAACGTTATCCATCCGCTGAAACTCTCAGATTGATTATTTTTTCCTATCCGGGGTTACGACCGGCGCCTTAGGCTCAGGGTATGCATCCTCAATCGTCGGCTCCACTGACCCGAGATGAAGCCCGCACGCGAGTAAGAATGCCGTAATACATCTTTGAACGGAAGTCAGGCGGGCGGGGTCTACGGATGTTCCATCGGGCGCTTGGCCGAACGGTGCTTCGTCCGGTCCGCAGCCACCGGAACTAGCAGCGCCGGACTCCCCAGGGAACAAACCATTTCTGTCTGTCTGATAAATTGGTTCATTGTTTACGTAAGCGTACAAGTTCACTCGCCTCGCAAGCGTCATGCCGCCTATCAGCTTAAATGGATGGCCTTTATTCCGCCCGCTAGTGCCGATAAGCGCTACAGTCATCCCTAGCCAGTCGCTCAAGCGATAGGGGATTGTCGAATCATCCTGATGGCGCATGACACCGATCGGGTCACGGGAGGGAGAGATCAGTGCTACGGCAAGCCTTCGAATTTATAACTGGAACGGTGATCCCTATCCTGTCTGTATACCTCGGCTTTAAAGCCTATCCGTGGTGGACAATATTAGCCATAGGGGCGGCGGCCCTCTTAATCTACGCCGTGCCTCACGCCGAAGAAATGGCCGATGCCTTTGGCAAACACGGGCTTCGCTATCTCGGGACCGTAATGGTCATCAGTTGGATCATACCTGGCGCATTATTTGCTATAGGACGCGGCATTTCCTACCTTGTCCACAGGAGATAAATTCAAGAGCGTCCACGCTAATAGGTACGGAAATGATGAAAGAAACGATGCCATTGACGAAAAGCTACGGTGTTCACCGAATTCACAAGCCCATCCCGCCCTTGAGCCCACCATTGACCGCACCACCAATGGACATCGCTACAACTACTGCAATGCCGCTTCGAATTCCGGTAACCGGAGACATGGCGCCAGCTATTGCCCCAGGAAAACAAGAGAGCGCAGCGTGTACGACATCTATCGGTGGTGCGCACGGCTTCGGATTGATAGCCTGATGCCAGCCCTGATCTAATAAATCCTCCCCAATCCCTCCAATACAGCCAAACACAGCCCCCGCTGCACGATCCCACCAGTCGCCACCCGGGTCGACATAGGAGATAGGATTGCCGCCGACATAGCGGTATAGATTCGGGTCGAAGCCCACCATTGGGCCGTTTTGTTGGCCGGACACGGGTGGGGCTAGATCGGTGCCTGTGAAGCTGAAGAGGCCATACGTCGGGCTAATCTCTCCCATCAGGAGGGCATTCGTAGGCATTACGTTCAAGGACGCGCGCTCGCCCAATGGATCCCGCGACAGCCACCGTCCGGCTACCGGGTCATAGCCGCGGTACCGAGTCAAATAGAGCCCGCTGTCGGCGTTGTAAAACATGCCGGCGAAGCCGAAGTCGGTCAGCGGCGCCGTTGATTGCAAGGCATTGCCGTAGGGATCGTAAGAGTAGGCCGGCGCGTTGCTTGCGCTGGCGAACACACGGCGCACCGAGCCGATCTGGTCGGGCCCGTAATAATAGGGCTGCGCCGGTGAGCCTGGAACGAATTCACCCTCGGCGAAATATTCGCGGATAATCGAGCCGCTCGAATTATGTGCTTGGCACAGCCACATTCCACACCAGACATATGAGGTGGTCACCCCAGTGCCGCCGCCCGGCGGGGTGCTCGAAATCGCAGTACGGCGGCCCAGGCCATCGTAGACGAACGTGGTCTGCTTGCCGGGCTGTGACGGATAAGTGATGCCGACCAGACGGTTCTCGGCGTCCCATGTGTAGTTACGCGAGCCGTCAGAGATGAGATTGCCGTTGGCATCGAACGTCAGCGTCTGGCCGGAGAGATTGGTGAGCTGGTTGAGATTGTTGTAGCTGGCGTTCTGGGTGAGCGGGTTCGGATAGACGGCCGAAGCGTCACTCGTCTCGGTGATACCGGTGATAAAGTTTTCCGGAATCGTCGTGTAGCTGTAGTTCGAAAATTGACCGGTGGATAGACCGGTATTGTTGATGCTCGCGAGCCGGCGGTCGCTGGAATTGGGCAAATAGCTAAAGGTTGTCGCCAGATTTGACGTGACTGGAAGGAGCTGGCGCTCTGCGATCTGGGGGGTCTGGCCCAGGTAACTGAGCGAAAACGAGCCAAGATCGCTTGCACGGCTGACAAGCCGTCCAATCGCATCGTAGCCGAAAGTCTCCGCGCCGGCGCCAGCTACAGTCCGCGATGTCAGCCGGCCCAATGAGTCGTGGGCATAGGTAGTGACACTGTTCGGCAACGGACTGCCCTCCTGTTGCAGCTGCAGCGCGCCCAGGGAGCCAACCTGCACGTAACTATATTGGGTCGTGCCATTGCCGTCGGTCATCGAGGTCAGGCGTGGAAAGAAGAGATCGTAAGTGAAGGTGACGTTCGGCGTGGAATGGACCGCATTTAGATATGAAATACCCGTGAGCCGATTGTCCTTCGCGTAGCTGTATTGCTTGGTCTGCACGAGCGCGTCCAACGCCGATTTGAGACGGCTGGTCGTGTTCTCGTAGGCGTAAGTGATGGTACTGTTGTCGGCATACTTCTTCGTTATAAGCCTCGCCTCAACGTCATAAATCCACGTCGTAACATTGTTGTTCGGGTCGGTCAGACTCGTCAGTTGGCCGATGCCGTTGTAACCGAACAGCGTCTGATGCCCCAGCGGGTCGGTGATCGCGGTCAGGCGCCGGTCGGCATCGTGCGTGTAGGTCCACACTCGGTTGAGACGATCGCGGTAAGAAGCCAAATCGAGCTTGTCGTAGGTGTAATTATCCGACGTTCCGTCCGGATAAGTTATCTTGGTTATGCGATCGGCGTTGTCGTAGGCAAAGGCGGCAGTCCAACCCCCTGAATCCGTATAGGTCGCAGTCCGATCGAAAGTGTCATAGGTGAAGCTCGCGGCTGTAGCGCCATTGGCGTTGATGATCGTGGTGAGATTGTTCGATGAATCGTACTGATACTGGGTCGTCTGGCCGAGCGCATTGGTGACCGATGCCGGCTGTCCGGCGGCATTGTAGGTGTAGCTTGTCGTTTGCCCCGCGGCATCGGTGTAAAAGATCGGCCGGTGCCGAGTGTTGTAGATGAATTGGGCGATGGTCGTGGCGACGCCATTGGCGGTAGTCTGGCTTATGGCGGAGAGATCGATGTGGTTGGCGTAGACAAACGACGTCGTCCGGCCGAGCGGATCGATCACCTGGGTTCGCCTGTAGTAGCCGGCGCTGTCGAAGGAAAATTGACGCAACTGCGTGGTGCCGTCATCGAGCACGCGCCCAACGATACTGGGCGTCTGAAACGTGCCGGCATTGATCGAAGCCGTTTGGCCTGGGTAATTGTACCAGATGCGATTTTCGAGCGGATATTTGACGCTCTCGATGGTGGTCGATTTGGTCGAGGCGTTCGGCACGTGAGCGAAATGCCGGGAGCGCGCCTTGGTGTAATCGCAGCCGCCGGTCGGCGTGCATCCGGCCGCGATGTAAGCGCTCTTGTCCCAGTGGAAGCTGTCGCGATACTCCAGAAACTGGTTCGTTGTCGCCACGCCCTGCGGCACGGTGTTTGTCGGATCGGCGTCCGGGACCGGCGCCGGCTCCACCCACTCGGTGCGCTCGTGGTAGCCGAGCGGATCGGTAACATCGACGAAGCGCGGCGGCGCACTGGTGCCGGGGGCGGTGTAGGCGAAAGTTGTCGTGCCGTATGGCGTCGTCAGCGTGTTCACAAGCGAGTTCGCATCATAGCCAAAGCTTGATGTCAGCCCCAGCACATCCGTGATCGATGCCACGCGTCCAGCGCCATCGTATGTCAGCTTGGCGCTGCGGCCGAATGGATCGGTAATCTGCGTGATCAGCAGCGAATTCGGGCCGAGGCCGTAGCTGAACGTCGTCTGCCGGCCGGTGGCATCGGTGAGCGAGACCAGCCGCATCAGGTTGTCGTAATTGAGCGTGAGCGAGTTGCCCTGCGGATCGATCACCTGGCTGAGAAAGATATTGCGCGGAAAGCCCGTGCTGCCGTTGGATTGGGCGTAGATTTCGATGCTGCCGTCGCTCAGCTGGCGCTGATAGCTCACCGGGCTACGCGAGGCGAGCACCAGGATCGAGCCGTCATTACCCTGGGCCGTGAACGCGCCTGTGCTGCTATTGTATCCGCTGTAGGAATAGGCGCCGCCGCCGGGAAGATAACGCGTAACGGTCGCGCCGGGATTGTTCGGATCGTCCGTGACGTAGCTCAGCCAATTTAGCGTCCACTTCGGGCTGACGTTGAAGAAGCTGAAGTTCGCCGGCTGGCTGGCTTCGCGCTGATTGTAGGTGATTGTCAGCTTTGGTGCCGGTCCAATGGGGGGCGTATACCCGACCGGCGTGTCCATCAGAGTGACGCTTACCGTCGATTCGCCGATGTTGTAGCGACACATGCCGCCAGCGCCACCGCAGCCGGAGTTTGGCGGGTTATTTGAACCATTACCCGAACCGCCATTCCCGCCATCGTTCCCCCCGTTCCCGCCGTCCCCGTCGTTCCCGCCATTGTCCGCCCCGTCGGGACCACTATTTGGCCCGCTACCCGGCCCGCTATCCGTCTGAGGGTCCTGTTGCGGACCAGCGGCACCCGTTTGCGTGTCGTTGGTCGGGCCTTTGCCCCAAACGTCGCCGGCCTCGACGTCCGTGACGGCGCGCCATCCAGGGGGCTGTTGCAGATTGGCTGGCACCAAAAAATAGCCGCTGGCCTCGGCATCGAGCGCCGCCGGAGTGACCCAGAGGCTTTGGCCCTGGAACACCGGATCCTTGATCTCGTAGCGGCCGTTGGCCTCGCCGACGACGGCGGCAAAATGGCCGACCTTCCAATGCACGATCGCCGGGATCGGCACCGGCTGTCCCGGCTCACGGAAGATCAGGCGATGGGCGTAATGCGCCTTGTCGGCCAACCGGCCCACTTCCGCGAGGTTAGTGCCGTTGGCGCTGGCGCGATACCACTGCAGGAAGCTCACCTGCTGGAACGGCGAACCCTGCGCAAGCATCAGCGACATCAGCGCCGTGGGACCGCACAGGAACAGGTGCCGGGGATCCTTGGCCGCCAGAACCAGTTCCTCGCGCGCGACTTGAATGGCTTCCGTCGCCGAGCCGCTGACCTTGCGCTCGCCTAGCTCATCGAACAAAGCCGACAGATCGTCAAAGTGGCCGAGCGCGGCCTCAAGTCGCGCCAATTCTCCGACGGCGCGGTCGACTAGCGCCCTGGCATGCGGCTCGCTTGCGTTCCTGCCCTCACGCCAAGCCGCCTGCCAGGCATCGAGCGCCCGCGAGAAATAGCCGCTATGTAAATAGGCAAGGCCGAGATTGGTAAGAAGCGCGGAGTTCCATCCGGAATGAGGATACTTCGCTAAGAACGCCAAGAGGCTGCCGAAATCGTCCGGATCGCTACGCCCCTCGTAACTGGCAACCGCTTGCGCCAATGCGAGGTCTTCTTGGCCATCTGTGGGCGCCGTTGCGACAAGCGGCTCGGCAAAATGCGCGGCATGGATCTGCGCCTCGGAGCCGGAACCGTCATCACCCGGCCCCGCCGCGAAACTGATGTCACAAAATGCAAATACAATCGCGAGGACAATGAATACCGCTGCTCCGAGCCGCTTCAGCGCTTTCAGGGCGGCGCTACGTCGGCTGAATATACGAGCGGTCCGATTACGCTAACCATTCCCGCCCAGAGCGGCGATCAAATTCGTGCTTTTGGCAAATCGCCCCCAGGTTCGGTGCCATATACCCTTACGGTGAAATTCGACACGATGCTTTGGGGCCGAAACTTTTACACCGCCGGAATCTATATTATCGACAGCAGCGGAAAATTGCTCACATTATCGTATCAAACTAACACTGCACAAAGCACGCCGCTTGCGCTGAGCATATCACACTGGAATTCGACCAGTTCTTTCAATTCGGGGCCGAAGACTGTGGAAGTCAGCGAGTCGCGGACGTTGTGGTTTCGCGTGACCAACGACGGCACCAATTGGACGTTCTATGTTTCCCACAATGGCGCTGACTGGGTTAATTTCTATTCGGAAGGCATAACGTCTTTTCTTGGCTCGACCATAAGCAGCCTTGGCGTGTACGGCGACAACAACGACACCGCAACGATAAGACTGAGCTCGCTCGTCTCAATTTGGAGCTTCGAATTGGCTAGCGGATCGGGGACGAACTCGAGTTGGTGACAAAAAAGCCCCGGCATTGCTGCCGGGGCAAGTACCGCCAGTACGACAGTGTTGCTGGCGACGACGACCGCCCTTTTACAGCCGGTAGAGGATTTGATCGGTCCAGAAGCGCTCGAGCCGGTGCAGCGCCTTGTTGAGGACGGAGAACTCGTCGGCGGTGATGCCGCCGACCTGCTCCACCGTGCGCACGTGCTTGTGGTAGAGCGTATCGACGATGGCGCTGACCTCGCGGCCCTTGTCGGTGAGCTTGATGCGCACCGAGCGCCGGTCGACGCGCGAACGCTGATGGTCGAGGAAGCCCATCTCGACCAGCTTCTTCAGATTGTAGGAGACGTTGGAGCCGAGATAGTAGCCGCGGGTGCGCAGCTCGCCGGCGGTCAGTTCCTTGTCGCCGATATTGTAGAGCAGAAGCGCCTGCACCGAGTTGATGTCGGCGCGGCCGCGGCGGTCGAATTCGTCCTTGATGACGTCGAGCAGCCGCCGATGCAGACGCTCGACCAAGGTCAGCGCCTCCAGATAGTGCGGCCGGATGTGGTCGAAGCGCGCCTCGCGATCAGCGACGGGCTCGACCGTCTTGACGACGGCTTTCATGAGTAGACGCCTTTCCCAATCGACTTTATGTCGTTGCCGGCGGGCCCTGTTTTCCCGCCGTTTGATGCAACCTACCGCGGTCGCGCTAAGATCAGTTTAAATAACACGCTAAAAAGTCGGTTTATTCGCCGCGCTGACGGCACGAATGCGCGGCAATTTGCGGCAAATCTCTTGACCATTCGTTCACCGCGCCAGCGGCGTTTCGCAAGGCGAATGAGCGTTTCGACACGCGGCCGCGCCGGGTCGATGCCCCACTTGATTGCCGTAAGCACCACAAGCGGCGGTGCGCTTTCTTAACGATCCGAGATGAGAGGCAAAGCCAGGGCCACCAACCGAATGCGCACACGCGCGCGGGCAGCACCTATGCAGCACCTATAAAGGCAACGCCAAGAAATGCGGCAGCCTTGATCGCTCAGCGGCGATAGGGCCGCAGCGGTCGGAATTGCGTATTGCGTTCGCAGAAGCCGCCGATGCCGCTGATGGTCACCAAGCATTGCTGATAGGTAGTGAAGCCGCAATTGTACGAGTTGTCGCCCATATTCAAGACCGCGCACCAGGGGTAATTCTGCGCATGCGCGCCGGTCGACGCAGCGCAAGCGACCGATACGGCAAGGGCAAAAGCCGTCAATCTCATGGCAATCTCCTGTCGGCGAGGCGCCGTGCGGGCTAACGAGCCGTTGTCGCCGGCTGCGGCGACAGGCCGAGCGCGGCGTTGAGCTGCGCATTTTGCTCGTTATTCAATGAATTGGCAAAGCCGGCGAGCGCCGGCGCGATGGCATCGACGCATTGGCGTAGCGCATCGACGCGGTTGAGCTCGGCATCGAGCCGCGCCACCGGCGTAAGCGCGTTTTCGTCATGGCACGATGCCGTCACGCCGCCTGCGGCGCGGTAGATCGCCGCCATCATGGCATAGAGGGCGGCGTGCTGGTCGTCGGACAGCGCGAGATCGGATTCGATCCGGTTGAGCGGCCAGCTTTTCAGCATCGCCGGCCATTGCCGGCAGCCGAGCGATACCGGCTGGGCGGCGCCCTGCTCCGATTGCGGCGCGCCCTGTTGCGCCGGCGTGACTTGCTGCGACATGGTGAGCGCGACCAAGCGGGCCTTCTGCTCGTCGTTGAGCGCCGCATAGGCATCGACAAACGCCGGGCGGAGCGGTGTGAGCGCGGCCTTGATGGCGTCGAGCGACGCCCGCATCGTGTTGAGCCGCTCGGTCAGCGGTGCCGGCACGTCCTGCGGACACGAGGCATTGAGTTTGTCGGCCGCCTCGGCCGCCGCGGCATGGATTTGCGCCAATGCGGCGCGTTGCTGGTCGCTGGGCTGCACGGTTTTGACGACCGCATCGATTGGCATTTTTTGCAATTCCGCCGCCTGCCCGCTGCAGGCCTGGATGATCTGGGCGACCGCAAGGACGAAGCCGCTACGTTGCGGCGTCGCCGCGCGTTCCGGCAGCGGCGCAAAGTCGCGTGGCTGCGGCACGCGGTCTTCATAGGAGAAGCCGGGCCAATGTCGTCCATGATGATGCCGGCCATGGCGGGCCTGCGCGGCCGAGGCCAGGCTCAGGGCGATAAGGACGACAGACAGCAGACAGAGAAGACGCAATCCGGAGGTCGGCATGGACGCTCTCCAGCTACGGCAATTCCCGGCGGAACCGCGCGGTTCCAGCGCAACCCCCCGATCATGAAGGCGTGACTGCCGCTTGCTGGACCACGCCGTGGAACCCGAAGCGGGAGCGCTGCTTTGGTGGACCGCAAGGGCGAATTGCGGAGGACGGCCCATGACAACGCGCGCACTCGACAAGGTATGCTACACGATCATGGCTCTGATCGCGGTGATGGTGCTCACCGACTTGGGCCTGCTGGCCTACAGCTTGACGACCGGCTGACGCGCGGAACGTGCCGCGACGCAGCACACGCCACGTTTGATTAGATCGCCTCGGCGACGATCAAGCTGGCGGGACCCGCCAGCGGCTTGCGTTCGATCATTCGCCATCCTGTTTGGGCGAGCCAATCTCTGGCGTCGGCCTCGCTATAGCTCTGGCCTTCTCCGGAAAAGACCAGAAACTCTGCCGACATCAAGGCTGCTGGGGCGGGTTGCGTATAAGTGGCGTCAGTCCATAGGTCGGCGAGCAGAAGCCGGGCACCCGCTGCAACGCTGGCGCGGATGGCCTTCATCAGCGCGATATTGTGGTCGGCGGAAAAGACGTGTGCGGCATTGGCAACGATTACCGCGTCGTGTCCATCGGGAAGCGGGTCTTTGAAAACATCGCCCTCGACGACCTTGATGCGCTGACCTTCCGGCGAATTCTGCAGCTTCAGCCGAGCGACGGCGCAGGGTCCGGGCAATTCGAACAAGGTTGCGTGCAAAGCCGGATGCTTCTTGAGTACGGCGACCAGAAACGAACCGGTGCCGCCCGCTACATCAAGAACCCGGTGATGGCGGCCAAATTCGTAAGCCTCGGCAAGCGCGGCCGCGACCGGCGCGGTAAAGGCTTCGACACCGGTCGAGAAAATCTGTTGCTGGCGTGGATCCAGTCTGCCGAACAGCGACTGCCCCTCGCCGCTGCGCACGGCATCGGCGAGTTTCTGCCACGTCGGATAGCTGATTTGGTCCCAGAATCGCAGATTGGGCCGCAGATCGATGCCTGGAACGCCGGCAAGAAATGCCGCAGCAGCCGCACTGTTCTTATATTCGCTGCCGTTCCGTTCGATGAGCCCCACACTCGCCACCGCCGCCGCCAGGATGCCGAGCGTGCGCGCCGGAACGCCGAGCTTGCGGCTCAGCGTGTCGAGGTCCGCCGGGCCCGCGGCCAACGCTTCAAACAAACCGACTTCGCTGGCAACAAAGAGGTGTTTTGCCGCCATGAAGCCCATGGCAACTTTCATGATCGGTTCGGGTGTCGCCGTCATTGATGCCCCTGTCGGCTTTCGGGCGCAGGCTAAGCCAATCGGTTGTTTGTTACAATGTTTATGCTGTTTTTTCGCGAATAAGCCTCATGCGCGAACAGACCCGATTTGCTGCCCGTTTAGGATCGGAACTAAACGCTCGGCAAAGACACGGACTGATTAAAATTAGCCCGCGGATTTTTACCGATAGGAATAGAGGCCGTCGGCATTTTGCCGCGCGGGCGACACCGCAGCAGCAACGCCAGCACCCAGGGGCCAGAGATCATGATTGACGTATTTAAGCGTTTTGGCAAAGACCAGTCCGGAGCGACGGCGATCGAATACGGTTTGATCGCCGCAGGAATCGCAGTCGCGATCATCGCCACGGTCCAGGCTCTCGGAACGCAGCTCAATACCACGTTCAGCAGCGTCTCGAGCTCCCTGAAATAAGTCGCTGCCGCAGATGCGATCGGCAGAGACCGCCTCAGATGGCGGCTTCTGTTTTTTCGGCGGTCACGGCGCGGCGCAGCGCCAGGGCGGCGATCACGAGCGCGGCAGCAAAGCCGACCGGTGCCTCGACGAACGGGTAGATCAGGATGAGCAGGCAGGCGACGCCGATGCCGGCGAGCTCATGCTTGAGGAATCCGCCTGTTCGCCCCAGGCGAAACAAGAACGCGATCGGGACCGCCAAGATCACCAGATCGTAGGCGAGCAGGTGCGGCGTCGCCAACGGCACTGCCGTGCCAAGCGCGGCCGCCTTGATCTCGTAGGCCACGCGGCTGCGCCACAGCAGGCCGACGAGACATGCGGCGGTCAGCGCCACGATAATGTGCACCGTCCAGGCCAGCGTCTCACCGCCGCCGAGCGCGCGCACAAGCCCGAACGCGCTCTGTAATTTGCCCCATGCCGCACCATCAAACGTGAGCGCCGGGCTTATGCCGGCGAAAAACGCCCGCCAGGTTTCGCCACCGAAAGCCAGTGCCGATGCTGCTACCGTCGCCGCAACGACAGCCGTGGCGCCGGCGATGACGCGCCACCGGCCGCCCATGACGAGCGCAATCGGAAACAGCAAACCGAGATGCGGCTTATAGGCCAGCAATCCGAGCAACGCACCGGCGCATAGCGGTTGCTTTTCCATAAGCGCCAGCGCGCCGCCGATCAGACCGGCCGAGAGAAACGCATTCTGGCCGACCATGGAATTGGCCAGCACCGCAGGAAACGCCGCGGCAAGGAAATAGCCGATCCGATCGCCGATGATGGTGCGGATCGCGACAAGATAAGCGGCAAATGTGCTGAACACCCAGACAACGAACGCTGTCGTATACGGCAGCAGCGCCAGGACGGCGGCGACGAACAAAAATGTCGGCGGATAGGCCCAGCCCAAATAGCCGCTAAACGGGCCGACGATGCCCTCCTCCACCGCCTTCAGCGTGGGCCAATCGTAGACCGCCGCCGCATGACCGGCGAGGATCTCGCGGCCGACCGCCCAAAAGGTGACGAAGTCGGCGATGTTGCCGGCGCCGTTGGACACCGGCACGATCCACGAACCCTGCACATAAAACGCGATGAGCGCGACGACGTTGACGACGATCAGCGCAAAGCCGACGAGCTCCACCGCATGCGCCAGCTTGGCGCCGGTGCCGTGCGCGGGCGACATTTCGAAGGTGCTCACGCAATCCGCCTCGTCGTGATCGAGCCGAGATTAGGTCGCCCACATTGACGAGTTATTACGAAGCTCGGGAAGCCTGCTCGCCAGACGGCCTAAGCTTCGCACATCGTTCGGGCCGGCTTGGGGTGTGACGTACGTCACACGGCGGCGGCGTCTTTAGCGGCAAGCTAGGCGATGGCGCGGGGATCAAGCGAACAATGCTGGTGACGGAGAACCAAGCTGCCAAGATCGGTTGCCCGCTCCTGACGCTGGCGTTCGGCCACCAAGGCCGCTTTAGCGAAGCCGATCACGTTCGCTGTCAGGGCAGCCGCTGTATGCTGTGGCGATGGCAAACGGAGCGCCCGCCTTCTGATGATGGTGGCCGAAGGGGATTTTGCGGGCTTGGCGGCAAGCCCGGGAGCGCTGATGCGAGTTCCGGTGGAACAGCTCCTTCAGTTCGGTAATTAACATATCCAGAGGAGAAGCGAGCGATCGGCGTCCGGCCGCCAAAGGCGGCGACGGCAGCTTCGTTCGCGGCTTCGCGGGCATGGGACCGAGGCCGTTGCCGCGCCCCACCAGGAGACAGCGAATGAGCAAATGCAACAAGCTGATGCTTTTCGCAGTTGCCGCCGTGCTGGCGTCTTCTGCTCAAGTCTTCGCCGACACTTTTTACATTATCCGGGAAGGCCAAGGCCCGTGTAAGGTCGTCGAGGGCCATCCGCCGGGCACAGTGACGATTATCGGCGGCAACAAGACCTACACCACGCGCGAGGCCGCCGAAAAGGACATGGCGCTGACCTGCAAAACTGGCTGAGCGTCATTTCAGAGTTAGCGACCATTCAGGCGATCGCCGCCTTCGACGCCGCATGAAAACAGGCGCGGGCGTCGCGAACGAGATTATCTGCATGTGGGGGCGTGATCACTGCACCTTGATGCCGGCCGCACGGATGACCTTGCCCCACTTCTCGGTCTCGCTCACGATCGCTTTGCCATAGTCCTCAGACGTGAGCGGGATCGGCACGCTGCCGAGCAAGGCGAATTGCGCCTTCATCTTCGGATCGGCCAGTCCGGCGTTTACGGCGCGATTGAGCTTGGCGATGATTTCGGCCGAGGTCGCTTTGGGCGCGCACAGCCCGCTCCACGGCGTCGCATCGTATCCCGGCAGGGTTTCGCTCACCGCCGGGATGTCGGGAAACGATGGCGAACGCTGCGCGCCGGTCACCGCAATCGCGCGCAGTTTGCCGCTTTTGATGAATTCGCTGGCGCCGCTCAGCGTGCTGAAATCGATGGAGAGCTGGCGTCCCATCAGATCGACGATGGCCTGTGCCTCACCGCGATAGGGCACGTGGACCATGTCGATTCCGGCCATCGACTTGAACAGCTCGCCGGCCACGTGAGTGAGCGTGCCAACCCCGGACGTCCCGAAGGTGACCTTGCCCGGATTGGCTTTGGCATAGGCAATCAGCTCCGCCGTGGTGTGTGCTGCGAAGGATGGATCGACCACGATGACGAAAGGTCCGCGGCTGACGCTTGCCACCGGGGCCACGTCGCGAATGAAATTGAAGTTGAGGTTGGTGTAGAGCGTGGCGTTGGTGAATTGCGCGGCGGTCGCCATGAACAGCGTGTAGCCGTCGGGCGGCGCATTCACTAAAATTTCCACGGCGACGTTGCTGCCGGCGCCGACGCGGTTCTCGACCACAAACGACTGGCCGAGATTATCCGACAACCATTGCGCAACAAGGCGCGCATAAATGTCGATGCCGCTTCCGGCGGCAAAGCCGACCAGAATGCGCACCGGCCGCGTCGGATAGTCGAGCGCCCAGGCGGCGCGGCGCATGAGCGGCAAAGCGGCGGCGCCGGCAGCAAGACCAAGAACAATGCGGCGGCGCATTTGCATCGGAATTTCTCCGGCACGATGTGCTAGCCGGCTTTGATGCCGGCGGCCTTGATGATCGGCCACCACTTCTCGATTTCGCTCTTCTGCTGGGCGGCGAGCGCCTCGGGCGTCTGCTTGTCGGGCGGCCAAGGCTCCTGACCGAGCTCGATGAAGCGGCTGTGCACGACCGGATCGGCGATCGCCTCGACAACGGCGGCGTTCAGCCTCGCGACAATGTTTTTCGGCGTGCCGCGCGGCGCCCACAGACCATGCCAGAACGATGCATATAGTCCCGGCACGCCGCCCTCCTCGTCGATCGACGGCGTGTTGGGCGATTCCGGCCAGCGGCTCTTTGCCATCACCACGTAATCGCGCAGCTGTCCGGCACGGACTTGCGCAAGCGCGCTGGCGACCTGCGTGAAGGTGAGATCGATATGTCCGGCGAGCAAATCCTGCATGATCGGCGCCGCGCCGCGATACGGCACGAACTGAAAGCGCGTGCCGGTATGTTTTTGGAAATAGGTGCCGACAACGTCGGCGCCGCCGCCGACGCCGCCGATGCCGACCGTCGCCGTGCCGGGATTGTCCTTGAGCCAGGCGATGAGTTCGGCGAGATTTTTTGCCGGCAGGGCAAGCTTGCCCACCACCCACATCGGGCAATCGGCGACCAGCACGACCGGCTCGAAGTCGCCGACCACGTCGAAGCCGAGACTGAACGTGGCGCCGTTGACCACGTGAGTCTGCCAGTGCCCGAGGATCAGCGTGTAGCCGTCGGGCGGCGCATGCGCGACATGGGCCGAGCCGATGGTGCCCGCCGCGCCGGTCAGATTCTCGATCACGACGGATTGGCCGAGCGTGCGCTTCATGCGATCGGCCAAAACCCGCCCGAGCGTGTCGGTCGGCCCGCCGGCCGGGAACGGCACCACGATCACGATCGGGCGCGACGGATACGATTGCGAGAACGCATCGCGCGGCACGATCGGCATCGCGGCGGCCGCGGCGGCGAGACCCAAAACTCTGCGGCGAATGAGCGACATTGAAATCCCCCCAGTATCCTTGGCACGCGAGCCACAGCGCCCGCTGAATGCTCGCGGACTATTTTTGGCTTGCGGATTTCTTCGCCCGCCGAGGGCACGGCCGCTGCCTTTGAATGTACGGAAGCTCGGCCGCTTCCGCGGGCAGCTCTGCCGACAAATTATACCAACCGCGCTGCTGCGTGGAGGGGGTGTCGAGACGAGGTGAACTGGACTCTGACGAATAAGGGAGACGAGTGGCACCTCGACCGCAAAAGCGACTTCGCGTTTGAGCTCCGCATGCGATTGAATCGCTGCGACCCGGAACGATGCGGCCGCTATTGCGTAACCCTTTGGAACCCCTTACCTACCCGCCCTGACGGGGGAGTGTCCCGAGCGGCAAAGGGGGCGGACTGTAAATCCGCTGGCTGACGCCTTCGTAGGTTCGAGTCCTACCTCCCCCACCAACGAAAAAATAAGGCTTTGACAATCAAAACTTATTCGCCCTGGTGGCCTTACCTCCCGCAAGGTAAGGCCATAGAAGTGCGGCCGTCTGTTCGCCGCGCGTTCTCGCTGGCCCGAGCTGGCCGCCGCGCCGATCCTAACGGCTGTTTGAAATCACACGCATTGCCCCTGGGGTCGCCTCAGTTCACGCCTCTATAGACCGCTTCATGTATCGACCGGATGCGACCACTAGATGGCCAAGCTCATTGCGAACATTACTGACTGCCGCTCTTTCTGGCGCGAGATCGTTGTGCCGGACTACAACGACTTCAACGCCGCCATCGACGACATGCGGCGAGCTTTTCATTGCGCGATCTCACTCTTTCACATGTGCGATTGGGTGTATCAAACGCACAAAGCCTCTATCGATGCCTGCTTCACATTTCGCGACCGTGACGGCATTGCCCGGTCAGTTACCGACGAAAAGATGTTTGCCAACGCGCTGGGCGACTTGCATCCAGATTTCGATTTGATTCGGGGCATTGCAAATTCCGCGAAACATCTAGTGCTGACTAATCGTCGGCGGCCGCATCCCGCATCGCCGAGCCACGCTGCCAACACCAGGGTCCAAATCACCGGCTTCGGCGAGGGCGGTTACGGCAAGGGGCCTTATGGCGGGACCCCGCGCGTCATGCTCGAAGGCCCCGCTGGGCAGGATCGAGAATTTACCGACCTGGCTAAATCGACATTCGATATGTGGCTGCAGCTGTCGCAGCAACACAATTGGCAACTGGCATGACCAGCATTGTCGCGGCGTGGACCTCATTGGCCGAAAAACTCGGCAGCGCCGGAACGGAAATTTTCCGTACCGCCGAAGTGCTGATTTCCAACAAGGGCTTTTCGGATGAAAAGGTGCTGGGCCTTACGTTGCTCGCCCGCTCAGTCTCCAATCTCAAGGGAGCGTTGCTGTTGTTGCGCGCCAAGCGGATAGTCGAGGCGCGGACGATCACGCGCTGCTGCCTTGAAAATTTCTATTGGACAGCGGCTCTTGTTGAACAGGGCGACAAATTCGTGCGGCAAATGCTTCATGATGAGATGAGCCACCGCAAGGCACGTGGGCAATCCATTTTCCAAAATGACATTGAGCTTGATGCCGCGATTGAAGGCCGACTGCGGGACTGGCTCAGAGACGCAAACAAACGTTTTGCTGGCGCAAAAACGCTCAATCCCAAGGACGTCGCATCGGTGCGAGCCGATTTCGCTAAGACATACATATTTTATTCTCAGCTTTCCTCCGACGCGGCTCACCCCTCGGTCGATTCCTTAAATCGTTATGTCGTACCCGACACTGAAACCGACGTTGGCGGGATCGATGTCGAGCCAGTTGTGAAGGATAGTGAGATTGCCGAGACGCTCGAATATCTATGTATGGCGTTTATCGGCGTCTGCATTGGCGTCAATCAGATGCTCGGAGGCACCAGAGGCGGGAATGCTTTGCCGGCTTTGGCGGATGAATATACTACCCTCTCAAATCGAACCAAAGCCGACAAATCAGAGGGGACGGTAGCCGCAGAGCTTCCGGAAGCAAGCTAGCACTCGTCCTTATAGAGCGGCAGGTCCGTGGCCGTCATGGAACCTACGCCTTAAACCTTCGCTTTGGTGCTCACTTTGCGCGACGGCTTTTCGGGGCCGGCAGCAAGCGTGTCGCACGCCGCAAGAAGCTGCGTGCCGTAGGCGTCCGCCGGCACCCGAACCCACGAGGGCGTCACGGCAAAGGTCCAGATGGCCGCGAGAACCCAAACGACGCCGGTCACAATCACAATCTCCGGCGCCGGCGCGGTTCCCGACGCAACCACGTTGTAGGCAATCACCGCGGTGCTGACCAACGCGGCCAAGATCGAGATCGCCAGCCCGAACGGCTTGAGACCCCACAGATTACGGCGGAAACCGAAGCCCACATTCTCCTTGAACAAAATCGAGAACCGCTTCGTGTCGCGGGTCCGCGTCAACAACCAAGCCGTGACGGACTCGTAAGCCTTGTCAGCCGCCGCCGGGTCCGCCTTTTCGTCGTCCGCAGAGGGAAGTGTCAAAGCCGGCAGGCTCCGCCGGATGAAATCGCGGTAGCGGGCCTTGGTATGATCGTCGATCCGGGAGTCGCTATGACGCAACAGTGCGACCGACGGCTTGCCGCCCCACGACGTGTATAGCCCGCCTTCGCAGCGCTTTCCTCGATCCCGGCCGAGCTGTGCCATCAGCAGCACCAGGCCGAGGCTCGACGCGAGCGAAACCAAAATGCCCAGCGCCGTCCAGAGCGCCGGAAACCACGCGACGATCAGCAGCGCCATCGGCGCGATGGTGATCAGTGCCGGAAAGAGACGGGCTTGCCGGCCGTAGGGATCAACCAAGTCCGAAAGAGGCCCCAGTGCACTCGCCTTAAACTGCATCACGCTCTCCGTCGGCTCGATTTGAGCCAGCCGTTCTTCCATTGGCGCATCTTCAATCCGAGATGCTCCCGGTAGACCCGCGCCTCCACCACAGGCTGGCCGGGTCGAAATACGCAGGCGCTCATCTCTAGTTCCGCGCGTGATGAGAGCCGCACGATTACGAGCGCGGCAAAGTTCGCACCGACCGAGGGCTCGGAGACGATGCGGTACATCGACCGGATATCGCTCCGGCTTGGCCGGGTCGAGAACGATGGGTGCGAGTGCCACTCGCCGAGATAGTTGAAACGCTCGTAGTCACGCCCCGTGCGCTCGAAAAACTGCTCGATGGCTTTCTCGTGCAGTTTCGGATCGCGCACAAAATGGCAGAACGTCCCGCCGCTCCTCTGGATTGTTATCTCCGCGATCTTGAATGTCCTAGGCTTGACGAGCTCGCCGAGGAGCACGCCACCGATCTCGCGTCGACCGGCCGCCCTAAGAGCATTGGTCCATTGCAATCTAATCTTGCCGGGCAGGAGGAGCTTCATTGCTCGTCTTCCCGACCAATTGCACGAAGAAATTAGCAGCTTCGGTCACATCATCGTCGGACACAGCGGGAGGCGCCTCCGCGACGAAAGGCTCGCTACCCTCGACCGGGTACGCCTCGAACGGCTGCTCAAATTTCCAACCCTTCTTGAGCGCCAAGACATACATTGAATGCGGAAATCCGTCGCCTTCCACAAGGAGATCAACGGCCATGCGGGTCGCGTGCGCGGCGATGACCGAGACGTCGCCATCATCGGCGACGAGCGGCACTCCCGCGGAGTCATTGCCTCCGTAATCCATCGCATTCGCGCCGTCCCAGGGCACGCCCTGGTCGTGGAACCACGAGCGCAAGATTGCACGCATGGTCTGCGGTGGGTGGTCGGCGCCGGGCCGATGGCGCGCAACGAAGCCGCCGATCCCGCCGGCGAACACCTCGCACCATACCATCGGCTTCTTCGACCCCGTGGCGACGGAAGACAGCAGATTGAAGGCGCGCGGATCTGCCGTCGCGTCGACTATCAGATCGCAGCCGGCGATCTCCAATAGCAGGCTTGCTGCGCTTCCGGTCGCCTCCTGTCCTCCCAACCGAAAGCGTTTCACTAGGGCCGTGGCCGCGGGATTGATCAAGCGGAGCCGCGCGGCGAGCCCTTCGGCCTTGTGTTCGCCCATCCTGCGCCAGTCGAGATCGTTTCGAATAAGGTTCTTGCGGACCAGAACGTCATCGTCGACCAAAAGAAATTGGCCCACCCCGCTACGCGCGAGCGAAACCGCCATTTTTGAGCCGACCGAGCCGCAACCGACCACCGCGACTTTTTTCTCGGCCAGGACGTCGTAGCTCGCGGGCAGCCGCGGCACGTCATCATCGATATCCAGCGTGGCGAACCGGGTGATGTCGTCCTTTTCCGCTGAAAGCTGCCAGAGGAGTGTCATCGCGCTGCCGTCGGTTGCGATGATGAGTTCCCGATCCTTGTACGCTGTCAGCGCGGGCTGCATGCCGTCAGCGTATTTGTTCCGCAGTTGGCGGGCGGTCGCACCGCTGTCGTCGACCATGAGGCTGAGAAGATCGACTTTGCCGACGCGCACCAATATGCCGCGGTACGCGCGGCCGAGGCGGGGGACGCCCGCGGGCTTCCATTCAGAGCCGTCGGCCAACGTCAATTTCTCCACGAACGCCGACATGCACTTAGGAGGAAAGAAAAGCCGGACCTCACAGCGAACGGGAACGTCCTCTGGCATGTTACTCACGAGTTCACGCAAGTCGGCCGTCACAAGAAACCGGCCGGCGTTGCTTCTCAGTTCCTGCCCCCGGGTGACTGAGTGTGCCGATCTCACCCGCTGCGGCTCACCGTCGGCAGGATGCTCAGTAGAAATAAGGCGGTGCGCACTCTCAATCATGTCGGCGCCGGTGAAATGCGGCTGCCAGTTGTCCGGCCTATATTCCAGACACAAATCGCCGCCGGCGCCATACTGATGCGGCGAGATGCGCTGTTCACCGTCCACCGGCGCCACGCTCGGTGGCGTGGAAGGAAAAAAGCCTGGATACGACATCTTCAAATCGTACCGCTGATCGCCGACCGTGATCGTAAATCGGAGCACGAGGCGGCCCTGATCGAACGACCAGTCGAGATCGATCAGCCAATCGACGCCGGCGGCCAGCGCCTCGACGGCGCGTACCTCTGCATTCAACCGCGCCGGATCAGTCAGGAACCATATCACGCGAAGCCGTCCGGCTTGTCGGGCTTCACGCCACGATTCGGGAACGTGAACGAGGCAGCCGCGGCAGCGGGTTTGCGGAGGAGGCTTTCGGCCTTCTTCGCCGACGCGCCGATCTCGAGCACGAACGGCTCGACGTCGTCGCCATCGCCCAGGCAGTGGAACGTGCCGCCGACCGCGTCGAGGATGTCCTCGTACTCGCGCTTGGCTCGGATACACGGCGGATCGTTGTCGTCGTCGACGACCTCGCAGCTGCTAGCGATGATCCGCGCCCCGTTGCGCGCCTGGGCAAGCGCGTTCCGCGCCGCCTCCGAAACCTCGGCGTCTTCACCGTAGTCGGACCAGCTGTGCCAAGACAGGCTGTGCCACGAGCAATGATGCGGCGCGATCATAACGTCGTATGAGAGACGGTGGGCGCGTTTTTCGTTGCGCTCCCAAACACGCTCCCAAATCGCCACCTCGGCGTCGCCGCCGAACAGATACCGTGCCGCGGTCTCCCCGACCTTGAGCTCCAGGCGGATGATCACGCTTGAATTGTTTTTTGAGAGCGTCTCCTCCAACTCCTCGTCCTCGGAAGGCATCATGGGCGCCAGCAGCCGAGCCTCGAAACTGTCGTCGTTCGTTCCGTTGATGCGGGCGAATGCATCATTGGTCTTGATCAGAATGTCTTCGAGGCCGTCGGTCTTGCCGTCGACGTCCTCGCCCATAAGCAAGATGCGGTTGCCATCCACCGCGCTGCCGTGGTCGCGATAATATTGCACCCGACGCCGGGCCTCCGTCGCCCACGCCTTGGCGTCGTCATCCAGCTTGTGGGTCTTGGATGCGCGGCGGAAAACGGTGGCCGACGACCACATTTCGCGGACGAAAATCTTGTCAGACGACTTCGACCACTCGCCGGGCGGGCCGAGATGAAAGTGGTTCGCAAGCCCCCGAATGTGATCGTCATCGGGATGGGTCAGCAGAAAAGCATCCACATAGAGCCGCCCTTTGCTGTCCCTCTTCAGGCGAGAGCGAAGCTGCGTCGCCACATCCGGCGTATCGTCGTCCGAATCATCGGCCGCCGCACGGATATTGATGTCAATCAGCAACGTGCGACCCGACGCGAATTGGACCAGCGTCATATCGCCGTTGCCCACGCGAAAATGAACTGTTCTCGCAACAGCCATGCGCAACTCCCTAGATTTGCTGGCGTTTTCCGGGGAGGTCTACAAGAGGTTGCGCAAGCCAGGCCGCACCCCTACCCCGTCGCGCCGTTGACCTAGGAACAAATCGGGAAATCGCAAGATGTGGCGGTAGAAATTTTTTGCGGGTCGCAAGGCCTAGAGGCCCTGAGCGAGCCCAGTCCGATTGCCCTGTGGCTGAAAGTTGACGACAGCGGTTCCAGGCCGATTCCCGGTTTTTGGGGAACTGCTAGCGCTCTTCCTTGTAGAGAGGGAGGACCGTTGCGGTTTCAGGGAGCATCGCCCGCGCTGCGCCATCGTCGAATGCGAGTAGCGACGCTGCTTCAACCCCGAGCCGTTTGCGATCGGCTGACTTAGTGTAGAGCATCGGCATCTTGACGTCGGTCCATCCAAACAGCGCCTGCAGTTGATTGATGGTCGCGCCGTTATTGGCAGCGCGAGTGGCGCCGAGCTTGCGTATGCCATGCGCCCTACCAGGAACGCCGGCGAGCTTGCACGCCTCGGCGAATGCAGTGCCGAAACTCTCCTTGGTGAAAGGTTTGCCGCGTTTGCCAGCAATGTAGGTCGCAGTGCCGATCGGCCCTGCATCAAGCGTCGCCTGAAGCTGCGGGAGGATCGGTAGCGTAACCTCGACCGTCTCGCTCGATTTTTTAGTCTCAATTGCGTGCACTCGGATGCGCTTTCCCTTGGTACTAAAGACGCGCACGTGACCGCGGCCGAGTCTCACCGCATCGCTTCGCCGTAGCCCTGAATAGAGCAGCACGTCCAACCAAACCCGTTCGCGGGTGCCAAGCGGGAAGCGCTTTTCATAACGCTGCACCTCGTCCTCGGTCCACACACGGAAGCCGCCGCCTTTTTTCCGCGGCGGGTCTTTCAACCCGGCGGTAGGATCGAAGGCGACCAGCTGCGAATCGAGCGCCCAGGAAAACAACCCGCGTACCGCTTCCATGTAGTGCCGCGCCTGGGCGGGCGTCTTGGCCCGCTCGTCACGGCCGCGGGCGATGACGCCGCGGGTGACGTTACGGAGCGGCTCATTGCCGGCCTTAGCGATGATTTGCAGGAAGATGAACTCGCGTTGCGTGCGGGTCGCCGGCGAATAGGCCTGCCACGTCTGGCTTTCGCGATAACGATCGATTAGCCACTTGACCGTGCCGGGACTCGCCTTGTCATAGGGCGCAATGGCAGGAGACGGCGCCCCGGCCACCGCGGCCTTATATGCGGCGACGAATTGCGGCGTGCCGTATTCGCCCTTGATGCGCACATACTTGCGCCGGCCCACCTCATCGCAAATCCGGACATACCACAACGGCTTGCCGTGTCGGCTTATATGGCGCTGCAGGTATGGCGGGCGCGGACGCGGCATTTCGCGGCTCGGTTTCGAGTCCATTTAGAACATGATCTCCCGATCAGGTGAACCCCCATCGCAGCCCTGGCCGAGAGGGGCGGCGCCCCCCTCGCCGGCCGACTTTTCCTCCAGCACGATCGTGCGATCGGGCCGAATGACCACGCGCATGCCGGTTTCTCGCGCCACCTCTACGAGGCGACGCAACTCGGTTTTGTTGAAGCGCAGCGGTCGGGTCACGGCGGCACCCCTTGCCAAACGCTTTCTGCCGCGCGCGCCGCCCCTTTCGGCTAGGCGACCGCAGCAAAGCTGAATGCTTGTTTTTCGGTTGGTAAGCGACGAGAAACGCGATTTTTTCCCGAACGGCTAGGCGCCTCTTTGGCGCCGGCGCGGATCATGGCCTAGCGGGCGACTCGCCAGAAATATTCGGCGCATCGGCCAATCGCATCCGCAAGCGAGGACGACAGCGAAACGAAATTGCCGGCAATTGCTGCGAACTCGACCATACCAAAATTTTCGATCAGGTTGTCCTCATCATCGCGATAATTGCCGTCGGGCGACACGTCATCATCATCCGCGACCGCAACAAGACGGGCAAACTGATCCATGAGGCGGCCACCAGGAAAGACGTCTGTGGTCCAAGCAAACACAGGTATTGCATGGACGACCGCGACCCCGATCTCGAATGCAACAAGCGGATTCATGTGGACGCCTCGAAACGCGGAAATCTCTGCCACAACGGCCTGGCAATCGCCGATCAGACGCCAACTTTTATGCAGCACCCGGCCGGGCGCCGGATCGTCGATCGGCAGTCCCGCCTCAAGCCGCTCCGCGATCGTGAGTCCGGTCGGAAACAGAAAATGTTCGGATGGCCATTCTGCGGCCAGACCGTAGTTCAAACAAAAACCTTCCGTCTCGGCGCGGTGGTCATTGGCGTTCGGGCGCAACCGCGAATTATCTGCGAAATAAATTTTAGGACGGCGGGCGGTCGCTGGCTCGACAACCGGGCCTACGAGCGTTTCCGTAGCGCATGCCGACGCGGAAACTGCCATAGCTTTTGGTTCAAGCGGCCTTGCGGTCACGGCGTGTCAACTCCCGGCGGCGAAATGTAAACCGCGTCAACCTAATTTTTGGACGGCGTGACTAGCGCTTTTTCGGGCCGCGGCGGCGCCGCAGGGCACGGGGCGCCTGGAAGGACCCGTGCCCGGCCCAGATTGCCGGTGTTTGGTGCGCCAGCCCTCGGGCAAGTTGCCTGGGGTTCATAACGGAGCGTTTGATCAAACAACGACGCGCGCAGGGCGAACGAGCTTTTACTATCCCTTGCAAGAGCCAAGAGCGCAGCAAGGCCACGAGACCGCAACCGGCGCACATTCGTTCGACCGCAGGCACGCGATCGGCATCTTTTGGAAATTTGCTAAACCCGTTGAGGACGCCGGCGCTCCCGCCATCTTTGCCGCGACCGGGCACGACCATGGCCGGCGGCGCCAGGGACGCCCCTCCCGGCAAATTTTCCCGGGAAGGTAGGGCAATTTGCCCGACCTTCCGGCCTCATTTGCCAGTCCAGGCATGTCCAAGGTCGAAAGAAACCCTGGACGCAAGAAAGCAGCGCCATTATTGGCTCCGTCCAGCGTGTCCATGATGTCCAAGATTTTTCAAAGGTTGGGCTAGAATTAAGAACGCATGTTTGCGCGCTACGCCGGCCCTTTAACCGCTGACGATGTACGCGGGCCGGGACTCCCCTCGCGCGCGCGTGAGGCAGAAATCTTGGACATCATGGACACCTTGGACGCAGGCCGATGCCATCGGCAGTTTTTCGCGTCCAGGGTATGCTGCCGATCCTGGACACCCTGGACGGTAATCGCGGTGGACAACGCCCGTCCGATGTTCGCCCGGCTCTTTACAACGGGACAACATCGCTCTCTTTCGCCTCCGAATCAGCGGGCTGCGCGTCGTCGACGGCAGGCCAAGTCACCGTCTGCTGCAGGGCGCGCTCGAAATCAGCGCGGCATGTCGCCAGATCGGGCAACACATAGCAGCGCACCCGTTTTTGAGTCATGCGGCCGTCTTCACTGATCGTCATGAGCGGCCGTCGATCGCCGAGCGAGCTAACAAGCCGTTTCAGACCCTTGCCGAATACGACCTCTTCATTCTTGCGCCGGACGCCGATCTTTTCCGACGTCACCAGATAGTCGTTGAAAAGATCGCTGCGCGGGATTTCGGTTCGCCAGTCGTCAACGGCGTGCGTGATCTCGCCCGTGCAAAGCCGGCCAAACCACCACGACTCGAACGAATTCAACGATCTGATTTTTTGTTCCAGAAGCGCCTCGGTCCGGGGCACTTGGCGCAGGTCGACGCTGTCGAGCGGAAACTGCAATAGCGCGCCGAGCAAGTGCTCGTAGCCGCCGTTTTTCAGTTCCGCGTCCATTTCGGCAAAATAGGCGTGGTTTTGCGCGCACCGCGGATCAACGTCGAGCACCGCAAAACGCCGCTCGTCCTTGCCGGCCGGCACGACCCAATCCTCGTTGGACGTCATGATCAGCCGGACGTAATTGTTCAGCCGGATCGGGTCGACGCCCTTAGCTTCGATTTGCTGGATCGGCGAGGTGATAAGGCCTTTGAGCCGGCCCTCGGCCGCCTTGTCGCCGGCCCAAACCGCTTCATCGGCCTGCAGCAACAGACACGTCGCCATGTGCGCGTTGAATTGGCCGGTGACGTAGCGGGGATCGTCGACCAAAAAATAGTGCGCCGGAAACAGCCCGCCGATGACCTCGCCGACTTTCGTCTTGCCGGTGCCCATGCGTCCGCGGAGTACGAGCGCCACGCCGATGCGCTCGCGGGGCTTTTGCACCATGTGGGCCAAGAAGCCGAACACCCAGCGAAAGAGTGCTTCGTCACCGCCGGCAACGTTGTTCAATAAGTGATCGTGGAAGGTTTTATAGCGCTTAAGGTCGGGCATTTCGGCCGGCGCGTATGCAAATCCCGACCACAGATTGAGATAGCCCGGCGTAGTGATCGGCTCGCCGTTTGCATCGGGCGGTGCAAACTCCACCCCTCTGTATTGGCGGCGATCGAGCGACTCCAGCCAAGCCTTAGCCCAGGAAACCACATCGATCGAACCGTCCGCGTTGCGGCGCTCGGTAAAGCGATTGGCGAACCAGGCGCGGAACGCCTCCAGCGACAGCATGCGCTTCTGATCCTCGATCAAGGCGCGCGGCTGCTCGAAAAACACGACCGCCTTGGACCCCATCAGTACCAGGGCGAACTCTTCATTGAGATCGTCGACCGAAAACCCGAATGTTCGCGGCTCCGCTGCGGTGCCGGCATCGGCGGCTGCGGCTTTGCCCGCTTTCTTGCTCGCGCCGCCCTTTGCTTTGCGCTTGTTCGGGAAAGCGACGACGTTGCCCGCGGCCTCAGCTGCCGTGGCGGCCGGCGGAGCGGTTTTTGCGCCGCTTTCGGTGCCGCTCTCGCCGCCGGAATTGCCGGACTTGACCGCGGTCGGGTCGGCGATCGGCGCCGCGGCCGCGATCGCGGCGTCGACGGCGAGCACGCCGCCGGAGCCGCGCAACTGGTCGTTAAAATCTTGCCCCGCCGGCGCCATGGCGACGCGGGCGGAGACGCCTTGCGCCTCAAGCCGCAGCGAGCCGCGCCGGAGCGCGCATGCCGTGGTGAAGGGATCGCTATCGCCGTCGCCGAGCAGCACGACGTCGGACGTTCCGTGCGGCACCGGGAAGGCATCGGCGCCGGGTTCGGGCTCGGGACCAGGCACGCGCCGCGCCCGGTTCGCCTTGTCCTTGAGCGTCGGATGCCGCACGCTGGCCGCCGACGCGCCCGCGAGATTGCCGAGGCTGATGGTCGACCGAAACCAGGCGCGGCTGAGATCGCGGCCGGCGCGCGCCAGCGCCGCATAAACCGACAACACCGTCTCGATGCCTTCGCCGGCATAGCCGCCGAGCCCGCGATCGTCGGCGCCAGGCGCAAGCGCCGGCGCCTCGATCAGCGGAATGTAATTGCCGGCAACCGAGCCATAGACCTTTTTGGATTCCAGCACCTCGCCGGTTTTCGGATCCCGAATTTCGGCCTTGCCGTTCGGCCGCGCCGGATCGAGCCAGGTGACATGCACGCCGCGAAAAAAGCCGCCGGCGTCGACGATCGGCGCCAGCATGGCCGGGCCGCGGTAAACCACGCGCGGCGACTTGCGGCCGGCCTCGTCGATGTCCTCGCCGTCGAAATAGGCGACGATCGGCGCGAAGCGAAGCGCATGCGGCGGTCTCGTCGGCACATCGGCGGCGATGCCGCGCGCCTCGCGCAAGTAGCGCTCGACCGGCGAGCCCGGCCAGGCGCAGCCGGCGTGCCAGATGGCAAAGGCGCGGCGGCGTTGCTGTTCGCGATATTCGTTGGCGTCCTTTTCGCGCTGCGCCTTCCTTAGCGCGCGCTCCTTTTCCAGTTCGGCGGCGCGCTCCGGCGACGGCTCGTTGACGCCGCCGAGCAAATCGACCACGGCGCGGAAATCGGCCGCCGGATCGAGGCCGTGGTAAAGCGCCACAAGCTTGAGCACGTCGCCGCCGGTATGGCAGACCGCGCAAACCCAACCGTCCGCGTCGCACTCGAACGACGTCGAGTCGCGCGCGTTCGGGTCGGACGAATGCAGCGGGCACGGCCCGATATACTTTTTGCCGCGCTTGCGCAGCCGCACCCATTGCGCCGCCACGTCGCAACACGGATGGCGAAGCTTTAGCTCCGCTATGGCGGCCTCGGAAATTTTCATTTTTTTGTTTTGCTCGCCAATCATCCGATCCGCGCGCGCGTTGACGGCTGCGGACGAACGCACGAATCGCGCACTAAAGCGACGGCCGCCCGGAGAACACCGGGCCAGGCCTATGCGTTGTGAAATGAAGGAGGGCTACCAGGCCGCCGAGCGCCACGGGGGCGCGGCTTTAGGGAGCCGGCACCGCCGGCGGCATCGAGAGCCCGGTCGATCCCGCGGTGCCGACGCCAGAGCCGGGCTCGCCGGCGCCACCGAACACGTTGATGGCGTTCTGCACCGCCTGCTCGATCCGCGAAATGAAACTGTCGGACGGCTCGACCGTAACCTTGACGTTAAGGTCGGCGCTTCCTTTCACCTCGGGACCATGCGCATTCGGCTGCAGCGCCGTCGACGACTTGAAGTGATTTTCCAGCCACTCCCAGGCCTTCAATGCCGGCAGCGCCGAGATCTCCGAACCGACGCCGCCGCGATCGCTGAAATAGCTGCGCGCGCCCGGCTTTTTGTTCAATTCCAGATCGGCCATGGTCGCGCCGACGCCAAGCATCGGCAGCGCCGACGAAAGCCAACCGAGCCCAAGGCCGCCGCCGCCGACTTGTGCCGCCTGCATGGCGCGGATCGCCGCCTCGGCTGATAGGTCGGATGCCGCGCCGCCACGGACCATTCCAAAGAAACGGCGCAGCGCCGCCCTGCTGAGTTTGTAGCCGAAATAACCGGCAGCGCCAGCACCGGTCGCCAATCCCGCCGTAGCACCGAGGGGATATGCCTCGCCGGCCTTCTCCGCCTTGACGATCAGACCCGCAAGCGCGTTGAAGGTTGCTGTGGCCGGACCGGCAAGTGGGCCGCCGGCGATCGCCAGCAAATTCTTGAATTGCTCCGCCACGCCCTGCATGGCGATGAATGGGTCTCTGCCAGCAATTTCGACCTGCTTTTTTAACTCGGGCGCCCTAGCCATCAGCGCCATGTCTTTTTCAATGTTCGGCTGCTGTGTTGCTAAAATCGCCAGCGCTTGGCCGGCCGATCGGTTTTGTGCAAGGATAGCGGCGAAGTTTTCAAAATCATCCTTGTTTTTAATCCCGTGCGCCGACAAGGACGGCAACAAAACAGTCTTGATCCACTCATACTGATTAGCTTTAAACAAATCATTCTGGACCAAGGCCCCCGGCAACATCTTTTTAGGAAGCCCCGCTTTGGTGTATTCGACCTTTTTCGGATCAACCAGGCCCATACTTTTGAGCGCGTTCAATGACGCAAGCGTCATATGACCGCCCACCAGCGCCTGAAAGAGCGAGGAAAGCGCAGTGCCAGCCTGCGCGCCGCCCATGTGCTGCATAAGCGTCGGGGCGACACCGTACAGAAATTGATCATTGAAACCCTGGCCGGCCAAGCGCGAATGCTGCGCGAACGCGAACCAATCGGCAGGCTCCAGCGTGTCGCCAAATACCGCCATCGCCTTGCCCATAAGACCCATGTCTTTGACAAAGCGCTCCGGGTCCTGGTTGATGCCCAGGATTTCCTGGGACTTCATCAGCTTATCAAACTTCTCATTCAATTCGGCCGCACGCTCAGGATGTTGAGCCAATACCGCCAACCGCAACTGTGTGACCGAATCAAGAAGTTTAGCCGCCTCCTCGAAGGAGCCGACGATCGCGCGCATATTGCGCAGCGCATGCAGCACATCGGTTTGCGAGAATGCTTTATAACGTTGCGAAAGCTCTAATGAGAGCTTGTCAGCCTCCTCGCGCTCATTTGGAGCAACGCCGGCCAATTCCATGCGCACCTGCTCGTGCGCGCGCTCGGCCGTCACCTTGACGGTTTCATGGACAAGGCCGGAGAGGCCGCGCATGCCTTCGTAAGCAGCGGCGCCGCTGGCGATCGGCGCGAGCGTGCGCACCGTGTGCTGCATTCGCGTCACGTTGCGATTCAGCGCGCCGATGCCGGACGTCGCGACGCCGCCGAGCGACTTGAACGCTTGCGTCACGCCACGAACTTTTTGCGCGATCGCCGCAAAGGTTTCGCCGGTGCGATCTTGCGCGGTGACGACCGCTTCGGCTTGGATGATGCGTGCCATTATGATCTCCTGTCTTTAATTCCCGGTGCGTTCATTCCACTCGTGGGTCCGGCTTTTGAGCGCCAGTGCCATGATGCCGTCCGGCGATCGCAGAAAAGCCTCGTAAGCCTTCGGATCATCCGCGCCGCAACCGCCCAGCTTGGCGGCGAGAATGTCGGCCAGGCGGCGCTCATACTCGGCGCATTGCCCGGCGCTGGTGACGGCCGGGACTTGGCCGAACGTCCAGACGGTTTTGAGAAACCACTCTAAATCGGCCGGCTCGACGTCGATCTGATCACGGCGTGCTGCAACGAGCGCGACGTATTCGTCCGCGGCACGAGCGTCGAACAGTTTGGAAGCGTCGTCGGCCATGTGTGTTGGCTTTCCGTTTCAGATCAGGGCCGCTAGCCATCGCGGCGAACAAAAAACTTCGGGGGAGATCGGTCCCGCAAATCGGCGGCGCGGCGCCAAGGAGAAAAACGCCGCGCCGCCGCCCGGCACAGCTGTCCGGTGAGCGCGGGCCCAGGACAGCCGGAACTCGCGTATTTGACGTTACGCTAAGGCTTCGTTGACAGGCCCGCGCGCCGTCGAGCCCGCGAGCGCCCCGCGGTTGATCAGCGCCACAGCCGCATCCCAGCCGGTTGCCCTTGGCGCGCCGTCCTGCGCGCAACAGCCCGCGAGTTCGGCATTCACCGCAGCGACCGCCGCATCCCAGCCTGTTGCGTCTAGCCGGCCATCTGGCACGCGCACGCCCGCAAGCTCAGCATTGACCGCAGCCACCGCTGCGTCCCACGACTGCGCCACACCGGCTGGCGGGCTGGCGCGGCGCAACACCTTGCCCCTTTCGTGCGATGCAGGGACAAGCTGGGCCTGCGCCCTCAGTAGCGCAAGCTCGGTCCGCGCCTTTGAAACACGCTGTTCGTCGGCAACGCGATTGCGTAGAAGATTGAAGTCCATGATTTCACTCAGCCCTTATACTCGGCGCCGTTGACGTCGATGAGAATGTCCGGCCGCCGCACGCCATCCACCTTAAAATTCCGCTCTCCAGGGCGAAGCGCCGGCGCGCCGAAGATTTCATGCAGCGGCGTAGGAACGATGCGCGAGCGACCGGGATTGGCGACCTGTTGCTCCTTCACTTTTTGCACGGGCCAATTCTTGAAATCGTTGGCAGGGTCCCAAGAAACCAAATTCTTCGGACGGACTCGCCGCTCAACTTCGACCTCGACAATATCGTCAGGCATCGCCGGCGAGAAACGCATTTGCTCAAAGGCGTCGACGATCATATCCTCGCCCTCTTGGCACATTTCATTGAACTCCCGGATCTCGCGCGCGCAGACAGCCCGCTCTTCAAGAAAAGCCAGGACCGCGCGCAAAGGAGTGGCGTAGCGCTCATCGGCTTGCTGCATATGGCGCGCCGAAGTCGCGAGCAACTCCGAACGCCATTGCTGCCGCTTTTGTTTTAGCAGGCGATCTTCGGCGGCCATCCGCGCCGCTTGCGCGCGCGCGTAATCGCGCTTGGCGATCGCAACCGCCGCCTCATCGGCGATAATCTCGGTCGACAGCTTTACCAGGTCGGCCTGGGTATCGTCGGGTCGCGGGCTATTGCGGCGCTCCTGCTTTGCGGCAAGAGCCGCCGCGCGTTCATCCAGGGCGGCCTTAGCCTTGGTCTCGGCCTGGCAAAGCTTGTCTATTTCCGAAGCCGCGGTCTCCTTTGCGAGCGCATTAACCGACATCACTTTCTCCTTTTTCTGGCGGTCGAGAGATTTTCATTCGACAGCGCCCCGCCCGCCAACAAGGCGCCGTCGGAAGGCACAGTTCAGGCGAACGATGAGATCGGCGCCCGCTCGAAAGCGAGCCGCCGGCGTGGACGCCGGCGTTCGATTTCAAGTGCAGAGTCGAGGCGCTTTGACGCCTCTTTCACGATCGCAGACGCGTCGACGACGATGTTGACCGCCGACGACATGGCGCCGGCGTTTTGCGCCGGGCAAAATCGCAGCTTTATTGCGTCTTGGCCGTCGAGCGCAGCGACGACGTCCGGCGTCGGATGCTTTACGACCTCAAAGGCGGCGCTAAAGCCAAGGCCGGCGCGCGCCAGCGCCACCGCAAGCGCGATCGCCAGCGCTTCCCCCCTGGTGTAATACCAAGCGCCTCCGACGCCACCGCGCTCGCCAAACCCATCGAGAAACCCGTTACGGGTCCAGTTGCGCATATTGTCGATGTGCGCCCCGACCGCTTCGGCGACGATGCGGCCCGGATGGTCTCGAACGTTGGAATTGGTCACCGGCTGGTCCTCCATTGAGTTGCGAACACGCTTGCGAGGCCGAAAAAAATCGCGCCGAGCCGTCAGCGCGACGGCGGCGCGCGAGATTGTGTACATACGGATGCGCGTTAAAACCGAGAGCGTCCGGCGGCGCGCGGCGCCGGACGACCTAACAAGCAAAACGCACCGGCAATCGGCTGCGCTTTAGTCGGGTTAAATAGTCGGGTTAAATAGTCGGGTTAAATCACTGGTGAATTTTGATGTAGCCGGGCACGCTTTTTAGAAGCGCTTCCCAGGCACCCCCGCTTCCGACGTCATCGGGGCAGGCAAGAACCTGTCGGAGCTCGGCGCGCGAATACTTGCGCATACGGTCGATTTTGAGGCGCCGCTTTTGCTCGTCAATTTCCTCAGCGACACGCTTTGCTTTGTCTTGCTGAATTGAGCGAAACACCGGCATCGTAATCGCCGGCTGACCGCGGGCGCCGCGCTTTCGACGCGGGACCGCCGGCGACTTCAGCGCGATGCGCAACCGCAACAGCAACGCCTCTAGGGTTGCCAAGGATATTCCAGAACAGTCCACCGGAAGCGCATCGACCCCGCGAAGGGTCTCAAGGTAAAACAAACCAGGTTCGGGCGCTGGACCGATCTTGAAACCACTAGTAAGCGCGAGCTTCCGGACGCGCTCGAGACGTGCCTCAAACTTGTCACCTGCCGCCGTCGAGACTTCTACGCCCGCAAGATTGAGACTAGCACCACCAAAACGCCTGCGGTCCAGATAGTGGCGTACATTTTCGCGCTGACGCTCATCAAAAGAGCGGACAAGGCTGTCGAATGAGCGCGAGAGCGCAAACAAACACCCGCGAATAATCTTCCCGAGCCTCTTCATATCCCGCGATCCCGTCGCAGGATTAAGACCACGTTTGGCGGCCGCTTGCGCTAACAGACTCGGTAACCCGTAACCAGGTTCCAGCGCGCCGAGAACATCGCAAAGCAGTTCTTTGTAGGTCGACGCCCCGCGGGCCGTGTCGTCCCATTGTATGTTGCCGGAAACAAAATTCTTCACGGCCTGAGCATTGATCCACCAGGCGTCCAAAGTATTTGATGCCCACTGCTCGCCGCTCTGCGCTTTACGAAAAAGGGCCTGCCAGATGCGGCCAATCTCGTATTGGTCTTCATCGATCTGCCGGCGCGCCAGCGCTCGCGATAAATAATCGTTTTGCGGATGTTCAGACATTCAAACACCGCGCGTCGTGTGCCTGGAACGAAAACGCCCCGCGACTTTCCCGCGAGGCGCCCATCTGCGCATAACGTATTGGCGAAAGCGGCCAGTGGTCAAGAGAAGCAAACCAGGATGCTGTGGACGCGCGCCGCGAGCGCGACTCACTGCTTTTCACACGAATCACAGCCTGACATAACCTAGCTCCGAAAGCGGCCAGTGGTCAAACGAACGCCAAACAAAACTACGGCCCAAAAAAGCGAAGCACCCCGCCTACTCGGCCGGGGCGCGTTCGACTCACACGATTGGTGAATGGCCGAGTCCTACCAAAACCCCGGCCCCCGTCAACCCCCATTCGCCGCGGCGGCGAACAGCTTCTCATCTGCGAGTTGCTGCTTTAAAAGCGAAGCGCCCCGCGCGGGTTTCCGCCGGAGCGCTCCTCGAATCGCAAAGCGACACGATGGCAATTTGCTAGGGTAATTGAGCCCCCATCGTCAAGTCGGGCCTGTGTACTCCGACTCGGTACGCATGCAACAGGCTAGGCCAGGCGACCGGAATGCGCATCGTGCCGGCGCCAGGCCTCGCGTAATTCCGCGGTCGTGCGCTCGTTGAGCGCCTCCAATTCGGCCGGCGACAAGTTCACGCTATGCGGCCACAGCGCCATTACGCCCAGCGGCAGGCCGGGGCTGTCCAGCAATTCGCCGACCTCCTCGGCGATCGCACCGCTAAGGAGGGGCCGCAACGGGGCAAGGAGGCGCACCGCGAGCATCAGGGCGCCGTTTGGACAATTCACCATCTCACGCGGATCACACACATGCCCGATCTCGATGAGCGTCAACGCGGCGAGCAAATTTGACGTTGCCGGCTGCAGCTTTTGGATTTCCGCCTCAATTTCGATCGGCGGGTCGCAAAGCTGATCGTCAACGTCGTCGCCGCTCGGCGCGCCGGCGGCGCGAAGCACCTGATAAGCTTCGCGACGTAGCCGCCAAAGTTCGATTAGTCGCGCATCGACGTGGGTGACCGAGTCCCGCGGTATCCCGAACAATGCGGCAAGCGCCGTTTCAAGGGTGACGATGCTTTGTCGCACCGCGCGCTCGCCATCAGCGCCGCCTGGCCGGCTCTTTTCATCGAACAAGACTTCATCGTCGATAAACCGCACGAACGCGAGCGCACCCGCCGGCGTCGTCGGCGGCACGTAGCAAGCGGCACAAAGCAACTCGTGTTCGCGCCGCGCCAGGCGCTCTTGAGTCTCGCGCGTCGCCTTCAAACCATTTGCCTGTTGCGCCGATTGCAGCCATGCGGCTTTCGCGTCAAATGCCGCATGCAGTTCGGCGCGTTTTTTTGCGCCGGTGCGCACACCATCGATTTGCTCATGAGACACCAACCACGCCGGCGCCGAGCCGAAACTCCCGTCCTCATTCTCGATCTGCCGAACGCCAAACTCGATGCGCGTATGGTCGGCCGTTTCTTCGCCGCGGCCGTCAGCCTCAAGGCGCCCCGACAGCCTGCCTTCGCTATCTAGCGCAGCCAACCAATCAGCATAGGCTTGGCGCCAAGCTTCGAGCGCAACCAGAAACGGATCGGCCGCGGCACCGGCATCGATCGGAGTCGCCGCGATCGCTGGCGCAACAATCGGCGCGGACGTGATCGAAAGTGCGGTAGCAGCGCCGCCTAGAACGGCCCGCCGGGACATTTTCGAACGCATGAAAAGTCTCCTTGGTGTTGAGGCCAAGGCAGGCAATCCGCGCGGAATGTCGGGTGTGATATAAACGGCATGCCGTCGCCGGGTCCTGCTGTGACCGGGTTGCGGAAGTCGCGGGGGGCGGGGCCAACCGCCCCTCGCGGCGCACGAATCATAACGTGCCGCCCGACTCGGCGAAAGCCCCCTGAGGCACGCCACGCCCAAATTCTGAAACCGCCCGACTAGCGATGGAATCGAGGTTCAGAGGGAAAAGTTGACCGGCGCGGGCTTATCCTCGACGAGCGACGACGACGGCTGAAGCCTCACTATCACGACTTGATCGCCAACTCGCAATTCCACCTCTGCAGCGCCGGCTTGCCGGGCGGCGCGAATAATCCGGGCAACGTCGGCTTGCGTGATCGAGGCGGGACGGCGCGGCATAGTCAATCCAAATCTTTTATTTCGAGCCAAACGTGCTCGCAGTCGCCCGGATTTTGCCATTCGAGCGTATAGACGATATCGCGCTTGCCGGAATTAAGGAACGCAACGGCTTTGCACGTCCGCTTTTCCGAACCGGAGTCGTAGCTCATTTCCTGGGCACTTTTGATATCGAACACGCTGATATTGATCATCTTTGCCAGCGGGCTTCCCTGTAGCGACTGCTTTGCAAGATCAGTCGCAAACTTGCTGTCGCATTTCGGCAGCTTGCCGCTCAACATCGTCTCGACGTCATATCCGGCCAGCCACAACACCAAAGCGAAGCCGCCGACGAACCAAAAAACAAACAGGCCGCCGATCGTAAGGCCGAGCCATCTAAGCCAACTCCGCTTTTTCGGCCTGTTAACCTCCGTAACGCGGCGGTCGGATTCGGCTACACGTTCGAAATTCGCAGCATCGTTCGGCACGTTGTTTGTCCCCCTTCAGGTGCTAGCGGGCATGCCGCCTGCTCGCGCAGCGGCCATTCGGCAGTCGATAGCCAGGACCGCCACGCGAGCCGCAGCCGCGGCGCCCATGATGTGCGACGGCGTATGCCGGAATGAGCGCGGCGACCGTCCGGGCGGGGACCGTCTTGTGCTCGCGCACTACCGCTGATGCCCGCGGCGCCGGCAACCAATTTTCGGGAGCGACCTTGGCGTCCGCCACACCTTCATCCAGGGCCGCCGGCGGTGCCGCTCCCTCGATCATCGGGGACGACGCCGGCTGACTAAACAGATTTTGCGCCGCGCAGCTGGTCAAAGCTACACAGCCCGACATTGCAGCACAAAGAAAAATTGCCCGCATTTTTTATGCCCCGAAATCACGAAGCGCGGCCAGATATCGCTTGAACCACGCGCGCTCTCGCCACCACTGGATGCCGGCGGCGCCGCCGCTTGTGAGGCCGGTGAAAATAGCAGCCGGCCAAAAAGCGGACTCGCGGTCGGGCAACGTCACGGCGGCAAACAGATCGAGAAGCATAAACACGGCTACTGCCGTGATTACACCGACAGTTAGCGGCTCGTACTCGGGACGGGAACCACCTCGCGTTGCCAATTCTCTGGCTTTGCGATCGTGATCGTTGTCCAAATCGGCCATGCCGGCCATTTGCCAAAACCCCCGCAAATTCTCACGCGCGGCGTTCGCCAACTGCAGCCTTCGCAACGCTCAGGATTTGGTTAGGCGAATCGGATCAGAAAGCCCTCGATATCGTTTGGATCATCCTGCTTAGGTTTGATTTCAATCAACTCGCCGCTGTCTTCATCGACGGCCTCCACCGGCACATCTTTGATCAATCGGCGCCACGGCTCATCGTGGCCCCCAGCCCAGCTAAACCAACTCACAGCCCGGCTCCCCTCACCAAACGGAGCAAGGCTAACACCAGGCGACAAGCAACACAACCGCGGCGCGCGAACGCAGCCGACAGCTACCGAAGTCCTTTGCCATCGCCCAGGTTGATCGGCCGGCGGCGCCACGCTACGGCTCGCTTGCAACAGTGCTGGGCCGGCACTGGTATTTGACCGCCCCGTGGCGCTACGCAGCGTAGGCTTAAATTTTAGGTTCGACGAGGGGCCGATTATTCCGCGAATCGCGGTTGTCAGCAGCGACTTTCAAACAGTCTATCCATGGCTCGCCGCGCCCCGTGCAGGCGTGGCCGCAGTGGGTTCACATACGCGGCTGCGCGTGCAGATTTTCCCAACAGGGTCAGGACCGCAGTTGTTCGATTTCAATTTGACGGGCTCGCACGAGGCAGTGCAGGCGTTGGGTTGTCGCTAGTATCGGCTGCATCGGCTGGAAACAAAAGGTAAGGCTCTCCCAGCCCATTCCATTTGTGAAAACAATGGGCCTTTTTGGGCCGCACCTCGATCTTAACGCTTTGAAATCTTGTGTATACTGATCTACTACCTCCCCCACCAGCCGCCCAAATCAACGATCGAGTTGCAAGGACTTGCGCAGGCTCCGCGAGGTCGCGACGTGAAGACCATCGTATTGCGCGCGCTCACAATGGCCGCCGCGCTCTTGCCGGTCGCCGGCACCGCGCGCGCCGAATGGCTCAGCTCGCATGCCGTCGCGTGTTACGAGACAACCGACCTCGAGTTTATCGTCAGGTACTACCGTCCCGGAATTATCGATTTGCGAGAGGGTCGTTGTTTCACGCCGCCGCAAGGCCCGGAAGTAACGGTACTGCAATATGCCGACACCAAAAACCTGCCGGTGAAGCACTTCGTTTTTGTTCAGCCCCGGATCGGAGGCCAGCCCTTCTGGGTGACCGAATGGAGCCTCGTTCCATTCACCGAGCCGAAACGCCGGCCGCCCGCGAGCACCAAAGGGGGCGAACTATAAATCCGTCGGCCGCCGCCGTCTCAGGCCTGTCAAAATAAAGCGGCTCCGCTTGGCGTACTGCGCACCGCAGATATCGCCCGTTGACCACTTATTAACCATGCGCGCGCCATGATGCGTGAACGTCCATGATGCAATGGAACGCATCCCATGTCGTACACCCTCGCAACGGCGGCCGCAGCGACCGGCTTGAACAAGACGACGATCCTGCGCGCCATCAAAAGCGGCAAGATTTCCGCCACCAAGGACCCGCACGGCCAATGGCTGGTCGAGCCGGTGGAACTGCATCGCGTCTACCCGCCCGATGCGGCCCGCAACACGCGCAGCGATGCGCCGCAGCAGGACGCACTGGCCGCCGTCGAGCTGCAGGTCAAGGTTCTGCTCGCCGAACACCGCGTCGGCGATCTGAAGGCCGCACTCGACGATATGCGAACCCAACGCGACGCCTGGCAGGCGCAAGCCGAGCGCCTGGCCATTACCGACCAGCGGCCGCAGCCCAAACCGTCGTGGTGGCAGCGTCTGGCGCGGGGAACCCCGGTCCCATCCGCGCTCCGGCAAGTACGCTTCGCGAGCTGAAGCCGCCGAGGTAGCCGCGCGGCGCCCGAACGGGCGCCCTGATGACGTGCCCCCGCCGTCGAGGGTCTTCGCGAGCGGCAAGCCGCATCTATCGACGGCGCGCCTGAGCGCGCTTGCGCGGTTTATGAAATGGAAAATTCGGCCGACGGGTGCCGTCAGAACACCAGCGCGAGCGCCACGGCAAACATGATGCCGAAGCCCATCACGGCTATTCCGACCGGATCGTAAGCGGGCAACTTGAACACGGCAGCCTCCGAGGTCGAACCCTTTTTCGGTCCCCTCTCCCGACTCCCGTCCCACGGCTGGCAGCTTCAAAGCCAATAATGGCAGCTGTATGGTCGCGCGGCGCCCCTCCACAGGTCGGGGCGCTGAAATCACGGGCCTGCCCCTACTCCGCGCACCCGTGCCGGTATAGCCTCCCGGCAGAGTTGCCGGCGTAACCGGGCCTGGAACAGCCGCCGGATCGAAGGGGGTGCCCATGAAACTGGCTCGCCGCTCATTGCTCCGCCTGGCTGCAAGTGCTTGCGTTCTTGGCACTTTTCCGCGGTTAGCCGAGGCGCTCGATTACCCCAAACGCCCGGTGCGGATCATCGTCGGTTTTCCGGCGGCGTCCGGCCCGGACATCGTTGCCCGGCTCCTTGGCGAGCGGTTGTCGGAGCGGCTCGGCCAGCAATTCACCACCGAAAATCGACCCGGCGCCGGCAGCAGCATCGCGGCCGAAACCGTCGTCAAGGCACCGCCCGACGGCTACACCCTGTTCATGGCGACCGCCGCCAACACCATCAACACGTCGCTTTATCCGAACCTCGGCTTCGACTTTGCCCGCGACGTGGCCCCGGTCGCGGTGATCACCGCCACGCCGTTCGTGCTGATCGTCAACCCATCGTTTCCGCCGAAAACGATGGCGGAATTCATCGCCTACGCCAAGGCGCATCCGGGAAAGATCAACTTCGCCTCGCCGGGCATCGGCACGTCGCCGCACCTTGCCATCGAGCTGTTGCGGATGATGGCCGGCGTCGACGTGGTTCACGTGCCGTATCGCGGCAGTTACGTGAGCGATCTGATCGCCGGCCAGGTGCATGCGGCGTTTTCGACCGTCGCGCAGGCCATCGAATACATCAAGGCCGGCAAAGTCCGCGCCGTAGCCATCGGCAGCGCGGTGCGCGCAGTAGCGCTGCCGGACGTGCCCACCGTTGCCGAGACTTTGCCCGGCTTCGACACCGATGGTTGGTTCGGCCTGGTTGCGCCCAAGGCCACGCCAGCCGAGATCGTCAACGCATTGAACACGCAGTGCAACGCGATCGTGGTCGAGCCCAAGCTCAAGGCGCAGCTCATCAGCCTGGGAACGCCGCCAAAGTCGCTGACGCCTGCCGAATTCGGCAAACTGATCGTGGACTACACCGAGAAATGGGCCAAAGTGATCAAGTTTGCCGGCGTCAAGCCGTCCTAATTCGGGTAACGTGAAGCGCGTTGCCGCGGCCGAGTGGCCGACCTAGATACCGTTCCCCATGAACCGGCCCGATCCCTACCGCGAACGTGCGCGCGAGCTGTGCCTTGCCGCCGGCGTCGATCCCGACAGCCGGGTCGGCGAGGGCCGCGGCATGCCGGCGTGGTGCCTTTATCGCGACGCCGCGCGGCAGGAGCATTTGGCGCGAGAAGCAGACGCGGCGTCAGCAGACATCGTAGCGCTGCGCCCGCAGCCGGAAAAATTTCAGAACAGCCCGCTCACAATTTTCGGCCGGCACGATGAAGCGACCATCAAGCAGATGAAAAACTGCATGGCGGTCGGCAACGTCGTCTCCGGCGTGATCTGCGCCGACGGCCATCTCGGCTATGCGCAGCCGGTCGGCGGCGTCATCGCCTATGAGGGCCAGATCAGCATTTCCGGCGTCGGCTTCGACATCGGCTGCGGCAACATGGCGGCGCGGCTCGACACCCCGTTTGCGGCGATCGAGGACAAGGTCGGCGCCATCATCAAGGACGTCGCGCGCACGATCTCGTTCGGCATCGGCCGCAGCAACGAGGAGCGGGTCGAGCACGATCTGTTCGACGACGGCGACGCCTGGCGCGAATCCGACATGGCGGCGTATCGCGGCAAGGCGGTGGCGCAGCTCGGCACCGTCGGCTCCGGCAATCATTACGTCGACCTGATGCGTGACGAGGACGGCTTTGTCTGGATCGGCGTGCATTTCGGCAGCCGCGGCCTCGGCCACACCAGCGCAACGCGTTATCTCAAAGCCGCCGGCGGCAAGGACGGCATGAACGTGCCGCCGGCGTTGGTCGACGAAGACTCGGAGCTCGGCCGCCGCTATGTCGCCGCGATGGAGCTTGCCGGCCGCTACGCCTACGCGGGGCGCGAGTGGGTGATCGAGCGCGTGCGCCAAATCATCGGCGGCGCGGTGACCGAGAGCGTGCACAATCATCACAATTACGCCTGGCGCGAGGTACACGACGGCAAGAGCCTTTGGGTCGTGCGCAAAGGGGCCACGCCGGCTTTTCCAGGCCAGCGCGGCTTTGTCGGCGGCTCGATGGGCGACGACGCGGTGATCATCGAAGGCGTCGACAGCCCGCAGGCGCGCGCCTCGCTGTATTCGACGATCCACGGCGCCGGCCGGCTGTTCGGCCGCAAGGAAGCCAAGCGCCGCTTTTCGCGCGCGCAGATGGATGCCTGGCTGCGCGACCGCGGCGTGGTGCTGGTCGGCGCCGATCTTGACGAAAGCCCGATGGCGTACCGGCGGCTCCCCGAAGTCATCGCCGAGCATGCCGGCACCATAAAAGTGCTGCACACCTTGCGGCCGTTCGCCGTGGCCATGGCCGGCGCCGGCGAATTTGATCCGTTCAAGGATTGAGTATAAGCGCCAAGGCGTAGGTCTTTCGCGCGGCTCATGACCAAAAAACCGTACAGACCAGCGTTTCGCGACCGCGCGCGTCCGCCGCGGCGCGCGTTTCGCCATGGCCGTGAGCGCAATGACGACGATGCCATCCTGCTGTACGGCTGGCACACGGTCACGGCGGCGCTCGCCAATCCAGCGCGCCGCATCCGTCGCTTACTGGCAACGGAAAATGCGCTGCGCCGCTTGGCCGACGACGGCATTGCGCTGCCGCTGGCGCCGGAACCGGTGCGCCCCGATGCGCTCGACGCGCGGCTGACGCCCGACGCCGTGCATCAGGGCCTGCTCGCCGAAGCCGATCCCCTGTCCTCGCCCGACATCGAAGAACTCGATCGCTCCGGCATCGTGCTGGTGCTCGACCAAATCACCGATCCGCATAATGTCGGCGCCATCCTGCGCACCGCCGCGGCATTTGCCGTCGCGGCCGTCGTCACCACCGCGCGGCACAGTCCGCAGGCGACCGGCGTGCTGGCGAAAGCCGCCTCAGGCGCGCTCGAGCACGTGCCGATCGTCACCGTACAGAATCTGGCGCGCGGCTTGAGCGCATTGAAAGAGCGCGGCTTCTTCACGGTCGGGCTCGACTCCGGCGCGCCCGACGATCTCGCAACGGTCGGCCTGCGCGCGCCGCTGGCGCTGGTACTCGGCGCCGAAGGCAAAGGCCTGCGCCAACTCACCGCCGCAACCTGCGACCGCCTCGCCTGCCTCGCCCTGCCCGGCGCCATCAAAAGCCTCAACGTCTCGAACGCCGCAACTCTCGCGCTCTACATCGCCGGCCGCGCGATCGGCTGATCTTCCGCAGTGCTGCGACTATTACATGTATCAGCGCATGGAAGTCGAGAACGCGGCCGAGGCCGGCGCGCAGGCGGCATGGAAGACCTGCAACGACCAAAGCACCATGCTGCCCGCCACGGAAAATTGTGCCAACCTCTCAACGGCCATTATGGCCGCCATTCATAACACGTCGCTCGGCACCGCGATTACGCTCACCTCCGGCTCGCCGACCGAGGGTTATTACTGCGTCAATGCCTCGAACACGCTGCAAGCCGTGGGCAGTCTGTCCTCGAAACCGACAGACTGCTCGTCTGTCGGCAAAGCCAGCGTGTCGCCGGGCGACTACATTCAGGTCAGCGTCACCTGCCCGTATGCCCCGTTATTCGGCATAAGCCTGATGACCGCTTCCGGCATCACCTCGATCAACATGACGACGTGGATGCGTCTGGCTTAACGGACAACAGTGATGCGCCGGAACGCGTTTACGAAATCAGAGAGCGGAGCTGCCGCGGTTGAATTCGCCCTCGTTCTCCCGTCATTGGCCATGCTCATTGTCGGCACGCTGTACGTCGGCCTCGTCATGTATTCGGCCGCGGGCCTGCACAGTGCGGTCGAGGCGGCGGCGCGCTGTTACTCGGTCGACAGCATCCAGTGCGGCAGCCCATCCGCCGCTCAAACCTACGGAGCCGGCCGTTTTTACGGCGTCAGTACGCCGACCTTCAGCGCGTCGTTGGCGGCTTGCGGGCATCTCGTCACCGCGAGCTTGAGCATCGATCTCAATGCCGGGCTCGCGCGCTGGACAATTCCGTTGAGCGCGAGTTCCTGTTTTCCTTGAATCATCGTGCGCCGCCGACGCGGGTGCATTCACGGCCACCCGGTCCGGCTGTCAAATCAGCCGCCGCGTGTCACTTTTTCGCTTCCGGCTCGCCGGCTTGCAGCGGCCGCTGCTGGCGGCGATCGCCGTCGGAAATCATCCAGTACAGGCCGCCAAGCGCCAGTAATAACCCGCCGAAGCCGAGCAACGTTTGCGCCTGGATCGTGGAAAAATCGATCAACATCAATTTTCGGGCGACCACCAGAATCGTGATGCGAACAAGCATGCGGACCTGAGTTGCGCCCGAGTGCTCGGTCAGCGACACCAGAACCGAGTGATTGAATTCGAGCAGAATGAGAATGATGAGAATGAGCCCGATGGTGTCCTGCAGCGCGGCCTTGTCGACGAATGCTTCACCGAGCCGCAGGTCGGCCACCAGCTTGGCGGCGGTGAAGAAGATCGCGAACGCCGCGATGACTCCGATCATGATCAATATGCATCCGAGCGCGACGCGCTCGAAATAGCGATAATCGAGATACGCGCGCCATTCCGGCTTTTTGAATTTGTTTAACATCGCAGTTTCCTCCGCGATTTCTTCGACAATTTGCCATGACTGCAACCCGATGGCCAACAGCGGTCGAACCGCCGAAGCGGCCTGCTCGCGTCGCCGTCGGGACGCTGTGCGATGTTCCGGCACATAACACAAAGGCCCGCTCGCGCGGGCCTTTGCTTGATCGAACCAAACAAACTTTCCGTGCTCAGCGATACCAGCGGTGCCGCAACATCGGCGTTGGCCAATGGCGACCGGGATAGCCGGCGAACGGCCGATGGAAGGCAAGGTGCGCGCCGAAGCGCCAGGGCCGCGGACCGAAGCCGTAGCGGAAGCCGAGACCACGGCGGTAGCCGAGGCCGTAGCGATGGCCATAAACGAAGTGATGGCGGTAGCCGTAGCCGAGGCCATAACCTGCGCCGTAACCGAGGCCATAGCCTGCGCCATAGCCGTAACCCTCATCGTCGCCGTATGCGGTGGCCGGACCATAGGCGGAAACCGGCGACCAGGTGTGGTACGGCACGGTGATGCCGGGGCCTTCATAGGCGGGGCCTTGATTGACGACATAGATTGGCGCCGGCGCGATCGGCGTCGGCTCGATGGGCGGCGCCGCATAAACGAGCGACTGGTGCCCGCAACCGCAGCCGCAGCCGCAGCCGCCACCGACCACCACCGGAGGCGGCGCGACCGGCTGCGCGTAGATCACGGCCGCGCTCGGCGCGGCGCAGCTACCGCAGCCAAAGCCCGAGCCCCAACCAGAGCCCCAACCAGCGCCCCAACCCCAGCCGCCGGCCGAGGCGAGCGATGTCATGCCGACGGTGAACACCGCGGCAAGACCGACGAGAACAACACGATACAAAGACATGACACTCCCTGTCTGACGAGCCTCCTTGGGGAGGCGGATTTGGGCAGGCCGCGGCGCGGACTGCCGGCAAAACTTCACGGCATGGGTTCGTGGTGCTCACCTTGGTGGGGATGGCGCGCACGGCGGCTGCCGATGACCGGCGCAACGACGATCGGTTCATTTTGCGTATAGCCGGGCGTGTATTCGGTCGCCGGATACGGTGCGGATTCGCTCGTCCAGGAGCGATAAAAGCGCGGCGCCGGTGGTGGCAACACGCGATTGGCCGGCGGATTGATCTCGAGGCGACCGAGCCGCGGCCTCCGTCCCTCGGCCGGATAATAGCCGGGCGCCGGAAAAACGATCGGGGACTCATAAGGCCGCCAGATCACCGTCTCCGTCACCATGTTGGGCCGATCGAGGCCGAACTCGCCCTCGACGATGCCCCATGAAGCGTCAATGCCGTTGACATAAACCGGCACGTCGGGCCGGCCCGGAACGACGATCACCGGCGCGCGCTGTGCAAACGCGCATGAGGCGGTGATTGCCAGCGCGAACGCGGCGCAGGGAAAACGCATGAGCGGCCCAATGAACGGCATGTCATGCGCATTCTAGGGAAGCCGCCGGCGGAATTCGTTTAAAACGGGCGGCCTACGCGGGTGAATTGTTCGGTAACATTAATGCCGGCTACTGAATTGAACGAGTTAACGCCAGCGCTCTGACATTGGAGCGCCTTATCGGCCCTCATTCCAAATAAGCCGGCGCGCAACAAAATTGCGCAGCACGGCGGCCGCCGCGCAGAGCAGCGCAAAGCAAGCCGCAACGGCGACAATCTGGCCGACGACCGCCGTCCGGCCGAGCAAACCGCCGGTGAGCCCGATCGGCGCCATCGTCTTGAACAAAGCCGCGAGCGCGCCGACCGCGGCGCCGCACGCGGCCGCATAGCTAATGCGCCAAGGACGAAAGCTGTCGCCCGAGCTATAGAACGATGGCAACGGCATTTTATTGTTTGCGCCTGTTCGGTCGTTGCTGCCCTACTCGGCGGCCTCGACTTGCGCCGGGCGCCGCGACGCAATGCCGGCGAGATCGGGCAGCGTCAGCCGCAAAATTTCGGTCTCGTCGCGCGCCACCAGCTCGGCGCGCTCGCCGTCTTCCAGATGAAATGCGGAGAGCGGCCGGAATGCCGCGTCGCCGACGACGCCGGAGCCGCGCAGCACCAGATAGACGCTGCGGCCGTCGGCGCGGTACGCCGCGCCGCGCTCGAGCCGAACGAGCTCGGCGGCGCATTGGCGCTCGGTGAAGGTGCCGAGCGGCTTGTGCGCGACGCCGGCCTGGCCAGCGACCGGCAGCCACTCGTAATTCGCCGGGTCGACCATGATCGGATCGCGATAGCGCGGCTTTGGATATTCCATGCGCTCGCCGTGCGCGTGCTCCCAGATCGCCTGGTAGCCGTCGGTGGCGCGACGGCCTTCGACGTCGTCGTTGCGGCGGAAAATGCCGCCCTCGAAGGTGCCGTACTTTTTCAGCTCCGCGGTGCCGGCGGCAACCTCCTCGCGCGACAGATATCCGCTGCCGCTGGCGCCGCCGAATTGCAGCACCGCGGTCGAGGAGCGCCCGTCCGAGCTCTGCGGGCCATATGGCGCGCCTTCCGGGAAGTAGCCGAAAGTGCCCGCCGTCATCTTGCCGTTGCGGTCGAAATTCATCGTGCCTTCGAGCTGAAAGCGAAACTGATCGAAATTGTGCCGGTGGCGCGGCGACGAAAAATCGCCCTCAAGTTGGCCGACATTGAACTGGAAATTCCCCGGCGTGCCGGGCGTGCCGTTGAGCAGGTGTCGGTAATGAAACGTGCCGCCGCGATGCTGCAGGCCGCGTTTCCATTCCACTTCGTCGGCATGAACGATCTTCATCGGGCGTTCCCTTCGTGAATCGGGCAGCTTCGCGGGCTGCCGCCGCCACTCCGATACATGAATTGTAGTGTTTCGGCGCCCCGTTGTCAGCCAAAGAGCGCACAGATCGGACCGCAACCAGTAGGCAGGCCGGCGCGGTAGGCGAGCCCGGTGCGCGCCCGCGCTTGCGTCAAGCGCCACGGCAAGATGCCGCAGCGCGCTTTGTTCGCCTGGACGGCGGCATCGCGGGGCCATATCGATGCAAAACCTGCGCTGGCCGCCGCGGCGATTGTCCACTAACATCGCCGGTTCAGGGGGGAGCGGGGTCCGCGAGACCGATTTTCACGTCGAAGCGTTCTTACAGAAAAGCCGACGCAGAGCAGCCCCGCGCGCGTGAGCACCGTCGATGGATCCTAATCTGTTGCATTCCGTGGGTGTCGCACTGGGCACCTACGCGCACGATTTTGTCGACGGCGCCGGCCTGGCGCTGCATTCGGCGCACAACGCCTTCTATATCATCCTCAATCCGATGCGCATGTTCTACCTGTTCGCGGGCGTGTGCATGGGATTGGCGCTCGGCATCCTGCCGGGCATCGGCGGTATCGCCGGAACCGCGCTGCTCCTGCCCTTCACCTATGCGCTCGATCCGCCGACCGCGTTCGCGCTCCTGCTCGGGCTGGGCGCCACCACGACCACCGCCGACCCGATCTCGGCCATCCTGTTCGGCGCGCCCGGCCACGCCGCGTCGGCGGCGACCACCCTCGACGGCTATCCGATGACGCGGCGCGGCGAAGCCGGCCGCGCGCTCGGCGCCTCCTACATGGCGGCGCTGATCGGCGGCCTGTTCGGCGCGCTTTTGATGGCGGTCGCGCTGCCGATCATGCGCCCGATCATTCTTTACATCGGCTCGCCGGAACTGCTCTCGATCGCGGTGTTCGGCATTTCCATGGTGGCGGTGCTGTCGGGCAACGCGCCGCTGCGCGGGCTCACCTTCGCCTGCTTCGGCATGATGCTGCGCATGATCGGCACCGATCCGCAGTCGGGCACGCTGCGCTGGACCATGGACACACTTTATCTATGGGACGGCCTGCCGCTAGTACCGCTGACGCTCGGCATTTTCGCGCTGCCCGAACTGTGCGACCTCGCCATCGGCCGCATGGCGGTCGTGCAACACGGCCAGACGCTGGACACCAAGAGCGGCATGCTGCTCGGCATCAAGGATTGCCTGACGCATTGGTTTTTGATTCTGCGCTGCTCCTGGATCGGCTCGGCGATGGGCGCGATTCCCGGCATCGGCGCCTCGGTGATCGACTGGATTTCCTACGGCCACGCGCTGAAAACCGAAAAAGACGCGGCCAAGACGTTCGGCACCGGCGACGTGCGCGGCGTCATCGCCGCCGAGAGCGCCACCAATGCCCGCGAGGGCGGCGCGCTGGTGCCGACCGTCGCGTTCGGCGTGCCGGCCAGCGCCGGCATGGCGATCCTGCTCGGCGCGTTCCTGATTCACGGCCTGGTGCCCGGGCCCGACATGCTCACCAAGCACCTCGACCTGACCTATTCGATGGTGTGGAGCATCGCCATCGCCAACATTCTGGGCTCCGGCCTGTGCTTCGCCTTCTCCGGTTATCTCGCCAAGGTGGCGACGCTGCGTTACACGCTGTTCATGCCGGGCGTGTTGAGCCTGGTCTGGATCGGCTCGTTCGAGGCGTCGCGCAACTGGGGCGACCTGTTCTCGCTGATGTTCTTCGGCATGCTCGGCTGGGCGATGAAGCATTTCCGCTGGCCGCGGCCGCCGTTCGTGCTCGGCTTCATCCTGGGCGAGCCGATCGAACGCTATATGTTCATCTCGATCGAGCGCTACGGCGTCGAGTGGCTGATCAAGCCGTTCGTCCTGGTCATGTTCGCATTTGCCGCGCTGTCGCTGCTCGGACCGTTCCTCCAAGACATTCGCTCGCACGCGCCGCGCTCGGCCAGGGTCCAACCGGCCGCCGCGCGTTTCCCGGTCCGTTATGTCGTCAACTTCTGGCGCGGGCTCAAGACGGTCACGACCGGACTGAAGGTGATGCTGACCAACTACGGCCACGCGCAGTTCTCGACCGATAACGTATTTCCGGCCGGACTCCTGATCCTCTTCCTGGTGATGCTGTCGCAATCGTTCGACTGGGCATTCGCGGCGCGCATCGTGCCGACCATCGTCGGCATCGGCGCCATCCTGTTCTGCTCGCTGAGCCTGATCAACGACGTCTTCGGCCTGCATGAACGCGACAGCGCCGTGCCGGCGGCTGCAGGCGGCGACGTCGCCCCGGGTGCCGAAGCGCCGGTCGTCGACGACCGCGCACGGTCGCAGAAGATCCACATGGACATCGCGTCGAAAACCGCGCACCTGCCCGGCCCGGTCATCCTTACCCGCGGCTTCATGTTCTTCGGCTGGATGGCCGGCTTCATGCTGGTGATGTGGATCATCGGACTTATTCCCGCGGTGCCGATCTTCATCCTCGCCTACATGCGGTTCGAGGGCGGCGAGAAGTGGCGCATCGCGGTGCCGATGGCCGCGAGCGTCGTGGTGCTGATCTACGTGGTGTTCGATCAGCTGCTGGCCATCCCATGGCCGCCGACACTGCTCGGCACGCTGTTCCCGGCCCTGAAAGTCATTCCGAGCGTATAGGCGCTGCGTTCCCGGACGCCGAACGGCAAACGGCTACATTTGCCTTGTCATGCCCCGCGACCCGCCTTCGCTCGCTCTGCGAGCTACGGCGGGTTAGAGTCCGCCGAAGCGCGGAGCGCGTAGGCGGAAAGCGGGGCATCCAGTAAACACGTCAAGTTCGGCGAATACTGGATCGTCCGCCTGCGCGGACGATGACATGAAACAGCTGGCATGAATCCAAGCGACACCGCAATTGACAAGCCGCTTGCCGCGAATCCCGTTCCCGCGCCGCCTGCAGTTCGCGCGCACGATCGCCGCCTGGTCAACCGGCTGCTCTGGTTCTTCGCGCTCGTCTACATCGTCGAAGGCCTCGGCCAAGTGGTCGGCCTGATCTCGCAGCCGCTCACTTTTTATCTGAAACAAGTGCACGGCTGGACGCCGGTCCAGGTCACCGCGTTTTTCACGCTGTTCAATCTGCCCTGGGTCATCAAGCCGCTGTACGGCTTGGTTTCCGATTTTCTGCCCTTGTTCGGCTACCGGCGTAAAAGCTATCTGCTGCTCGCCAATGCCGCGGCAATCGCCGGCTTTCTCTGGGTGACCCAAGTCGAAGCGCCGAGCGTACTGGTCTTTGCGCTGATGATGACGGCCTACGCCATGGCGATATCCAGCACGCTGTGCGGCGCAGTGCTGGTCGAGAACGGCCAAAAGCTCCATGAAAGCGGCCGCTTCGTCAACCAGCAATGGCTCTGGTTCAACATCGCTGCGATGGCCGGAGCGATCGTCGGCGGCCAACTGGTCCAGCATCTGCCGCCCACGTCGGCGCTGCACGCCGCCGCCGCCATCGTCGGCGTGGCGCCGCTTGCCGTTATTTTCGGCACGCTGCTTCTCATTCCGGAGCAGAAGGTAGGGATTAATTTGGCCAGCATGCGCGATACCGCGCGCGGCCTCGTCGCCGCGTTCAAGCGACGCGAGCTGTGGGTCATCGCCGTCTTCATCTTTCTTTATTACTTCAGCCCCGGCTTCGCCACGCCGCTCTACTATCACATGACCGACAACCTGAAATTCTCGCAAGCCTATATCGGCATTTTAAGCTCGATCGCCTCGGCCGGCTGGGTGATCGGCGCCCTGCTCTACGGTCGCGCCTTCGGCGGGCTGACATTGCGCGGGCTGCTCAACGTCAGCATCGCCTTCGGCACCGCGACGACGCTCGCCTATCTGCTGCTGTTCAACGAAAGCTCTGCAGCGATCCTCAATTTTTTGAGCGGCTTGTCGGCCATGCTGGCGACCGTGGCGACGCTGACGCTCGCCGCCGATTACTGCCCGCCGCGCGCCGAGGGCTTTGCCTTCGCCGTTCTGATGTCGATCATCAATCTCGCCACCACGCTCGCCGACAATGTCGGCTCGTTTCTCTACACGCATTTGTTTGGTGGCAATCTCACCCCGCTGGTGATCGTATCGGCAACGTTCACCGCGTTCGCCTTCGTGTTGGTGCCGCTCTTGCGCCTGGGCGACAAGCGGCAGGGCGAGCCGGCGGCAAGCGGCGTTCCCTAAATGGAACCAACGGGCCGGCGGCACGTTATCAGGTGCCGTTTGGAGTGCCTACCATGCGCAACATCGGCGTTTATGTCTTCGCCGGCGCATTCGCCGCCGTCCTGTCATCGCCATCGCCCAGCGCGGCGTTCGGTCTGCGGCTCGGTCCGCTGCATATCGGCTTGCCGTTCTTCGGCGGCTTGCCGCATCACCGGCACAGCGCAACGCACGCGGCGCCGCACAAGGGCGCCGGCATCTACGACAAGGCCGATTACGAAAGGCCGCCAACCAAGCCTGCCATCGGCCGCAGCGCCGAGCCGGCGCAAGGCGGCAACAGCGCAGCGCTGCTCTATCCGAGCCTGGCGCTGCCAAGCCTCTATGACGAGATTTTCTGGCCGGAGCACGCCGCCGCTTGGCCGTTCGGCTACGACGCCATTCTGCGCAGCGCCTTCACCCATTCGCGCGCCGACGCGAACGCGCAAACCTGTCAGCCGAGCAACGCCGCCAACATGGTCGTCGCCCGCATCAGGACTGAAACCAAGCCCAATGCCGAACAGATGGCGCTCTTCCAAAAGCTCGCCGAAGCGCTCGGCATGGCGTCCGGCTACTTGGCGCAGAGTTGCCCGCAAGCGATTGCGCAGGATCCCGTTGCACGCCTACAGCTGATGCAGACTCAGATCCAGCTCCTAAGCACGGCGCTCGATCTGATCCGGCCGCCGCTGCAGCAATTCGAAGAATCGCTCGATGCCAACCAGCGGGCGCCGTTCGTGGCGCTGCGCTCGCCCGAGGCGCCGTCTGCCGCATTGTGCCGCACGACGCCCGCCGCGATCGAGCAGCCGATCGCGCAGATCGACCGGAACATCCAGCCTGATGCCCGTCAGCGCGATGCGCTCGCCGAGCTCAGGCAGGCTTTCGTCAGCGCGGCGAGCGATCTCGATGCGCATTGTCCGAAATCCGCGCCGGCGCTGCCGCTGGCGCGGCTTGAAGCCATGGAGGCGCGGCTCGACTCCAGCTGGCGGGCACTGCTCGCGATGCAGGTCGCACTCACCGGGTTCGAGAACCAGCTGAACGATGAGCAACGCAGCCGCCTCGATTCCATCACCGTGACGGCCGCACAGTAATCTGCACCGGACCAAAGCTATGCCGCGACAGATCATCCCGCGACAGATCAACGAAGACGAACGCCCGACCGAAGACGATCTAGCGCGCCGCGAGCTCGGTCCGCGCGGCATCCCGGGCGGCGAAGACAAAGCCAAAATGACGCCGCAGCGCGAGAAGAAGACGCCGAAGCCCGGCAAATTCGACGGCCATACGGCGTAGCGAGCAGGCCCCTCAAAGGCTGTTTCCCGGTGCGGTGCAGCAAAAGCGCGTTCACGCGCGTCTTCGACGCGCTGTGGCGGTGCACCGCTGATCCGGGACCGTCCCGAACTCAGCGTATTTTACGATCCCGGGTCTGCAGCGCGCCACTTCGTGCTGCGCTGCGCCCGGGAAACACGCATCTTGTATCCGCTGGATTTTGCCGGCCGGCTCGCATAATCGTGAGCGGATTGCGGAAAGCGCCGGGACACGCGGGGGCATTACAATGGGCGGCAACGATCTCGACATGCGGCTGTTCGCGCGCAAGGCTGGCACCAGCGTCGCCTTTGCGGCCGGCAGCGTGGTGTTCAAGCGCGGCGATCCCGGCTCGACCATGTTCGTGGTGCAGTCCGGCGTGGTCGAGATGGTGATCGGCGACAAGGTGGTCGAAGTCTGCGGGCCCAACGAAGCGATCGGCTTCATGTCGATGATCGACAACGCGCCACGCTCCTCGACCGCCCGCGTCAAGGAGGATTGCGAACTTTCGGTGATCGATCAGCGCAAATTCCGCTTCATGGTCGACGAGGTGCCGAACTTCGCGCTGTACATCATGGGCGCGATGGCGCGCCGCATCCGCGGCATGGGCAACGCGATGTAACGCAGCTGCCAAAAACGGCGCAATTTGTAACAATAGCTTCCCGCCCGTCATGCCCGGCCTTGTGCCGGGCATCCACGTCTTTAGCTCTCGGCTAGGCCAAAGACGTGGATGGCCGGGACGAGCCCGGCCATGACGAACCGAAATGCGCGTCGAACGATTCTTCTGAAGTATCAGTTCGCAAAGAACCGGTTCTTCGGCCGCGGCAGCCCTAAATTCTCGCGCAGCGTGGTGCCTTCGTAGTCGCGGCGGAACAGGCCGCGGCGCTGCAATTCGGGAACGACGCGATCGCAGAAATCCTCCAAACCGCCGGGCAGATACGGGAACATGATCGTGAAACCGTCGGAGCCTTCGCTCTCGATCCATTCCTCCATCTCGTCGGCGATGGTTTGCGGCGTGCCCACCATGGCGAGCCCGGAATAGCCGCCGAGCCGCTGCGCCAGCTGCCGCACCGTCAAATTCTCGCGCCGGCCGAGCGCAATGGCGCGCTCGCGTCCGCTTTTCGAAGCGTTGCTCTCGGGAATGTTGTCCGGCAGCGGCTTGTCCGGATCGAATTTCGAGGCGTCATGGCCGAGCGCGATCGACAGCGACGCAATGGCGTTGGCGTAGTTCACCAGACTGTCGAGCTTCTGCCGCTTGGCCTTGGCCTCCTCGACGGTGTCGCCGACCACGACAAAACAACCCGGCAGGATCTTCATATCGTCGCGGGCGCGGCCGAGCTTTTGCATGCGGCCTTTGACGTCGGCGTAAAACTTTTGGCCGACGGCGAGATCGCTCTGCGCCGTGAACACCGCTTCGGCGGTTTCGGCCGCCAGCTGCCGGCCGGAGTCCGAGGCGCCGGCCTGCACGATCACCGGCCAGCCCTGGATCGGCCGCGCGATATTGAGCGGGCCCCGCACCGACAGATATTTGCCCTTGTGATCGAGCACGTGCAGCTTCGCCGGCTCGAAGAAAATCCCGTCCTCGACATTGCGCACGAACGCATCGTCGGCCCAGCTGTCCCACAGCCCGGTCACCACGTCATAAAACTCGCGGGCGCGGCGATAGCGCTCGCTATGCTCCATGTGCTCCTCCAGCCCGAAATTGCGCGCGGCGTCGGGATTCGAGGTGGTGACGATGTTCCAGCCGGCGCGGCCGCCGGAAATGTGATCGAGCGAGGCGAAGCGCCGCGCGATGTGATACGGCGCGTCGAACGTGGTCGAGCCGGTGGCGACGAGGCCGATATGCGCGGTGGCCTGCGACAGCGCGGAGAGGAGCGTAAACGGCTCGAACGAGGTCGCGGTGTGGCTGCGCTTGAGCGCGTCCATCGGCATGTTGAGCACGGCCATATGGTCGGCCATGAAGAAAGCATCGAACTTGGCCTGCTCCAGCCGCTGGATGCAGCTTTTGATGTGGGCGAAGTTGAAATTCATATCCGGCCACGCGCCCGGATAGCGCCACGCCCCGGTATGAATGCTGGCCGGCCGCATGAAGGCGCCGAGATGAAGCCTTTTCCCCGAAGACGGCATGCTGAAAATCCCGTTATTTTTCGCGCGTGACGCGCGCAATTGCCGTCACGACCATAGCACGGCGGACGGCTTGGTTAAGGACCGCTGATCCGCGCCCAATCAATTGAACCGCCGCCGAAAGGCAGCGGCTAAGACGTATCGCCTACAACGTCACCCGCATCGCCCAGAGGCAAAGCCGCCGAAGGGCCATGCGCAGCGATCCCCGGAGCGCGACAATGTTGCGGCAGTTGCAAGAGTTCACTATCCCAGCGGCGGTTTCGATCTCCTTCTTCGACGCGACGTTCCTCGCCATCGCCGATGTGTGGCATTTCTCCGCACGCGAAATCACGCTCGGCATTGCTGCCGGCGCCGCCGGCGGCCTGTTCGTCCTCGGCGCCGTGCTGCTGCAGGCGATGCGGAGCGACTCCCCGCAAGGCGCGGCGCAGAAGGCGAACTAATTTTGCGATTAGACGCTTGCGCGGATGTAAAAGCCGCGCAGCTAATCGCCGCCCAGCGGCGCCCATTGCACCTGATCTATGCGGGACGCCCCGGTGGCGAGCATGACCAGGCGGTCGAGGCCGAGCGCGATGCCGCAGGCGTCGGGCATCTCGGCAAGCGCAGCCAAAAAGTCTTCGTCGAGCGGATAGCGGTTGCCGTAGCGGCGCGCCTTCTCGGCCATTTCGGCTTCGAGCCGGCGGCGCTGCTCGACGGGATCGGTCAGCTCGGCGAAGCCGTTGGCGACTTCGACGCCGCAGACGTAAAGCTCGAAACGTTCGGCAACGCGCGGATCGTGCGACGGCCGCGCCAGCGCCGCCTGCATGGCAGGATATTCGTCGAGGATGGTGGCGCGGCCGATGCCGAGTTTCGGCTCGATGCGCTCGACCAATACGCGGCTGAAAATGTCGCCCCAGGTGTCGTCGTCGACGATGCGCACGCCGGCCGCCACCGCCGCGCGGGCGAGCGCATCGCGATCGGCCTCGCCCTCTCCCATCGTCGCCAACAGGTCGACGCTAGCGAAGCGGCCGAATGCTTCGGCGACCGACAGCCGCTCCGGCTCGGCGAACGCGTCCGCCGAGCGGCCGCGGAACGAAAAATGCCAGGTGCCTGCCGCCTGCGCCGCCTCGCGCAGGAGCGCCGCGCAATCGGCCATCAGGCTGCCGTAGGATTCGCCTGAGCGATACCATTCGACCAGCGTGAATTCCGGCGCATGAAGGGGGCCGCGCTCGCGGTTGCGGAACACCTTGGCGAACTCGACAATGCGAGGTTCGCCGGCGGCCAAGAGCTTCTTGCAGGCGAATTCCGGCGAGGTCCGCAGATAGAGCGGAATCGTCGCACCGTCCGGCCCTTCGAGGGCGATCGCAAAGGCGTGCAGGTGCGCCTCGTTGCCGGGCGACACCGCCAGCGCCCCGGTCTCGACCTCGACAAAGCCGTTGGCTGCGAACCAGGCGCGCAAGGCCGCCACGATGCGGCTTCGCGCCAACAGCAGCGGCCGGCGGTCGGCGTGCACGTGGCTGGCCCAAAACGGCGACGATACGGGGCTTTTGTCCGTCATCCCTTGTCCGCGGGTTTTACGAAAATAGCTAGCGATTGGCTCGAAGATCGCTATGGTGCGGCCCGAACAAGGCGCCAATAAGCTTAAGGATTTCGTCCCGTGAAAGTCATCGCCAGCTCGCTGCGCAAAGGCAATATCGTCGATATCGACGGCAAGCTCGGGGTCATCGTCTCAACCGAGAACATCCACCCCGGCAAGGGCACCCCGGTCACCCAGATGGACGTGCGCCGGATATCCGATGGCGTGAAGGTGTCGCTGCGCTTTAAGACCACCGACCAGGTCGAGCGCGCCTTCGTCGAGGACAAGAAGCACCAGTACATGTACCAGGACGGCGACGGCTTCCACTTCATGAATATGGAGAGCTACGACCAGGTCACGCTGCCGGCCGACATTGTCAGCGACCAAGCGGCCTATCTGCAGCCGGAGATGGAGGTGACCATCAGCCTGCACGAAGGCACGCCCCTCTCTATCGAGCTGCCGCCCAAGGCGGTGCTCGAAGTGGTCGAGACCGAGCCGACGGTGAAAGGCCAGACCGCCGCCTCGTCCTACAAGCCGGCGCTGCTCTCGAACGGCGTGCGCACCATGGTGCCGCCGTTCGTCACCACCGGCACGAAGATCGTCGTGCAGACCGCCGACGGCAGCTACGTCGAGCGGGCGAAGGAATAAAGACTCCGACGAGGCCGGCGCTCGGGTCGCGCAGCAGGGGCCAGACTCCCATGATCCGGCGACAAGCAGCCACCACGCGGCGCGATTGCTTGGCGACCCTCGCAGGCGCTGCCGGGTTGATGCTCCCGTTTTCCGCGGGCGCAAAAACCTCAAAGGCGGCACGAACCGCAAAAAAGCTGTCGTTCGACGAGTGGGTCGCGGCGTTCCGCGCCAAGGCGCAGGCGCGCGGCATCACCGAGGCGACCTACACGCGGGTCATGCGCGGCCTCAAGCCCGATCGCACCGGGCTGCAAGCGATCGGCAATCAGCCCGAGTTTCACGAAGAGCTGTGGCAATACCTCAACCGCCGCGTCTCCGACTGGCGCATCATCGCGGGCCGGCAGAAGGCGAAGGAGGATGCGGCGCTGTTCGCCCGCATCGAACACGATTTCGGCGTCGCGCCGTCGATCATGCTCGGCGTCTGGGGTATGGAGTCAGCGTTCGGCGATCCGGTGGTGCAGCAGAACCACATGCGGCCGATCTTTCCCTCACTCGCCACACTGGCTTGGGCCGAGCCGCGACGCCGCGCCTATTGGGAAGGCGAGCTCATTCACGCGCTCGACATCGTGCAGCGCGGCTGGAGCACGCCGGCCGAGATGGTCGGGTCCTGGGCCGGCGCCATGGGCCACACGCAGTGGATGCCGGAAGTCTGGCTCCACGTCGGCATGGACTACAACCACGATGGCAAGGTGTCGCCGTTCGGTCCGCCCGACGATGCGCTCGGCTCGACCGCAAAGTTTCTGGTCGAGCGCGGAAAATATCGCCGCGACGAGCCGTGGGGATTCGAGGTGCGCATGCCGGCGCATGTGCGCAGCCAGGGCGCGCGCACGTACGCGGCCTGGGAGGCGCTCGGCGTGCAGCGCGCCGATGGCGAGCCGTTCCCGCACACCGACGCCAAAGCGCGGCCCTCGGTGCCGGTGCCGGGCGGCCCGGCGTTTCTGCTCGGCGCCAATTTCTTCGCCGTGAAAAGCTACAATCCGTCGACCAACTACGCGCTGGCGCTGTGCCATCTCGGCGACCGCTGCGTCGGCGGCGCGCCATTCGTCCAGAAATTTCCCGGCAGCGAGCGCGCACCGACCTTGGCCGAAGTCGAGGAGATCCAGCGCCGCCTCACCGCGCTCGGCTACGACACCGGCGGCGTCGACGGCCGCGTCGGCAACGACACCATGCTGGCGGTGCAGAATTATCAGAAGAAGCTCCGCATCGACCCGGCCGACGGCTATGCCGGCGTCGGCCTCCTGGCGCGGTTGCGCCAGGGCTCCTGAATTGCCGCACCTGCCCCGCCGCCAAGCGGCTTGAGAATTGGGCCGCGATCCGGTTGGATGCAGCCCACCAAAACCCCACAGCCCCCGCAACGAGGAACCGCCCGCATGACGCCTCCCCCATCCGCGACTGCCGCCGCCAGCGCCGAAACAAAAGCCGATCCGGCGGTCGCCGGCCTCGAGCGCCCGACGCCGGCCGGCGCCAATGCGCCGGGTTTCGGCTCCGACGTCATCGCCGAGGCGCTGCGCTCGCTCGACATCCCGTATATCGCGCTCACGCCAGGCGCGAGCTATCGCGGCCTGCACGATTCCATCGTCAATTACCTCGGCAATTCAAAACCGCAGATGCTGCTCTGCCTGCACGAGGAAGCCGCCGTCGCCATCGCCCAGGGCTACGCCAAGGTCACCGACCGCGCCATGGCGACCGCGGTGCATTCCAATGTCGGGCTAATGCACGCCTCGATGGCGATCTTCAACGCCTGGTGCGACCGCATGCCGGTAGTGGTGCTCGGCGCCACCGGCCCGGTCGACGCCGCCAAGCGCCGGCCGTGGATCGACTGGATTCACACTGCGCGCGACCAGGGCGCGCTCATCCGCGAATACACCAAGTGGGACGACCAGCCGGCTTCGCCGGCCGCCGCGCGCGAAGCGATTTTGCGCGGCACCTGGATCGCCAACACCGTGCCGCAGGGCCCGGTCTACATCAATTTCGACGCCGAGCTGCAGGAGTCCAAAGTCTCCGAGCCGCTGCCGACGATCGACCCCGCGCGCTACATGCCGGCCGTCTCGACCGCGGCGCCGGCCGAGCTCGTGCGCCAGGCCGCCGAGCTGCTCAAGGGCGCCAAGCAGGTGCTGATCCTCGCCGGCCGCTGCTCGCGCAGCGAAGCGGCTTGGAGCGCCCGCGTCGCACTCGCCGAAGCGCTCAACGCGCAGGTCGTCACCGATCTGAAAATCGGCGCCAGCTTTCCGACCGACCATCCGCTCTATGCCGGCGCGCCGCGCGCGATTTCGCCGGAGGCCGTACCCGATCTGAAAAACGTCGACGCCGTGCTCAGCCTCGACTGGGTCGATCTCGGCGGCGCGTTGCGCCATTGGGGTCCGTCGCCGGCGGTGAAGGTGGTGCAGATTTCGCTCGACCACCGCATCCACAACGGCTGGAGCATGGATCACCAGGCGCTGCCGCCGGTCGATGTGTTGCTCTCCGCCGATCCCGATCTCGTGGTGCCGGAACTGGTCAAGGAAATCGGCAAGAGCTCAAAACCGCACGCCGTGCCGGCGCCGCGCAAGGCGGCCGATAACAAAGAGTCCGCCGCCTTCACCAATGAGACCATCGCCCGCGCGTTGCGCAAAGTATTGGGCGACCGGCCCGTGACCTACACCCATCTGCCGCTGTCGTGGGACGACAGCTGGGTCACCTTCAAGCATCCGCTCGACTACATCGGCTCCGACGGCGGCGGCGGCGTCGGCGGCGGCCCCGGCATTTCGGTCGGCGCCGCGCTGGCGCTCAAAGGCTCCGGCCGGCTGCCGGTCGCGATCTGTGGCGACGGCGACTTTCTGATGGGCGTCACCGCGGTGTGGACCGCGGTGCACTACAAGATCCCGCTCCTGTTCGTGCTCGCCAACAACCGCTCGTTCTATAACGACGAGCTGCATCAGGAGCGGATGGCGCGCGCGCGCAACCGGCCGGTCGAGAACAAGTGGATCGGCCAGCGCATGAGCGAGCCGGAAGTCGATCTCGCCGCCATGGGCCGCGCCCAAGGCGCCGTCGGCTTCGGCCCGATCACCAAGCCGGGCGATCTCGCGTCGGCTTTGGAGAAGGCCATCGCCGAAGTCGATGCCGGCAAGGTCGCCGTCGTCGATGTGCGCGTCGAGCCCGGCTACACCATGGTCATGACCCAAGCCATGGTGCGCGGGAAAAGCTGAGCTCGTCATTCCGGGGCGCGGGCGTCAGCCCGCGAACCCGGAATCCATAATCACTGCCAGCGCAAAAAATTTGTACGACCGTGGTTATGGATTCCGGATAGCCGCTTGCGCGGCTTCCGGAATGACAGTTGGGAGGAAACAAATGGCCCTGTTCTCCTCGTGCACGTGCTGCATGCCGCGCCGCGGCTTCCTCGCCGGCGGCCTCGCCGCCGCTGCCGCGCTCGCCGGGCCGCGCGCCTTCGCCCAGTCGCCCGCGGTCAAAAAACCGGCGCAAAAAATCGACATGCATCACCACTTCCTGCCGCCGCAATACATGAAGGAGGAGCACGAACGCATCAGTTTTGCGCACGGCGCGGTCCCGACCAATGCGCTGCTGTCGTGGTCGCCCACCCAATCGCTGGAGAGTTTGGATCAGAACGGCATCGCAACCGGTATCGTTTCGGTCACCACGCCCGGCCCCTGGTTCGGCGACGCCGCCGCGGCGCGCCGGCTCTGCCGCATCTGGAACGATTTCGCCGCCGAACAGATGCGCGCCTATCCGGGCCGCTACGGCCTGTTCGCGGTGATTGCGCCGCCCGATACCGACGGCAGCCTCAAGGAAATCGAATACGCGCTCGACACCTTAAAAGCCGACGGCATCGGGCTTCTGAGCTCCTACGATGGCAAATACCTCGGCGATGCGTCGTTCGCGCCGGTGTTTGCCGAGCTGAACCGCCGCAAGGCCATCGTCTACACCCATCCCAGCACGTCGGCCTGCTGCAGCGCCGTGCAGCCCGGCCTGCCGCCGCAGGCGATCGAATATCCGTTCGAGACCACGCGCACGATCACGAGCCTGCTGGTCAACGGCACGATCGCCAACAACCCGGACATCCGCTGGATTTTTTCGCACGGCGGCGGCGCCACGCCGATGCTGGCCGGCCGCATGGCCGAGACCGTCGGGCGCCATCCCAACGCCAAAAAATTCATGCCGGACGGCGTGCTCGCCGAACTGCGCAAGCTCTACTACGACACCGCCAGCGCCGACACGCCGCCGTCCATGGCGGCACTGCGCGCCATGGCGCCGCTCTCGCACATCGTGTTCGGCACCGATTATCCGTTCGTCAAGCCCGCCGAAGGCGTCAAGCACTTGAGCGAAGATTCGCTCAGCGACGCCGACCGCGAAGCCATCGACCGCCTCAACGCGCTGGCGCTGCTGCCGAGGTTGAAGGGGTAAAGAGCTTTCGCGCGTTCCTTCCTCGTCATGGCCGGGCTCGTCCCGGCCATCCACGTCTTGAGTTCGCACCGCGCCGAAGACGTGGATGCCCGGCACAAGGCCGGGCATGACGACGACTGGGAGTGACTGTGAGGGAAAACCGCAGCGCCCGCCCCTCCTGCTTCACAATCCGCCGCGAATGGCGCAACATGCGCGTGGGAGAAGTCCCGTCCGCTCCGAGATCAACAACCGAACGGCGTCGATGGACGCCGATTCGCCCGGGAGTGCATCCATGAGGAAACGCAAACAAGGCAGCCCGCCGCTCGAAGACTTCGTCGCCGGCAACGGCCTGCTGCATCGCCGCGCGCTTCTATCCGGCGGCATCGTGTTCGCCGGCGCGTTGACGACCGGCGTGGCATCGACTGGGGCCGCGGCCGAGCCGCTCAAGGATCCCCAATGGAGCCTGCAGCCCGGCGAAGTCACCCCGGTGCTGCAAACGCCGTCGCGCTTCGAGAAAAGCGTCACCCGCATCCTCTCCAATCCCAAGGGCGAGGCGCGCACCCAGCACGCCCGCGCGCCGCTGCATCTGCTCGACGGCACCATCACGCCGAACCCGCTCCACTTCACCATCCTGCATTCCGGCATTCCCGACATCGATCCGGCGCAGCACCGCTTCGTCATCCATGGCATGGTGAAACAGCCGCTCGAATACACGGTCGAGGCGCTGCTGCGTTACCCGATGGTGACGCGCAAACATTTCGTCGAATGCGGCGGCAACTCGGCCGGCATGTTCTCCAGCGAGCCGATCCAGGCCACCGTCCAGCAGCTGCACGGCCTCGTGTCCTGCGCCGAATGGACCGGCGTGCCGCTGTCGACCATCCTCGACGAAGCCGGCGTCGACCCGAAGGCGACATGGATGGTCGCCGAGGGCGCCGACTCGCTCAAGGTGGCGCGCAGCGTGCCGCTGAAGAAGGGCTACGAGGACGCGCTGATCGCGTTCTATCAGAACGGCGAGCGGCTGATGCCCGGCAACGGCTATCCGATGCGGCTGTTGTTGCCCGGCTACGAAGGCAACATGAATACAAAATTCCTGCGCCGCATCATGATCACCGATCAGCCGGGGATGACGTTCTACGAGACGCGCAACTATTCGCCGCTATTGCCGGACGGCAAGGCGTACCGCTTCTACTTCGTCAACGAGGTGAAGTCGTTCATCACCAAGCCGTCGTACAGCATGCACATGCAGGGCCCCGGCTACTACGAAATCTCGGGCATCGCCTATTCGGGCTCCGGCACCATCACCAAGGTTGCGGTGTCGGCCGACGGCGGCAAGAGCTGGGGCGAGGCCGCGGTCGAAGGCCCGGCCTCGCCGAAGGCGTTCACGCGCTTCCGCATGCCGTGGCGCTGGGACGGCCAGCCGGCGACCATCACCAGCCGCGCCTGGGACGATTCCGGCGCGGTGCAGCCGTTGCGCGCCGACTTCGTCGCCGTGCGCGGCCAGAGCAAGGAGCCGGTGAAGAGCCCCTACGCCTTCCCGAACAACCACTACAACAGCCTCACCTCATGGGGCATCGAGGCCAACGGGGAGATCAAGCATGTCTATGTTTAAGCGTTCGCGCCTGATCGGCCTCGGCCTGTTCGCTGCGCTGGCCTTCACAGCGACTGCCCACGCCGGCGACACGCCCGGCCTCGGCAAGCCGATCGCGCCATCGGACCTCAAGGCGTGGGACATCTTCATCCTGCCCGACGGCACCGGGCTGCCGCCCGGCAGCGGCACCGCGGCACAAGGCGAAAAACTATTCGCCGAAAAAGGCTGCGCGCTCTGCCACGGCGAAGGCGGCAAGGGCGGCACCGCCAACCTGCTGGTCGGCAGCCCGTCGCTGACCGCGCCCGGCATCACCGCCAACAAGACCATCGCCAATTTTTGGGGCCAGCCGACCACTTTGTTCGACTACATCCGCCGCGCCATGCCGTGGCCGACGCCGGGCAGCTTGTCGAACGACGAAGTCTACGCGCTCTGCGCCTATCTGTTCGCCGCCAACAAGCTGATCCCCGCGGACGAGGCGATGAACGCGCAGACGCTGCCCAAGATCAAAATGCCGAACCGCGACAACTTCATCATCCGATTTCCCGATCGGATTTGATCATCGTAGGACGGATGAGCCCAACGCATCCGGCTTGAAATGGCCAGCCAACGACAAGCTCCGGCGTAATGCGCCGCGCGTCTTGCCGACTGAATGCCGAATACCCGCGCCGATGGCGGATTACGCGATTCGCGAATCCGCCCTTGGCGCTGCCGCGCGCTTGACCTGGTCGGCGAGCGCCATGAAGACGTACGAGGCGACCACCGCCGCAAGCGCGAGCTTGATCGTTTCCAGCACGCCGCCCATCAGCAAAAACAGCATGGCGAGCGGCGAGCCGGTGATCGTCGCGCCGCGGCCCAACAAAATGCCACCCAAGCTGCCGGCGGCAAACCACGGCAGCAGTGCCAGGAAAAGCACGGCGAAGATACGCAGCACATGGCCTTTGCTATCGGCCAGCGCCCGCGAAGCGTTGGCGCCGGGCGCACCGACGGCGAGCGCCGGGAACAGGATCGTAAGCCGCAGCGCCAATGTGAAAGCCGCGACCAGCACAACGGCGAACGCAGCTATGATCGCCTGAGGCGGCCATTTGAGGGCCTCCACCAGGCCCAGCGCCGCGAACGGCAGGCCGATCAAAATTTTGACGGCGAACAGCCAGCCAAAAAATGCACCAAAGACCCCCTCCCCGATCGGGAGCGTATAAGCTCGCGTGATCTTGTCGAGGATTACGAAGCGATGGATAGCGATGACGATCGGCGTCAGTAAGAACGCCTCGATTGCGTTCTGAGCGAGCCCCAAAAGCTCGCCCGCGAGCTCACGCTCCCACAGCCGTTCCGGCACAAGGTCGGCGCCAACCGCGCTCGCGAGCATGATGACAAACGCGCTCAGCATGAGGCCCGGCGTCGCGCTCAGCAGCCGTCCAAAATCCCGATACGCCGCAATGATCGTCGGCCCGACCGGCAGACGGCGCTTTCCCATGACGCGAGGCCCTCACATCGGCGATTTCCTCGATGATATCCGTCGTCGCCGCTTCTGTGGAGGTTCAAAGCGAGGAATGACAGTTACAGCTTGAACGTCTCGTAGGTCGCCGGATGAAACAGTTCATCGACGGACAGCCGCCGCGACGACAGGCCTTCGGCGTGGTGCTGGCCGAGAAAGTAATCGAGCACTTTTCGGTTGGGCTCGACGCCGTAGGACCAGAAATCGTGGCCCATCAGCGCGCGCGCTTCGGCGAGGCGCTCTTCGACGAACGGCAGGGTTACTTTGGTGGCCGAGGTGTCGGAGAGTTTGGCGAGCGCGGCGTGCTTGGCGGCCTCGAACGCTTTGAGCACGGCGCCCGGCAGCCAGGGATGGCGTTCGGCCAATTCGCGGCGGATGCCGACCGCGTGCATGATCGGGAAAAAGCCGGTGCGGCGGAAATAATCCTTGGCCACCGCAGTCGGATCGTCGAACAGCCAGCCGATGTTTGGATGGCCCTGCTCCACCAGGGTGGGCGGCCGCGGCGCGATAAAGCCGTCGATCACGCCGTCCTCGAGCAGCGCCGAGATGGTTTTTCCTTCCGGCGCGTCGTCGAGCCGCACGCCGTCCGGCAGCTTGATCGAGATTTTCTCCGGCCGGCCGGCATGCTCGATGCCGCCGCGGATCCAATGAATGTCGGAGCGTTTGACGCCGTAATCGTCTTCCAGGAACGCGCGCGCCCAGACATTGGCGGTGAGCTGATATTCCGGCACGCCGACCTTGCGGCCTTTGAGATCCGCGGGCTTTTTGATGCGGTCGCGGCGCACGTAGATCGCGGTGTGGCGGAAGGCGCGCGACACGAAGGCCGGCACCGCGATGTAGGGGCAATTGCCCGCCGCACTCTTCACCGTGTAGCTCGACAGCGACACTTCGCAGATGTCGAACTCGGCCGCGCGAAAGGCGCGGAAGAAAATTTCCTCCGGCACCAGGGTCATGAACACCGGATCAACGCCGTCGATCTGCACGGCGCCGTCGATCAGCGGCCGGGTGCGGTCATAGTCGCCGACGGCGACGGAGAGCTGAAGCTTTGCCATTCTCGGATTCTCTTACGAGGAAGTGAAGAACTGTACATAGCGGGACACGCGCGGTTGTGCCAAGAGAGCCATTCCATAAAACGGAGAGCGCCGATGCGCCTGCCGATTTATCAAGTGGATGCGTTTGCCGAGAAGCTGTTCGGCGGCAATCCGGCCGCCATTTGTCCGCTGCCGCAATGGCTGCCGGATGCGACCATGCAGGCGATCGCGGCAGAGAACAATCTGGCCGAGACGGCATTCTTCGTGCGCGACGGCGCCGACTACGCGCTGCGCTGGTTCACGCCGGAGGTCGAGGTCGATCTGTGCGGCCATGCGACGCTCGCTTCGGCGCACATCGTGTTGTCGTTTCTCGAGCCGCAGCGCCACAGCGTTGATTTTCACACGCTCAAGGCCGGCACGCTGACGGTCGCCCGGCGCGGCGACACGCTGGCGATGGATTTTCCGTCGTGGCCGCCAAGCCCGGTCGAGCCGCCGCCCGGCCTCATCGCCGCGCTCGGCGGTACGCCGCGCGACGTTTTGCGCGCACGCGACTATATGGCGGTCTACGGTAGCGCTGCCGAAGTCGCCGCGCTCAAGCCCGATTTCGCAGCGCTCGCCAAAATACCGGATTACTGGGCCGTGATCGCTACCGCGCCCGGCGACGACGGCGTCGATTTCGTGTCGCGCTTTTTCGCGCCGGCGCATGGCATCAACGAAGATCCGGTCACCGGCTCGTCGCATTGCACGCTCACCCCGTATTGGGCCAAGCGCCTCGGCAAGGCCGAGCTCAAAGCACGGCAAGTGTCACGCCGCGGCGGCGCACTCGAATGCACGCTCAACGGCGACCGCGTCGGCATCGCCGGCCGCGCCGTGCTGTATCTGGAGGGAGAGATAACGGTGTGATCAATGCCCGCCGAACGGCTCCGCCGGCGCGATGTCGGCGAGCTTGAATTGGACCCGCTCTTCGCCGTTCCAGCGGTCGATCGCGAAAGTGCCGGCGGCGTGGATTTGCCGGCCGCGGTTTTGCAGGAGCGCGGCGCCGAGTTTTTGGCCGGTGGCGCGGAACGCGATGGCGTTGACGCCGGAGCCGTCGCCGGATTTGAGCCGCACGCGGATGTGCGCCTGGCCGACTTCCTCGGCGTAGGCGAGCGTGTGCGCCGGCAGCGCGATCAGCGGCTCCGGATTGCCGGCGCCGAACGGGCCGGCGCGGCCGAGCATGGCGACGAGCTCGGCATTGGCGGCGGCCGCGCTCACCGCGCCGTCGATCAACAAGCCGCTCGCCCGCCGCGCGGTCTCGACGTCGGCGGCGAGCGTCGATTCCAGATAGGCGCGCAGCGGCGCCAGCGCATCCTTGCGCAACGTGATTCCGGCCGCCATGGCGTGGCCGCCGCCTTTGATCAGCAGACCCTCGCCCACCGCACGCCGCACCGCGCGGCCGATGTCGACGCCGGTAATCGAGCGGCCCGAGCCGGTGCCGATGCCGCCCGGCTCGAGCGCCACGGCAAACGCCGGCCGGCCGAATTTTTCCTTCAGCCGCGCCGCGACGAGCCCGACGATGCCGGGGTGCCAGCCTTCGGCCGCCGTCACCACCACGGCGCCGCGTTCTTCGAGGCCGAGCGCCGCCATCGCTTCGGCTTCGGCCTGCGCGAGCGTGTCGAGCTCGATGGTCTGGCGCTCGCGATTGAGCCGGTCGAGCTCGGCGGCGATTTTTGCCGCGGCAAGCGGATCGTCCTCGATGAGCAGCCGCACGCCAAGATCGGCGCGGCCGATGCGGCCGCCGGCATTGATGCGCGGGCCGAGCAGAAAGCCGAGATGCCAGGCTTCGGGCGGGCCGTTCAATCGCGCCACGTCCATCAGGCTCGTGTGCCCGACGCGGTCGCGGCGGCGCAACGCGATCAAGCCTTTGGCGACGAAGGCGCGGTTGAGGCCGACAAGCGGTACCACGTCGGCGACGGTGCCGAGGGCGACGTCGTCGAGCAGCATCAACAGATCGGGCTCGGGCCGCTCGGTGGTCCAAAAGCCGCGCTCGCGCAAGATGCGGTTCACCGCCACCACGGTCATGAACACGAGCCCGACCGCCGCCAGATGGCCGAGCCCGGAAAGGTCATCGCGCCGGTTCGGGTTGACGATCGCGACCGCCGGCGGCAGCTCCTCGTCGGCGAGGTGATGATCGATGACGACGACATCGACGCCGAGCTTTTTGGCTTCGGCGAGCGGCTCGATGCTGGTGGTGCCGCAATCGACCGTAACGATCAACGTGGCGCCGCGCTCGGCGAGCGCGCGCACCGCTTCGTTATTCGGGCCATAGCCTTCGAACAGGCGGTCGGGAATGTGGATGAGCGGATCGATGCCGCCGTGACGCAGAAAGCGCGCCAGCACCGCCGCCGAGGTGGCGCCGTCGACGTCGTAGTCGCCGAAGATCGCCACGCATTCGCCGCGCATCACCGCGTCGGCGATCCGCTCGGCCGCCTCTTTCATGCCGGCAAGGCCATGCGGATCGGGCATCAAGCGCTTGATGGTCGGATCGAGGAAGGTCTCGACCGCGTCGATTTCGACGTTGCGGCCCGCCAAGATGCGCGCCAACAGCTCCGGCAGATCATGGCGTTGCGCGATCGCCAGCGCCCGCGCCGCTGCGCGCTCGTCGAGCCGGTCGCGCCAGGCGCGCCCGGTCGCGGAATTCTCGACGCCGAGGAACAGGCGATTCGCCGACATGCCGATAACCGTAACGAGATCCGCGGAAACGAATGAATATAGGAACGAATGCTCAAATTTACCCTCCCCCGCACAAGCAGGACTTAGAAACATCCACTGAGAAATTCAGATGTTTAATCTGGATTCCCGCTGCCGCGGGAATGAGCGGAAGGAGAAGCCGGTCAGAACTTGTCGACCTGCCGGTGCTCGGCCCGGATCCAGCGCACCGTGCCGGTGACCGAGCGCATCACCACGGTCTCGGTCTCGATCATGTCCTTGTCGAACCTGACGCCGGCCAGCATCGGCCCGTCGGTCACCCCGGTCGCGGCAAACAGGCAGTCGCCGCGCACCATGTCCTCGATCTGATATTTTTTGCGCGGGTCGGCGATGCCCATGCGGGCAGCGCGCTGGCGCTTCTCGTCGGTGTCGACGATCAGCCGGGTCTGCATCTGGCCGCCGATGCAGCGTAGCGCCGCGGCCGCCAGCACCCCTTCCGGCGCGCCGCCGATGCCGAGATAAATGTCGATGCCGGTCTTGTCCGGCCGCGCAGTGTGAATGACGCCGGCGACGTCGCCGTCGGTGATCAGGCTCACCGCGGCGCCAGCCTTGCGCACCGCCGCGATCAGCTCGGCGTGGCGCGGCCGGTCGAGGATCATGGCGGTGATCGCCTCGGGCTTGACGCCTTTGGCCTTGGCGAGATTGCGGATGTTCTCGTCGCCGGGCGCATCGAGATCGACCACGTTTTTCGGATAGCCCGGACCGATGGCGATCTTGTCCATATAGATGTCGGGTGCGTGCAGGAGCGCGCCCTCATCCGCCATGGCGAGGGTGGCGATCGCGCCCGGCATGTTCTTGGCGCACAGGGTGGTGCCTTCCAGCGGATCGACGGCGATGTCGACCTTGGGGCCGAACTTGGTGCCGACCTTCTCGCCGATGAACAGCATCGGCGCTTCATCCATCTCGCCCTCGCCGATCACCACGGTGCCGTCGATCGGCAAGATGCCGAGCTCGCGGCGCATGGCGTCGACGGCGGCCTGGTCGGAGTTCTTTTCCGCGCCGCGGCCACGCAGCCGAGCCGCCGCGACCGCCGCGCGCTCGGTCACGCGCGCGATCTCGATCGAGAAAATGCGCTCGATCATCGAGGTGTGCGCCACTGCCACCGTCATTGTGCCTCCGTCGTTCCCCCGGTAACGGCCGCGCGGCTAATTCTTCTCGATCCGGATCACCTGCGGCGTCCCTGAGATTACACGGTCGCGCCGTACCGCGGAAAGCGCCCGGCGCACCGCGTCCTCGCTGGTTGCGTAAGTGATCATGATCACCGGCACCGGCTCGCCGGAGCGGCCGGATGCAGCGCGTTTTTCCGCCGCATCATGGCGCTGCACGATCGATTCGAGCGAGATGCCCTGCTGCGCCAGGCGCCGGGCGATGGTCGCCGCGGTGCCCGGACGGTCGCGCGCCAAAAGCCGGATGTAATAGCCGCCCTCGTGGTGCTGCATCGGCGCCTTGCGGCTCGCCGTCATGCGCGAGGCCGGCCGGCCGAACGGCGCGCCGCGCACGCCGCGGGCAATGTCGGCAAGATCGGCAACCACCGCCGAGGCCGTCGCCATGCCGCCGGCGCCCGGGCCGACCAGCGTGATCGGCGCAATGCCTTCAGCGTCGATCGTCACCGCGTTGGTCACGCCCATGACCTGGGCGATGGCGGACTCCTTCGGCACCATGGTGGGATGCACGCGCTGTTCGATACCGGCCTCGGTCTTTACCGCGACGCCCAACAGCTTGACGCGGTAGCCGAGCTCTTCGGCGGCATCGAGATCGGCGAGCGTGATCGAGGCAATGCCTTCGACATAGATAGCGCCGGGATCGAGCTTGGTGCCGAAGGCGAGGCTCGCCAGGATCGAGAGCTTTTGCGCGGTGTCGTGGCCCTCGACGTCGAACGACGGATCGGCCTCCGCATAGCCCAGCCGCTGTGCCTCGCGCAGGCAATCGGCGAAGCCGAGCCGGTCCTGTTCCATGCGCGTCAGGATGTAATTGCAGGTGCCGTTGAGGATGCCGTAGATCCGGGCAAAGCCGTTGCCGTTCAAGCCTTCGCGCAGCGTCTTGATGACGGGAATGCCGCCGGCGACCGCGGCCTCGAAATTGAGCGCCACGCCGTGACGTTCGGCGAGGCTTGCGAGCTTTTGCCCGTGCCGCGCCAGCAGCGCCTTGTTGGCGGTCACCACCGGCTTGCCCGACGCGAGCGCGGCTTCCACCGCGGCCTTGGCCGGATCGCCGGCGCCGCCGATCACTTCGACCAGGACGTCGATCGACGGATCGCGCGCCAGCGCGACCGGATCGGCGACCCAGCGATATTTCTTCAGATCGATGCCGCGTTTCTTGGCGCGCGCGCGGGCGGTGATCGCCACGATCTCAATCGGCCGGCCGCAACGCGCGATCAGCTTGTCGCGGCCGTCTTGCAGCAGCCGAACCACGGACGTGCCGACAGTCCCCAGTCCGGCAAGACCGACTTTCAGCGGCTCGGCCATCAGAGCTTGCCAAAAAAAGAGAGCAGCGACGCGCGATCAACGCCGCGTGGCGAGAGGAACGACGTTGTGCAGCATTTCCGGGCCGGTTTCAAGAAAGCGCCGGATGTTGCGGGCGGCTTGGCGGATGCGCTGCTCGTTCTCGACCAGCGCGATGCGCACAAAACCCTCGCCGTATTCGCCGAAGCCGGCGCCGGGCGACACCGCGACGCTCGCCTTCTCGACCAGCAGCGTCGAGAACTCGACGCTGCCAAGCGGCCCAAACGGCTCGGGGATCGGCGCCCAGGCGAACATCGAGGCGCTCGGCGGCGGCACGTTCCAGCCGGCGCGGCCGAACGATTCGACAAGCGCATCGCGGCGGCGCCGATAGGTCGCGCGCATCTCATGGATGCAATCATCCGGGCCGTTGAGCGCCGCGGTGGCTGCGACTTGGATCGGGGTGAAAGCCCCATAGTCGAGATACGATTTCACCCGCGCCAGCGCCGCGATGATGCGCTCGTTGCCGACCGCAAAGCCGATGCGCCAGCCCGGCATCGAATAGGTTTTGGACATCGAGGTGAATTCGACCGCGATGTCCATCGCACCGGGCACCTGCAGGATCGACGGCGGCGGATTGTCGTCGAAATACACTTCGGCGTAAGCGAGATCCGACAGCACCAACAAGCCGTGCCGCTTCGCGAAGGCGATGAGGTCGCGATAAAAATCGAGATCGGCGACGCAGGCGGTCGGGTTCGACGGATAGCAAACCACGACCGCGATCGGCTTGGGGATCGAATGCGCTACCGCGCGCTCGAGCGCCGTAAAAAACGCCGCGTTCGGCTCGACCGACACCGCACGGATGGTGCCGCCGGCCATCAGAAATCCGAATATATGGATCGGATAGGTCGGGTTCGGCACGATGATGAGATCGCCGGGCGCCGTGATCGCCTGGGCGACGTTGGCAAAGCCTTCCTTGGAGCCGAGCGTGGTGACGATCTGGGTTTCCGGATTGAGCTTCACGCCGAAGCGGCGCGCGTAATAGGCGGCCTGGGCGCGGCGCAGCCCGGGAATGCCTTTCGACTGCGAGTAGCGGTCCGTGCGCATTTTGCCGACGGTGTCTTTGAGCTTCTCGATGACATGCGCCGGCGCCGGCAGATCGGGATTGCCCATGCCGAGGTCGATGATGTCCTCGCCCGCGTTACGCGCCGTGGCCTTGGCGCGGTTGACCACCTCGAACACGTAGGGCGGCAGGCGGCGGATGCGGTAAAACTCTTCCATGGAGGTCTCGGCGTGTGCCTCGGCGCCTTTTGGGTTCTGCGGCGCGACGATGATGATTCAGGCTTTTATCACGGCTTCGCGGCCCCGCCAGCGTTTTGCGCCGATGCGGCAGCGCCGCAATTGCCGGCAGCCGGGTTGCCATTAGCAGCAGCTTCGGCGCACAGCCGGTTGCGCTCGGCAATCAGATTGTCCGTCGCCTGCTTGACCTGATCGGGGTTGAGCGGGGTTTCCTCGCGCGGCGGTGGGCTGTTGAGTACCGCGGGGAACAGACCGGGTGCCAACGAAGAGGAGCAGCCTGCGACGACAAACAACGTCGCGGCCCCAATGGCCAGGGCGGCGAGCCTTGTCGCACGGAGGCGACGCTGAACGTGCATGCGGGCAGCCCCCGTTGACCCGTACGAAGCCCGGCTCGGCGTCCCGAACTGCGGCCCGCCGTGCCGCGCCTTTTGCCCCCGGAACGTTTACTAATCCGATACTTAACCGGCTCATCTCAAAGATCGGATCAACGCGGGGTACGCTGCCAATATGTCGAAACAAGGACCTGCCGCAGGGCTCGGCCGTACCGCCAAGTCAGCCTGTGGCGCCAGCGAACCCGGCGGCGTGCGCCTTGCACGGAGCGGCGGCGCAGGCCATTTGTTTGAGAAAGCGCTGGGCCGGGCGTCTCGTCCGCTCGGTATTGAGGCGATGCTCGTGCGGGCGGAAACGCAACAAGCGGTGAAGGTCGGCGCCGTCGACGTCGAGGCGTTTTCGCGCAACGTGGCGCGTCTCGTCGAGGAAGGCGGTCGCGCGCTCGCCGCTTATATGAAGCCGCGCGAGGAGGGCCGCACCGACCGCGAATTCGCCGACGAGGCGGCCGAGGTGGTCAAGACCCTCGGCCAGGTTGCCGAATATTGGCTCGCCGATCCGCAGCGCGCCGTCGAGCTGCAGACCCGGCTCGGCACCTCGTATCTCGAGCTCTGGGCCGCCGCCGCCAAGCGCCTCACCGGCGAGCAAACCGAGCCCATCGCCAAGCCCGATCCGAACGACAAGCGCTTTGCCGACCCGGAATGGTCGTCCAATGCGTTCTACGACTTTCTCAAGCAGGCCTATCTGCTCACCGCACAATGGGCCAACCGGCTGGTCGCCGACGCCGCCGAGGTCGATCCGCACACCAAAGAGAAGGCCGCGTTCTATGTGCGCCAAATCATCAATGCGGTGTCGCCGAGCAACTTCGTCCTGACCAATCCGGAGCTGATGCGCGAGACGCTGACCAGCAACGCCGAAAACCTGGCGCGCGGCATGCACATGCTGGCCGACGACATCCAGGCCGGCGGCGGCGACCTGCGCATCCGGCAGTCGGACGCGTCAAAATTCGAGGTCGGCCGCAACTTGGCGGTGACGCCCGGCAAGGTGATTTTCCAGAACGACTTGATGCAGCTCATCCAATACGAGCCGACCACGCCCAAGGTGCTCAAGCGGCCGTTGCTGATCGTGCCGCCCTGGATCAACAAATTCTATGTGCTCGACCTGACGCCGGAAAAATCCTTCATCAAATGGTGCGTCGACCAGGGTTTGACCGTGTTCTGCATTTCCTGGGTCAATCCGGACGAGCATTTGGCGAAAAAGACCTTCGAGGACTATGTCCGCGAGGGGCCGCTGGCCGCGCTCGATGCCATCCAGAAGGCGACCGGCGCCGACGAGGTCCATTCCATCGGCTATTGTGTCGGCGGCACCATGCTGTCGGTGGCGCTCGCCGCCATGGCGGCGTGGGGCGACAAGCGCATCGTCTCCGCCACCCTGTTCGCCGCCCAGGTCGACTTCACCTACGCGGGCGATCTGAAAGTTTTCGTCGACGAGGAGCAGGTCAAGGCCATCGAGCAGCGCATGGCGCAGCACGGCTATCTGGAAGCCAAATCGATGGCCAACGTATTCAATCTGCTGCGCTCCAACGATCTGATCTGGCCTTACGTCATCAACAATTATCTCAAGGGCAAGACGCCGTTTCCGTTCGATCTGTTGTACTGGAACTCCGACGCCACGCGGCTGCCGGCCGCCAATCATTCGTTCTATATGCGCAACTGCTACCTGGACAACAATCTGTCGAAAGGCACGGTGAAGATCGGCGATACGCCGATCGATCTCAAGGCGATCAAGATCCCGATCTATAATCTGGCGACGCGCGAGGATCACATCGCGCCGCCGAAATCGGTCATGCTCGGCAGCAAGTTCTTCGGCGGCCCGGTGCGCTACGTGCTGTCAGGCTCCGGCCACATCGCCGGCGTGGTCAATCCGCCGGCGCGCAAGAAATATCAGTACTGGACCGGACCGCGGCCGCGCGGTGCCGACCTCGACAAATGGCTCGCCAAGGCCACCGAGCACCCGGGCTCCTGGTGGCCTGACTGGCTCGCTTGGCTCAAGAAGCAAGGCGCCGCCGAAATGCCGGCGCGCAAACCGGGCGACGGCGCGCTCAAGCCGATCGAGGACGCGCCGGGAAGTTACGTGAAGATGCGGGCTTGAGCAGGCGAGAGTTGCCTTATTCGAATCCGGGGCCTATATGACCATGGTCACTGACTATGGTCATGAGGCCGCCATGTCGCGGACGATCAAGGCGTCCGAGTTCAAAGCTAAATGTTTGGCCCTGCTGGATGAGGTCGAGCGGACGGGCGAACCCCTCGTCATTACTAAGAAGGGCAAGCCCGTTGCGAATGTCGTTCCGCATAAGCCGCCTAAGAGAAACCTCATCGGGGCGCTGAAGGGGCGTGTCGAGATTCTCGGTGATATTATTTCCCCCATTGACGTTGAGTGGGAAGCACTCAAGTGATCTTGCTGGATACTCACGCAGCAGTCTGGTCGGTGAGTGACAGTAAATCCTTAGGTAGGCAGTCCCGTCGCATTCTCCGCCAGGCTGAGGTATCTGATCGGATCGTCGCTATCAGCGCAGTTAGTTTTTGGGAAATTGGATTGCTCGTCGCGAAACGGCGGCTGCGCCTCCTCGATTCTGCTCGGGAATTTCGCAAGGTTATTTTTGCCCAGGGCACCGTTGAATTGCCCCTGACTGGTGAAATAGCCATCCTTGCAAGCGAGCTTCAGGATTTGCACGGCGATCCTGCAGATCGTCTCATTGCCGCGACTGCGATCGTCCATAACGCCACGTTGCTGACGGCTGATGAGAGGCTCCTCAGCTGGCGGCATCCCTTACGACGACACAATGCTGAAACCTAGATTGCAACGACATCAAGGAAACAGCGCGATCTGCTCGAGTCCCATCGTCTCCGGAAAGCCGAGCATCACGTTCATGTTCTGCACCGCCTGACCCGACGCGCCTTTGGTCAGATTGTCGAGCGCCGAGACGATGATGGCGCGGCCGGCGATGCGGTCGGCGGCAACGCCGATGAACGTCATATTGGAGCCGCGCACGTGCCGGGTTTGCGGCAGGGTGCGGAACGGCAGCACGTGGATGAACGGCTCGCCGGCGTAAGCCTTGGCCAACAGCGCTTGGAGATCTTCGGGCGATGCCTTGGCGCCACGGACGTAAATCGTCGAAAGGATGCCGCGGTTCATCGGCACGAGATGTGGCGTGAAGCTCACGATCACGTCGCGGCCGGCGGCGAGCGCAAACTCCTGGTCAAGTTCGGACATGTGCCGATGGTGGCCGACGCCGTAGGCGTGAAAGCCTTCGGAGACTTCGGCGAACAGCATCTCCTCGCGCGCCGCCCTGCCCGCTCCGGTCATCCCCGATTTGGCGTCGATCACGATCTCGTCCGGATCGATCGCCCTGGCTTTGAGGAGCGGAATGAGCGCAAGCTGGGCGCAGGTGGTATAGCAGCCCGGATTGGCGACCAGCCGCGCCGCCTTGATCTCTCGCCGATACATTTCGGTGAGCCCGTACACCGCTTCCTTCTGCAGCTGCGGCGCAAAGTGCTCGTGGCCGTACCAGCGGGCGTAAGCCGCGGGGTCGGCGAGACGGAAATCGGCGGAGAGATCGACCACTTTGGTGTGCGGCGCCCGCGCCAGGAGATCGGCGATGACCTTTTGCGTCGTGCCGTGCGGCAGCGCGCAGAACGCGAGGTCAAGAGCGAGCTTCGGCCAATCAGCGGCCTCGATCGCGGTCAGCGTCGGCAGCGGATAAGGCGCGAATTGCGGAAATACCTCGGCCATCGACTTGCCGGCGCGCCGGTCGGCGGTCAAGAGCGCGATCTCGACCTGCGAGTGGCGGATCAGCAGCCGTAGAAGTTCAGCGCCGGTGTAGCCGGACGCGCCGAGCACGCCGATCTTCGCTTTATTGCCTTGCGCAGACATCAACCAACCCTTTCGCTTTCTTAAGAAGCGTCAGGCCGAATCCGCGAACCAGGATATCAGGGAACGGTGCCGCGGAACCCGGCGGCACGAGCGCTTGCTTGCTAGATGCACACGCGCGCTCGCGCCGTATCGCGGCTGCGACGGCGGCGGCGCCTCGCAAGAACGATGATTGCACTTCGATCGCGCATGGCCGGCCATATAGGACCGGCGCGGGGAAGCGTCAACGTCGCTGTCCGGTTCATGGTTTGCCGCGCCAATGGCATATTCGGGGTGCTGATTCGTCGGCCGCCGTTGCGCGCCGGGCATCGGCCCTCCACATGGGAAAAATCGTGGCAAAAGCAGCGAAAAAGCCCCAAACAGCCGATCTGTTCGCCGACCTGTCCGAGCCGCGGCGCGGCCAGGGGCGGCGGAGCGTGGCCGGAGCGACTCGCGGCTCGTCCGCCGAGTCCGGCTACACCGCCAAGCACATCGAGGTTTTGGAGGGGCTCGAGCCGGTGCGCCGCCGGCCCGGCATGTATATCGGCGGCACCGACGAAAAGGCGCTGCATCACCTGTTCGCCGAAGTCATCGACAACGCCATGGACGAGGCGCTGGCCGGCCACGCCGACTGGATCGAAGTCGAGATGCAGGCCGATGGCTTCGTCACGGTGACCGACAACGGCCGCGGCATTCCGGTCGACCCGCATCCGAAATTCAAGAACAAGTCGGCGCTCGAAGTGATCATGTGCACGCTGCACGCCGGCGGCAAATTCGACTCCAAGGTCTACGAGACCTCCGGCGGCCTGCACGGCGTCGGCGTATCGGTGGCGAACGCGCTGTCCGAGCGCATGGAGGTCGAAGTCGCGCGCGGCCAGCGGCTTTACCGGATGGCGTTCGAGCGCGGCAAGCCGAAGAGCAAATTGCAGGAGGTCGGCAAGGCGCCGAACCGCCGCGGCACCAAGGTGCGGTTCCGGCCCGATCCGGACATTTTCGGCGCCAAGGCGCATTTCAAGCCCGAGCGCGTGTTCAAGATGACGCGCTCAAAGGCGTATCTGTTCGGCGGCGTCGAAATCCGCTGGTCGTGCGCCAGGGAGCTTTTGCGCGGCATCGATGACGTGCCCGAGCAGGCGACGTTCCATTTCGCCGATGGGTTACGCGACTATTTGTCGGAAACGCTGTCGAGCGCGACGCTGGTTCATCCCGACATTTTCACCGGCAGCGCCGGCAAGATCGGCGTGCACGGCGGCGTGCAATGGGCGGTGGCGTGGACCGCCGACGCCGACGGCTTTCTCAACTCCTACTGCAACACCATCCCGACGCCGGACGGCGGCACCCACGAATCCGGGCTGCGCACCGCGCTCCTTCGCGGGCTGAAAGATCACGCCGAGCGCATCGGCCAGGGCAAGCGCGCCGCTCCGATCACCAGCGACGACGTCATGGTCGGCGCCGGCGCGCTCCTTTCGGTCTTCATCCGCGAGCCGGAATTCCAGGGCCAGACCAAGGACCGGCTCGCCACCGCCGAAGCCCAGCGCATCGTCGAGCAGGCGATCAAGGACCCGTTCGATCATTGGCTCGCCGGCAATCCGACCGCCGCCAACAAATTATTTGAATTCGTGGTCGAGCGCGCCGACGAGCGACTCCGCCGCCGGCAAGAAAAAGACATCGCGCGCAAGAGCGCGGTGCGCAAGCTGCGGCTGCCCGGCAAGCTCGCCGACTGCACCAACACCGCTGCCGACGGCGCCGAGATTTTCGTCGTCGAGGGCGATTCCGCCGGCGGCTCGGCCAAGCAGGCGCGCGACCGCGCCTCGCAGGCGGTGCTGCCGTTGCGCGGCAAGATTCTCAACGTCGCTTCCGCCGGCAAGGACAAGCTCGCGCAGAACCAGCAGCTCGCCGATCTCGTCCAGGCGCTCGGCTGCGGCACCGGCGTCCATTATCGCGATCAGGATTTACGCTACGACCGCGTCATCGTCATGACCGATGCCGACGTCGACGGCGCTCACATCGCTTCGCTGCTCATCACGTTCTTCTACCGCCAGATGCCGCAGCTGATTGGCAACGGCCATCTTTATCTCGCCGTGCCGCCGCTCTATCGGCTCTCGCATGGCGGCAAGATTTTTTATGCGCGCGACGACAAGCACCGCGACGCGATTCTCAAAAAAGAATTTCACGCCAATGCCAAGGTCGAGACCAGCCGATTCAAGGGGCTCGGCGAAATGATGGCGGCGCAGCTGAAGGAAACTACCATGGATCCGAAGAAGCGCACGCTGTTGCGGGTCGTGCTGCTGCCTGACGACCAAAAGGCCACCGACAAATCGGTCGAACGGCTGATGGGCACCAAGCCCGAAGCGCGTTTCGCCTTCATCCAGGAACGCGCCGAGTTCGCCAATGAGGACGCGCTGGACGTCTAGCGCGCGCCATTGCGAGCAGCCCGAAGGGCGACGAAGCAATCCAGAACTGCGCCAACGTCTGAATTGCTTCGTTTCGCTCGCAATAACGAGCTATCAGTCCTCCCCGAACAGCTTGTCGGTCGCGGTGATCAGGCCGATGTCGGGGTGCGCGCTGCAATAGGCGCCGAGCTTTTTGGCGTTGCCGACGAATTTATCGGTGTCGATGATCGGCGGATCGTCCTCGTCCTTGTAGTAGCCATCGAGCCAGGCGAGGATGACGCCGATCTCTTCCTTATCGGCGGACTGGAACTTTTTGCAGGTCCAGGTCGACAGGTCGATCTGCTCGGCAGAGGCGATGTTGCAGCTAGCCAGCAGTCCTACGGCGGCAAGCGCCGCGGCAAAACGTTTCATGCAATCCCCCTTACCGTGATTGGCGCCGAGCAGTTTGCCGAACGGCCGCACAAAGTCCAGCGCGCGCCGCGCCTCCGGTTCAAACCATGCTTTTGACGTCGTTCGCGTGGGTCGGAAACGCGTAGACCGTGTCGCGAATGTCGGACGTGGTGATGCCGAACTTCATCGCGAAGGCGAACAGATGGATCAGCTCCTCGCTGCCGTGCCCGACCATGTGGGCGCCGAGAATGCGGCCGCCGCTTTCCTCGCTGATCACTTTGGCCCAGGCCACCTTCTCGTTGAAAGTACGCGACGACAGCCAGTCGCGCATGTCGTGGGTGTCGACCTTGATGGCGCGTCCGCCCTCGCGCGCCTTCGCCTCGGTCAGCCCGACGTTGGCCAGCGCCGGCACGGTAAATACGCACGACGGAATGCAGCTGTAGTCCGGTTTGGCGACCGGACCTTCGATAATATTGCGGCCGACCAGGCGCCCGCCATAGGTCGCGACCGGCGAGAGCTGGGGCGCACTCCACAGCGCATCGCCGCAGACATGAACGGACGGGTTCGAAACCGAGCGCATGTAGTCGTCGAGCTCGATGCGCCCGTCGGCGAGCCGCACGTTGCCGGCGGCGAGATCGAGCGTATCGATGTCGGCGATGCGCCCTGCCCCATTGACCACGCGGTCCGCCCTGATCGTGCGCGCGGCGCCGTCCTGTTCGAAGGTCACGATAAAACGCCGGCCGCGCGCGGCGATCGCCGTCACTTTGACGCCGGCATGAAACGCAATGCCGATGCGTTCGCTTTCGCGCACTACCTCCGCCACCGCGTCCGCATCGAGCGCCGGCAAGAACTTCGGTAACGCTTCCAGGATCGTCACCTTGGTGCCGGCACGGGCATAAAGGTGCGCGAACTCGAACGCGATCACGCCGCCGCCGACAAACACCACCTCGCGCGGCCGCTCGCGCTCGCTCAGCACGTCGTCGGAGGTGATCATGTGCGCGGCGCCGTCGATCGGCAGTTGCCGCGGTTTTGAGCCGGTGGCAATGACGATGTGCTTCCCTTCGATCGTGCGTTCGCCGACGCGCACCGTGTTCGGTCCGGCGAATGCCCCGCGGCCGTGCAGCACGTCGACGCCGCGCTCCGCCATCAGCTTGGCAAACGACCCCGGCAGAGGCGCGATCATTTTCTTCTCGCGGTCGATCAGCGCCGGCCAGTCGAGCCGCGGCTTGCCGACCGCAATGTGATGCGCTGAGGCGCGCTCGATTTCGTCGAGCGCATGACCGGCGGCGACCAGGATCTTTTTCGGCGTGCAGCCGCGGTTCGGACAGGTGCCGCCGAGCTCGCGGTGCTCCACCATGGCGACCGATAGGCCGGCCTTGCGAGTGTCTACGGTCACCCCCATGCCGGCATTGCCGCCGCCGAGGATGACAACATCGTAACTGTCGCTGCTCATGGTGCGCGTCCTCCGCGACGCCCGCGGATTGCGCGAAAGCGCAATTACGGACGGTTCGCTGTGTGGTGATAACGCGCAGCGAGAGCGGCGTTTCCAGCCTTGTCGCAGCTACAAATGGCCCGTCATGCCCCGCGCCGGCGGGCATTTAGTAGACGGCTTAGGCCTCTCCTAATCCTCGAACTTCAGGTGAGCGGCCTGCACGACGTCGCGGAATTTGACGATGTCGTTGTCGATGATGCGGCGGAATTCGTCGGGCGTGGCGCCGCCGGGATTGACGGCGAGCGCGCGCAGCTTTTGTGCCACCCCCGGATCGGCGATGGTCTGAGCGAACGCCTTGCGCAGCTTGTCGACGATGGCCGGCGGCGTGGCGGCGGGGGCAAACACGCCGCTCCACAGTTCGACGTTCACGTTCGGATAGCCGGCCTCGGCCATGGTCGGTACCTCCGGCAATTCCGCTGAGCGCTCTTTGCCGGTGACCGCGACCGCCTTGACCTTGCCGGCCTTGACCTGCGGCACCGTCGGCGGACCATCGGCAATCGTCATCGCCGACTGCCCGCTCATCACGCTTAAGATCATTTCATTGCTGCTCTTGTAGGGAATGGCGACACCGGGCATGCCGGTCTTCAGCTTCAACAGCTCGACCGTGATGGTGAAGGCCGGCGACGAACTGGCGTAGTTCGCCTTGTCCGGATGCTGCTTCATCCACTCGACGAATTCCTTGAGGTTGTTCGAAGGATTCTCGGCGCCGATCACCATGATCAGCGGAAAGTTGGCGATCATGCCGATCGGCGTGAAGGTCTTGTTTGTTTGATATTGCAGGTCGGAATAGATCGCCGGGCCGATCGACATGGCGCCGCTGGCGCCGACCAGAAGCGTGTAGCCGTCGGCCGGCTGATGCGAGACGTATTCGGCGGACAGCCGTCCGGCGGCGCCGGGCCGGTTCTCCACCACGACCTGCTGGCCCAGAATCTCGCCGAGCTTGGCGCCGACCAGACGCGCGAAAATGTCGTTGCCGCCGCCGGCCGCAAAGCCGACGATCATCCGGATCGGCTTGGTCGGATAATCGGTCTGTGCCACCGCCGGAACAGCCGCCGCGGTCCACGACAGCAGCGCGGCAATCGCGGCTCGGGTGAAAATTCGCATCGCCTACTCCATCCTTTGCCTATTTTGCATGCGCCGAAAAGGCAGCGGCCTCGTTAGCATAATTGCGCGGCCCGTACCCTGTCCCTGCGGCAATTGTGCCGCGCGGTTTTGGATCAGTGCTTCACCAACGCATCCAGTCCAGCAACGCCTGCGTGACCGCCTGCGGCCGCTCCATGGTCGAGAGGTGCCCGCATTCCGGAATAACAACGAGCCGCGCGCCGCGGATGCCGGCGGCCATCTCGTGCGCCAGCGACGGCGGCGTCAGTCGATCGTCGTCGCCGACCAGGACCAGCGTCGGACAGGCGATCGCGCCAAGTCCGGGGCGCGAATCCGCTCGCCCGATGATGGCGTGCTGCTGCCGGCAATAGGCGTCCGGCCCGGTCTCCTCGTTCATGGCCCGCACGGCGGCTTTCAGCGCGGCCTCGCCATGACGGCTGCGGTGCACCAGGAGCGGAAACTGATCGTCGGTGATCTCGGCAAAGCGGCCACCCTGCGCCAGCGCGATGAGCGGCTTGCGTTGCGCGGTCCGTTCCGACACTTCGGCACCTGCCCCGGTGTCAAGGAGCGCCAGCTTCGCCACGCGGCTCGCTGCCTGTCGTAAAATTTCGAAGGCGATGTAGCCGCCCATGGACAATCCCGCCAGCGCAAAGCGTGGCGGCGCATCAGCCAGGATTCGCCGCGCGAGGCCCGCCATGCTGTCGTCGCGCCGGTGGTCGGCGACCATCACCGGGCCGAATTGCCAAAGCGCTGGGATTTGCTCGGCGTAAAGTCGGGCCGAGCAGTTCAAGCCTGGAACCAGAACGACCGGGAGGGGATCGGCACTCGAAGCGGCCATAAGGTGGCTCCATCGTGAGAAAGTGAAGGAATCTGTTTAACTTAGTGCGCTGCGGCAGGGCCATTGCCGTTGACTTTCGGCGATTTGACCATATGTTGCAGCCAACCGAAGGCTCGGCAGATTCGGCCGCCCCGGGGGCGTTTCTTCCGGCATTATTGAGTTTCGCGCCGCGTGGCGGTGCTGACACGAGGGTTTATGTCCTTTTCTCATCTCGGCTTGTCCGAAAAAGTTCTCGCTGCCGTTGCGGCGACTGGCTACAAGATACCCACTCCCATCCAAGATCAGGCGATCCCGCACGTTCTCGCGCACCGCGACGTGCTTGGCATCGCCCAGACCGGCACCGGCAAGACGGCGGCCTTCACCTTGCCGATGCTGACGCTCCTGGAAAAGGGCCGCGCCCGCGCCCGCATGCCGCGGACGCTCATTCTCGAACCGACCCGCGAACTCGCCGCGCAAGTCGAAGAAAGCTTCGCCAAATACGGTATCAACCACAAGCTCAACGTCGCGCTCTTGATCGGCGGCGTGTCGTTCGACGACCAGGATACCAAGCTGACGCGCGGCGTCGACGTGCTGATCGCCACACCGGGCCGGCTCCTTGACCATTTCGAGCGCGGCCGGCTTCTGCTGACCGGCGTCGAGCTGTTGGTCATCGACGAAGCCGACCGCATGCTCGACATGGGCTTCATCCCCGACATCGAGCGCATCTGCAAGCTCGTTCCGTTCACCCGGCAGACGCTGTTCTTCACTGCGACCATGCCGCCGGAAATCCGGCGCATCACCGAGCAGTTCCTGCACAATCCGGTGCGCGTCGAAGTCGCCCGCCCGGCCTCCACGCTCGCCACCACCACCCAGCTGCTCGTCAAATCCAGCCGCGAGGACCATGACAAGCGCGACACGCTGCGCCGGCTGATCCGTTCCGCCGAAGGCATGCAGAACGCCATCGTGTTCTGCAACCGCAAACGCGACGTGGCGACGCTCCACCGCTCGCTCAAACGCCATGGCTTTCCGGTACAGGCGCTGCACGGCGACATGGACCAGCCGGCGCGCATGGCGGCGCTCGATCAATTCCGCAAAGGGGAAGTGACCTTGCTGGTCGCCTCCGACGTCGCCGCCCGCGGCCTCGACATCCCCGAGGTCAGCCACATCTATAACTTCGACGTGCCGTTCCACGCCGACGATTACGTGCACCGCATCGGCCGCACCGGCCGCGCCGGCCGGAGCGGCACCGCGATCACACTGGTCTGCGGCAGCAACGATGCCAAAGCCGTGGCGGCGATCGAGACGCTGATTGGGCGCACGATCCCCTACATGGATGCGCCAGCCGGCGGTGCCTCGGAAACGGAAACGCCTGCCCAAACGGCCCGGCCGAACGGCGGCCGCCGCCACGACGAGCGTCCCGCCCGCGGCCGTCGCGGCCGCGGTCCAGCCCGCGAGCCGCAGCAGCGCCCGGCGGCGTCGGTCACCCGCATTGAAGAGGTCCGCACCCGCCGCGCGCCACAGCCGCCGGCACGCAGCCGCAACGATGACGGCGATGCCGCGCATTTGCCGGCCTTCCTGCTGCGGCCGGTGCGCCCGGTGCCCGTCAAGGCCTGACCGGCCGGCGGCTGGTTGCGCTTCGCGCCGGCCCACAACCCAATTTACCGCTCGTTCATGGCTATCTCCTAGGGTCGATCTTCGACCGCGGCGGCCCCGTCGCGGCGGCGGCTGTCGCCTGATGCCGGAGACCGCGATGACCGTGCCTCAAAACGAGCACGAACGAACCCTCGCCTTCGCGCAAATTGCGCTCGACCAGATTCGCGCCTTGGCCCAGCCGGCCACGCCGCGCAACTTTGCCATCTGGTACCACTACGCCACCGGCTACGATCCGGCGCTCAACCGCGCCATCAACCAGACGCTCGAGCAGAAAGGCGTGCTGGCCGAGGCCGACCTCGAGCACATCTACGACACCTATATCGCCACCATCAGGGTCGGCGATGCCGTCGATTCGGTCGGCTCGCGCGTGCTCGACGAGATCAAGCAGGTGCTGGCGATGATCGACGCCGCGTCCGGCACCACAACCAGCTATTCGGAAAGCCTCGCCGACGCCTCCGCCAAGCTCGCCGCCACCAGCGACCGCGACACGCTGCGCGCCGTGATCGAGCGCCTGATCGAAGGAACGCGCGACATGGAGATCAACAACAAGAAGCTCGAAGCGAGCCTTTCGGCATCGCGACAGGAGATCGAACAGCTGCACGAGAGCCTGGCCACCGTGCGCACCGAAAGCCAGACCGATCCGCTGACCGGACTTGCCAACCGCAAACTATTCGACGGCGCGCTCGCCAAAGCGATTGCCGAGGCCAAGCAAAAACGCGAGCCGCTGTCGCTGCTCATGGCGGACGTCGATTACTTCAAGCTGTTCAACGACAAATTCGGCCATCAGACCGGCGATCAGGTGCTTCGCCTGGTCGCCCAGGCGATGAAGCAGAACGTCAAGGGCCAGGACATCGCGGCGCGCTACGGCGGCGAGGAATTTGTCATTGCGCTGCCGAAGACAATGCTGCGCTCGGCAATCACGGTCGCCGAGCAGATCCGCAGCGCGGTCATGGCCAAGGAATTGATGAAGCGCTCCAACGGCGAGCGGCTCGGCCGGGTGACGGTCTCGGTCGGCGTCGCGCTCCTGCGCCCCGACGACACCGCCTCATCGCTGATCGAACGCGCCGACCACTGCCTCTACGCCGCCAAGCGCAACGGCCGCAACCGCGTCATCTGCGAGACCGATCCGGAGGCCGAGAAACCGGCCGAAGCCGCATCCGCGGCATAACAGCCAAATCTTTGCGCTCGCCGAACCTTAAGACGTCGATGCCCGGCACAAGGCCTGGCATGACGATCACAACAGCTAATCGCAATGCGCGGCAGCCCAGGGCGCCAGCCTACTGCGCGTGCCCGGTCGCCGGTTCGAGTTGCACCGATTCACCGCAGCCGCAGGCTGCCGTCTGGTTCGGATTGTTGAACACGAACTGCGCCGAGAGCTTGTCGACCTTGTAGTCCATCTCGGTGCCGAGCAGGAACATGACCGCCTTGGGATCGACCAGGATGCGCACGCCCTTGTCCTCGATCAGCTCGTCGAGCGGATCGACCTTCTCGGCGTATTCCATGAAGTAGCTCATGCCGGCGCAGCCGCCGTTCTTGACGCCAACTCGCACCGCCGCGATCGGGCGGTCGGTCTTCGCCATCACCGCCTTGATGCGGTCGGCCGCGGCGTCGGTGAGCCGCATCACTTGAGGTCTCGGCCGGGGAGCGGCCATGTCTCGTCTCCTAGTCCGCGATGTAATTGCTCATGAAATGTAAGAAGTTGCCTCGCCTGACGCAACTCACGGCACTTATTCCGTCCCTGGTTCACCACATATCCAACACCGTGCGCGCCTCGTCCGACATGCGGCTCGGATCCCACGGCGGATCCCAGACGATATTCACCTTGGCTTCGCGCACGCCGGCGACGCTCGCCACCGCGTTCTCGACCTGAGCCGGCAGTTCGGCCGCCGACGGACAGTTCGGCGTGGTCAGCGTCATGTCGATATGCACGGCGCGATCATCGTCGACGTCGACCTTGTAGATGAGCCCGAGCTCGTAAATGTCGGCCGGAATTTCCGGATCGTAGACGGTCTTGAGGGCGGCCACGATTTCGTCGGTCAGCCGCGACATCTCGTCCGCCGGAATGTTCGACGGCCGCTCGGCTGTGTCCGCCGCCGTGGGCGCAGCGACATCCGGCGTATCGGCTTTTGCCGCCGTTGCCGCGGCCGCAGCGCTTTCCAGCGCGGTCTTATCGGCGTCGTCGATCATGCGAAAAAATCCCGCGCCTTTAGCAGCGCCTGCGCAAGTGCGTCGACCTCCTCGCGCGTGTTGTACAGGGCGAACGAGGCGCGGCAGGTCGCGGTGACGCCGAAGCGGGCGAGGAGCGGCATCACGCAATGGGTGCCGGCACGCACCGCGACACCCGAGCGGTCGATCACGGTCGCGACGTCATGCGGATGGGCGCCTTTCATTTCGAACGACACGATCGGCCCTTTGCCTTTGGTGGTGCCGAAAATGCGCAGCGAATTGATCTCGCGCAGCCGCTCATGGGCATAGCGCACCAAATCGTGCTCGTGGCTGCGGATGCGCGCTTTGCCCACTGAACCAACGTAGTCGATGGCGGCGCCAAGCCCGATCGCCTGCACGATCGGCGGGGTGCCGGCCTCGAATTTGTGCGGCGGCTCGCCGTAGCTGACGCGGTCCTCGAACACTTCGCGGATCATCTCGCCACCGCCATTGAACGGCGGCATGGCCTCGAGGTGAGCATGCTTGCCGTAAAGCACACCGATGCCGGTCGGGCCGTACAGCTTGTGGCCGGTAAAGGCATAAAAATCGCAGCCGATGTCCTGCACGTCGACGTCGAGATGCACCGCGCCCTGGGCGCCGTCGATCACGACCGGAATGCCGCGGGCGTGCGCGAGCCGCGTCACCTCCTTCACCGGGACCAGCGTGCCCAACATGTTCGACATGTGGGTGACGGCAACCAGTTTGGTGCGCGGTGTGAGCAGCTTTTCGAACTCGTCGAGCAGAAAGTTGCCGTCATCGTCGACCGGCGCCCACTTGATCACCGCGCCGTGGCGCTCGCGCAAAAAATGCCACGGCACGATGTTGGAATGGTGCTCCATGATGGAGAGCACGATCTCGTCGCCCTCGCGAATGCGCTCGCGGCCGAACGTATAGGCGACGAGGTTGATCGCCTCGGTCGCGTTGCGGGTAAAGACGATCTCTTCCTTGCGCTCGGCGTTGACGAACGCCGCCACTTTCTCGCGCGCCAGCTCGTAGGCTTCGGTCGCCTCGTTGGCCAAATAGTGCAGCCCACGATGCACGTTGGCGTATTGCGTCGTGTAGGCCTGGTGCAGGCGGTCGAGCACGGCTTGCGGTTTTTGCGCCGAGGCGGCGTTGTCGAGATAAACCAGCGGCTTGCCGTAGACCTGCGTCGCCAGAATCGGAAAATCGGCGCGGATGCGCGCGACGTCGTAGGCCGCATCGGCCACAGCGCGCTGCTGCCTGAGCGTTTCGGCGTTCATCGCTTGCCTCGCGCCCTTAGCCAGCCGTTGGCGCAATCGGTCAGCGCCTCGCGCAGGCCGGCATGTTCGATGCCTTCGATGGCCTCGCCCAAGAACGCCTGGATCAGCAGCGCCTCGGCTTCCGCCGCCGGAATGCCGCGCGCCATCAGATAGAACTTCAGCTCCTCGTCGAGCGCACCCGACGTGGCGCCGTGGCCGCACTGCACGTCGTCGGCGAAAATCTCCAGCTCCGGCTTGTTGTCGGCCTCGGCGCGGTCGGAGAGCAAGAGTGCCCGCGTCATCATCTTGGCATCGGTCTTCTGCGCGCCGTGGCGCACGATGATGCGACCCTGGAACACGCCGTGCGCCTCGTCGTCGAGCACGGTCTTGAACATTTCGCGGCTCTGGCAGCCGCGCGCGATGTGATTGGCGACCAGGGTGGTGTCGGCATGCTGGCGGTCGCGGACGAGCGTGGCGCCGCGAATGCCGGCGACGGTGTCCTCGCCGTCAAAGTTGAGAAAAATCTGGTTGCGCACCACGGCGCCGCCCATGGTGAAGGTGAAGGCGTTGAACCGCGCTTTGGCGCCGACCGCCGCCGCCAAGGTCGAGACATGCAGCGCCTCGGCACCGTCGGCGATGATTTTCACGTGATCGACATGGGCGCCATCGCCGACCACCATCTCGAGCGCGGCATTGACCTGATAATCGCTACCGGACGGACCCTCGTGGCTTTCGATCAGCATGGCGCGCGCGCCGGGCGCAACGGTCATCAGCGAGCGCACGAACGTCGCCGCGGGCTTTTGCGAGCTAACGAAACACAAATGCAGCGGCCGTTCGATGGTGGCGCCGGACGCGATGCGGATCACCGCACCGTCGCCCATGAAGGCGGTGTTGAGCGCAACGGCCAAATCGCCTTTGGGCGCGAGCCTGCCGAGATGCGCGAGCACGGCGGCATCGCCTTCGGTGAGCGCGTCGGCGAGCGAACCGACCGCGAGCCCCGGTTCGAGCGCGGCGAGGTCCGATAATTCCGGCACGAACGCGCCGTCGACAAACACGAGCCGGCGCGTCTCGACATCGCCGAGAAAGGCCGCCGCGGTCTTGGCGCGCGCCTTGGCGTCCGCATCCGGCGGGCTGGCTAGCGGCTTTGCCTCGCGCATCAGGGCGCGCAGGTCGGTATATTTCCATTCCTCGATGCGGCGGTGCGGCAGGCCGTCCTTGGCGAACAGCGCGAATGCGGCCTCGCGTTGCGCCGCCACGGCGTCGTCGCCGGGCAGCTGGTCGCGCGCCGCGCTGTAGGCTTGCGCCAGCGCGGTCTCGGCGGCGGTCTTGATGACTTTTACGTCAGCCATGGCATTCATTCGCCGCGCCTTGCCGGCGCCGCCTGTTCAGGCGGCCGCCTCTTCGTGAAATTCCGCATAGCCGCGCGCCTCAAGCTCGTGCGCCAGCTCCTTGCCGCCGGTCTTGACGATGCGCCCGCGGGAGAGCACGTGCACCACGTCGGGCACGATGTAGTTGAGCAGCCGCTGGTAATGGGTGATGACGACGAACGCGCGCTGCGGCCCGCGCAGCCGGTTGACGCCGTCGGAGACGATCCTCAGCGCATCGATGTCGAGTCCGGAATCGGTCTCGTCGAGCACGGCGAGCACCGGTTCGAGCAGCGCCATCTGCAAAATCTCGTTGCGCTTCTTCTCGCCGCCGGAAAAGCCGACATTGACGGCGCGGCGCAGCATCTCCTGCTCGATGCCGAGCTTGCCCGACACCTCGCGCACTTTTTTGATGAATTCCGGCGTCGACAGCTCGGCGTCGCCGCGCTTCCTGCGTTGCGCATTAAGCGCGGTGCGCAGGAACGTCATGGTGGCGACGCCGGGAATTTCCAGCGGATACTGGAACGCCAGGAACAGGCCGGCGGCGGCGCGCTCGTCGGGCTCCATGGCGAAAATATTCTTGCCGTTGAACAGCACTTCGCCCGCGGTCGGGGTGTAGCCCTCCTTGCCGGCGAGCGCATAGGCGAGCGTCGATTTGCCGGAGCCGTTCGGCCCCATGATGGCGTGCACCTCGCCGGCGTTGACGGTGAGGTCGACGCCCTTGAGGATCTGCTTGCCGTCGATTTCGACGTGCAAGTTTTTGATTTCGAGAAGCGGCATACGGACTCCAGATGCTCCTTGCGCGCTGACCCTAGCGGCCACGCCAACGCCAGCGCCACGCGCCATCGGTCTTGCGGCGGCTGATGATCCAAAGCGCCGCCAGGACCACCGCCTCGATGGCGAAGAACGCGATCCAGGCTGACGGGCTTCGCCCGCCGAAATTCGGAATCAACAGCGCGGCGGCGAAAATCACGAGCACCGCTGCAACCGTCACCGCCCAGCCTTCCCAAGTGACCGGCGTGGCGCCGTAGCCGTACGTTTTCGGCTTGAACCAGTATTCGTTCATCACCCGACGCTGCCTTCCAGCGAGACCGAGATCAGCTTCTGCGCCTCGACCGCGAATTCCATCGGCAATTGCTGCAGCACGTCCTTGACGAAGCCGTTGACCACGAGCGCGGTCGCCTCCTCCGCCGACAGCCCGCGCTGGCGGCAATAGAACAGCATCTCCTCGGAAATCTTCGAGGTCGTCGCCTCGTGCTCGAACAAGGCCGAGGAATTCTTGGCCTCGATGTAGGGCACGGTATGGGCGCCGCACTGATCGCCAATCAAAAGCGAATCGCAGTTGGTGAAGTTGCGGGCGCCGGTGGCCCGGCGGTGCGCGGTGACGAGCCCGCGATAGGTGTTGTTGGAATGGCCCGCGGCAATGCCCTTGGAGATGATGCGGCTCGTTGTGTTCTTGCCGAGATGCAGCATCTTGGTACCGGAATCGACCTGCTGGTAACCGTTGGAGATGGCGATCGAGTAGAACTCGCCGCGCGAACTGTCGCCGCGCAGGATGCAGCTCGGATATTTCCAGGTGATGGCCGAGCCGGTCTCGAGCTGGGTCCACGAGATCTTGGCGTTGTTGCCGCGGCAATCGCCGCGCTTGGTGACGAAATTGTAGACGCCACCGCGGCCGTTGGCGTCGCCCGGATACCAGTTCTGGATGGTCGAATACTTGATCTCGGCGTCATCGAGCGCGATCAGCTCGACCACCGCGGCATGCAGCTGATTCTCATCGCGCACCGGCGCGGTGCAGCCTTCGAGATAACTGACATAGGAGCCGCGGTCGGCGATGATCAGCGTGCGCTCGAACTGGCCGGTGTTGCGCTCGTTGATGCGGAAATAGGTCGACAGCTCCATCGGGCAGCGCACGCCCGGCGGCACGTAGACGAACGAGCCGTCGGAGAACACCGCGGAATTGAGCGTGGCGAAGAAGTTGTCGCTGATCGGCACCACGGTGCCGAGATACTTTTTCACCAGATCGGGATGCTGCTGCAGCGCCTCGGAGATCGGCATGAACAGCACGCCGGCCTTGGCGAGCTCGGCCTTGAACGTGGTCGCCACCGAGACTGAATCGAACACGGCATCGACCGCGACGCGGCCATAGCCGCTACCGCCCTCGCCTTCGCCGTCGGCCCGCTCGCCGTCCGCTTTCTGGATGCCAAGCAGCGCCTCGCGCTCGCGCAGCGGAATACCGAGCTTCTCGTAGGTGCGCAGGATTTCGGGATCGATCTCGTCGAGCGATTTCGGTCCGTCTTTGCGCTTTGGCGCGGAGTAGTAGTGGATGTTCTGGTAGTCGATCGGGCCGTATTCGACCTTGGCCCATTTCGGCTCGGCCATGGTCTGCCAGCGCCGGTAGGCGTCAAGCCGCCACGCCAGCATCCATGCGGGCTCGTCCTTCTTCGCCGAGATGAACCGCACGATGTCTTCGGAAAGCCCCTTCGGGGCCTTCTCGGATTCGATCAGCGTCTCAAAGCCATACTTGTACTGATCGACGTCGATACGGCGGACCTTTTCGACGGTCTCTTGAACTGCCGGCATTCGTCCCTCCGCTCACGGTTTCAAGGACCGCGGGTTGGATTAGTCGGTTATGGCAATGTTCTGGCTCGGATTTGTCCTGCTGCCGGCTCACCCTTTGGGCCGTGGAACGGTTCCAACGGCTTCCAGAATTCATTGTCATGCAGCCGGTTAGGCCGCGATGCTGTGTCCCTTAGATAATGCAGTTGCGAGCTTTCTCCAAGCGCCGAGAAAGCGCTCGATATCGGCCTCGGTCGTGGTCCAGCCCAGGCTCACGCGCACCGCGCCCCGCGTCAGCGCCGGCGAAACCCCCATCGCAGCAAGGACATGGGACGGCTGCACCTTGCCGGACGAGCAGGCGGCGCCGGACGAGACGGCGATGCCCTCGAGATCGAAGGCAATCACCGCGGTCTCGGCCTTCATGCCCGGGGCGGCGAACAGCGTGGTATTGGGCAGCCGCTCAGCCGCCTCGCCGAAAATCACCACTTGCGGCGTGATCGACTTGAGACTGGCTTCAAGCATATCGCGCAGGGTCCGCATTCGCTGGGCCTCGACAGGGCCCTGCTCGCGCGCTGCATCAGCCGCCGCGCCGAATGCCACGATTGCGGCCACGTTTTCGGTGCCGGCCCGCAGGCCGCGCTCCTGGCCGCCGCCGCGGATCAACGGGTCGGGAAAGTGGATATCGTCCGAACGCCGCACCAGCGCGCCCACGCCCTTCGGCCCGCCGAGCTTATGCGCGGAGATCGTCATGAGATCCGCGCCCAGCGCGCCGATGTCGCAGGGTATGCGTCCGGGCCCCTGAACCGCATCGACGTGGAGGAGGCCCCCCGCAGCGTGCGTGATCGCCGCGGCTTCGGCCACCGGCTGGACCACGCCGGTCTCGTTGTTCGCCAGCATCAGCGACACCAGCGGCATGGGAACTCGGCGTACCGCGTCGCTCAGCGCCGCGAGATCGACGCGGCCTTCGGAGCCGACCGGGACATCTTCAATCATACTCCTCGGGAACCGGCCGCAGCTGCGCACCGATGAATGCTCGATGGCCGAGAGCAACAGCCGGTCGCGCGGCCGCTTCTCGTTCGCAGTCTCGATCGAGGGGCTAAGCGCCAGCATGTTCGCCTCGGTGCCGCCCGAGGTGAAGATGACATTGGCAGGCTCGGCGCCGGCGAGCGCGGCGACCTCTTCGCGCGCCCGCTCGACCAGCCGGCGCGCGGCACGCCCCTCGGCATGTACCGACGACGGGTTACCGGGAAAGCCAATCGCGTGCGCCAGCGCGGCCGCGGCCTGCGGCCGCAGCGGGGCGGTGGCGTTCCAGTCGAAGTAGCTGCGTTCCATGATGCGTTTTGCTGCCAAAGCTGTTCGAAATGCTTGCTTTTTGGGCCCCGCCCTATGCTAGAAGTCGCCGCAATCCACTTGCGCCGGCACGAGCCAGCTGGCCGCTTTAAAAATCTCAAGGCGTTTGAAAGACTTAGGCGCGCTGCCCGGCACCGTCAAGTCGTCGCCCCGCTGCTTCGAATCGAGGTCTGATCCCTATGCCCGAGGTCATTTTTACCGGACCCGCCGGTCGCATCGAGGGCCGCTATCATCCGGCACGGCAGAAGAACGCGCCGATCGGCATCGTGCTGCATCCGCATCCGCAGTTCGGCGGCACGATGAACCACCAGATCGTCTATCAGCTCTATTACGCGTTCGTGCACCGCAACTTTTCGGCGCTGCGCTTCAATTTCCGCGGCGTCGGTAGGAGTCAGGGCGGCTTCGATCACGGCATCGGTGAGCTGTCGGACGCCGCCTCCGCGCTCGACTGGGCGCAGTCGGTCAATCCGGAAGCGCGCAGCTGCTGGATCGCCGGCTTCTCGTTCGGCGCCTGGATCGGCATGCAGCTCCTTATGCGGCGGCCGGAGATCGAGGGTTTTATCTCGATCGCGCCGCCGGCGAATCTCTATGACTTTTCGTTCTTAGCCCCCTGCCCGTCCTCCGGGCTGATCATCCACGGCGACAAGGATGCCGTGGTGCCGCACCGCGACGTCACCACGCTGGTCGAAAAGCTCAAGACCCAAAAGGGCATCGTCATCGAACAGAAGGTCGTGACCGGCGCCAACCATTTCTTCGACGGCAAGATCGAGCCGCTGATGAGTTCGGTGAGCGCGTATCTCGACAAACGCCTGGGCACGAAGGGCGGCCGCACCACGAGCGCGGCGTAATTGCGCGTGTGACGCTCAGGAAAATTTTTTCACCGCCAGCACGGCGTTGAGCCCACCGAAGGCGAACGAGTTCGAGACTGCGGCGTCGATCGCCACCGCGCGCGCTTCGTTTGGGACGTAGTCGAGATCGCAGGCGGGATCGCGTTCCAGATAACCGATGGTCGGCGGCACGATGCCGTCGCGCACCGCCAACAGGGTGGCGACCAGTTCGAGCCCGCCGGCCGCGCCGAGCGCGTGGCCGACCATGGATTTGGTCGAGGAGATCGCGAGTCTTTGGGCATGCGGACCGAACGTCTGATGCAGCGCCCGGGTTTCGGTTTCGTCATTGGCGGCAGTGCCGGTGCCGTGCGCGTTGATATATTGAATGTCGGCTGGATTGAGCTTGGCGTCGTCGAGCGCGCCCTGCATCGCCCGCACCATGCCGCCGAGATCGGGCGCGGTCAGATCGGCGGCATCGGCGCTCATGCCGAAGCCGACGATCTCGCCCAGGATGTTGGCAGCGCGCGCCCGCGCGCGCTCGAGCGGCTCGAGCACCATCATGGCGGCGCCCTCGCCGAGCACGAGGCCCATGCGGCCTTTGGAAAACGGCCGGCACACGTCGGGCGACATAACGCGCATGGCTTCCCAGCCGCGCAAGGTGCCGAACGTAATACAGGCCTCGGCGCCGCCGGTGACGGCGCAGTCGACCATGCCGCCGCGCACCATGTGGAAGGCAAGGCCGATGGCGTGCGTCGCCGACGCACAGGCGCTCACGACCCCAAAAGCCGGTCCGCGCAGGCCGCAGTCCATCGACACCTGGCTCGCCGGCGCGTTGGCCATCAGCTTGGGAATGGTCAGTGGGAACACCCGCGTTCGCTTTTCCAGATAGACGCGGCGAAAGCTCTCATCGAGGGTGGTCTGGCCGCCGACGCCGGTGCCGACGATGGTTGCGGTACGCACTGACAGCGCCATGTCGAATGAAAGGCCGGATTGCGCGACCGCCTCGCGCGCGGCCACCACGGCGAATTGCGACACGCGATCGAGCGTCGAGAGCTGGCGCTCGGCAAAATACTTGAGCGGCTCGAAATCCTTGACTTCGGCGGCGACCTTTTGGGTCAGCTCGTCGTTGGCCGGCGTGAGCGTGATCGGGCCGAGCCCGCTGTTGCCGCGCTTCAGGCCGTCCCAATACGAGGCTACGGTGTGGCCGAGCGGAGAAACCGCGCCCAGGCCGGTGACGACGACACGATGCACGCCGGTCACGACGTTTTTTGCGCGACCAGCTTTTCGACCGCGGCCACGACGTCGCCGACGGTTTCGAATTCGGTGCGTGGGTTGTTGGTATTGGCGTTATATGGAATCTGAATGTCGAATTTCTCTTCCAGATCGAAAATCATCTCGACCGCATCGAGGGATTCCAACCCCAAATCGAGCAGCCGGTCCGACAGCTCGACCGTCGGCTTATCGACCCGTTTCTTCTTCGCGATGATCGCGATCACGTCGCCCGCTACGTCGCTCATGACGGAAACATCCCGTTACTTCTTGACCACACCGCCCATGACCCTTTCCAGCTCTTCGAGCCGTGATGCCATGGCGTTCACTCTATCATGCAACCGCCTTTGCCGGCCGAGATAAAGCTGATGCTCGATGGTGCGCTGGTGCGGCAGCGCCGGATAGCCTGAAACGAAGGCGCCCGCGGCCACATTGCTGGCGACGCCCGATCCAGCCGCGACCACCGCCTGATCGCCGATGCGAACATGGTCGGCCACCCCCACCCCGCCGCCGAGCCGCACGCGGTTACCGATCACCACGCTGCCCGAAATACCCACCATGCCGCACAGAATGCAACTCTCGCCGATAGTGACGTTGTGCCCGATATGGACGTGGTCGTCGATCTTGCTGCCGCGGCCGATCCGCGTCGATTCCAAGGTGGCGCGATCGATCGTGGTGCAGGCGCCGATCTCGACATCGTCTCCGATCACGACGTTGCCTAGCGAATGGACCCGCTGCACCGTGACCGCGGCAGTGAAAGCGGTGGCCGACATCAGATCCGGCGCAAAGCTGAAGCCGTCGGCGCCGATTACGGCGTTGCCGTGCACGATGACGCGGTCGCCGAGCCGGCAATCGTGGCCGATGCGTACGCCGGAATGAATGAGCGCATGCGCGCCGATGGTGGCGCCGGCGCCGACCGTCACCTGCGGCATGATCGTCGTGCCGGCGCCGATCCGGCTGCGCGGCCCGATCGTCGCATAAGCACCGATGCTGATATCGGCGCCGAGTTCGGCGTCGGCGGCGACGACAGCGGTCGGATGAACGCCGCGCTGTTGCGGCGGGCCGGAATCGAACAGAGCGGTCAGCCGGGCCAGCGCCAGGCGCGGCTCGGTGACGGCAATCACTGCAGCAAAGGCCCGGTTCGGTCGCGCCGCGGCGGCGGCAACCACCACGGCGCTTGCCTTGGTCTCTGCCAGCGCAGCCGCGGCCTGTGGGCTCGTCGCGAGCGCCAAGTCTGACGCACTCTCGGCCTGAGCAGGGTGAACCAACCGCTGGACGGCAATATCGCCGTCGCCATCGAGCGGCGCCCCGAGGGCTTGAGCGATATCCCTGACCAACATGAATTTTTCTTGGTTTATCGAGAGATAGATGTGAATCTTCACACGGAAGAGTGGCGGCCAACGAACCAAAACTGCGCTAGATCGGTCGAGCGGTCAACCGTGCGGGGGGCGTAAGCTTGCAATCGCGCCCTGTTCCCGCTCAATAGCCCCGATCACACTCTGAGAGGACACTGATGCGTCAATCTCCCATGCGGCCGCGCCGGGCCACGGCGAGTTCCCTTGCCATCATGCTGTCGGCGCTTTGCGCAACCGCAGCCGCCGCGCAGGAAACCGTCAAGATCGGCGTCGTCATCCCGATGACCGGCACGTCGGCCGCCGTCGGCCGCGAGATCGCCGCCGCCACTAAGCTCTACATGGCGCAGCACGGCGACACCGTCGCCGGCAAGAAGATCGAGCTGATCATCCGCGACGATGCCAGCGTGCCCGACAATGCCAAGCGGCTCGCCCAGGAGCTGATCGTCAACGATCATGTCAACTTCCTCGGCGCCGGGCTCACCCCGAGCGCCATGTCGATGGCGCCGCTGTCGGTGCAGGGCAAGGTGCCCACTATCGTTATGGTGTCCGGCACCTCGATCGTGACCGAGCGCTCGCCCTATTACGTGCGCACCAGTTTCACCCTGGGCCAGCAGTCCGGCATCATTGCCGACTGGGCGATCAAGAACGGCAGCCGCAAGGCCGTTTCGATCCTGTCCGATTGGGCGCCGGGCGCCGAGGCCGGCAAGGTCTTTGAGCAGCATTTCACCAAGGGCGGCGGCCAGCTGCTCGATACCCTGAAGGTGCCGCTCGCCAATCCGGATTTTGCGCCGTTCCTGCAGCGCGCCGCCGATCTGCACCCCGACACGCTGTTCGTGTTCGTGCCGGCAGGCCAGGCCGGGCCGTTCGCGCGCCAATTCGCCGAGCGCGGTCTCGACAAGTCCGGCATCAAGCTGGTCGGCCCCGGCGACATCGTCGACGATGACGATCTGCCGGGCACCGGCGACACGCTCGTCGGGGTCGTCACCGCCGGCATCTATTCGGCCGCGCACCCTTCCGCACTCAACAAGCAGTACGTCGATGCTTATCAGAAGGCGACCGGTCACCGCGCCAACTTCATCTCGGTCGGCGGCTATGACGGCATGCACGCGATCTACACCGCGCTGCAGAAGTCCGGCGGCAAGACAGATGTCGAAACGGTGATCGGATCCCTGAAGGGCTTGAGCTGGGAAAGCCCGCGCGGGCCGATCTCGATCGATCCGCGCACCCGCGACATCGTGCAGAACGTCTACATCCGCAAGGTCGAGAAAAAGGACGGCGCGCCCTGGGCGGTCGAGTTCGAGACGTTCCCCAACATCAAGGATCCGCTCAAGGAAGAAGCGGCGAAGTAGCCCGCTCGTGCTGTAAGGCCGCGTCCGCATGAGGCTCGCGGCGGCAATTTGAATCGCGCGCCGGACCTGTTACACCAGCGCCGCCGCGAGCGCGGCGCTGCGATCCATTTACGACCATGAGCGCCTACAAGTCAGATTTTCTCAACGTCCTGGCCAACCGGGGCTTTATTCACCAGGTCTCGGAACCCGAGGCATTGGACGCGCTGGCGCGCTCGGCGACGATCACGGCCTATATCGGCTTCGACTGCACGGCGCCGTCGCTGCATGTCGGCTCGCTGCTGCCGATCATGATGCTGTACTGGCTGCAGCAGACCGGCCATCGGCCGATTGCGCTGATGGGCGGCGGCACCACGCGGGTCGGCGATCCGTCCGGCAAGGACGAGAGCCGCAGGCTGCTGACCGACGAGATCATCGGCGAGAACCTCAAGGGCATCCGCGCCATCTTCGCCAAATTCCTGAAGTTCGAGGACGCCGGCGGCAATGCCGACAGCAATGCCATTATGGCCAACAACGCCGATTGGCTGAACGGCCTCAACTACATCGATTTCCTGCGCGACATCGGCCGCTATTTTTCGATCAACCGCATGCTGGCGTTCGACTCGGTGAAGCTGCGGCTGGAGCGGCAGCAGGAGCTGTCGTTCCTCGAATTCAACTACATGATCCTGCAGGCCTACGATTTCGTCGAACTGTACCGCCGTTACGGCTGCGTGCTGCAGATGGGCGGCTCCGATCAATGGGGCAACATCGTCAACGGCATCGATCTCGGCCGCCGCCTGCACAACGCGCAATTCTTCGCGCTGACCACGCCGCTGATCACCACCTCCTCGGGCGCCAAGATGGGCAAGACCGCCGCCGGCGCGGTGTGGCTGAACGCCGATCTCGTCAGCCCGTACGACTATTGGCAGTACTGGCGCAACACCGAAGACGCCGACGTGGCGCGCTTTCTCAAGCTGTTCACGACCTTGCCGCTCGACGAGATCGATCGCCTCGCCGCGCTCAAGGACGCCGAGATCAACGAGGCCAAAAAGGTGCTCGCCACCGAGGCGACTGCGCTGGTGCATGGCCGCGCCACCGCCGAACAGGCCGCCGCAACGGCGCGCACGACTTTCGAGGAAGGCGGGCTTGGCGCGAGCCTGCCGAGCGTCGAGGTGCCCCGCGCCGATCTGAAAGCGGGCTTGAGCGTGCTAGTCGCCTTCGTTAAAGCCGGCCTTGCCACATCGAACGGCGAAGTGCGCCGCGCCATCGCCAATAACGCGATCATGGTCAACGACGCGCGCGTGACCAGCGAAAAAGCCGTGATTGGCGAGGCGGACGTGACGGCAGAGGGCGTCGTGAAACTTTCGCTCGGCCGCAAACGTCACGTTCTGCTCAAGCCGATCTAGGCGTGCACTGCCGTCAGGCGACGACTTTCGCCCGCGCCACGCCCTCGCCAACGCGCGCCATGATCGCGGCGGCATTACGATAGAGGATCGCCTCGCGCGCCTCTGCCCCGATCTCGGCCTCGTCCAGCGCCTTGCGCGTCCAGTCTACACCGAACGCACTGCCGTCCGTGCCGCACACGATCCGCTCGGCCCCGTATAGCCGCACCGCCGCCTCGACCGCCCGGGGCCCGAAGGAGTTGCAGTCGACATACACCGCAGCGGCGCGGTTCGCGCTTGCTGCACAGTGAAGATGCAAGCAGGCTTAGTAGATCTTCCATCCCATTCGGTCGCCCCAGGCCTTGCATTTTTCGCTCGGATAAACCGATCGGGAATACTCCCGGGCTTTCAGTCGCGCTTCCGCCTCTGGTAACGCTGCCGTCGCAGAAACAAGTTTCCTGTATCTGATCCTGCTGTTTAATTCAGCGATGAAACAATAGCGCTCCACTGCGTCGTCATCGAGTTCCGCCAAGTGCCAATGCGACCACAACACCTCCACTATCGACTTGGCGCTGCTTATCTGCGATTTGCACAATCGCTCGCGCCGATCAAGATCAAGGCGATGGGCGTCAATCGCGCCCGTGCGATCGCCTTGTTTTTCACGCAACGTCGCGACCCAACGCCACCAGCCGACGCTGTTGGCGAGTGGCGGATTGCGGCTGGCCCTTTTGTGCTGGAGCCACTCTTTCCAATCAGAGGTGTGATAGGGCCACTTCGCCATTTCGACGCACCAAGACGGCGGTTCTGGGTCGAGGAACGCCATTTCGCGTTGGCTCAACGTCAGGCTGCGCGGAATTGCTTTCTTCACGATATCGATCAACTCGTGAGTATTGGAAAAAAAGTGCCACAGGCGGACGGTATTGTCGCAGGATGCGGTTGCAATGCACCGGCCATCCGGACTGAACGCGACGGCCGGGACCTCTAGGTCTCCTGGCAGGACTCCAATTTCCTGGCATGTCTCGACACTCCATACGCGTGCCGTGGCATCGGTAGATCCGGTCACGACGCATCGCCCATCGGGGCTGAACGCCGCACCGTATAATTCTCCGGAATGACCTTTGAGGACACCGATTTCTTCAAGCGTTTCGGTGTCCCAGAGGCGCGCCGTCTTGTCCTGCGATGATGTTACGATGCGCCGTCCATCGGGACTGAACACCGCGCTGGTGAGGTAATCTTCGTGCCCCTGGAGGACTGCAACTTCCTTATACGTTTTCACATCCCAAATCCGAGCCGTGTAGTCCTGCGACGCGGTCAGAACATGGCGGCCATCGGGGCTGAATACGGCGCTCGTGACGCTGCTCCCGTGGCCCTTGAACGATCCACGTACCTCAAGTGGATCCACATTGTAGAGCCATGCAGCAGCCTCGTTACCCGAGCATCCGATCAGGAGTTGGCGCCCGTCAGGACTGAATGCCGCCTTCGTGCATTGACGACTTATGACATCGGTTTGCCGGTAGGTCTTGGCGTCCCATAATCGCACCGTATCGTCACTCGATGCAGTGGCGATCCGGCGGCCATCGGGGCTAAACGCTACGCTTATGAGTTCAAGGGCGTGACCACTCAGGACTGCAATCTCCTTGCGTGTGTCCATGTCCCAGATTCGCGCGGTGTGATCGTTGCAAGCGGTGGCCATGCGGCGGCCATCCGGCGTGAAAGCAATTTCCCTCACGACGTCTTCGTGGCCGCTGAGAACACTGGGAGCATAAGGCGCTTCGACGGACCAAAGCCGCCCGGTGTTGTCATCGGAGGCGGTGACAAGTCGCAGTCCGTCAGGGCTGAACGCGACGCCCCGCAGCCGCGCGTTATGATCCGCAAAATCGTGCCCGCGAAGCACGGACGTTTCCTTGCCTTCAAGGTTCCATAGCCTCACCGACCGATCCCGCGACACGGTCGCAATGCGGTGTCCGTCGGGACTGAATGCGATATGCGTGATGACGTCTTCATGTCCCCTAAGTACAGAGAGCTGTTGCGGAATCGTTATATCCCACAACCGCGCAGAAAAATCCGCCGACGACGTCACCACCAGTTTTCCATCCGGACTGACGACGTGGACATCTTCGCCGTGATGATAAGGCTCGAGGATCAGAAGCTCCTTGCCACTCTGCGCATCCCACAATCGTACCGCGCTGCCTGCAGTTATTAGCAGCCGCAAATCAGGGATGAACGAAGCACTCGCCAAATATATACTTGGTTCATCCTCCGGGTATTTGACGGAGATGATTTCCTTGCCGGCTTTCAGTTCATATAACCGCACATCCAAGCGTGTAGACACGATGATATGCTGCCCGTCGGGGCTGAACCGAGCGCTGCAAAACCCGCTCTCGTGCGGCAGCTCCATAATCTGCTTTCCGTTTCTGCCATCCCAGATGTGCGTCCCCTTGTGCCCGCACGTCGCTACGCGCGTGCCATCCGGGCTGAAAGTTGCGGACTCAAGGCCAAAACCTGCATCTAACAGCGCAATCTCGTTACCCGTTTCCACGCTCCACAGCCGCACATAGTATTTGGATGCCGTAAGCACACGCTGCCCATCAGCGCTGAACTCTGCGTTGAGCATGTCCCGTGCATCTTCATCGTGGGCCTTATGGTGCCTAAAAACGGCAACCTGCTGTCCGGTCTCCGCATCCCACAGCCTCGCGGTCTTATCTTGGGCGGCGGTGAGGACGTGACGTCCTTCCGGACTGAACGCGGCGCCACAAAGCGCCGCGCCATGTTCCGCAAAGATTATCATTTCATGAAGGTGTTGATGCGCCGTGAGCAGCATGCCTGCCGCTTTCGGTACATAAGGACGGGCAGTGGAATCGCTTTCGTCGCTCAGCGCTTCAAGCGCGAATGCGGCACCCGCCGAAGCATCGCCAATTCGGATGTGGCTGTCGGCAAGTTCCGCAAGCCTATTTGATTCGCTGATGAGACGACGATTGATCTGCTCCTGCCTTGCTGCTTGTTCCTGATCGAAGGAGGCGCGACTCGATTGGATGAACGCCCGAATGCTCTCCGTCGGCTCAGGTGCACTGTTCGGTCGGAAGCTCAGCCAAGCCTCTGCTTGTTCCAGCAGTGGCGGGCGTAACATCAGCCCGCCCGGACCAGGTCGGCCGGCAATGTCCCAGCGGCGGGCTTGTTCACCAAGTTGAGTGTGCCTGCGTATCCACTCGATATCGGTTCCGAGTGCCTCCACGAGCTTATCTACGTTTGCTTCAAAACTTTCTTGGTTATCGAAAAAGATATAGTTAAGCCGACGCAAGTGCGCCGGAACTAGATCGTCATTGACCCGCTCGTAGATAATCGGAGCAAAGCGCTTTTTCAGAGAAGCCGCGAAATCAACCTCCTTTCGGCATACGTCCGACGTAACTGCGTCTGGGCTAAGCACGAAAATGATCGTGTCCGACTCTACGATCAGATCCTCTATGCGCTTCCACCAGTCCTCAAAGGCGTAAATCTCGGAACGATCGATTGTGGGCATCAATCCACGCATAGCAAGCGCGGCCTCGAGGCGATCAACGAATTCAATGTTCTTGCGCGAGTAAGATATGAATATTTTTGTCTTAGGCGATCCGACGTCAATCCCATCTGCTTCGGCGTTCATAGTGGGGTCTCTGGTGTCGCGAAGGTCTACATACAGAGTGGATCATTTTTCCAATTTCAAGCAAGCGAATACCTGACCTTGAATCCGACTATCGACGACGTCCGAAATGGGTCACTTTCGACCGATGCCGCGCAGCCGCGCGATGTCGGTTATGGCTTCGGAAGCGGAGATGCCGAGCGCTTGCGCTTATGAGTACACGCCCTAGGAGATGGCTCAGCGCGGGCTGTCGACGAAATTGTCGGTCGCCGCCGGATATTCGAAAATCTTGCGCAGCACGCCGGGTGCGAGGAACGACAGAATGTTGACGTTGAGCACGGGGCGGCCCGGCCGGCCGACGACCTGATAGGTGGCGCCGAACATCCCCTTCTGGCCGCCGAGCAGCGGACCGATCACCGGGAGCGGGCCCAAAATAGCGTTGACCGGTTGCAGCGGCACCAACGTGCCGTGCAGGTCGACGCTGTCGCGCGTGTAATCCACCATGCCATCGATGGTGCCGCCGAGCACCGGGCCGCGCACCACGCCATCGCGCAGCGCCACCCGGCCGGGCGCACGGGTAAAATCAACCCGCATGCTGGAGAATTGCAGGTCGTTATTCGCGGCCCCAAATTGTCCGCCGTTCGTCGCCGCGCGCTGCAGCTCGGTTTCGTCGTGGACGGCGAAATCGCTCACCAGCAGCCTGCCCTGCTGCGCCGGATTGTTGGGCGACGGGGCGTCCATCACCACGACGAGCTGGCCGCCGCGCATGCGCGCATAGACGTCGGTCGCCCGGAACAGCGCGCCGGCATCGCTGCTGCGCAGATAAACCACCTGCTGTCCGTCCGCCTGGCCGTGCAGTTCGCCGTTCAAGGTGCCGTTGCGGCCGATCTTGGCGTTGAGGCCAAAGCTGCGAATCTCGCTGGCGCGGCGTGACATTTTCAGGTCGACATTGCTCAGGGCCTCGCCGTTGAACGCCAGCACGGCGCCGAGCTTGAAGTCGACATCGACATCGGGCGTTTGGCTGTTGCTGGCCGCTGTTTCCGCACCCCGCTGCGACCCCGTCAGCAGCTTGATAAAGCCGCGGCCATCGTAGACGTCGCCGCGCATGGTGACGCGCAACGCGCCGTCGGGGCTGCGTTCGGCTTTCAGCGTCGCCTTGTCGCCATCGGAAAAGCCGTAGGATTGAAAATTGGCCGATTGCAGCGTGCCCGCGCCATCGAGATCGACCACGCCTTTGACGCCGCTGCCGGCGCCCTCGATCACCAGATCGTCGATGTGGATCGCGTCCGCTTTGGTGATGAGCGTGAGCGTCGCACGCGACGGTTTTCCGGCCGGCTTGACCCAACCCGGCAGGAAGCCATCGATCTGCGCCGAGGTGAGATCGGCAACGATGGCGAAGCGTCCTTCCTTGCCGGACCCGGGATCGGTGTGGCCAGTGACCCGGATGGGAATGGCGCCGCCGATCGTATTGGCTTGGTCGAGGCCGAAACTGTTGCGCGCGGCGGCATCGAGCGTGCCTTGCAGCTTGATATCGGCCTCGCCGGTATTGCGCGTCTGGCGGTATTCGACGCTGGCCGGCGCACCGGCGATTTTCACGTCGCCCTTGAACTGGAAGCCCTGCGGATTGGCGGTCACGCGCAGCGTGGCAGCATCGAGCCGCTGCCCCATGATCAGGTGCTCGGCGGCAAAGTTCGTGGCGTCCACCGTGATGGCGTAATTGGTCGAGCCCGGCGGCAGATCGGGCTTGAGCGGCATGGCGAGCGCGACCTGCGCCGAGAGCGTGCCGTGCGTGGTGGCCGGATCGAACGGCGCGCCCGCCACCTCGCGCAGCCGGTCCATGGCCAGCAATTCGGCGGCGGCCGGCACCGGCCCATCGAGCTTGAAGCGCACGCGCGCCGGCGGCTGGTGCGGCGCGGTGTCGGGCACTTCGAACAGGCCGGCGGAGAGAACGAGCTTGCGGCCGGACGGCAGATCGGCGGTGGCCTTGCCAACGGCGACCTGGGCGTTGCGGCCGACGATGTGGAGGGTGAGGTCGGCGTCGGTCAGAGCCGGCAAACCCGCCACCGGGCGGAGCACGCAGTTGGTCGCCACCGCTTCGATCGACAGGCCACGATCCGGAATCGGCGGACCGTCCGCTTGCAACGTCTTGAACGGCGCGTTGAGCGCAATGGTGATGTGATCGACGGTGCCGCTCTCGAGATGGTCGTTGAACCAATCGCGCACCTGTGGCGCAACGAAGACCGGCCACAGCCGCTTGAGATCGGCGACCGACATGCGCTTGCCGGCAACCCCGGCATTGATGTGCAGGTCGCCGTCCGCATATTCGGCGCTGCCCGAGAGCGCGAGGCTCACGTCCATATTGCCGATGTCGCCGTCGCTGACGACAAAGCGCTGCTTGGCCGGATCGTAGCTGCCGCTGATGGCGACGCGGTTGAGGATCAGCGGATTGGCCGGTTGGCCGGGGCTTGCCAACATGGTGGTGCCGCCACCGACCTTGAACGACCAGGCGCCGCCGGGCTTCGCCGGCGCTTCGACCTGGGCCAAAAGCGTTATGCGATTGTTGCCGGCGATGATCTGGAACGGCACCGAGAGCAGGCGTTCGGCGGCATCCCAGTCGAACTTGAATTCAGCGCGGTTCAGCTCGACACGGCCGTCGTCGGTGGAGCTCTCGCCGATGAAGCCGCCTTCGGCGACCAGCCGGCCGACAAGATTGCGCGGCACGCCGTCCGCTCCGATCTCGCCGCGCAGGCTTGCGGAGAGCGGCACCGAAGTTTGCAGTTTGCCATCGCCGAGATGCAAGGCGCGCAGCAACGCATTGGCGGGAACGTGGCGGGCCTCGATCTGGATGCCACGCGCGCCGTTATGAATCGACTGCACCGCGGCGACCAGGGCCCAGGGCTGATTGTCGTTTTCCGAGCCCAGCCTGACGACGACGCCGCCGCCGCGCGGCCGCTCCAGGCTGAGCTTGATATTGTCCAGCGACCAATCCTTGCCGCTGCGCTCGTCGGCAACCTTGAGCGTGCCCTCTTTGAGGCCGAGCTCACGCAGGTCGTGACCATCGAGTCCGGTCTCGCCGATACCGTCGATCCACAACAGCAAAGCCGCCAGCAATTCGCTGGTGCGCCGTGCCGCCGACGATCCGTCCTCAGGCTGCGCGATGCGCGGGCTCGGAACGGCTGGCAGCGCGACAGCGGAGCGAAACGGCGATTTCAGTTCGCCGGCCGTGTTGGCGCCCGAACCACCAACCGGCACGCTCGCGGTGGCGATCGGATGCTTGTCGGCGCCGGCAAAGACCGTGACTTCGCCGCTACGCTCGATCCGCACGTTGAGCTGGGCGCCGACCAGATTCAAACTCTCGGCGCGCATATGGCCGCCGAGCAGGCTGAGCGCCGAAACGCGGACCTCCGCCTTTGGCGCGCGCGCCACCACGGCGCCATCGGCATCGCGCACCACGATGTCGCGAATGCGCACCGCGGCGCCGCCATTCTCGGTGCGTTCGATCTGGGTGCCGCCGACTTCGACGTGCTCGCGGCTGCCGAAATTCTCTTCGATCGCGGAGACAAGCCACGGCGTGAAGACGTCGAGCTGGATCGGGCCGCTGGCGAGCCGCCACCACAGCCCGAGCACGCCCGCCAGCACCACCGCGGCGAGGACGCCGCTGCCGATGCCGACGCGGCGGATGAGACGGCGATGCCGGTCGAGGAGCCGCAGATAAGCCGCGAGGTAACGGCCGTCGCCCCAGCCGGCCCAGCCGCCGCCGCGGCGCGCCCCTCTTGCGCTGCCACGCCGACGCGGATAGGCGACCGGCTCCCGCTGCGGGAGCATCGCGCTCTGGCGATCCTCTATGGCCATTGCCCCTCGGGCGTCCCCTCGTCCGTGGTGCTCAAGAAGCGGGGCCCCGCACTCGACCATCCCCCGCAGGCGCGAATATATTGATCCGGCAGAATGCCACCGGGAAAGCGTCGAAAGGAAGGCGCATGGCGGAACGAAACGTGAAGCGCCGGGCCGCCGGGCTCGAGCCCGGCGCCAAATCCCCCGATTTTGCGCTGCCGCGGGACGGCGGCGGCACGGTTGCGCTGAAGGATTTCGCCGGCAAGAAGCTCGTTCTGTTCTTCTACCCGCGCGCCAACACGTCGGGCTGCACGCGCGAGGCGATCGACTTTACCCGCCACAAAGCCGCCTTCAGCCGCGCCGGCGCGGAGATCCTCGGCGTGTCCGCCGATCCGGTGAAGGCGCAGGACGCGTTCAAGTCGAAGCACAAGCTCGCTATCGCGCTCGCATCCGACGAGCAGCACCACATGCTCGAGGCCTATGGCGTGTGGCAGGAGAAAACGCTGTACGGCCGCAAATTTCTCGGCATCGTGCGCAGCACCTTTCTGATCGGGCCGGACCAGCGTATCGCCCGCATCTGGCCGCGCGTCTCGGTGGACGGCCACGCCGAGGAGGTGCTGGCAGCCGTCAAGGCGCTGTGAACGGCGGCAGCGTTGCCGAAGCATTTACTCAGCTAGCGAAAATCGTCGCGGCAATTTCCTGATTATTAACCATAAGCGGATCAAATCCGCTCCCCGAACGGCAAGCGTCCGCCGTCCGCGTGGAGCGTCAATGTCGCAGTCGATGGCGTTAAAGCCGCAGCAGGTTCGCGCGTCGCATCGAGGCAGCGCGCCGGCGCGGCGCCCCGAACCGGCCCCTCAGCCGCACCACGATCCACGCAGCCGCCAACCCGGCTACACGATCGCGCATGCCGGTCGGCAGGTGCGGTTCGGCCCGGTCGCATTTTGGATCGCGGTCGGCACCATCGTGATCATGGCCGGCTGGTCGATCATCACCGCCACCTACTTTGCTTTCCACGACGACGTTCTCAAAGGTCTCATCGCGCGCGAGCGCGCGCAGCAATATGCCTACGAGGATCGCATCGCCGAGCTGCGCGAGCAGATCGACCGCACCACCAGCCGCCAGTTGCTCAACCAGGAACAGTTCGAACGTCGGCTCGACGAATTGCTGCGCCGGCAGGCCTCGCTTGAGTCGCGCGCCAGCGCGCTCGGCGGCGTCGGCGAGCCGGCGGTGACCGGCTCGCTCGGATCGAACCGCGGCGCCGAGCTTAAGCGCACACCGCCGCCGCTGGGCGAGCGGCTCGACGGCAAGCAATCCGGCATCGCCGGCAAGCTTGAGCGCATCGCCGCCTCGCTCGATCGCGTCGAGCAGCATGAGAACGCGGCGGTCGAAGGCATGCAGGCGCGCTATGAAAACCGGACCCGCGAGGTCAGGACCGTGCTAGCCGGCCTCGGGCTGCGCTACAACGCCGTGCCGCACGCGGCTGGCGGCCCGTTCATTCCGGTGCGGCTGCCGCCGGCCAACGAAAGTTTTTCGCGCGCCTTGACGCGGCTCGCCATCGCGCGGGCCCAGGCCCAGGACATCAACACCACGCTGACCTACGTGCCGCTGCGCCGGCCGCTGACCGGCGAACTCGACATGAGCTCACCGTTCGGCGTGCGCATGGATCCGTTCGTGCGTGAAGCGGCGATGCACACCGGCATCGATTTCCGCGGCAGTATCGGCGACCCGGTGCACACCACCGCGGCCGGCAAGGTCGTCAAAGCCGGTTGGGAAGGCGGCTACGGCCAGATGGTCGAGATCGATCACGGCGAAGGCCTGTCGACCCGCTACGGCCATCTCTCCGAGATCGACGTGCGCATCGGCCAGACCGTGCACATCGGCCAAGTGATCGGCCGGCTCGGCTCGACCGGCCGCTCGACCGGCCCGCATCTGCACTACGAGACCCGCATCAACGGCGAAGCCGTCAACCCGACTAAATTTTTGGCCGCGGGCGTGAAATTATTCGGCGGCTCGTGAGCGGCGCGGCGCTGCCGACCCAGCGTTCCGTTATTCCACGTCCTCGATTTCCCCGGCGGCGCCGCCGAACGCTTTCTGCGCCAGCGCCGCCTCGACGAATTGGTCGAGGTCGCCATCGAGCACGGCTGCGGTGTTGGAGGTCGACACGCCGGTGCGCAGGTCTTTGACCATCTGGTAGGGCTGCAGCACGTAGGAACGGATCTGGTGGCCCCAGCCGATGTCGGTCTTGGCGGCCTGATCGGCGGCCGCCTTTGCCTCGCGTTTTTTCAGCTCCAGCTCGTACAGCTTGGCGCGCAGCATCTGCCAGGCCTGGGCGCGGTTGCGATGCTGCGAGCGGTCGTTCTGGCATACTACCGCGATGTTGGTCGGAATGTGGGTGAGCCGGATCGCCGATTCGGTCTTGTTGACGTGCTGGCCGCCGGCGCCGCCGGCACGCATGGTGTCGACGCGCACGTCGGACTCTTTGATGTCGATGTTGATGCGGTCGTCGACCACCGGAAAAACGGTGACGCTGGCGAACGACGTGTGGCGGCGCGCATTGGCGTCGAACGGCGAAATGCGCACCAGCCGGTGCACGCCGTTTTCGGTCTTGAGCCAGCCATAGGCGTTGTGGCCCTTGACCTCGATGGTCGCCGACTTGATGCCGGCTTCTTCGCCTGAGGTCTCTTCGATGTAATCGACCTTATAACGGTGCTGCTCGGCCCAGCGTACATACATGCGAACGAGCATGGCGGCCCAGTCCTGGCTCTCGGTGCCGCCGGCGCCGGCATGGACTTCGAGATAGCAGTCGTTGGCGTCGGCCTCGCCGGACAGCAAAGCTTCGAGCTCGCGCCGCGCCACCTCGGCCTTGAGCTTGCGTAAGGCCGCCTCGGCTTCGGCGACCACTTGCTGATCGTTCTCGGCCTCGCCGAGCTCGATGAAGGTGACCTGATCGTCGAGCTCCTGCTCGATGCGGGCGAGCGCGCCGAGCTGCTCGTCGAGCGCGGTGCGCTCCTGCATGACGCGGCTGGCGCGCTGCGGATCGTTCCAGAGGTTGGGGTCTTCGGCCTGCCGGTTCAGCTCGGCAAGCCGCGCGCGCGCCTTGTCGACATCAAAGATGCCTCCTCAGCAGCCCGGCCGACTGCTTGATCTCGGAGACGATGGTTTGGATTTCGGAGCGCATGGGGTCCAGGAGTCAGCAATCAGTAGTCAGTAGTCAGCGATCAGATAAGGTTTGTCACGCGAGCGAACAATGCTTTTCTTTCTGATTACCGACTACTGATGACTGTTTCCCGGCCTCAGTACAGGCCGCCGCTGCGCACGGCGCGGTCGGCGTCGGGCGAGACCGGCGCCGCGCCGCCTTCGGGCAGCGCGCGGCCGTTGGCGGATTCGGTGCCGATCACCGAATAGGTATCGGGCGGGGCGGTGCCCGGTTTGAAGGCTTCGAGAATGACCCGCGGGTCGCCGGGGCCGGCGCGCATGCCGGTCTTGGCGTCGACGCGAACGAGCTTGATGCCGCGCGGCATCGGGAACGGGATCGGCGGCTTGTCGGTGAGCGCCACTTTGAGGAAATCCCGCACGATGGGCGCGGCCAGGTGGCCGCCGGTGGCGTTGCCGGCAATCTTGCGCGGCTTGTCGTAACCCAGATAGACGCCGCAGACGATGTCCGGCGAAAAGCCGATGAACCACACGTCCTTTTCGTCGTTGGTGGTGCCGGTCTTGCCGGCGATCGGCTTGCCGACGTCGCGCAACACGGTGGCGGTGCCGCGCTGCACCACGCCTTCCATCATCGAGGTGATCTGGTAGGCGGTCATCGGATCGAGCACTTTTTCGCGGTGGTCGATCAAGGTCGGCTCTTCCTCGCTATGCCAATCCTTGGCGTCGCAGCCTTCGCAGACCCGCTCATCGTGCTTGTAGATGGTGTGGCCGTAGCGGTCCTGGATACGGTCGATCAAGGTCGGAATGACTCGCCGTCCGCCATTGTCGATCATGGCGTAGGCGGTGACCATGCGCATCAAGGTCGTCTCGCCGGCGCCGAGCGCGTAGGACAGGTACGGCGGCAGGTTATCGTAGACGCCGAACCGCTTGGCGTATTTGGCGATCATCGGCATGCCGATGTCCTGGGCAAGCCGCACCGTCATGACGTTGCGCGACTGTTCGAGGCCGAAGCGAAGCGTCGAGGGGCCGTAGAACTGGCCGCCGTAATTTTCCGGCCGCCAGATGCCGCCGCCGGCGCCGGTATCGACCTCGATCGGCGCGTCCATGACGATGGTCGACGGCGTGTAGCCGTTGTCGATCGCGGCGGCATAGACGATCGGCTTGAACGACGAGCCGGGCTGGCGCAGCGCCTGGGTGGCGCGGTTGAACTGGCTTTCGTCGAACGAGAAGCCGCCGACCATGGCCAGCACGCGGCCGGTATGCGGGTCTTCCACCACCATGGCGCCGGAGATTTCCGGCACTTGGTGCAGCCGATATTGCCCGGGTTTTTCCGCCAGCGGCTCGACGTACACGACGTCGCCTGCCGACAGCACCTGATTGACGTGCTGGATCGGCCGCGACGGCCCGCTGGCCGGCTTGGCCCATTTGACGCCTTCGAGCGGCACGATGCCGACGGTGCGCTCCTTGACGATCGTGCCGCCCGGATCGCGCGGCGGCTGCAACCCGATGCGGGCCGATTGCTCGTCGGCCTCGAGCACCACCGCCAAGTGCCAGGGATCGATGTCGGTGAGCGATTTGACTTCGGCGAGCTTGACGCCCCAATCGCCGGCGAGTTCGATCCTGGTGACCGGGCCGCGGTAGCCTTTGGCCTCGTCGAAATTGACGAGGCCGTTGATCATGGTCTTGCGCGCCAGCACCTGCAATTTGGGATCGAGCGTGGTGCGCACCGACAGCCCGCCCTCGTAGAGCTTCTTCTCGCCATAGTGCTCGATGAGGTAGCGCCGCACCTCCTCGGCGAAATATTCGGCGGCGAAGATGTGCGTATCGGGCGGCCGCGCCGTCGCAACGAGCGGTGCTTTCTTGGCCTTCTCGCCTTCCGCGGCCGGCACGAAGCCGTCCTCGATCATGCGATCGATCACATAATTGCGCCGCGCCACCGCCTCGTCGCGATGGCGGAACGGATTGTAGTTGTTCGGCCCCTTGGGCAGCGCCGCCAGATAGGCAGCCTCCTGCAAGGTCAGCTCGTGCACCGACTTGTTGAAGTAGAGCAGCGACGCGGCGGCCACCCCGTAGGCGCCGAAGCCGAGATAGATCTCGTTGAGATACAGTTCGAGGATGTGGTCCTTCGAATAGGTACGCTCGATCTTGAGCGCCAGCAGCATTTCCTTGATCTTGCGATCGAACGTGACCTGGTTGCCGAGGAGGAAGTTCTTGGCGACCTGTTGGGTGATCGTGGAAGCACCCTGCGGATGGCGGTTGCTGCCGTAGTTCTGCACGTAGAGCAGCGCCGCGCGTCCGATGCCGTAAATGTCGATGCCGGGATGCTCGTAGAAATTCTTGTCCTCGGCGGCGATGAAGGCGTCCTTCACCATTTTCGGTACCGCCTGGATCGGCAGATAGAGCCGGCGCTCCTTGGCGTATTCGGCGAGCAGCGAGCCGTCGGCAGCGTGCACGCGGGTGAGCACCGGTGGTTCGTAATTTTGCAGCTGCGAGTAGTCCGGCAGGCCTTGCGAGTAATGCCACAACAGACCGGCCACGGCGGCGACGCCGACCAGGAACAGCGTCGTGCCCGCCGCGAACAGCAGGCCAATGAATCGTACCAATAGTCTCATGCCAAGCGTCCAGCCCGCGCCAGCTCGAGTCGTTTCTTGCCGGCGCCCGAAACCGGCCTCGTCACCCGCCGCCGCACGACCGAACCCCCATACCCTCAATGTGACGGAATTGGCTCAGGCCCGCCAGCCGGTCCTTGGTCCAAAGCCCGTCGTGGCCCGGTTTCTTGTTCAAACTGAGGCCGTTTGTGCACGGCAAAGCCCTCACTTCGCGCTATTCGACGCGCCCGCCACGTGAGTCGACAAGTAGCCGTCGATGGCTTTGGCGATCGAATCGGCGGTGTGGTCGCGCCAAGTGTCGGAGAGGAGCGAGCGCAGGTCATCGCGGTTCGAGACGTAGCCGAGCTCGACGAGAACGGAAGGCACATCCGGCGCACGAAGGACGCGAAAGCCGGCCGACTTGAGCGGCTGCTTGTGCAGGCGGGCCACACCGCGGAGGTCGGCGACCAGCTTGTGGGCGAATTGTACGGAAAACGTCTTGGTCTCGCGTTGCGCCAGATCGATGAGGATCCCGGCCACGTCGTCGGGCTCGCCCTTGAGGTCGACGCCGGCAATCACGTCGGCCCTGTTCTCCTTCTCGGCGACCTGCGCGGCCTCGGCGTCCGATGCCTTGTTCGACAGCGTATAGATCGTCGCGCCCTGCGCGTCGCCCTCCCCGTGCGGCAGCGAATCGGCATGGATCGAGACGAACAGCGCCGCATTGGCCTTGCGCGCGATGTCCACGCGATCGCCAAGCGCAATAAAGGTGTCGTCGCTGCGCGTCATCAGCACGCGGTATTTGCCGGCCCTTTCGATGCGGTCGCGCAAGCGCTTGGCGAAGTCGAGCACGATGTCTTTTTCCAGTTGGCCGCTTGGCGCGTGCGTGCCGGTGTCGATGCCGCCATGGCCGGGGTCGAGCACGACCAATGGGCGCGGATCGCCGGAATTGAGCTGCGGCTGCGGCCGCACCGGCGTGCGCTCGGTCAACAGCTTTTCGTCGAGCGCGATTTGCCGCAAAAAGCTCGCCCGGTCGGTGGCGGCGAGATCGAGCACCAAACGCGCCGGATCGCCGGCCTCGGCCTCCATCACGAAAGCCTTTTGCACGCGCGCCGGCTTGGCGAGATCAAGCACGATGCGCGAGCCGCCTTCCATCATCAGTCCGAAGCGAAAGGCCTTCACCAAACCGCGGCCGCTCTCGCCGGCTTTCGCCGGCAGTCGAAACACCACTTGGGGAATGTCGACCACGACCCGATAGGGATCGGCGAGCGTAAACGCGTGCAGATCGATCTTGCGGCTTAAATCCATGACGAATCGGGTTTGCGCCGCGTCGCCGGCGAGCCGCACGTCGGTCGCGACCGGGTAGGCGCCCGATTGGGCCAGTGCGGCGCCGTCGGGCGCCGCCATCGCGAGGACACTCGAGAGCATGGCGCAGAGAATCGCGCTCGCCGTCCGCAAAGCCATGCGTCCCGACCCCTCGTCGTCCCTCCAACCCTTAGGAAGGCGTGGTTAACCTAAGCTTAAGACTCCGTCGAACAGGTGCCGGAACAAGTTGAAAAGCGGGCTAATTCCGACGAGGTCCCAAAGGCGGCCTTGCCAATTCCCCAGTCCGAGCCTTATGAAGGACGGACTGACGGTAAAAGGTTCCGGTTGCGTCGCGTCAGGGCATCCGGCACGTCCGCCGCGAGGTCTCCCCAACGATGATGACGGGAGCGAGGCGGGCGGCGCTTTCCCACCCCTCCGGCGCTGGTAGCGCGGGAGCACGGCGCGAAAGCAAGCGACGCCGATACCCTAAAAGGAAGAGGACAACCGGGCCCTCGCGCGTAACGTCAGTGTCGGCAGTTCCGTGCTGCCGCACTGTATCGCGCGGCACCGTCGGTAATCGCGAACCCGCGGCGGCTTGACGCCGCCGCTTCACATGCGGTTTGGAGTTCATGTTCGAGGCGCAAGTCTCCCCACAAGAGGTTGAGATTCGATCGGAATCGATACGGCGTTCATTCGCCGCTCGCTTCATCCATCGAATCGGCTTGGCGCGCTCGGGATTTCCGATCCGTTTCGTTCACCGACAATCGGGCCGTCCGCCTTCTGCCATCGCCGATGCGGCGTGGCTCAAGCGCGATCACGGCCTCCGTGAGATTGACCAATGGCCAACAAAATGCTCATCGACGCGACCCACCCGGAGGAGACCCGGGTGGTGGTCTTGCGCGGCAACCGCGTCGAAGAATTCGATTTCGAATCCGCGCACCGCAGGCAGCTAAGAGGCAACATCTATCTGGCGAAGGTGACGCGAGTCGAACCTTCGCTGCAGGCCGCCTTCGTCGACTACGGCGGCAATCGCCATGGTTTTCTGGCGTTTTCCGAAATCCACCCGGACTATTATCAAATCCCGGTCGCCGACCGGCAGGCGCTGATCGACGAGGACCAGCGCGCGCAGCGCGCCGCCGACGACGAGATCGATCGCCGCTCCCGCCGGCACCGCGGCCATAATCGCAGCAGCAATGGCCGACGCTCCGCCGCCCGGCGCGACGACGAAGTCGTGCGCAGCGAGGTCGCGGACGCACAGCCCACCGATTCCGGCGAATTTGCCGAAAACACCGCACCCCACGAAGAGGTCAACGAGCAACCCGCCACTTCCGACACCCTGCCCGAGCATTCCCAAGCTGCATCCGCTCCCAGCGACGAGAGTGCCGACGCGGAAGCCCCCGCCGAGGACCACGACCTGCCGATCGCCGAGCCAGCGCCGGAGGGCGCTGAACCCGGCGAGCCGTATCCGGAAACGGCGGAGGCTACCTTGGCGGCCATGCCGGAGGAGCCGGACACCTTTGACGCGACTGGCTTGAGTGAAGCGCCGGATCATACTGAGGCTTCGGACCTCGCTGCCGAAGCTCCAGTCCAACCCGAGCTTGCACCGGACAACGGCGACGACGGCGAAGCGGCCGAGAACGGCGAGGAGGTCGTCGAATCGGTCGGTGGCGCCGATGCGCTCGAAGAAGTTCCGGACCGCGCACCGCGCTATCGCCGGCAATACAAGATCCAGGAGGTGATCAAGCGCCGGCAGGTCATGCTGGTGCAGGTGGTCAAGGAGGAGCGCGGCACCAAGGGCGCGGCGCTCACCACCTACTTGTCGCTCGCCGGCCGCTACTCGGTGCTGATGCCCAACACCGCGCGCGGCGGCGGCATCAGCCGCAAGATCACCAACTCCGAAGACCGCTCACGACTGAAGGAAGTCGCCCAGGAGCTCGAAGTCCCCGAAGGCATGGGCGTGATCCTGCGCACCGCCGGAGCGAGCCGCACCAAGACCGAGATCAAGCGCGACTTCGAATATCTGTTGCGGTTGTGGGAAACGGTGCGCGACCTCACGCTGAAATCGACCGCGCCCAAGCTCGTTTACGAGGAGGGCTCGCTGGTCAAGCGCTCGATCCGCGACCTTTACAGCAAGGACATCGACGAAGTCGTCGTCGCCGGTACCGAGGCCTACGACGAGGCCCGGGATTTCATGCGCATGCTCATGCCGAGCCATGCCAAGAACGTAAAACCGTACGCCGACACCCAGCCGCTCTTGTCGCGCTACGGCGTGGAAAACCAGCTCGACGCCATGTTCTCGCCGGTCGTGCAATTGCGCTCCGGCGGCTACATCGTGCTCAACCAAGCCGAAGCGCTGGTCGCCATCGACGTCAATTCCGGCCGCGCCACGCGCGAGCATCATATCGAGGACACCGCGCTCAAGACTAACCTGGAAGCCGCCGACGAGATCGCCCGGCAGCTGCGGCTGCGCGACCTGGCCGGGCTCATCGTCATCGATTTCATCGACATGGAGGAGAACCGCAACAACCGTGCGGTGGAGCGGCGGCTCAAGGAATGCCTCAAGCAGGATCGCGCCCGCATCCAGGTCGGCCGCATCTCGCATTTCGGCCTCTTGGAAATGTCGCGCCAGCGCATCCGCACCAGCGTGCTGGAAAGCTCGACCGAAAAATGCCCGTATTGCGGGGGCACTGGCCACGTCCGCTCGGTATCGTCGCTGGCGCTGCAGGTGCTGCGCGCGCTGGAAGAGCAGCTGATGCGCGGCGCCACGCATAATCTCGTTGTTCGCACGCGGCCCGACGTGGCGCTCTACGTGCTCAATCAGAAACGTGCGCATCTGCGCAGCCTGGAAGAGCGCTTCGCCATCACCATCACCATCAGCGCCGACGAGACGGTCACGGCGCCGCTGCCCTTTGTCATCGATCGCGGCGAGCTGGTGCACACGGCCGAGGCGGCGCGCGCCATCGCCGAGCAGGCCCGGCCGCTGCCGGCGCCGCTCGAGGAAGAGGACGATCTCGAAGAGGCTGCAGCGCTGGACGGCGAGGAGGCCGAAGAGGCTGCCGCCGAAGCGGCAGGCGAGCCGCGCGAAGGCGGGCGGCGGCGACGCCGGCGGCGCGGACGCGGCCGCGGCCGCGAGACCGGCGGCGAAGCGCCATCGCGCGAGCAACCGGCCGAACATGAGGGCCCAGCCGAGGCCGAGTTCGCAGCGCCGTTCGAAGACGAGCCTGCGGCCGGCGACGAAATGGTCGCCACCGACGGCAATGGCGAGCCGCAATTGCGCGGCCGCGATGAGCGCGGTGAATCGCATCGCGACCCGAATGGCGAACGGCGGCGCCGGCGGCGTGGCCGCCGTGGCGGCCGGCGTAACCGGCACGACCGCGAGCACAACGGCGAGGCCGGCTACGAGACGCACGGTCAATCGTCGCCACAAGACGAGTTCGCCGCCGAGAATCCGGACCGTCCAGCCGCGGCGGAGCCGGATCTTTCCGCCGCAGTTGCCGATCTTGATGCGCCGTTCGCACGCGAGCCGGCCGACACATCCGAGCCAAGCGGACCGCAACCGCTCAGCGCCGAGCCGGCCTCGGCAACCACCTCATCCGAGCCACCTCCGCCCGAAGTGACGCCGGAGCCGCCGCGGCGACGCTCGACCGTTCGCGAGCCCGCACCTGTATTCGGCAGCGGCTCGGACACCGCAACGCCGCCCTCCCCGCCTGCCGCTGAGCCGCCGCCGCAGCCGGTCATCACCGAGACCGACGCCAACGACAGCGCCGATCGGCCACGGCGCTCCGGCTGGTGGTCGCGGCGCTCCGCCGGCGGCTAGCCGCCGGCGCGCCCGCTTGCCGAAAACGCGCCGGAGCGCGCCATGAAAAGCGCCTGGGTCGACCGCGATGCGCAGGCCATGGTCGCCGAGGGAGCGGCCGCCGGCATCGACCGCGACTTTGCGCTGCGCATCTACACGACACGTTTGCTCGGCCGCGATCCGAAGCTTGTGCTGCACGGCGGCGGCAATACCTCGCTGAAGACGCGCATGCGCGACCGCCTCGGCGAAGAGGTCGAAGTGTTGCGCGTAAAAGGCAGCGGCGCCGACATGGCGACCATCGCGCCGGGCGGCTTTTCCGCGGTGCGGCTTCTCCCGATGCGCAAGCTGCGCGCGCTCGAGACAATCGGCGACATCGACCTCGTCGCCGTCGAGCGCGCCAACCTGATCGACGCGGCGGCGCCCAATCCGTCGGTCGAGATGATGCTGCATGCGTTCCTGCCGCACAAATTCGTCGACCACACCCACGCCAATGCGGTGCTCAGCATCATCGATCAGCCGGACGGCGAGCAAAAATGCGCCGAATTGTTCGGCGGCCGGCTCGCTTTCGTGCCCTACGTGATGCCGGGTTTTGGCCTGGCCAAGACCGCGATCGCGGTGTTCGAAAAATCGAAGCCGAGCGACGGGCTGATTTTAAGCAAGCACGGCATCGTCACCTACGGCGAGGACGCCCGCCAAGCCTACGAACGCATGATCGACATGGTCTCGCTCGCCGAGGCCTTCATTGGGCGCAGCGCCAAGCGCGTCAGCTTCGCCAAAGCATCGCGCGACATCGCCCCCGTTGCTGCGGTGGCGCCGATCGTGCGCGGCGCCTGCAGCGAGAAGGACCGCGAGGTCGAGGGTGCCTGGCGCCGTCTGATTCTCGATTTCCGCCCGATCGAGGCGTTTCGCGATTTTTTCGATCATCCGGACTTCGCACGCATCAGCCAGGCCGGCGTGGTCACGCCCGACCACACCATCCGCACCAAGAACTGGCCGCTGGTGCTGCCGCCGCCCGAAATCGGCAAGCTCGACGCATTCGCCGCCGCCACGCGGGAGGCCGCGCAGGCTTTCGTCGAGCACTATCGGCGTTATTTCGAGCGCAACCACAAGCGCGCCGCCGACAGCAAGCGCGAACTCGACCCGCTGCCCCGCGTCGTGCTGGTGCGCGATCTCGGCCTGTTCGGCCTGGGCCGGACCAAACAGGACGCCGCGATAGCGGCCGACATCGCCGAATGCTGGATGGAAACGGTTTTGGGCGCCGAAGCGGTCGGCCGCTTCGAGTCGATCTCCGAAGCCGACATGTTCGATTGCGAGTATTGGCCGCTCGAACAGGCCAAGCTCGCCCCCACCCTTCCCTCCCCCGCAAGCGGGAGAGGGTTAGGGAGGGGGTTGCCGCTGGCCGGCCAGATCGCCGCCGTCACCGGCGCGGCCGGTGCGATCGGCGCCGCGACGGCGAAAGCTTTTGCGGCAGCCGGCGCCGAGCTGGCGCTGCTCGATGTCAATGTTGATGCCGCGGGCGAGGCCGCCAAGGCAGTCGGACGCACGGCGCTGCCGCTCGAATGCGACGTGACCGACGCCGGCTCGGTGCACGCGGCGTTCGAAAAAATCGCCGCGCATTTCGGCGGCATCGATATCGTCATCTCCAACGCCGGTGCCGCCTGGCAAGGCCGCATCGGCGAAGTCGACGAAGCTATTTTGCGCAAGAGTTTTGAGCTGAATTTTTACGGCCACCAGCGCGTGGCGCAGGCCGCGGTGAAGATCATGCAAGCGCAAAACAGCGGCGGCTGTCTGCTCTTCAACGTCTCCAAACAGGCGGTCAATCCGGGACCGAATTTCGGCCCTTACGGCGTGCCGAAGGCGGCGCTGCTGGCGCTGATGCGCCAATACGCGCTCGATTACGGCTCAGACGGCATCCGCGCCAATGCGGTCAACGCCGACCGCATCCGCTCCGGCCTGCTGACGCCCGACATGATCGCCTCGCGCGCAAAGGCGCGGGGCTTGAGCGAAAAGGACTACATGAGCGGCAACCTGCTCGGCCGCGAAGTCACCGCCGACGACGTGGCGCAGGCGTTTTTGCACCAGGCGCTGGCGCTCAAAACCACCGCCGACGTCACCACCGTCGACGGCGGCAACATCGCCGCGGCGATGCGCTAAACCTTCTCCACCGCGCCGCCGGCGTCGGCCCAGTCCTTGAAGCCGCCGAGATTGTAGACGCGGTCGTAGCCGAGGTCCTTGAGCATCTTGCCGGCCAGCGCCGCGCGGCCGCCGGAGCCGCAATAGAGGATCACGGCCTTGTCCTTGGCAAAATTCTTGTCGTGGGAGGGCAATTGCGGGTCGGCGCGGAATTCCAGCATGCCGCGCGATACGTGCACGGCGCCCGCCACCTTGCCGCTGGCCACCACTTCGGGCGCATCGCGCACGTCGACGACCAGCGCGTCGCCCTTGGCGATCATGTCGCGCGCCTGCGCCGGCGTGATCCGCGGCACGGCTGCGTTGGCGGCTTCCATCATCTCTTTGACCGACGTGGCCATGGCTGTCTCCTCATGCACTGCACTAACGCTTTGCGCCGGGACGGCAACGCGCTAATCCCACTTCATGCGCCCCGAATACGCCCAATCGATGAGGCGGCCGTCGCGGCTCGCCAGCGCGCCGATGTCGCGCATCTCGGCGTCGCTCAGGGTGAAATCGAAAATCGCGGCGTTCTCGCTCAATCGTTCGAGCTTGCTGGTGCGCGGAATGACGGCGATGTTCTGCTGCACCAGATAGCGCAGGCAGATTTGCGCCGCGCTCTTGCCGTGCGCCTTGGCGGCGCGGGCCAGCACCGGATCGTTGCGGATGTCGCCGCGCGCCAGCGGGCTGTAGGCGACGATCGCCATGCCGTGCTTGCCGGCGCCGGCGATCAGTTTTGATTGGTCGAGGAAGACATGGCATTCGACCTGGTCGCAGACCAAGGGCTCGCTCGCCGCCGCCAGGGCCTCTCCGATCAGCGCCAATGTGAAATTCGATAGGCCGATGTGGCGGGCGAGGCCGTCGCGCTTGACCTTGCACAGCGCGCCGATGGTTTCGGCAAGCGGCACCTGCGGGTTGGGCCAGTGCAGCAGGAGGAGATCGACCTCGCTCAAGCGCAGCCGCACCAGGCAATCGCGGGCGGCGCGCTCCAGCTCGCGCGGCGCGAAATGGCTCGGCCAGATCTTGGTGGTGACGAAAACCTCGCCGCGCGGCACGCCCGACGCGCGCAACCCTTCGCCGACGTCGCGCTCGTTGTCGTACATTTCGGCGGTGTCGACGTGCCGATAGCCGAGGCGGAGCGCCTGCTCGACCACGCGGGCGCAGCCCCGCCCGCGCAATTCCCAGGTGCCGAGGCCAAGCAGCGGAATCGCGGCGCCGTTCGCAGCCACGCTCGGGATTGGTCCGATTGCGCTCACGCGTTCAGCTGTCCCATTTCAACTGTCCCATTGCGGCGCCTGCGGCGGGCTGACGATCCGCGAACCGGGCCGCTTGAGCTTGTCGATCTCCGCCATCTCGGCGGCGCTCAGTGTAAAATCGAGGCTGCCGAGGTTTTCGGCAAGGCGCTCGCGTTTCGAGGTGCGCGGAATCGGAATGATGCCCTGCTGCTCGAGCCAGCGCAGCGCCACTTGCGCCGGCGATTTACCGTGGGCGCGGCCGATGCGCTGCAAAATCTCGTCGGCCGGCACCTTGCCGCGCGCCAGTGGACAATAGGCCACCACCGCCATGCCGTGCCGGCGCGCCGCGGCGAGCACCTTGGCCTGGTCGAGATAGGGATGCACCTCGATCTGCAGCGCCGCCAGCGGCTCGTTGGCGAGCTTCACGGCTTCGTCGATCATCGCGACATTGAAGTTGGCGACGCCGATATGTTTTGTGAGCCCGGCGCCCTTGACCTTGCACAGCGCGCCGATCGATTCGGCGAGCGGAATTTGCGCGTTCGGCCAGTGGATCATCAAGAGATCGACGAACGGCAGCTTGAGGCGTTCCAGGCTTTCGTCGACCGAGCGCTCCAAATCGCCGGCGGCGAGCCGGTTGAACCACACCTTGGTGGTGACAAACACGTCCTCGCGCGCCACGCCGGAGCGGCGCAAGCCCTCGCCGACCTCGCGCTCGTTGCCGTACATCTGCGCGGTGTCGAGATGGCGGTAGCCCAGGCGGAGCGCCGCATCGACCATGTCGACGCCGAGATCCTCTTTCAGCGTCATCGTGCCGAAGCCGAGGCTCGGAATCCGCGCCCCATGACTCGCAACCACGTCCATCAAGCGCTCCTGAAATATATTGCGGCAATCGTCCGGGTCCGACCGGCCTAAGATCGGCCATCGCACGCGCGATTTCCAGGGGCGCTCCCTCTCCCCGGAGGGGAGAGGGTTGGGGTGAGGGGGTTCGGAAGGTTGAGAAAATTCTGCAGCTTCCGAACCCCCTCACCCTCGCTCGCGTTGCTCGCTCGACCTCTCCCCTCCGGGGAGAGGTGAAGCAACGAGACCCGGTCTCGAAAAATGATTTCGCTCTAGCGCCGCTTACCGCCGAGCACGGCAAAGGCCGCGTCGGGTGCCTCGTCGAGAACCTTGAGCAGCGCGCGCGCCGGGCCGCGCGGCGAGCGCTTGCCCTGCTCCCAGTTGCGCACGGTCTCGACCGGCACGCCGATGCGCGCGGCAAATGCCGCCTGGGTCAGGCCGGTGCGGCCGCGCACGATGCGGGCGTAGCTCGCGTCCTCGCTGCGCGCATTCGCCGAGCGCGCCGCGTTATGCGCCGCGGTGACGATGGCGCGCGGATCGGGCGAAATCGCCCGCTCGCCGCCGTCCGGCAGCACCTCGACCAATCGTCCGTCGGCCTTCAGTCGCACCCGCAACATGCGCCGCCTTATTTTTTGGATCGCTCTTGGCCGCCGCATGATAGCTGATTCGCCGCAGATTCAATGAGTTAGTGTAAGCCACAGCCCGACCGCCAGTGGCCGAATAGGCCGATGACTTACTCGGCCATTGGCCCTACGGTGTCCCCTTAGAGCGCGATGCGCTTGCTTCACCTCTCCCCGGAGGGGAGAGCATAGGCGTCCTTCGTACGCCGTTCTTAGTGCTAAGAACGCTGATGCGAAGCATCGGCTATGCGAGCGCAGCGAGCGAGGGTGAGGGGGTTCGGATGCTGCAGAACTTTCTGAAACTTCCGAACCCCCTCACCCCAACCCTCTCCCCTACGGGGAGAGGGAGTTGAGCCCCATGCCCAGCCAAAACCTGCAGATCGACGGCCAGCGTCTGTGGGACGACCTGATGGCGACGGCGCAAATCGGCGCCACCAAAAAGGGCGGCATCTGCCGCCTCACGCTGACCGACCTCGACCGCCAGGTGCGCGACTGGTTCAAGGCGCAATGCGAGGGGCTCGGCTGCACCGTCACGGTCGACGACGTCGGCACCATGTTCGCGCGCCGGCCGGGCAAGAACGCCGCCCTGCCCCCGATCGCCATGGGCTCGCACCTCGACACCCAGCCGACCGGCGGCAAGTTCGACGGCACGCTCGGCGTCCTTGCTGCGCTCGAAGCGCTGCGCACGCTGCACCGCGCCGGCTACGAGACCAACGCGCCCGTCGAAGTCGTCAACTGGACCAACGAGGAAGGCGCGCGCTTCGCCCCGCCCATGCTCGCCTCCGGCGTGTTCGCCGGCGTGTTCACCACGGACTACGCCTATTCCCGCACCGACCGCGACGGCAAAAATTTTGGCGACGAGCTGGCGCGCATCGGCTATCGCGGCGCGGAAAAAGCCGGCGCGCACAAGCTCTCCGCCCTGTTCGAGCTGCACATCGAGCAGGGCCCGATCCTCGAAGCCGAAAACCGCATGATCGGCATCGTCCAGGGCGTCCAAGGCATGCGCTGGTACGAGGTGACCGTGACCGGCCAGGAAGCGCACACCGGCGCCACGCCGATGCCTCTCCGCAAGAACGCCCTCCTCGGCGCCGCGCGTCTCGTCGACCGCATCGACGCCATCGCCCGCGAGCACCCGCCCGACGCGGTCGGCACCGTCGGCCTCCTCGAGAACCGGCCGAACAGCCGCAACGTCGTTCCCGGCGAGGTGTTCTTCAGCGTCGACTTCCGCCACCCCGACGAAGCCGTGCTCGACGCCATGGAAACCAAACTGCGCACCGCGCTCGGCGCCATCCTGCAGCCGCTCGGCCTGTCCTACAGCGAAACCCGCATCTGGGACTCCCCCGCGGTCAAATTCGCCCCGGACCTGATCGACTGCGTGCGCCTCGGCGCCGAGAAAGCCGGCTTGCCCGCGCGCGACATGATCTCCGGCGCCGGCCACGACGCCGCCTACGTGGCCCGCGTCGCGCCCACCACCATGATCTTCGTGCCCTGCTTAGGCGGCATCTCCCACAACGAAGCCGAATGGACCGACCAAGCCCAATGCGCCGCCGGCGCCCAGGTCCTCCTCAACGCCGTGCTGGAGTTTGACCGGAGGTTGGGGTGAGCGGTGCGCGCCGCGGCAGCTTCCCTACTCCCTCTCCCGCTTGCGGGAGAGGGTCGGGGTGAGGGCCAGTGTCTCTTGGATTGCGGTCAGAACGCCTTGGGCAAGCCGGCTTGGCGCAGGATCGCGTTTGCAGTGTGCCGCTTGGGATACCGACCGGCACGGCGAAATTACGTTTAGTGATCGGGCTGTGCCAAATTTCGTGGCTGCCCTTGCCCTGCCTGACCAGCGTGCAGCCGGCGGCCCGCAGCAAGTCGCGCAGCGGGCGATCGAATTGCTGAGCCATTTAGAGCATGATCCCGAAAAGTAGCAGCCGGTTTTCGGACACGACATGCTCCAACGAAAATTCTATGCCGCGGTCATTTCCGCTTCGCGCAGCGCGGTGATCTGCAAGAACAGGTCGCTCGGATCGATGTCCGGATGATTGTCCGGCAGCAGGTCGAGTGCCATCGCGGAAATCTTCGCCAGCAATTCGTCGAGCGTCGGCGCATCGGCGGCGGCCGGGATATCGTCGCAGTGGCCGCTCCAAACCGAAGCTTCATCGTCCCAAGCGGCGGAAATGGTGAAGATCACGGGTTTCGACATTATCCCTCCGCCGCCAAGCGGCCCTTGATCACTCCGAAGAATAAGCCGTCAGGGGCACGAAACAAGGCCGGGGCCACATCCGCATGATCTCCGGCGCCGGCCACGACGCCGCCTACGTCGCCCGCGTCGCCCCCACCACCATGATCTTCGTGCCCTGCTTAGGCGGCATCTCCCACAACGAAGCCGAATGGACCGACCAAGCCCAATGCGCCGCCGGCGCCCAGGTCCTGCTCAACGCCGTGCTGGAGTTTGACCGGAGGCTGGGGTGAGGCGTTGTCGCAGTTGAGAATCGCGGTCATCGCCCGCTACAGTAGGCCTGGCTCGGGATTCGGGCCAAACAGACCAGATGTCGCGTGAGCAAGAATGGCATTTTCCGACAATCCGATCATTAACTCGCCGTTCGAGAAGCCGCAATGGCATTTCGGACTGGACGAGGAAGGCCAGCCGACCGGCAAGAAACTGCCCGGCCGCCGCGAGAGCATCCAGGTTGTGCCGGTTCCCGCAGCGCGGCGGCGCGGACCGCGGCAGCGTGAATTGGCGCTTGAGGAAAAGACGACCAGCAACACGCTGGTCAACGCCATCCGCATCGAAGTAGATCAGTGGCGCGACCTGCCGCCGAGCCAATGGGGCGTAACGCCGGAGACGCAACGCCTGTTGCTGCATTGGCGCGATCCTCATCGCGAGCGCAAGCAATTCTTCTGCCAGCGCGAGGCGATCGAGACACTGATCTGGCTCACCGAAGTGGCGCCGAAAAAATTCAGCGTCGATATCGAGAACGCCAACGCCGAGGCCAATCCTGGCCTCTATCGGCTTGCTTGCAAGATGGCGACCGGCGCCGGCAAGACCAGCGTCATGGCGATGATCATCGCTTGGCAAGCGGTTAACAAAGCGCGCCATCCGGAATCGAAGAAATTTTCCGATGCGTTTCTGATTGTCGCACCGGGCATCACGATCCGCGATCGCCTGCGCGTGCTCAACCCGGCTGATCCGAGCAACAGCTACGAATATTTCGACCTCGTCCCGACCGACCTGATGGATGCGGTCCGCCGAGCACGCATCGTCATCACCAATTATCATGCCTTCATGCTGCGCGAGAAGGAACAGGTCTCGAAGCTCAACAGGCAGATCCTTGGTGGTCGCGAAGGCGAGAAACGCTTTACCGAAACTGAAGGCGAGATGATCGCGCGTGTTGCGCCCGAACTCATGGGCCGCAAGAACATCATCGTTCTTAATGATGAAGCGCACCATTGTTATCGACACAGAGTTGGCGATGAAGGCGAAGAAGAGCTGACCGGCGAGGATCGCGAAGAAGCCAAGAAGAACGACGAGGCAGCACGCGTCTGGATCAGTGGGCTTGAAGCGTTCGAGCGCAAGCTCGGCATCAGCGCGATCTGCGACCTATCGGCAACGCCATTCTTCCTACGCGGCTCGGGATATCCCGAAGGCACGCTGTTCCCTTGGGTCGTCTCGGATTTCAGTCTCATGGACGCGATCGAGAGCGGCATCGTGAAGGTGCCTCGTCTGCCGGTCCTTGATGACGCCGTTCAAGGGGAATTGCCGAAATTTCGCGACGTCTACAACGTCGTCCGCAAAGACAACCCACGCGCCTTGCCGGCCAAAGGCCGCAGCAAGCAAGCCAAGAGCGCGATGGACCCGCAAAACCTGCCGCATTTGCTCGGGCAGGCCATCGAGGCGCTCTACAAGCATTATGAAAGCGTTTTTGACCTTTGGTCCAAAGAGCCGGAACTCGGGCGGCCCCCCGTGTTCATTATCGTCTGCAACAATACGGCAACTTCGAAGCTCGTCTACGATTGGATATCCGGTTACGAGATCAACGAGGGCGAAGGCGACAAGAAGCAGACGCGCCTCGTAAAGGGAGCGCTACGCCTGTTTTCCAACGTTGATGACGACGGGCGTTGGCTGCCGCGTTTCCGCACCCTGCTGATCGACAGCACACAACTGGAATCGGGCGATGCGCTGTCCGACGACTTCCGCAAACTTGCCGCGCGTGAAATCGACGAATTCAAGCGCGAGCTGCGGCTACGTAACGACCCGCGCAACCCCGACGAGCTGACGGATGCCGACATCTTGCGTGAGGTCATGAACACCGTCGGTCGCCCGGGCCACCTGGGCGCTGACATACGCTGCGTCGTGTCGGTCTCCATGCTGACGGAAGGCTGGGACGCCAATACCGTCACCCACATCATGGGCGTACGCGCCTTCGGCACGCAGCTCCTGTGCGAGCAGGTCGTCGGGCGCGGGCTGCGCCGCGTGTCCTACGAGGTCGATCCGAAGACCGGCTTCTTCCCGGTCGAATATGCCGACGTGCTTGGCGTGCCGTTCTCATTTGCCCAGCAGGGCAGCGCAACAGCACCCAAGCCGCCGCCGCGCGTCACGCGCGTGCGGGCGATGGAGGATCGTGAAGCGCGTGAAATCCGTTTTCCTAACGTCGAAGGTTATCGCGTGGTATTTCCGCGCAAGCCGCTCAAACCCGCCTTTACTGAGGACAGCCGCCTTGTGCTGACGCCGGACGATATCCCGACCGTGACGCAGAGCGAGCCGATCATCGGTGAGGCGATCACGTTCGATCTGCGCCAAGATGCCGACAAGCTGCGGCTCAAATCCGTGATTTTCGATGTCGCCGGCTTGCTGCTTCGCCAGCGGTTCAAGGATGCCGACGGCAATCTGGAAGTCTGGCGCTATCCGGAGCTCACCCGGATCACCGAGCGATGGTTTGCCGAATGCCTGGAATGCAAGGGCGATTTCCGCCCGCAATTTCTCAAGTGGCATTCGCTGGCGATCCGCGCCGTCGAAAAAATCTGGCGCGCCATTCTGCCTCCAACCGATGGCGCCACGAACGGCCGCCCGACCTTGCTTCCGGTGCTCAATGCCTACAACACGGAAGGCTCGACGCGGCATGTCGATTTCACCACCTCGAAGATGACGCTTCTCAAGACGCGGCCCGACAAATGCCATCTCAACTATGTGGTCTATGACCGCGATTGGGAGGCCGGCTTTGCCGAGCGCATCGAGGGCATGGAAGAGGTCATCTCCTATGTGAAGAATCACAGCCTGAATTTCGAGGTGCCCTACGATTACAAGGGCGACACGCGCAAATATCGGCCCGACTACATCGTGCGGGTCGCGAACGACGGCGAGTCGGTCAATATCGTAGTCGAGATCAAAGGCGCGCGCGACGACTCCGATGCCGCGAAAGCCGACACCATGCGGAAGGCCTGGGTGCCGGCTGTCAACGCTTCACACCAATTCGGCCGCTGGGATTTCATGGAGTTCACCGACGCGCCCTATGACGTAGACAAGGCTATTCGTGAACGCGTGCGGGCGCGAGCGGCACACTGACCGGCGATTTGCAAATGGCGACGGGGACATGCACTTCGCGTTGAAGAGCAAAATCAAATGATTACTGATTACTCCAACTATCTCACCGATCTTCTCGCCGCTCAGCTTAAAAGGGGCACGTTTGCTTGCACACGACTCACGCAATCACGGTTACTTGTGGAAATCAGCTTCCGCAAAAAAGTCTTGCGATTCCGCGTCTTGGCTTTTGCTCTCGGAGGCACTGGACGTCATCGTCCCAATGAGCGACGCCTACAGATAACCTCGACGTATGAACAAGCCCTTGACCCGATAAGCGGAGTTACCGACCTTGTGATCGGCGTTGACCGCTCAAGCGGGCAGCTCGTCGGAGTAGACGCTGATCGCCTCAATTTTGGTGGTCCAACCTCCAATGCATCGACGTTCGTTTATACGCCTGGCTTTCGCGCATTGAAGTTAAAGCCGTATGACATAAGACTCACACCCAGCAGACTGATTGACGATGAAAAGCAAGTCTACATGCGACCGGAGTTCCTTTCGCAATATATACTCGGCGCTCGCGGATTCCATAAGGTCGGCGTTTCAACAGAAACTGGCCCACCTCCTTCAGATACCACGCCAGAGAAGCCTGGCATTAAGCTATCCTTCGAAGATCAACTCAAACTCGCGCTCCATAAAATGGAAATCGGCAAGAGAGGTGAGCAACACGTCTTCGAGAGAGAAGTAGCCAAGCTACTGAAGAAGGATAAAGCACTGGCTGACAAAGTAGAATGGACAAGTCAAACATACCCCTATCGGGGTTACGACATTGCATCATTCAATGACGACGAGTCTCCGGTTTACATTGAAGTGAAGGCCTCTTCTGGGGCTCTTAGCGCCTTTCATTTCACAGAAAATGAGTACGTGACCGCAAGTCGCCTCAAGAATTCGTATGAAATCGTTTGCGTCTCTCGAGCTCTTAGTTCCACGCCCGAATTCCGCCGTCTCCGTAATCCAGTCTCTCTGATCACTGAGGGCAGATTGAGGTTTACGAGAGATGGCCTTGTCGTCTACGTGTAGCTAGTACTGTTTTCGGGAATCATCTTCGATGGTCAGAACATATACACATCCGGAAGCGCGACGACGCAATATCCCGACAGCGGAAAACCAAGGCATCGTCACTGATAGCCTTGGCGGAGAAAATCTTGTCCACCGGAGGAATATCGACCTTGACCCACAACTCGTCTGGAGGGGCAAGGACGCTGAAGACCTAGAAAAATACCTCGCAGTGAACGCCCCTCCAATCTACATCCAAGAGAAAATTCAGCCTCGTGCGATTATCGAAAACCTTCGGTCTCAAACAAAGAATCGAAGCACCATTTCGAGCGATCAGCCTAACCTATTTGCTGACTTCAATGGATTGCCGGCCGGATGGCACCTCGATGCATTGGAAAGTTACTACCATGACGAAGGTAATTGGTCTAATCGGATGATCCTCGGCGACTCCTTACTGGTCATGGCCTCGCTTGCAAAACGGGAAAGCCTTCAAGGAAAGGTTCAATGTATTTTTCTCGATCCGCCCTACGGGATTCGATTCAATTCCAATTGGCAACCGTCCACTAAATCTCGCGATGTGAAGGACGGGCGAACGGAGGGCCTGTCACGTGAGCCGGAAGTGGTGCGCGCCTTCCGAGATACTTGGAAAGATGGCATACACTCGTATCTTAGCTATATGCGAGATCGCCTGACTGTGGCGCGCGAGCTATTAGCAGAGTCTGGCAGCATTTTTGTCCAAATTGGCGACGAGAATGTTCATCGGATTAGGAGCGTTCTTGATGAAGTTTTCTTACCAGACAATTTTGTAGCTGAGATTGCCTTCACAAAAGGCGCGACGGGACTTGGGACATCGGATCGAATTCCTACTCGCCTGGATTACGTGCTTTGGTATTGCAAGAAAATCGACCTAATCAAGTTTCACCAGTTATATATGGTTCGCTCGGTGGAGCGAGACCACGCATTTTTATGGGCCGAATTTGAGAATGGAGTTCGTCGCCGACTTAATGCAAATGAGCGCACCGCGGGTTACGCTTTTCCGGAGCGAATTCGGTTCTTTCAGGACGTGTCTTTGACCAAACCTGGTCCAGGCGCAAAGTACGAAATTAACTTCGAGGGCGGTGTATTCAATTCAGGGGCCCGTTGGTGGGGCACTCCGAAAGCCCAGCTTGAGCGCGCCCTCAAATCCGGTCGAATCATAAGAGTTGGAAACGCGCTCCGACAAATTCGATTTCAAGATGAGACATCCATATCCGCAATTGGGAACCTTTGGGACGGCCTGTTGGGCCAATCAGATCCCATTTATGTTGTCCAAACTAACGTGGAGGTTGTTAAGCGCTGCCTCCTCATGACTACCGATCCAGGGGATTTGGTTCTTGACCCGACGTGCGGATCGGGAACTGCAGCATATGTGGCGGAAGAATGGGGTCGCCGGTGGATCACTATCGACACGAGCCGCGTGGCGTTAACGCTCGCCCGTGCCCGGCTAATGGGAGCGAAATACGACTATTATCTCCTCAAAGACAGTAAGGAAGGCGCGGGAAAGGAGGGTGAACTCGCCGGTAAGCCGTCGGCCGATGGGCCGCTCACCAATAACATCCGCTACGGCTTCGTTTATGAGCGCGCGCCGCACGTAACGCTCAAATCGATCGCCAACAACGCCGAGATCGACGTGATCTGGGAGCGGTGGCAGAAGACGCTGGAGCCGCTGCGCGAGAAGCTGAACAAGATGCTTAAGCAAAGCTGGGAGGAGTGGCAGGTGCCGCGCGAGGCCGAGGACAAATGGCCAGTCGCGGCGGACGCCGTTCACAAGCAGTGGTGGGACGCGCGGCGGGCGCGGCAGAGGGAGATCGACGACGCAATCGCGCGCAATGCGGACGTCGAATACCTTTTTGACCGGCCCTACAAGGCGCGTGGCGTGGTGCGCGTCGCCGGGCCGTTCACAGTCGAGAGCCTGTCGCCTCATCGCGTGCTGCCGATGGGCGAAGACCCGTATCTGGAGGAACTGCTGGGTGCCGAAGGTGAAGGCGATTTGCCCGCTGCGCTTTCCGGCAAAACCAAAGAGACTCAAACTGTGAAGCACGGAGGAATCGGCGCCAGGGCGAGCGGCATTGTCACGACCGACTTCGCGCAGGTGGTCTATGACAACCTCAAGGCCGCCGGCGTGCAGAATACCAAGAAGGGCGAGACCGTTAAATTCGAATGGCTGCGGCCGTTCGCATCGCGCTCGGGCCTGATCCAATTCGAGGGCCGCTATCCGGAAAAAGGAGAAAGCAAGCGCGCCGCGATCTGCATCGGCCCGGAATACGACACCGTCGGCTATGAGCTGGTGCGCGGCGCCGCGCGTGAGGCGGCCGACCTGTTCGACACGCTCATCATCTGCGGCTTCGCTTTTGCGCCGGAAGTCGATGACACGCGGCTCAATTTTGGTCGGCTCACCGTGCTCAAAGCGCGCATGAACCAGGACCTGCGCATGGCAGATAAGCTCAAGGCCACCGGTGCCGGCAACCTGTTCGTCGTGTTCGGCGAGCCCGACATCGTCATCCATAAGCTGAAAGACGACATGCGCAAGGTCGAGATCAAGGGCATGGATATTTTCGATCCGACCACCGGCGAGGTGCGCTCCTCCGGCGGCAAGGAGCTGATGAACGACGTCGCCGCTTGGTTCATCGACCACGATTACGACGAGGACAGCTTTTTCGTCCGCCAAGCCTATTTCGTCGGCGACGATCCCTACGACGGCCTCAAACGTGCCCTGAAGGCTGAGATTGACGAAACTGCCTGGGCCGAACTGAACTCGACAATTTCACGCCCCTTCCCCCGACCCAAGCATGGCCGCATCTGCGTCAAGGTGATCAACCACTTCGGCGACGAGGTGCAGAAGGTGTTTCAGGTGTAGGCGTTTGCTTCGCAACTGGACGGAGCGCACGCCCGGACCGCAGTGAATTGCAACGCTGATCCCGGATTTCACTACGCTCCATCCGGGCTACTTGCCTCTTGCGAATCAAGCTCCGAGTGCCCTGCGGCGCGGCAGAAAAGTCTCTGGAATATAAAATTAATTATATCTGTTAAATCAAATACTTAAAACTCCTACAGAGACAAAACTTGACAATAGTCTCGATACTTGATTAATCGGACCAAGCTCGCTCACTAAGGGCACATTCCGGATGCGATCCTGAAGGTGGAGCGAGCTGCGGTGCCCGCTCGCGGTTTCGCAGACTGCGCCCGGGCGGCTTCGGACCCTGCCTCTCCGGTACTACGACCGGGGCGCGAGGAGCTCGCTAGAAGGCGTTTGAGGCAGCTTCAAAAGCTGCTGCAAGTGCTCACAAGCGCAGCCCGAAGCTGAAAA
>Ga0209060_10000146_pt1 | contig 175582 bp, 148 predicted proteins | sample Coa_R1_8_FD_187155 | JGI IMG/M metagenome (GOLD analysis project Ga0209060, IMG submission 187155) | Surface soil microbial communities from Centralia Pennsylvania, which are recovering from an underground coalmine fire - Coalmine... | ecosystem: Environmental > Terrestrial > Soil >...
CTCGACCGGCCTGGAGAGTGACCCGGTGCAGAAGCGGTTGGGCAATGTCATGGAAGGCGCCGCCGAGATCAGCCAACAGTTCGATGACGCCAGCAAACAGCTTGAACGCGGCGCCTCCCGGCTGGAAAATGCGGCAGAATCGTTGCAGTAGTGGGGAAAGGACCCTGCCGATACATCATCTTTTGTGCGCGTGCTGGATACCTGTTTTTCAGGCAGGTATCCGTTGATCTTCAGAAAGGAGATGAGTGCCACCGGGGAAAACTCACGATTGGTGTGTGGGGAGGGTGGCTCGTGGGCAGATGATGGTGAGTATTTACGGCAGCTTGTTATGAAGCAAGTTTGCTTATCATCAGGAAACGGTGTCCTTGCTGTATTTTAGAGAGGTATTGTAATGTCGACGAGTAACGCGCAGCCTGCTACAGCAGTAGCAGCCAAAACCGAGTTGCGTCATAATGCGGTGGGGCTGCCCGGCGTGCTATTCCAATCCATCGCCATGATGGCCCCGGCAGCGGCGGTCTCATTCGCCTTCTTTCCTGGCATCGCCACGGCTGGTGGCTCATTCCCGCTGGCCGTCGTGATTGCGTTGGTTGCGAGCGTCTTACTGGCGCTCTCGATTGGACAACTCGCGATTCACCTGCCGTCGGCTGGCGGCTTCTACACCTATGTAGGCCATGGCCTGGGCAAGTCCTTCGGATTTTTGGTTGGCTGGCTCACCATTCCGGTCTATCTGCTGTTTATGCCGGTCAACCTGCTCATCTTCGGCTTCGCTGCCGAATTTTTAGTTGCGACAGAGACCAATGGCAGCGTCGATATTAAATGGTGGATATGGGCCATTCCGATGGGCATCATCATGGGCCTGCTGACCTTCTTTGGCGTGCGGCTCTCCACCTGGACGCTGCTGGTACTTGGCTCCATCGAAGTGCTGGCCTTCCTCTTGCTCAGCATCTTCGCCATCGCTCACGCCCCCGATGGGCAATCGGCCCAGGCATTCACCGTGGGATTGAGTCCTACCACTGATCTGGGCGGCTGGCAAGCGGTGCTGCAAGGGGCGGTGTTTGCCTTCACGGCCTTCATCGGCTTTGAATCGGCGGCTCCATTGGCCGAAGAATCGCGCGACCCCAAACGCATCGTCCCGCGGGGCATTTTCCTTTCGGCGCTCATTATCGGCCTCTTCTTCGTCCTGGCGAGCTATGCCAGCGTGGCTGGCTATGGGTTCAACCATATCTTCCCCAGCTCGCCCACCGACACCCACAGCTATGTGACCGATACCAACCTCAGCCCCGTTTTGACCATCGCGACAAACGTCTGGGGTCAGGCAGGGTTTGTGCTGATTACGCTGGTGCTGCTCAATTCGACGGCAGCCAACACCGGTGCTGGCTACACGGCGCTTGGTCGCATTGTCTATGCCATGGGTCGCTCGGGCGCGCTGCCGCGCTGGTTTGGCCTGTTGAGCAAGCGCTATCGCACGCCGTATGTCGTACTCGTGCTGGGCGGTCTCATCAGCCTGGGGCTGGCCTTCTGGGTCACCGCAGCCTATGGCCCGCTGCCAGGAAACCTGACGGTCATTCTGGCTGTGCTTACCGATTGCGTTCTGGTGTGCTATATTGCGGTGAGTCTTGCGGTCATCTTCTTCTATCGCCGCGAGCATGAGAGTGACTTTAACGTCTGGCTGCACGCGGTGATTCCCATCATTACCACGCTGCTGGTGCTGGGAGTGCTCATTGCCCAGTTCTATCCAACGCCTCCCGCCTTTCCAGGAAACCTCGCAGCGCCCATCGCGGCAGGGTGGTTAGTGCTTGGAATCATCTGGGTGATCGTGCTGCGCGCCAGCCGCCCAGCCGCTTTGGAAGCCGGTGAGCGCCTGTACCTTGAGGCGTAATCCCCTCCAAAGGAGGAAAAATCTTCATGCGTCAGACACTGCAACCACCAACAGGGCCATTGGGTCCGGGGGCGACTGCCCCCGGCCCATCTCAACCGATGCTCCCTGAAAACGTACAAGATACCCACGCGGTACTTCCTTCAGAGGTGCTGGTGCAGGGGCGCTTTCCCACACCGTTACGGGCCAGCGACCTTGCTGTGCTGGCGATTATCATTGTGCTCTTTGTCACTAATGCCTCGGTGATCACCCTGTCAGGGGCATCAGGGTTGCCCTACTGGCTGCTGGGATTTATCACATTCCTGATTCCCAGTGCCATCATCACGGGCAAGCTCATTCGCATGTTCCCAGAGCAAGGGGCATTTTACGTCTGGGTCTATAAGGCCCTCGGCTCCTTCTGGAGCAACCTGCTCGGCTTCTTCCTCTTGTGGTGGCCGCCCCTGTTATCCGTCATCGGCATTGGAACCTTTGTTGTCGCGTTTTTGAGCGGCATCGGGGCCACCATGAATCAGACCTGGCTCATCGAGCCGTGGCAACAAGGGCTGGTAGTGTTGGTCGTTCTCTTGCTCGCCTGGTTCATTGCGAACCAGAACGTCATCAGCACCATGCGCCTGATGCGTGGCACGCTGTATCTCTATCTGGGGGTTATCGCCTTGATGGGCGTCAGCGTGCTCATCTGGCTGATGAGCGGCCATCAATCCCAGACAGATTTCAGCAGCAACCAGTTTGCCTTAAGTCCCAGCACCTTTACCTTCTATTCCCTGGTGATCCTGGGCGGCCTGGGCATTCAAATGCCGCTCAACATGGCGCGCGAAGTGCGCGGCGATCAGGGGCAAGATGCGCTTGCCCGCTTCCTGCCACGCACCGTTATTGTCGTCATGGTCAGCTATATCGTCGTCTGGCTCGCGCTGACCGTCATTTTGCCGCAAGACCCCACCAATCCCCTGGCCGCGTCCAGCGTCGGCAATATCGGCGCGGTCTTCACCGTGGCGTTTGGGGGAACCTTTGGACATCTCGTGACCATCCTGGCGGACCTGTGCCTGGCCGCCTTTTGCGTCGTCGCCAGCAGCGCCTACAGCATGGTGCAGAGCCGGGTGGTGGTGATGGTCGCCATGGATCGACGGCTGCCCGCCTGGCTGGCAAAGGTAGACTCAGATGGCACGCCCAGACGGGCAAATACCTTCCAAATCGGCATTCTGGCGGCCTTCAGCGTGGTCATCTTTTTCGTGGTGCCTGAGCTTACGGCGGTAGGCGCAAATTTCCAGATCATCATCTACGATCTGATTCCGGCCTCAGCGTCAGTCCTATGGGCGCTCTCGACGCTGGGCCTCTTTATCATCGGCGGGGTGATGATGGTGCGTTATGCGCGGCGTGCCCAGGAGGTTGGCGGCGGCCCGCCAGCGTTCATCATGCTGTGCGCGGTCATCGGCACCCTGGCAACCATTGCCGCCTGCTACCTCATTTTCACCGGACCCTGGACCCCACTGATGGCGACAGCAGACTGGTTCTTCTGGATCGCGCTGATCGTGTTGGGGTCGCTGGCCGTTGGGGCTGTCTACGGCTTCCTGGCGGCAGAGCCAGAAGATGTCTGGCTGATACTGCTAGCGGCGCAAAAGCGGCGAGGCAGATAACCATCTGCCCTCGCCCCTCTTGCTTGTTCGGCACAAACAGGACGTGACGTACATCTGCATGGAAGCAGTGTCCCGTTTTTTAGAAGAGGAAGGATATGTCGACTCCCACGCGCGGACCACATCCCCTTGACCCGCTGACTGAAGACGAAATTACCCAGACCACCCGTCTGCTTCAGGCATCCGGGCGCATCACACCCAGCATGCGCCTGATGGCCTATAGATTAGAGGAGCCTGCAAAACATCTGGTGCTGACCTATCAGCCTGGGAACTCTGTGCCACGCGAGGTGTTTGTGGTCATGCGGGACCACGAGCGCCGCGTCACCATTGAAGTGCTGGTCTCCCTCACCGAGCAGGCCATTCGCTCCTGGCAGGAACGCGACGACGTGCAGCCAGCCCTGACCTATCCTGAAGTGTTTGCGGCCCAGGAAGCCATTCTGGCTGACGCCAGCTTTCAGGAAGCGATGGCAAAGCGCGGCATCACCGACCTTTCCGGGGTGGTCACCTATCCCTTCACCGCAGGCTATCGCTCCGAGGCAGACGGCGCGGGGCATGGCCGGTTCATCCGCATGATGACGGCGCTGGCCCAGGGACCGGAAGATAACTACTATGCCCACCCCATCGAGGGCGTGGTTTCGACAGTTGAACTGGACACCATGCGGGTCCAGGTCGAAGATCACGGCGTCGTGCCGATTCCCCCGCGTTCAGGCAACTATACGGCTGACGGCATCAAAGCGCCCGAAAACTTCCCCTCCTTTCCTGAAGGGACGCGCACCGACGTGCGCCCCCTCTCGATTGAACAGCCGCAGGGGACCAGCTTCCAGGTCGAAGGGCATCAAGTCACCTGGCAGAAGTGGCGCTTCCGCGTCGGCTTCACCCCACGCGAAGGCATCATCCTGCACCTGGTAGAATACTTCGACCAGGGCCGCTGGCGGCCCATTATCTATCGCGCCTCCCTTTCAGAGATGTTCGTGCCCTATGGCGACCCGTCCCCGTCGCATAACTGGAAGAACGTCTTCGACGCGGGCGAAGTGGGCATCGGCGTGCTCGCCAACAGCCTGGTCCTGGGCTGCGACTGCCTGGGCGAAATCCACTACTTCGATGCCGTCGTCAACGATGCCGAAGGCCAGCCGGTTCCCATCCAGAATGCCATCTGCATGCACGAAGAGGACTTCAGTCTGCTCTGGAAGCATCTGGAATACAACCCGGACGGCTCGACGCGCGTCGAGGTCCGTCGGTCGCGGCGGCTCGTCGTCTCCTTGATCGCCACGGTCGGTAACTACGAATATGGCTATTACTGGTATCTCTATCAGGATGGCACCATTCAGTACGAGGTGAAGCTGACCGGCATCATCGCGCCCGCCGCCATCGCCCAGGGGCAGCAACCCATCTCGGGGGCACTCGTGGCTCCTGGCCTCTACGGACCCCATCACCAGCACTACTTCAACGTGCGCCTGGATATGATGGTCGATGGCCCCAACAACTCGGTGGTCGAAGTCAACTGCGAGCCGCTGCCCTGGGGACCGCAAAACCCCAATGGCAACGCCTGGGTGCCGCGCGAAACAGTGCTCGCCAGCGAGTCGGAGGCGCAGCGCCAGATTGACCCCCACACGGCGCGCTACTGGAAGATCATCAATCCCTCTTCGCGCAACGCATTGGGCCAGCCCGTGGGCTATAAGCTGATGCCCATGAACAATCCGTTCCCGTTCTTCCACGAAGGCTCGCCCCAATGGCAGCGCGGCGGATTCGCCAGAAACCATCTGTGGGTCACCGCCTATGATCCGGCGGAGCGCTATGCTGCGGGCGAGTACCCCAACCAGCAGGCGGGTGGCGATGGATTACCGCTCTACGTGCAGCAGAATCGCGACCTGGCGGAGAAGGACGTGGTCGTCTGGTACACCTTTGGCTCTAACCATGTGGTGCGACCAGAAGACTGGCCGGTGATGCCGGTCGAGGTAGTTGGCTTCACGATGAAGCCGGTCGGCTTTTTCAACGGCAGCCCGGCGCTCGACGTTCCGGCATCGGAACACTGCGCGCCTGAGCACCACGATCACCACTAGTCAGAGCAGCTTCCTGCTGGGCGGAGCGGTGTCAGGCGTTTGGAGCGCCCGACGCCGCTCCGTCCGTTTTTTGGCGATAAAGCATTTCGCCCGCGTGGGGCACCAGCAGGATGCCTTCTTGCTCGCGGCCAGCCCACTCCTGGGGCGCGATGTCCCGATAGTCGCAATAGCCCAGATTTACCCTCCGACAGCGTTCCTCAGGAATGCCCGTCGCCAGCGTTACCTGAATGCGCGGCGTCTCGATGCCGCGCGCCGCGTCATAGCTGCCCACGCCTTTGACGTGTGTGCTGTGCGCCAGAATGCCGCCCGGAAAGTCTTTGAAGCGCTCCCACTGCGCCAGAAAATAGTCGCGCACGTGATACCCCACCTGATCGATGATCTTGCCGTGGGTATACGAAATCTCGGTCAGGTGCGGCGCGTAGATAATCACCTCGCCGCCATCGGCAATGGCTGGCTCGGTCTTGTACATCGCCTTGGCTGCCGTCCAGAGATCATCATACTGGGTGGAAGGCATGGAGAGCACGCGCCGGAACGCACGCGGCACAGTGATGATGTTGAGCCGCCCCGACAGATCAGCCGCCGCCTCAAACGCTTCGACATGCGAACCGATATAGAGGCCATGCAGCGCTTCGCCTTGCAGCACCAGCGCCAGACACAGCAGCGGGCGCGCGACGAACTCGGCAGCCCGATGAATCACGCGGCGCACGGGTGTATCCTTCACGCCGATGGTGTGCATGCTGGTGACCAGCGCGCCCAGCCAGTGCGTGAAGTTGATAATGTCTGGCCCGGCGATGCCAGGAAAGAGGTACTTGGCTCCGCCCGAAAAACCCGCAACTTCGTGCGGGAAGACCGGCCCGCAGATGACCAACTGATCGTACTCGAAGATCATCTTGTTGAGCGTCACCGGCACATCCTCTGCCAATAAGCCATCGGTCAACGCGGCGGCCTCATCCCGCGAGATCACGCCGATGGTTTGCAAGGCGTCGGGCTGGTCCCAGCGATGGTTAAAAATCTGCGTCTTGGGGAAGCGTTCGGCGCGCTCAGCCCCGTCGACGCCCACCAGCCGATCTATTGCCTCGTCGGGCATGTGCTGGTGCGTGCCCAGCGCGATCAGATAATCCAACCGCGAGACACGCGGCCCAAGCTCTTGATAGAGCAGGCGAAAGAGCAGCGGCATCGGCATAGTGCGCGTGCCATCGGGGATGATGACCAGCACGCGCTTATCATTCAGCGGTAGCGACTCGCACACCTGCGCGATAAGCTGCTGCATCGCCTCTGGCGTCAGCGTTTCGGTTGTTGAGCCTGTGCCCAGCAGCATTGCTTTTTCCCTCCAGCCTAGACGCCGCCAAAGGCGGAAAAGCCGCCATCGACGGCAATCACCTGGCCCGTGACGAACGCCGCCGACGGACTCACCAGCCAGAGCAGCGCGCCCACCAGATCATCGGCTGCGCCCAGGCGGCCCAGCGGTGTGTGCGCCAGAATGGCCTGGGCACGCGGCGTGGGCGCGCCGCTTTCAGCATCGGTGAGCAGATAGCGGTTCTGCTCCGTCAGAAAGAAGCCCGGCGCGAGCGCATTCACGCGAATACGCGGGCTATATTCCTGGGCAAGATGCACCGCCAGCCACTGCGTAAAATTGACGACAGCCGCTTTGGCCGCGCTGTAGGCGGGAATGCGCGTCAGCGGGCGAATGCCGCTCATCGAGGCAATATTGACAATGCATCCATTCCCGCGCTCGGCCATGCCGCGCCCAAAGACCTGGCACGCCTGGAACGTCCCGGTAAAGTTGGCCCCCAAGACCTGTGCCACGCCTTCGCTTTCCAGCGCAAAAAACGGGCGCTCGCTGCTCGTCGTGGCCTGGGGCGCATTGCCTCCTGCCGCGTTGACCAGGATGTCTAGCGGGCCAAAGGCGCTGGCAATCGCCTCCGCTGCGCGGTCCAGTGCGGCGCGGTCCAGCACATCGCAGGCAATGGGCATGGCCTGGCCGCCATCGGCGCGTATGGCTTCGGCCAGTTGCTCGCAGGGTTCGGCGCGGCGACCCATGATGACCACCCTGGCCCCTGCTGAAGCGAGCGCCCGCGCCATAGCGCTGCCCAGCGCGCCGCTGCCTCCCGTGACCAGCACCGTCTGCCCATCAAGCGTGAACAGGTTTTGGATGAATGAAGAGTCATTCATAACAGCGGTTTGCCCTTTCAGCGAGGCCCATCGTTGGATGAATGAAGAGTCATTCATCACCACGGAAGATCACGTTCTAGTTGATTCGACGAACGGCCTGAGGTGTCGGTAAAAATGTTGGTCCAGTATTACATTATACGCTTCCAGGTGAGCCTGCAACGTTTCGCGCAGCGGCGCGCCAAACTGCGCCAGCACCGAGCCATAGGTAACGTGCAAAATCTGCCGGGCGTTCAAGTCATCCAGCAGCGCTGGCAGCGCGGCATCAGGCACTGCGCGCATATCCGGGACACGGTTGACCTCCGCCGAGACATGGTACGAGGCTCGATCAGTCGGGTAGCGCTCGCAGGCAAAGGCCAGGAGGTTGCGGAACAGCGCGGCATTGAACTGCGCCACCACGCGCAGCGCCTCCACATAGCTGGTGCCAGCCGTCTTCAGGTGCGTCATGCCTCTGGCGGCTTCGCTGATGAGCGCGTAGACTGAAAACTTATCGGAGCCAGAATGCAGGCTCAGCTTATATGGCCCCAGCGCCCGCGCGATCTCGGCGTGCGTCTGCAAATCACGCCGCAGCGTCGCCAGATCACCGATATAGTCAATGCCCTTCTCGAAGCGGCCAACGTAGCGCGGAGCCATGCTGACCCATTGCACGCCGAGCCGCCGCAACTCGCTGGCGATAAAGATATGCTCTGCCGGGGTGGTCGGCGTCTCGGTTTCATCGACGGAGGGTTCAAGCTCGAAGGGGATATGCTTGCCCGCCAGATGGCGATAGAGCGTGACAACATGCAGCACAGCGCGGCTGTACTTGGCGGCGGCGCGCAGCACAGCGGCCTCGTCCAGCGTGATTTGCTGCGTCTCCAGGTCAACCGTCTTGCCGATATAGCGCCGCGCCAGATCGGCAGGCGAGCTTTCCAGCAGCGACCAGGGCAGCGCCTCTACTTTCTGCTGGATGCTGGCAGGGTCGGCCTCATCCGCCGCGCTGTCTACAAACGCGCCGGGGTCGATGGTATAGAACGAGTAGCCAGCGGCGGCGCAGACATCGACATCGGCAGTGGTCTTGAGGTGATCGGCGTCCGCGCCCACGCGGTCACGCCAGCCTGCCTGGAACGCGCCACAGGTGGCGTCGTTCAAGACCTCTTCCGGCGTGCGGTGGGTGCGCTCGTTTTCGCGCATGGACTGCTGGGCAAAGATGGGCCGCAGCGTCTTGTCTGGCGACTCGCTGAGAACACGCCGGAGGACATGAACGTGCCCAGCAGTCGCCAGCCCAAGACGGTCACCGAAGCCCGCCGAGGCGTCCAGGCCCAGCGGCGTCGGCTGAAGCCAGGGGAGAGACGCGCGCAGCGCCTGGCTATTCTTCCCATCCGGCGGGCAGTATTTCAGGTGATAGCCTTGTTTGAACTCCTGGCTCTCTCCATGAAAGCGCGCCAGCGCCGGATGGTCTGCCCCGGCCAGCACCGCCAGCCGTCCGCCCGCGCTGGTTGCTTCATACCAGAACGCGGCATCATCGTAGATGACCAATGAATCCGGGATAAACGCGGCTCCGATGGCTGTTTGCAGTTCAGCCGGAGCGAAGGGAAACACGCTGCTCATCACATATCCTGCTTGCTATTTGGGATAGGAGCGCTCTTCGGCGGGCGCGGTTTTAATCCAGGCATACAGCGGGTCATCGTGGGGGCGCATCAGGCGTTTGGGGCCAGCCAGGAACCAGAGATAATAGACATCATAGCCCGGCGGCGCGGCCACCGGATGATAGCCGAACGGCATCAGCGTGAAATCGTTTTCGCGCACGGCCACCGCTTCGTCCAGTTCGCCGCGCGGGCTGTCGGGGCGGCTATAGAAAAACTGCAAGCCGAAGCCTTCGGCGGGCCGAATCTTATAGAGGTAGAGTTCTTCCTGCTGCACCTCATCGGGCAGCGCCTCCACATCGTGCTTGTGGGGCGGGAAGCTGGACCAGTTTCCCGCAATGGTGTAGGTTTCGCCCACCAGCATGGTGGCCGCCTGCACCTGCGGGCCAAAGATGTCATGCACATAGCGCTTGTGGCCGGGACCGCCGCGCTCGTTGACAATGATGTCGGCTGGCCGCACGACCTGCGCCGCAAAACGCTGCTCAGTTGGGCAGCGGCAGACGGCAATCTCCACGCCTTCTGGTCCCGCATGCACCGCAAAATGTGACTGGCAGGGCACGTAGACGCCCGATGCGCGGCCCTCGAAGACGCTGGCACGCTCGCCCAGGTCGGCAAACGTCTCGTCGTCCACGCGCATGGTGCAGCGCCCCGCCAAGATCACCAGCCCGATCTCACAGCCCGCGCTTTCGGCCTCGTAGCGCTGGCCCGGCTCCAGGGTGAGCATGCCAAAATCCAGATCGTTGATGGGATGCGTTTCCGGCGTCACCAGTTGTGTATAGCCCGGCGCAGCCGAATAGTGATACTTCAGATTCAACAAACTGCTCTCTTTCTCAGGTCTTTTGGGGTGGTAAAACGAGGCAGAGGAGCTGGCCTCGCAACGTCAGACCAGCCCCTCTGCTCTGCTGCTCTCTATTAGTGGCTTGAGTGGTTATTCCACGCTGCCAAAGCGCTTGATCTCCTCCAGTTCTTCTGGGGAGAGTGGGCGCGGCACGGTGCCAAGTCTCACCTTCTCGCTTTGCACCTGGATGCGCACCTGCTCCACGATCTCGGGATTCGCCAGCGTTGTCACGTCGCCCACATCGGCGAAGTTGCTGGTAGAGGCCAGCACCCTGCGCATGATCTTGCCGGAGCGGGTCTTGGGCATATCCGGCACAATCCAGACACTCTTTGGCCTGGCGATTGGCCCGATCTCTACCTCAATGGCCTTGGAGACCTTGGTCTTAATCTCATCGCTCGCCTTGAATCCCGGCTTCAGGGAGATGTAGACCTCAACCACGCGCCCGCGCAGTTCGTCGACCAGCGGCACAGCGGCGGCCTCGGCAATCTCATCGACGGTGAGGCAGGCCGACTCGATCTCTTTCGTGCCCAGCCGGTGCCCGGCCACATTGATGACATCATCGACGCGGCCCAGGATGCGGAAATAGCCGTCGGCGGCCAGCAGCGCGCCATCGCCCGCGAAGTAGGGCCAGTCGCGCCAGTCTTTACTATCCTTGTTCCGGCAGTATTTCTCGTAATACGTTTTCACGAAGCGCTCCGGCTGGCCCCAGACCGTCTGGAAGGCGCCCGGCCAGGGGTTTTGGATGCAAATGTTGCCAGCGCGCCCGGCGCCTGCCGGAATCTCCTGGCCGTTTTCATCGAGGATCACCGGATGGATACCCAGGACGCCAGGGCCAGCGCTGCCTGGCTTCATCTTGTGCACGCCGGGCAGGGTGCTGCACAGGAAGCCGCCGGTTTCGGTCTGCCACCACGTATCGACGATTACCGCTTCACCTTTGCCAACGACCTTGTGATACCAGCGCCACACATCCGGCTCAATCGGCTCGCCCACGGTGGTCATATGCTTGAAATGGTAGTTGTATTTCGCTGGCTCATCGGGGCCGACCTTACGCAGCATGCGAATCGTCGTCGGGGCGGTGTGGAAGATGGTCACGCCGAGCTTTTCGGCAATCCGCCAGAGCCGACCGGCATCGGGATAGGTCGGCACGCCTTCATACATCACGCTCGTTGTGCCCAGCGACAGCGGGCCGTAGACGATGTAGGAATGCCCGGTAATCCAGCCGATGTCGGCGGCGCACCAGTAGGTGTCGTCGGGATGAATGTCCTGATAGAACTTGGATGTGCCCGTGACATACGCCAGATAGCCGCCGATGCTGTGCTGCGCGCCCTTGGGCTTGCCGGTCGTGCCGCTGGTGTACATCAGGAAGAGCGGGGCTTCGGCAGGCATGGAAACCGGCTCGACGATTTGCCTGCGGTAATCCTTCAGCACCTCGTCAACGAAGAAATCGCGGCCTTCGACCATCGGGGTCTGTGATTGGTACTGCCCTGGATAGCGCCGCCAGACCAGCACTTTATCTACCTTGACGCCTTCGGCCTCGGCCACGCGCACCGCCTCATCGGCTTTGACTTTGTGGTCCTGCATGGCGCCACTGCGGTAGTAGCCATCCATCGTGATCAAGACGTGGCTGCCTGAGTCGGCGATGCGGCCTCCGCACGCGGCCCCGCTGAACCCGCCAAAGACCTGCGAGTGAATCACGCCCAGGCGCGCGCAGGCCAGCATGGTAATTGGCAGTTCAGGGACCATGGGCATGTGGAGGGTCACGCGGTCGCCGGTTTTGAGTCCGCAGAAATCGCGGAGCAGCGCGGCAAACTCATTGACCTGGTTATAGAGTTCGCGATAGGTGATTGCCAGGGTGGTATCTGACTCCGGCTCCGGCACCCAGATGAGCGCGGCCTTGTTGGCGCTGGTCGCCAGGTGGCGATCAACGCAGTTATAGCTGGCGTTGAGCCGCCCACCGACGAACCACTTCCAGAAGGGCGGATTGCTGGTGTCCAGTGTCGTGTGCCAGTAGTGGTCCCAGGAGAGCAGGTCTGCGTATTCTTTGAAACACTCTGGGAAGTTGTCCAAACTGAAACGGTTAAGAATTGCCGGATCGCTGGCGTTTGCCTGCCCAATAAACTTTGGAGAGGGTTGAAAATATTCCTCTTCGCGCCAGTGCGCAGCGATTTCTGCTTCAGAGACTGCTACTTCCACTTCTTCTTTTGCCATTGCTCGGTCATCTCCTGTGGTTACGATACTCGCCTCTTGGACCTCAGAAACTTCTGCGGTGACGATAGTTGTCTCTTGCACCTCGGAAACTTCTGTGGTGACGACGGTGCTCGTCGTCGCTTGAGACACGTCGTCCCTGGCGGTGAGGCGCCTCCAGAACTTTGCCAGGGCGTTAGGAGCTTTCATACGGTGAAATCTCCTTACTATCACATCACTTGGAGCGTGGAGCGTGCAGTATCTGTGCTGTACTCCCCCCGCCCACTCCTCGCTATCGCGCCGGTAGATTTGGGGTTTCTGCCTGGCGCTCACAAAAGAGCCGGAACAGGGGGCTGCGGCTCTTGCTGGTGCGGCCTCGTTGGCTTCTCGCTGGAACGCGAGTGGTTTAAGCCTGTCCCCTGTCCCGTGCTCGGTCGCTCTCGTGAACGGAAAAGCTGGGCTAACTAGCCGATGACGCCCAGTGGCAGTTTAATCTTGCCCTTCGACACGTGCTCCATGATGCCTGCCAGGCCGACATAGTAAGCCGCAATCGCAGTGGCGATGCCCACGTAGCCGCCAATCGGCGAAGGCTGGCTGCCCGCTGCCGGGGGATTGAACGCGCCAATCGTCAACAGCAGGAAGGTAATGAACAGCAGGCCGAAGACGGCGACCAGACCAAAGTTCTGGCGCAGGGTGCCGAGGAAGAGGAGGCCGGTGACAACCGTCCACGACAAGAGATACCAACCAAGATCGTTGGCACCCTTGGGCGCGGAACCGGCTGCATTGTTGAGGACCCAGAAGGAAATCCAGAATGCGCCGTAGGAAGAGAACGCGACACCACCAAAGGTGCTGCCATTCTTAAACTCCCACATGCCAGCCAACAACTGGGCCAGGCCGCCATAGGCCAGGGCCAGACCAAGCGCGCCGCCAGCAGTGACGCCGGTAAAGTTGGAGTTCGCGGCGCTAAGCACGAGGGTGGTCGTTGCAAAACCAAAGAGTCCAAGAGGAGCGGGGTTAGCTACCGCTGCGGCGGTTTTGGTTTCGGTTGCTTGAGCCATCGAGGCTTTCTCCTAACTACGGAACTGGGAAGCGTCATGTTGCTTCCCTTGCGAGCGAATAAACGATGGAACTGACCGGAAACCACCTGGGAAACGAAAAAGAAGTCCGAGAAAATGCGGCGCAGACGCTGTTGCTGTGCAGGCGGGCCGAAGAGTGATCACGCGGCAAGATGCTGGATAAGCCCCAGCGGGCCAGATGTGCAAGTGGGACATGCACAGATGTCATCGCGTGCCGGTTGCTCCGCCGCCCATAATCCGTATCACCCCCTTTCCAACAGGCTTCCCCTCATCCCCACCACCACGCGTCAAAGCAAGATGGAACATCCTTGCGGATGGATCAGGGTCGCTATTCAAGGGCGATGATGTATTGGCATGTGCTCGCAGAAAGAGGAGATAGGATACGAGCAAAAGAGGTTTGCGAGGTTTACAACGTTTTTTGATATTTCACAAAGCGTTGGTTTAAATGACTGTATTGAGCATAGAGTACCCTAGCTAGAGCAAAAAGTCAAGAGGTTTGGCAAGTTTCTTTCCTAATACGATATATTTAGCATGCTATGCCTTGCGCATTTCACAATGTAAAGGAGCACATCCGGGTTATGTCAGTCGATCAGGCGCAGTTTTCTTCCCATCCTCAGCCCGCATCCGGACCACTTCAGGCGATTATCTGGGACCTGGATGGGGTGATTGTCGATAGCAGCGAGCAGCACCGGCGTTCCTGGCAGCTTCTGGCTGCCGAAACCAACGTCGCCTTCAGCGATGACGATTTCTGGCGCACGTTTGGCCGCAGCAACGCGGCAATCATTCCGCAGTTCTGGGGCGCGCAGCTTTCGGCCAGCGAGATTGACGCGCTGGCAGACCGCAAAGAGGTCTACTTCCGAGATTTGCTGAAAGACGATTTGCATGCCTTGCCCGGCGCGTTGGAGTTGATGCAGGCGGCCCACGCGGCTGGCTTGAAACAGAGTCTGGCATCTTCCGCGCCGATGGACAATATCACCGTCATCAGCGATGGCCTTGGGCTGCGGCGCTGGCTGGACGCGATTGTCTCGGGCGATCGGCTGCCGCATGGCAAGCCAGCCCCCGATATTTTCTTGCTGGCGGCGGAACGATTGAGCGTGGCTCCGGCTGGCTGCGTGGTGATCGAGGATGCGCCCGCCGGGGTTGCGGCGGCTGCGGCGGCTGGCATGCGCTGTCTGGCCGTCACTAACAGTCACCCTGCCTCTGCGCTGGCTGCCGCCAACCGCATTGTCGATTCGCTGGCGGGCCTGCGCCTGGCAGACCTGGAGGCGCTGATGGGAACCCCCTGAACAAAAAGATACCAGCCTGCCCCTTTGACAACGTGCCCCGCTCTGCGTATCATTAACAATATGGTTAAGGATTCCACAGAACAGCTTACCACCATCTTTTCGGCGCTGGCGGACCCCACGCGCCGGGCCATCCTGGCGCGCCTGGCGCAAGGGGAAGCGTCTGGCACGGAACTGGCGCAGCCCTTCGCCATCTCGGTTCCGGCCATCTCCAAACATTTACGGGTGCTCGAACACGCGGAGTTGATTCTGCACCGCAAAGATGGGCGCATCCATCGGTTTCGCCTGGCAGCCCGTCCTCTGCGCGAGGCTGCCGCCTGGCTGGAACCCTACCGGCAGTTCTGGGAAGCCCAATTCGACTCCCTGGATACCTATCTCCAGACGACCGCAGACGAGGAGCACGACGCCGATGATTCCTCCAACCCCTGACCCCGAGACCACTCTCGTGCTGCGCCGCGTGTTCAACGCCCCGCGCGAGCGGGTCTTCCGCGCCTGGATTGAGCCACAGGCGTTGGAGCGCTGGTTGAGACCGGCAGGTATGGCGATGACCGTGCGCGCCCTTGACGCGCGGGTGGGCGGAGCCTTCCGCTTCGAGCTTGAAGACGGCAGCGCGATTGTCGGCACCTATCTACACATCAGCCCGCCCGAGCGCCTGGTGTTCACCTGGTCAGGCAGAGTCACCGAGAGCACAGAGACGGTCGTCACGCTCGACTTTTTCGACCGGGGGCCGATGACGGAAGTCGTCTTGACCCACGAAGGGCTAGGCGCGCCCGAGCGGCGCACGCGGGCCTCCTCCGGTTGGCCTGCCCTGTTCAACACGCTGGCAGAGATGCTTGCCTCCCAGCGCGACGGCTGACGCGCCGCTCGCGCGTTCCCAGGCGCGAGCGGCAGGCAGAGCCACAACGTTTTCAACCATGCCCCTCTTGACAGCGTTCTCTTTCTCTATTATACTTAACCTTTGAGTTAAGTGTTGTCGCTGGACAATATGGAGGCAGAAAGGGAGACTGATGGCAGCTATTGTCAAAGAACTAACCATAGAAGCCGCTCCGCAGCGTGTCTGGGCAGCCCTGACGCAGCCGAACGAAATAGGGCATTGGTGGACCAACGATCTGAACGCCACGCCAGAGGTCGGCTCGCTGGCTGAGTTTCGCTTTGGGGAGTGGGGCGATTTTGTCGTTCGGTTTGAGATCGCCGAACTGGAGCCGGATAAAACAGTGCGCTGGCTTTCCCGGTTCGGCCCTGCCCCGCACTGGAAAGGGACGAGTGTCACCTGGTCCCTTGCGCCGGTCCAGCACGGAACACAGGTGGTCTTCACCCATGATGGGTTTGCCCAGGCTGATGAGCGCTATGCCATGACCAGCGCGTGGTGGGAGCACTTCCTGGTCAGCTTGAAATCCTATCTGGAGACAGGGAAAGGCTTTCCCGGGTCACCGCTCTCTGTCGAAGGCGCTGAACTGCGTAAGCTGTCCTGACCAGGAGGAAGAATATGTATCTGAGGATGACATTCTGATTTTCGGGAACTGATGGTCAATTCCAGCATGCTGCTGGTCTTCATTCAAGCAAGAGAAAGGAACACCGATGGCAGCTATTGTCGAAGAACGCACCATAGAAGCAGCCCCGCAGCGTATCTGGAGCGCCCTGACGCAGCCAGACGAAATCGTTCGCTGGTGGGCCGAAGAGGCGCGCGTCGCGCCAGAGGTGGGTGCGCTTGGGGAATTTCGCTTCAGGCCGCCTGCTGGCACACTTCAGTTTGAGGTAGCTGAACTGGAGTCAGGCAAGAGAGTGCACTGGATTTCCAGGCTCGGCCCTCCTTCCTGGGCCGGAACCGATGTCACCTGGAACCTTGAGCCGGTCCAGAAGGGGACCAGGCTGGTCTTCACGCACGAAGGGTTCGCCCAGGTGGATGCGGCCTATGAACGGGCTCAGGAGAATTGGGCCTATTTTCTGAACAGCTTGAAGTCCTATCTGGAGACAGGGCAGGGCACTCCCGGTTTGCCTCCTTCCGTCAGGGAGTAAAGGGGCTGGCTCTGCCAGGCAGCCGCGCGCTGGCAGCGTCGCGATCAGCCAGAGCTAACGCGATTCTCTTCGGCAGGCGTAAGGTGATGGGCCAGAGGGCCGTTTTCCGGCGTGCCCCTTGCAGATTGCGCCTGCCGGAACTGATGGGCCTGATAGCTGTAATACCAGAGCACCAGCAGCAGGCACAGCGCAACGGCGAGCACGACGCCGGAAGGAGTGGGGTGCTTGTACACATACGAGACTCCCCGCCAGGCGGTCAGGTGTCCCAGCGTGGAAAAGCCACGGGTAAACACGGTCAGGGCCGCGCTCGCGAGGACGCAGATGATGATGAAGGTGCCCCCAATCCGGTAGACCCCCGGCCAGAGTCGGGCGAATGTGGTTGTCAGGGTCGCGCTTTTCATGAGGAGACGCGCGGAGAAGGCAAGCGCCAGCAGCACGCTGCCACAGACCACTACCGTCAGGATGGGGTTAAACGCAGAATGCAGGCGGGCATATGCCTCGTAGCCGCCCGATGCGATCAACACCAGTTCGTAGAGGCCGATGAGCGAAAGCGCGGCCATCATTTCCACCAGCAGCGAGCGCGCTGTGCGCCGCCAGAACAGCAAGACCAGCCAGACCAGGGCAAAGAATGGGAAGAGTTGATAGAGCAAGACAGTCTTCAGGGAGATGTTGTCTAGCAGAACAAGCTCATTGCCAAAAGGCCCTTTGGCATCCAGCCGCGATTCAGCATAATAGGCATCCAATGTGGAGAAAAAGATCGGAACGGTGTTCATCACAAATTCGATGGGGTGATGCTCTACGATGGAGTTGTCGTAGGCATCCGGCAGCGCCCAATAGTTCGCGGTAATCGCTGGATGCAGGTCTGCAAACAAATAAGGGCTTTTCGATTGATGGTAGGCTTGCTTAAAGGCATCTAGCTCCTGCGTCAACGCCGCGTACTGCGGCGAAGCCTCGTTCTGCATGTTATATTGCAGTACTTTGCCCAGCAGGTTGATGCGCTCGACGACGGAAACCCCTGCAAAGCCATTGAGGGTGGCGTTCTCGTAGATATAGAGGCCCAGCACGCCATAGAGCACTAGCAGAGCAGCCAGAACATGCGGCGCGAGGCGGCGAAACCGGCCATGCCGCGCGGCCACCAGAAGCAGGAAGGCGAATAGCAGGACCGGCGCGTAAATCCATTCCGGGCGGACCATATAGGCCACGAACAGCAACAAGACGACCAGCCAGAACTGCCTGACGCGCAAGGTGCGCAGGAACAGCAGGATAGCCAGCGCCAGCGAAGTCACAATCCAGAGTGAAAAGCCTTCGCTCAGGATCGGCTTGATAAAGGTGAGCAGATAGGTATTGGAGGTGACGAGCAGCCCAACGATCAAGCCTTGCCAGGCGCGATGCGTCAGTAAACACACGATGATGTATATTTCCAGCACGGCCACGACAAAGAGGATGCCCTGCACGATGCTGACGGCAACAAGATTTCCCTGACCGGTCAGCAGAAAGACGAGCGAAATCAGCAAGGGATAGCCTGGCAAGCGCATAGGATCAACTAGCTTGCCACTCGTCATGATCTGATGAGAGACGGCAAGGTACTGCGCTGAGTCAGGATACGTTTCCGGCGTGGGATGATTGCTGTAGTAGGCGAAGACAATCAGGCTGCTGACCAGCAGCAAGGCCAGGCCCGAAATAGCGTAGCGTGGCCCCTGCCAATCATCCTTGAGCCGTTGGCCGACCTGGCGCAGAGAGCGGCCTACTTGCCCGCGCAGGAAACGGGTATCACGTTCCTCCCGCTTCACATTCCTATCAGAAGAACTGGTAATCGTGCCACCTGGATTGGGCATAGTAAGCTTCCTCTTTGCCTCAAGGTTTGTTCAAGTAAGTTGCTGGCAGATGTATTGATCTCGTGTATCTCTTTTTCGTTAAAACGAATCCCCTGTGCTGTTATTAACGAACAGACCCGAGAAGAGGTATATCGGCAGAGAAAATGTGATCGCCTCTGGCCTGGTGGGGCCAGAGGCGATCACGCTACAGGCGGGCGGAAGATTCCTCCCGCTAACCCACGGTACTACGGTTGATAGCCGACAACATCCGAGCCGCCCGTGCGGCCACCGGAGAAGTTGAAGTACATGGGCCGTTCGGCCACAATGGCAACATTGGACTCAGCGATCATCGAGAACGACTGTCCTGGCATAACCGTGCCCGTATTGAGCGTGAAGCGGCTGCTGGGCGCAATCGTGTAGACCCGCACGGTGGCCGCGTGCCCATTGGCGGGCAGGAAGATCACCTGCACCGTCGCCGTGTTGGTGGGGTCCGGGTTCTCAATAGTCAGGTACTCCGAAAAGCCGGTGCCGGTGAACCCTTCGGCAAAGTAGAATAGGTTCGAGGGCGCTGCCGCCCCCAGCACGTCGGTTGCCCCGGGGATGCTGGTGCCAAACTTGAAGCTCATGAAGCGCTCGGCCAGAATCGGCTGGGAAGCGCTCACATGCGCACTGTTGTTGCCCGAGACGCCCTGTGAACCCACATTGATGATGGTCTGCTGGCCCGCGTTCAGGGTGAAGGGCGTAGTGACTGGTGAGCCGCTCGCCAGGAAGAAGGTGATGGTTCCGGTGGCGGTCTGGCTGCCAGGATTGGACAGGATGTAGCGCTCGCTGAAGGCCGAACTAACAAAGCCCTCGGCAAAGTCCCAGTTGGTCAGCGGATTGGCTACGCCCACCACATCAGCCGCTCCTGTATTTCCGGTGGTGGCATCCTTGAGGTACATGGGCCGCTCCACCAGACCCGGCAGCGAGAGGTGGACCAGCGCGCTGTAGGTGCCTGCTGGCAAGCCTTCCGTGGCGAGCGGGACCGTGCCCCGGCTATTGGCTGGGACGCTATGGTCAATGACCGTCGATTTGCCGGAGGCTGAGAAGTAGGTGATCTGCACATCCATGGTGTTGGTGGGGTCCGGGTTAAGAATCGTCAGGTAGGTATGGTGGTTGGCGGTGGTATCCAGATAGCCAAAGTCGAAGTTCTGCGAGAGACTGGTCGCGCCCAGCACATCGCTGCCACCGGGAATGGTCCCGCCGAAATTGAAGTACATCGGACGCTCGGCGATCAGCGGCAAAGTGCCCGTGACGATCATCGAGACGTTCTGGTTGGGACCGATTTCGCTGTTGATGTTGAGCGTCGTGCGGCTGATGGGCAGCAGCGTATACTGCTTGGTGATGGGCGACGCGCCCTGGAGCAGATACTGCACGGTGACGGTGTTGTCTATCGAGTTGGGGTTCGCCAGCGTCAGGTACTCCGAGAAGCCGGTGCCGGTGAATCCTTCCGCGAAGTACCAGGTATTGCTCACATTGGCCGAGACCACCGCGACGGGAATAGTAAACGGATTAAAGCCGTTGGTGTCGTTGTCCTGCACAGTGAGCGTTGTTGTCAGTGTTTGCGGCGAACTGCCAAGGGTGATGGTCAGTCTGAACTGTGTTGAGCTATGACCAGGAATCGTTCCGCTTGTCTGGTCTGCTGATATCCAGGATTGGAGACCGGTGAGCGTCCAGCTATAGCTGTTGGGGCTGTTGTTCTGAATGGTTACGATCTGTGGCGCAACGGTTGCGCCTGGCTTTGTTATCAGATAAATGAGGTTTGGCGTTACAGCGGGAACATCGCCTGCAATATCGCGCGCGAGGTTCCAGACATCTGGCGTGCCAATGCCCGAGGCCATATCATAGCCGGTCGTTGCCGGATATTTGCCGCCGTTCGTGCCCAGGTTGTCGTTGTTTCCACTGGTGACGTCGTGGTAAGCCGTCAGCGCCTGCGGCGTATTGAAGACGCGATAGAGATCGGCGCTGGCGCTGCCCAGGCTGGATTTGCCTTCGTTTTTCAAAAGCTCGTTGATGTCGGTGGCAACACCTGCCCATAGGGGAGTAGATGCGCTGGTGCCACCAAACACGGTCCAGCCGCTGGGGAAAGGCGATGTACACAACGTCCCAACGGTGCAAAAGATGGAGTACCCCGTTTGGGGGTCGGCATCCGCCGAGACATCGGGCACTTCGCGCTTGCCATTGGAGAACTTATTGGTGACGCCTGGGCCAGTCTGATAGCCTGGCTGCCCAAAGAAGGTGCTCAGGCCGCCGCCATCGCTGCCATCTTGATTATTCCAGACGCTCTCACTGAGGTAGGCGCCAGCGTTGGTGGTGTTCAGGGTTGTGCCACCAACTCCGACCACAAAGGGATCGGAAGCCGGGTAATCTACTGCCAGGCTGGTAGAGGTTGAGCAGTCAGCAGAACCACTATCGCCGGAGGAGGAGAAAAATGCCTGGCCCTGCGCGGCGGCTGCGGAGAAGACGGTATCGTAAGCCTGCATCCCAGAAGTGCCGAAACTGGCTTCGCAGTTCCCCCAGCTATTGCTGGCAACTTTGGCAGTATCATCGGTCACAATCCGGTCAAAAACGTCCAAAAACCCCTGGAAGGTATTCGGGCCAATATAAATCTTCTGCGAGGCTCCTGGCGCAATGGCTGACATGATTTCCATATCCAGCGTGACCTCGTCGGCATTCGCACCAGGGGTGTTTGACGCGCCATCCACCAACACATTCGAGAATTTGGCCGAACCAAGGCCATACTCACTCAGATAGGTCGTGATGTCGCTGGCCTTGTACCCATCTAACTCAACGAGCGCCACGGTCTGGCCGGTGCCATCATCAGTGCCGACCAGCGGGGTCATATCGTAGACGGTGTGGAGTTCGAGCGGTGTAAAGCCGCCGCCAGGTCCACTGGCTGGCATTTGCGCCTTTTGTGGCGCGAGCGAGCCGAGACGGTGCGGCGTCGAGGTATTATCCAGGCCGCCGATGTTGAGAATCAGCCCGGCCAATGATGACGGCACAGAGGGTTCGTTGGTCGGCGCGTAGACCACGTGCCCTTTGAGCGCGAAGTTTTCAATGCTGACGTTAAAGGCTTTCTCAACCGTCGCAACCGTTCCCTCCGCGTCAATGATCAGACGGTTGGCTGCCACCGACTGCACGGTCAGCCCCTGGCTGCGCAGCCAGGAGACGACGGCATCAACGCTGGCCTGCGACGGCGCATAGTGGGCGGTGAACTGCTGCGGAGTGATGTATTGGTGATAAAGAGGAGAGTGCTTGTCATTCTGCGCGTTGATCAGCGCTTGCAATCCTGCCGGATCAGCCAGATTCAGGCTGATGCTCAACTGGAGGCGCTGCTGCCCATCGGTTGCGCCCAGTGGAGTGCGCCCCCGCAGGGCGGGAATCAGATGGCCTGGAATGGGACTGCGGCTCCCTGGTATTGAGCTGGCTCCGACCACCCCATAAATCAGGAAAGATAACGTTGCCAGGATGGTCAGCGTCAGCAGGGCAGGGAGCGTATAGCGTTTGTATCGCTTCATGCCTGTATATCCCTTCACGAGGATAAGAGAGTGTGAAAGTGTTCTTTTTAAGAATTCCTGTGGGCGTTTCCCCTGAGGAGATGAGAGAAGAAACGGGCCGGTAGAGTTGCGGTCCTCCTTTCTGGTTCAGCCTGTCCAATGTTGCAAGCAGAAGGGCAGCAAATGGATGATTAAAAACGTAGGGCGTTTGTTGCCATGAGTCTATTGCCGGGCGAGAAGCAAAGCAACTCTCCTGTGCGAGATGATACTAGCATGCTGTCAAGGATACATACAAGCACGCTGGTACTTTTGGCACTGCTGAGCTAGTACTTTCAGCATTCGGTTTGTAAAGCACAGAAGGAGCGCTGGGAGGCTGATGCATGCAGAAATTGATCTGATAAGTCGCTATCATGGTGGCAAATAGCGGGCGGCCACCTGGAACCTTCAAGCGCTCCAGGTGGCCGCCCGCTTTCCTGCTATTCAGGGACTGCCGTTACGGTTGATAGCCGACAACATCCGAGCCGCCCGTGCGGCCACCCGAGAAGTTGAAGTACATCGAACGTTCGGCCACAATCGGGACGTTGTTGGACTCGACCACCATCGAGAACGATTGTCCCGGCATGACCGTGCCCGTCGGCAGGGTGAAGCGACTGCTGGGCGCAATCGTGTAGACGCGCACGACCGGCGCGCTCCCGTTGGCAGGCAGGAAGGTCACGATCACCGTCGCCGTATCCGTGGCGCTGGGGTTCTCAATGGTCAGGTACTCCGAGAAGCCCGTGCCGGTGAACCCTTCGGCAAAGAAGGATAGGTCGCTCGGCGCAGCCGCTCCCAGCACATCCGTGGCCCCTGGGATGCTCGTGCCGAACTTGAAGCTCATGAAGCGCTCGGCCAGAATCGGCTGGGAAGCGCTCACATGGGCGCTGTTGTTGCCCGAGAGCAGGGCGTTGACTGGGATGATGGTCTGCGCTCCCGGCGCCAGGCTGAAGGGTTTGGTCACAGGCGGGCCACTCGCCAGGAAGAAGGTCACTGTGCCCGTGGCCGTGGTTGCGCCAGGGTTGGACAGGATGTAGCGCTCGCTGAAGGTCGAGGAGGTGAACCCTTCGGCAAAGTCCCAGTCCATCAGCGGCGTCGCCACCCCGACGACATCCGCCGCTCCCGTGTAGCCCGTAGTGCCATCGATCAGGTACATGGGCCGCTCTACCAGCCCTGGCTCGGAGAGATGCACCAGCGCGCTATAGGTGCCTGCTGGCAAGCCTTCCGTGGCAAGCGGGACCGTGCCCCGGCTGTCGCCCGACACCGAGTGGTGGATAACCGTCGATTGGCCGGTGGCCGAGAGGTAGGTGATCTGCACGTCCATGCTGTCGTTGGGGTTCGGGTTCGGGTTCAGGATCGACAGGTAGGTATGGTGGTTGGCTGTGTTATCCAGGTAACCAAAGTCAAAGTCCTGCGATAGGCTGGTCGCGCCCAGCACATCGCTGCCGCCGGGAATCGTCCCGCCAAAATTGAAGTACATGGGCCGCTCGGCGATGAGGGGCAAGCTGCCCGTGACGACCATCGAGACGTTCTGGCCCGCCCCGATTTCGCTGTTGATGTTCAGGGTGTAGCGGCTGTTCTTGTGCACTGTATACTGCTTCGTGATGGGCGAGGCACCCTGGAGCAGGTACTGCACGGTGACCAGGTTGTCGGCATCGTTAGGGTTCGCCAGGGTCAGGTACTCGGTGAAGCCGGTGCCTGTGAACCCTTCGGCGAAGTACCAGGTCTTCGATACATTGGCCGCGACCAGTGTGATTGGTATGGTGAGCGGCGATGCGCCAACCACAGGAGAACTCACCGTCAGATTCGTGGTATAGGTCTGGTCGGACGCGATACTCGGCGTGTTGAAGGTCAAGGTAATGGTCTGCGTGCCACCAGCGGGGATGGTGCCCGAAGAGGGGCCGCTGATGCTGACCCAACCTGACGGCGTGAGTGTGGGCAGTGACGCCGACCAGGGCAGGTTACCCATACCCGTGTTGCTCAGGGTGATCGTTTGCGTGCCGGGGGTAACCCCTGGGGCGGTCGTCAAGCCCACACCACTGGGATTAGCCAGGAGGCTGCCGATGGGCAGCACCCACATGCCGCGCCCATGAGTCGCCACAAAGACGCGCGTGCCATTGTGGTCAAGGAAGACCTGGTCCACTGCCACGTTGGGCAGGCCGCTGCCCAGTCTGGCCCAAGTCGAGCCACCATTCTGGCTGGCAAAGATGCCAGCATCGCTGCCAGCAATCACCAGGCTGGCGTTGATGGGGCTGACCAGTACCGACTCGAAGGGAATATTAGGCAGGCTGGCGCTGATGTCGGTCCAGCTTGTCCCGCTGTTCGTGGATTTGAAGACGTGGTGCCCTGCATTAGGGGCAAAGTTGGCGAACGTGGCATAGACAATAGCAGGATTGGTCGGGTCAACCGCCAGTCCGGTGACCATGCCGCCAGTGGACCCTGACGGCGCGACATTCTTGCTCCAGGTCGTGCCACCATTGGTGGTCACGAAGATGTGACCAGCGTTATCCCCGGCGTAGATCACGTTGTCGTGTCCGGGGGCAACTGCCAGGGCAGAGATGGATGTTCCATTATCGAGGACCGGGCTAATGGCGACCCAGGAACTGGCGCCATTCGTCGTGCGATAGACCGCATTTGTTCCCGCCAGCAGTTCCAGATGGTTGTTGGGGGACATGATGAACGGCATGATAAAGTTCGCGCTCCCGGCGAGACCGGTTGTCGCCGGATTCCAGGTTGCGCCGCCATCGGTAGACTTGCTGATGGCCCCAAAGACGTACTCTTCGTAGACAACGGAGTTATCGGTGTAGTCCACTACCGTGTCGCCGCCGTCGCCGCCGAAGGACTCAGTCCACGTGGCTGGCCCATTCAGCGCGGAACTCAGCGGGAACTGGTTTTCACCGTTGTCCTGAGCGCCGCCATACAGTTGGGCATCACTGCCCGTCTCACCGACGCTGCCGCCGTAGAATTGCGTGATGTCGAGGCCGCCGCCGTTCAGGTTGGTGAAGGCCCCGCCGCTGGTGCCGCTCCAGACGCCACCATCGTTGCCGATATAGTACGAGGAAGAGGAATTGCTCAAGAAGGCCAGCGCGTGCTGATCAGGATGAACATTTCCGCCGGTGTAGGCATTCGTCAGGTTGGTCCAGCTTGTGCCGCCGGTAGTGGTCTGCCAAACATCCACCCCGCCGACATAGGCGGTGTTGCCGGTGGCGTCGGTGGGATCGACCGCCACGTAGGTGTCGTACCACCACTGCTGCCCGCCGTCGTCGTTGACCATGCCCGTCACGCCGGAGACATTTTGAGCAGTCCAGCTTGAGCCGTTAGTGGTCGAGACGTAAATGGCGCTGTTCAGCAAATTTCCGAAAGCGCTCCCAGCGCCGCCTAGTCCGCCATCGGTCAGCACTGCGTAAAGATGCTGCCCATCGTGGGAGATGCCCAGGCTGACCCGCTCGACGTTATTGCCAGTGGGAATGCCTGCTGAAAGCAGTGACCAGGTAGCGCCATCGTTCGTGCTCTTGTAAACGCCAGCAATACTAGTGTATGTGCTGGTAGAAAAGCCAAAGGAATTGGCTAACCCGGCGAAGGCAACGCCAGCATGGGCCGGGTCAAAAACCACATCGGACCCAAAATCTGCCGCGACTACTGTGTTGGACTTAACCAGCGTCCAGGTGCTGCCGCCGTCGGTCGAGCGCCAGATGCCGCCATTGCTGAAGTCGCCTGGCGCTCCGCCTGGTGGGGTGGTGGCCCCATCAAAGGTAGCGGCTGCCAGAACGATGGAACTGTTATTGGGGTCAACCGCAATTTTGGAGATGCCCAGGCCACCAAAGTGGCTGAATCCAAGCTGTGTCCAGTGAGCGCCGCCGTCGGTGCTCTTGAAGATGCCCGCGCCCCAGAAGGCATCGGCATTCAGGTTGCCCTCGCCGGTGCCGACGTAGATGGTGTTGGCGTTGTGGGGGTCAATCGCAATCGAGCCAATGGAGAGCGTGGGCCAGCTATCCGAGACGGGTGTCCAATGCGCGCCGCCATCGGTCGAATGCCAGACACCGCCATCGGCTGCGCCTGCCCAGAGGTCGTTGCTGTTGGTTGGGTTGACGGCCATTGCCGTGATGCGCCCGCTGTTCAGCCCATAGTTGTTGCAGTTGGTGCTGCAAGCGCTCGTATCGATGGGCTGAGGACCAAGCGGCGTCCAGGTAGCAGCCGGAAGGGTGCTCGATTCCGGGCCGCCCGTTGAGGCAAGCGTTGGAAGCCTGGAAGCCTGTTGCAGCGCGTTCATGCGCGCATCAGGCGCGGGCGTGGTCGTGCCGAAGTGTGAAAGCTGGAACCAGTTGCCTTCTGCTTTGATGTTCGAGCTTTTGGAGGGTTTCCCTGCCGCGCTCAAGGGAGCGCCTGCCGAACGACCTGCCGCGCTCACCGAGCCGGAAAAAATGAACATCGTTGCAAAGATCGTCATCAGAAGCAGGGCTGAGAAAGAATACGCCTTCAAGCGTCTCATAGAGCCATGACCTTCCTTTGGATGACTTAGAGAGCAAATCAGCTTAGATGAGTGATACAGCGGGCGTGACCCGCGTGAGACCATAACCAAAGACCAGTGAAGTTTCAGATGGGGAAATAGAGCAAGAGAATGTCTTGAGAGAGAGATGCTTGACCGGGAGACAATCCCTGCCGAGATGGATAGAGCGAAAGGGGTAAGTCGTTATTTCAGCGAAAGAGCAGCCCTCCTTTCCTGGGATGTAACCAGAGGGCGTATCCATTTTTGAGACGTTGCCTCGGACTCCCACTTCTACCTACGCATCGACGGCCAGGCAGTGTTCCAAAGATTCTCTGCCTGGTCTTCTCTATAGTAGCATGCAGCCAGGGACCGCTCAAGTAGAGTAGTACTTTTTTCTAATTGCAGAGGTAAACACTTCAGCAAAGCAGCAGAGGGGTATTGAGAAATGGCCTCAGGCAAACTCAGGCGCACAGGGGAATGTGTATCAGGGTCAGCGCCGTGACTTGCGGTGAGGCTGCTATTTTGTTTGCCTGCGCCTGGGTCACACGCCAGCCTGCCGTCAGCACGTGGCTCTGCGCAAACAAATGATGCTCATCAGGCGCTGATGATGGCGTAGGAATGCCAGGAGCCGGGCGGGTGCCCTGTCCAATGCAGGATGGACCCACCAATTGCAGGCCAGCTTCCTGAACAATATCAACCGCCTGGTTGTATGTCGTTGACGAGTTAAAGGTAACGCGCAGCGATCCCTGGTAGTTTGGTGGCACCTGTACGGTTGGTATATGCGAGGCGCTGCCACCCGTGTCTGGCTGGCACGCCGCCAGAACCAGCGCCAGTACACCCAGCGTCAGCCAGAGCCAGACGTGGCTCCTGCCAGTTCCACAGAGTGACAATCTCCGCACGGTGCGCGCCTCTGCCAATGGTCCTGGGTGATATGCCGCTAGCTTCCGCCACATGATCTGCTCTCCTTCTTTACAAGCGCTCTCATTCAGAAGACGCTGCTGCCATCCAGAAAGTTTCCGTGCTTTACGGATGAGCAAAATTCCTCATTGGGGTCAATATCTGCTGTGGAATCAGTCAGCTTGGCCCATTTCTTGCTATACGCGGAGTGGAAAAAATCCATAGTTTGTAGAGTAGACATTGGGACATCTCAGGGGAACGCCTCATAGAGCCAAGAAGCGTTGGTTGGTCGCGGCTGAGGCGTTCGAGGCGGCAAGTAGAGCATATTTTCCGGCAATCAACCGCCAGAGAGGGCTTGCAGGATGGCAAGCTTCTTTCAAAGCACCTGGCTTTTTCTCGGAAAGAAACAGACGGAGGAATAGAAGGGCAAGGAAGCCATAGAGCGAGTGAGGGTATCTCTGTGGTACCATCAAATACCAGGCCACATGTGTCTGACCATCCTCGCGTTCCTGTTGACTCGCTCACCAGCAGGCAAGTCTATTTGGAACGCTTGAGGAATCAGTATGAGCGGGCCAGGGCAGGGCAGGCGGGCGTGGTGATGGTGGTCGGGGAGCCGGGCAGCGGCAAAACACATCTGGTAACGCAGTTCGCCACCTGGGCAGCACAAGAGGGGGCGACCATCTTACAGGGTCATGCCTGGGGGACCGAGGGCATGCCTTCATACCTGCCTCTGCTAGAGGCGGTAGGGCAGTATATGCGGACTGCTCCAGCAGATCAATTACGCGATCATGCGGCGCTTGATCCAGAAGTGCTTATCAGCATGTTCCCGGAACTTGCCGCCCGGTTAGGCACAGCGCCGACTTCCAACGCGATGTCTCCTGAACAGCAGCGCTGGCGGTTCTATAAGGCGCTCGGCTCCTTTCTGGAAGCGGTGAGCGTGGCGCATCCACTGCTCCTGCTGCTTGAGGATATGCACCAGGCAGATGCTGAGAGCCTTTCCTTGCTGTGCTATATCGCGCGGCACCACCCGCAGGCGCGTGTGCTGATTCTGGGCACGGTGCGCGAAGGCGAACTTCAGCAGAACCCGGCATTTGTGCATACGCTGGCGGAACTCACCCGATATCGCATGCTGACCATGCTGAACGTGCAATTGCTTTCGCTGCTTGATGTGGAAGCGTTTGCGCTTGTGTATCTGGGAAAGCCTGCCGACCCTGCTGTAAAGGTCTTACTCTACGCAAAGAGTGAGGGCAATCCCTTCTTTGTTGAGGAACTGCTGCATTCCTGGATCGAGACGCAGATCATTGTACAGGAAAGCGGGCAGTGGATTCTCACTGCTTCATCTGATGATCTGTGGCCCGCAGGTATCATCAATACGCTTCGTCAGCGGTTGGCGCAACTGCACCCCGAAACGATTGAGCATCTTCGCATGGCTGCCATCATCGGGCCGGTCTTTGACGTTTCCTTGCTTTCTGCCATCGAAACACAGGAGGTTGAAACGGTTGAAAACTGTCTCCTGGAGGCTGCACGCGCCTGCTTGATCGAATCCGACCAGGCGGGGGGCTTCCGATTCAACCAGCGCGCCCTCTACGAATGCCTCTACAACGACGTGACTCCCTCGCGGCGGCGGCGTGTGCATGGATGTGTCGCGCACCTGTTAGAAGCGCGCTGCGGCGCGGAGCAGCCCAGCAGCAAGCAGCTTGCAGAACTGGCGTATCACTTCGCCCGCAGCGATGATCGCCTCCACGCGACCCTGTATGCGCAGCGCGCTTCTGCCCTGGCGCTGCGCGAATATATCTCGCAAGAATTCGAGATGCTGGTCAAAGCGTCTCTTCAAAGCTCTCCTGAAAAGAAAGGCGTTCAGGCTGCTTTGCCAGGCGCAAACAGGTCGGTGGCGCTCATCAGCGACCTGCAAACTGCGGCGAATCTGGCAGAGGGGCTAGGGTTGGTGGAGTGGTGGCAAGAAATGCTGCTGGCGATACAAGCACTGCTGGAACGAGTACAAACGCTTGAGGAAAAGTGTCTCTCCCCGGCAGATATGCGGTTATTCATAGAACAGGCTATGCCTCTGGTTGCCCACATCGGACTCCAGCCCGAAGGCCAGGTCTACGCGCAGCAATTGTTGGAGTTGGCTCGCTGGCAGGCAGAGCGCCAGGCCGTACCCTCCCATCAGTCGCAGGTGAATGAAAAATGCCTTTTACCTCTACCAGTCTAGACATAGAGCGTCTGCGCACGTTGGAACGAGTGCTGGCGCTCGTCGTAACCTCCGACCAGCCAGAACAAGCAACCGAGCATTGGATTTATCTCGCCTGCGCCTACTATTATCTGGCTGAGACCAGGCGCTCTTGCGAGGTGGCCCGGCGCTGGGTAACGTGGTGCGAGGATTCCCGACAGTCCAAACAGTTAGAGATGGCCTATGCCTGGCTTGCCTGGATTCACGCTTCGCAAGGGTCTGTGGCCGAGGCTGAGCAGGCGCTTGAGCGGGCTGTATCTTCCCAGACTGCTTCAGCTTACGCGGAACCACCCGACCTTCTCTACGAGATTCGGGGATTACTTGCCACCCAGCGTGAGGATTACAGCGCTGCCGAGCAGGTGTTTCAAGCGCTTCTAGCGCTGCCACAACATAGAGAGGGCAACCGCATTTCTTGCGCTCCGGTCCTCAGTGTGATCTGCCTCGGCCTGGGAAAACGCTACGAGGCCCATCTGTACCAGGAAAAATGGCAAGATTACCTGACGAAACTGCCCACCGGAACGCTGCCAACACTCCCCATCTTGCTGGCGCTGGCGCTGCTGGTCATGGCGCAGGGCGAACCGGCACAGGCGACAGCCATCTATCACGACCTGCGCGCTTTCCAGGGGTACTGCTGCTGGTTCCTGGTAGATCGGGTGTTGGGTGAGCTTGCCACCTTCGCTGGCGATTGGAACGCAGCAGAAATGCACCTGGCGCGGGCGGAAGCGGTGGCTCGGCGCGAAGGCTTGCTGCCGGAACTGGCGCGAACGCTGCGGGGGCGGGCGCATGCAGCGCTGGCACGCGGCAAAGAGAACGCCATGCCCCAGGCAGACGCATATCTGAAAGAAGCGCTGGCGCTCTTTAACAAGCTCGCCATGCGCAAGTCCGCCGATGAACTTCGCTCCCAGCTTGGTCAGCGCGCGCCGCAGCCGGAGAAGCCGAGGGTTCCAACGCTGCCCGCTGACATCACGCAGCGAGAGATTGAAATCTTACGGCTGGTTGCCGAAGGGAAAAGCAATGGTCAGATTGCCAGGCAGCTTCACCTCAGCGAGAAAACGGTTGCCAACCACCTGACCACTATTTTTCACAAGACAGCCAGCGAAAATCGCGCGGCGGCAGCGGCATTTGCCATACGGCATGGACTCTTTTAACGGACCGCCAGCCCTGGAATATCCAGTCCGCTTTAAAGAGCGGCGTTTTACTCGCAGCGCTGCCTTCCCCCAGGCGGGGCACGGCTGGCCTGGCTAAACGTTGAGCCGCCTGGAAGGCGGCTCAACGAAACCTGATGCCCTGCTGGGCCTGGCCCCCAACATTCGGGATGACCCATCCTGGCCGCTTTTCATCATTTGATCGACGAAGGCATATTTTTCTCTTCCGCAGGCCCGGGGACATCCAGCGAGAAATAGTTATAGATAGATTTGCACACTCGATTGATCTCGCCCTTGGTCAGTTCAGGAAACATGGGAAGCGAGAGGATGCGGCTGGCAAGCCGCTCGGTGACGGGCAGCGACCCGCGAGGAGGGGCGAACGCAGCGCAGGCTGGCTGGAGGTGCAGCGGCACCGGATAATGGATGCCTGTCTGTATGCCCTGGGCGGCAAGGGCAGCGCGCAGCCCATCGCGATCATCGGTCTCGATCACATAGGCATGGTAGACGTGCTGGGTGCCTTGCCGCTCGAATGGCAGGGTCACACAGCCACCTAATTGATCGGTGTAAGTCGCAGCGTGCGACCGGCGAAGCTGGTTCCACTCATCAAGCCTGCGCAGTTTGATGCGCAGCACGACAGCTTGAAGCTCGTCCAGGTGACTGTTCATCCCAAGGGTTTCGTAGTGATAGCGACTGGTGGACCCGTGATCGCGCAGCAGCCGCACGCGCTCGGCAAAGGTGCGGTTGTTCGTTGTGACGATGCCGGCTTCCCCATACGCGCCAAGATTTTTGCTGAAGTGGAACCCAAACGCGCCTATATCGCTCAACCCGCCCACGCGATGCCCTTCGTAGCTGGCTCCCTGGGCCTGCGAGGCATCCTCGATCATCAGCAGCCCATACTTGTCAGCAAGCACCTGCAAGGGGTACATGTCTGCGGCTTGCCCGTGAAGGTGAACCGGCAGCAGCGCGCATGTGCGCGAGGTAATCGCCGCGGGCACCTGCTTGGGGTCCATGGTGGCCGTTTCCGGCTCGACATCCACAAAGACGGGTTTTGCGCCGACCATGACTATCGCTTCTACTGCCGAAATAAAGGCGTTGGCGACCGTGATGACTTCATCTCCTGGGCCGATATCGCAGGCACGCAACGCCAGATAGAGGGCATCGGTCCCCGAGGCGACCCCAACCGCCTCGGCGGTGCCACAATAATCAGCGAACTCGCGCTCGAATGTGCGCAGATTGGGACCGAGAAAGAGTTCCATCCCGCTCAAGGTGGCATCGACGGCTTGCAAAACGTCGTTACGGATCGTTTGATACTGGCGTTGTAAATCGACCAGCCTGACTTCCTGTCTCATCTATTTCTCCGGTTGTACTGGGTGAGCGCCATCTCATTTGGAAGCGTTGATTACCGGCAAGCTGCGCAGCCTGCCGGATGTGTCGCGATGTCCAGACACAAAGGAAGCCACGGTCCCTTTCACCAGATCGCTGGCAACGCTGGCAACCGTGGGGGTGTGGCAAAGCATATTCGTATAGGATGCGTTCGCCAGCGGGCAATAGCACTCGCCGGCTTTAATGCTCTTGCGCAGTTCGTTCGCTTTCGTTGTGCGCCAGGCTGCCTTAAAATCGTAGTTGTGTTCGCGCAGGTTGCCCACCGCTTCCGCACGGATGCAGCACGTCCACACATCGCCATTGGGGGCAATCTGCGCCGAGGCAATCCCGGCCAGGCAGGGAATGACCTGCCGCTTTTCGGTCAGGGTACGCTTCACCAGGTCATAGTATCGGTCGCGGAATGCCTGCGTCACGCGAGACACGCCGCTGAACTCGGCGTTGTGGATGCCTTCTTGCAAGCGCTCGATGACAGCCTGATACCTGGGCGCTGTGGGCGTGATGCCCATGCCCACCGTATCCAGTTCAACACGCTCCTCAGCAATTTCGCTGATGAATGAATCCGGCTTCAACTCGTCGCGCACAAAGGCATAGATGGTCTCAAACTCGTCGATATTGAAATTGGAGATTACCGTGTGGACGCCGAGGGTGACGTTTTTATATCGCCCTTTGAGGGTCTTCAGGCCCGCGTAGGTGCGCATGGCGCGCTCAAAATTCCCCTTGACGCCGCGCACCACATCATGCTTTTCGCCCACGCCATCCAGCGAAAGGTTGATAATGACCTCGCTGGCTGGCGCGGCTTGCAAGATGCGCTCGACCCGGCCCGGAATGAGCTTATCCTGAATGCCATTGGTCGGGATGTTGATGATGCCAGGCCGACAATGCCTGTAGGCTGCGCCGATGATCTCCGGCAGGTCTTTGCGCAGCGTCGGCTCGCCGCCGCTGAAGGTAAACCAGTAGGCATCTCTGCCGATGGACGCGAAGGTTTTATCGTATTCTTCCAGGGTGAAATCATCGTTGGGTCGCTGCCAGACGTTACACGTCTTGCAACGCGAGTTACAGCGGTAACTGACGCTGATCGTCAGATTCATGGGCAGCGCCAGCGGTTTCCCTGACGCATACGCTGCCTGCATTTTGGCTATTTTCGGGAGGACTTCCAGCATCTCTCATTCTTTCTTATGCACTCACAGGACACAGCCCCTCGCGCTCTTAGTGTAGAGGGGGAGCCGAGAGGAGTCCAGTTTCCAACGTATCAGCAGTGATGACTAAGGTATCTGTTTCGGGGTGAGGAAGAAGCTGCTCTTCGCGCTCCGGGCGAGCGGCTTCGGCTGGCTTTTTCCAGACGGCGGAGGCGTTTATCCCAAGGGTTTTCAGGCAGGTCATTCCGCTGGCGCACATGAGCAGGGCTGCCCAGGGGTGCGAAAAGAGGAACATGGCGATCACATCGCCGGGGGGCAGGTGGAGCAAGCCCCCAAACACCAGCAGCCCGACCGCCTCATTGCTGCCTAGCTGGCCGGGCGGTGTGGGCAAAATAAAGAACATGTTATAGAGGGTGTAGCCAAAGAGCGCTTCCCCAAAGGGAAGGGGAAAACCGACCATCCAGAAGATCAACATGGCAAAGAGGCTGTCGCAGCACAGCGCCAGGCACGTCAGCCCCACTGCCGGAATGAAGACCTGAGGGCGGCTCACGCCCATCAGCAGCGAGTCGACAAAACCGGTGGCGAAGGTTTCGACCTTGCTGCCAAAAGCCCTGGGCAGCATGAGCGTCATTTTCTTGATGAGCAGCGCAGCGGCGGCGCGTTTCCAGGCCGCCAACGCCACCAGGAAGGCCAGGCAGAGGAACAGGCCGCCAACGATGCCCAGCACCACCCAGAGCTTGGTGTCCAGATGCAGGCCCAGGAAGGGCACCAGCGCCATAATCACCAGCGCCGGAAGGAGATCAAGCGACCGATCCATGGCAACCGTGGGCAGCGAGCGGTTGACGGGGATGCCCGCCACTCGTTTGAGGATGAGCGTCTTGGCAAGTTCGCCACTGCTGAATGACAGCAGGAAGTTGACAAAGATGCCGATCAGATACACGCGAACGGCGGTCCATGTGCTGACCGGAGCGACAGCATTGAGGAAGAGTTTCCAGCGCGCGCCCCGCAGCGAGAAGGCCAGCAGGAACGCGGCCCCCGCGAGCAGCGCCAGCACCATGCCGCGCGGCGTGACCAGATGCCGCTCTAGCACTGCCAGTCCCGCAAGCACGTTGACAAAGCGCGAGACCAGCAACAGCAGGCCCATCCCGATCAAGAGGCCGATACTTATCTTTATCGCCAGAGGTCTGCGTGCGCCTTTCATGGATGGGATGCCCCCACTTCCCCGACGGGCGCGGCTTGACCGGCAGAGATGGCCGCTGGTTGTTGCATGCCACCGGCGTTGAACCAGGCGGCAGACAACCTGATGCCTTCGCGGATGCTGACCATGGGTTCATAGCCTAGCTCGCGGCGCGCCTTTTCGATGCTATGACGGTTGGCGGTGCCAAACATCATCGCGCCCAGCCGCGTCACCATTGGTGTGGTATGCGTCAGCGCGGCCATTTTTTCCGCAACCATGCTGCCATAGTACAGCGGCAGATAGGGCACATGCAGCGCGGGGCGTTTGCCCCCGACAGCATCGGCAATGGCATTGAATAGCTCTTGTTGGGTCAGCGGGCAATCATTCGAGATGTTATAGACATTGCCCGGCGCGGCGGGATGATATGCCGCGAGCAGAAAGCCCTGCACGACATCGGTCACATAGCAAAAGGGCAGCGTGTTGTCTCCGCGCCCGACAATCAGCCCCTTGCCGTTCTTCAGGCGCTGCGCGATGCGCCCGAAATGCAGCCGATCTCCCGGGCCAAAGAAGGTGCCCGGGCGAATGACCACCGTCTCCATCGTGCCCAGGAGCGCCAGCCGCCGGATGAGGCGATCACCCTCTGCCTTGGAAATGCTGTAGGGGTCAGGGTCAGGCCGCATGGGGTCATCTTCGGTCAGGAAGCGGCCATGGCCGAGGCCATAGACGTTGTGCGAACTGGTATGCACGAAGCGGCGCGCGCCTGCCGCTTGCGCGGCCCGATAGAGTTGTTCCGAGCCAAGCACATTCACGCGGCGATAGTCGGCCAGCGGGCGATTGACCCCCATCATGCCCGCCAGATGAAAGATGGTATCTACGCCCTGGACGGCTGGGGCCAGTGTGGCGGCATCCGTCACATCGCCCCGCAGCACCTCCACGCCCTGCGCCTGCAATCGTTCCGCATTTTCTATCGGCAAGACCAGCGCGCGAATCCGCTCCCCGCGCTGCTGCAATGCCTGAATCAGATGTCCCCCCAGCAAACCGGTCGCGCCGGTAATCAAAACGGTCATTGAGCAATCTTTCCCTTCTTCGATGAGTCAATCAGGTAGCCATGGGTGTAGTACCAATCAACCGTGCGCTTGATGCCGTCTTCCAGGGCAACCAGCGGTGTGTAGTGCAATTCCACTCTGGCCCGGCTGATGTCATACGCGCGGCTGTTGGTGAGGAATTGGACGCGGCTGCGCGTGAGCGGCGCGCGCTCGCCCTGCATGCCCGGCACGACGGCAAAGACATCTGCGGCGAGGTTGGCAAGCCAGAGCGGGATATTTCCAGCGGGCAGCCTTCTATCCAATGCCTGGGCGATCGTCGCGGCGAGCGCGCGCACGGTGACGGGATGCGCGCCCGCAATGTTGTAGCTGCGCCCGGCAGCTTGCGGGCGCTCGGCGCAGAGCAGCAGGGCTGCTATCAGATCGTCGATGTAGACCGGATGGAGCGCGGCTTTCCCGCCCGCGATGACGCGAAACAGCCCCTTTTGAATCGACGCAAAAAAGCCCAAGAGATGCAGATCACCCGGCCCATAGACCAGCCCGGGCCGAACAATCGTCACGGGGAGACGGTTTTCCTGGCAGGCTTTCAGCGCGAGCAATTCCCCCATCAATTTGGTCGCTTCATAGGCGTTTGTCGGAGCAAAAGGGGCATCTTCGGCCACAGGGGTCGCATCCGTGACACCGAAGACGCCCGTCGTGCTCACGTAGACAAGGCGCTGGAGCCGCTGCTGCCCCTGGCAGGCTCTGAGCAGCGCGCGCGTGCCCTCCACATGCGTTTGCTGATAGAGTGCTGCCGGGGCAGCAGGATGATAAAGGCGGCCAGCGAGGTGATAGATGATAGCTGCCCCATTAACGGCCTGCTGGACTTGCTCCACATCCGTGATCTCTCCCTGGATGATGGTGACCGCCTCGCCAAAGCGATGACGCGCGTGACGCGCATCGCGGGCCAGAATACGTACTGAGTGCTGCTGGTGGAGGAGCGCGGCCACCAGGCTGCTGCCAAGAAAGCCCGTCGCACCTGTGACTGCGATGGTCATGCTGGCCCCCTCGCGCCGGAATAGCCTTTGACGCGGATGGCGTGTTCGGGACAGGCGTCATAGCACAACAGGCAGCGCTGACAGGTCTTCGGATTCACGCGCAGCGTCTTCAGGTCAATTACCTGTGGCAGCGGGCAGGCTTCGACGCACAGACCGCAGCGCGTACACTGCGCTTCGTCGATGTGCGGGCGCGTGCCAACCATCCCGGTACCATAGAGCGTCGTGCAGAAGTGTTTGCCGCGCTCGGCAAGCCAGCTATAGGGATAGTCCAACGGATACATCAGCCAGAAGATGAAGTGATAGAGCGGCTTTTGCCGGGGAAGACGAAACTGCTTGAGCGCGCCAGCCACTTCGCTTTGCAGCGTGAAAGCGGGCTTGCCCAACTGCTCCAGCGCCAGCTTCAGGTGAGGAACAGCACGCGGCTGCACGCCAACAAGCTGGCAACAAGCCACATCGACGGCCAGACTGTCGCGCCCGGCCACCAGCACGTTCAGGTTCGCTGGCTCGCCATAGAGCGGGCCTTCGCCATCCTGGCCCACGCTGCCATCGACAATGGTCAGATCGGGCTTGATGCCGCGATTCATGTCAACGATGCACTGGGCAATCCCCAGCGTGTGCATGGCCCGCCGGTCGGGCCGGGGCAGAATGCCCATCGGGTTCTTCAGCGCCAGCGTCATGGTCGAGACGACATGCGTTTTGAGCACGGGCAGATTGATGAAGCAGGCATCTTGCATAAAGCGGGGGATGTGAAAGCGGCGCAAGCGCTTCGCCCCGGCAGGGCGCAGTTCAATCCAATCCTCTTCGCCGCCCTCCGGGTCGATGCGGGCGATGCGGATGCCATGCTCGGCGCAGAATTGCTCAACGCCCAGGATGGTATAGGTCGATTCGCGGTCAAACTCGGTGCCGGGGATTTCGCACAGCACCGGCTCGGCCCCGGCAGCGCGGACCTCTTCAGCGACCGCTTTGAGCAAGGCAAAGCTGGTGGTTGAACCGGTCTCGGCAGGGCGGCCCGCCACAAAGTTGGGCTTGAGGATGGCAATCTTCGCGCCACTGAGGATCGCATCCATGCCGCCCAGGAGTGCCAGCGCGCGATGCGCCGCGCTTTCGATGCCGTCGAACGTGCGCGTGACGGTCACCGCATTAAGAGATAGCTGTGTTGCCAGCATAGTGATTCCTGCTTCTCCCTTTCGGGGCAAACGTAAGCGAACTGTAGGTGACCGTTACCTTGACCAGCCGACCGCGCAGCCCAATGCGCACGGGCGTGGCTTGCAGCGTCTCCTGGATGCGCTGCGCCACCAGTTCAGCGCCATGTTGTTCCGCGCGGATGACGGCGGTCAGAATGCCTGGCCCGCTCAGCGCCAGTTTATCCGCCTTGCGTAACCTGGCGCGCGCCAGCGGAAGGAGCTTCCGGGCGGCCTCGGTGGCTTCGCGGTCCTGGCGCTCCTGGTGAGCGCCATCGGCTTCGCCATCCTCTACAATCACGCGAAAAACCAGCACGCTCTGCGCGTTGCACAGACGGCGCACCTTGACGGCTCCGGCTTCCAGGTCTTTGGTGGAGTCCACCATCTGCCAGACCTGATGCTCATGCTTGCGCTGATAGTCATAGCATCCTTGCAAGCGGGCGATACCTTCAAGGAAGACGGTTCCTAAGCTCCACAACGCCTGGCGAGGCGTGCTGAAGGCGAAGTCACGGCAGGCAATAAGCTGACGCGCAATGGGCGTGACGTTCATTGTCGAGGCGGCATATTTCTGGCGCTCGCGCACCTGCAAGTGCCCGGCGAAGATGCGGCGGCGCTGTTTGAGGAAGTCGCGAAGCGTGAGCGGACCCTTGTTATAGACAATGCAGCCGGGTTCATAGATCAATTGATAGCCCAGTTGGGAAATGAGGGCTTGAATGGAGATTTCATCGACGGCGCTGTCTGCCGGAATGCCAGCAATCACATTGCGGAAGGCGATCACTTCCCCCAGCTTTGGGCGAATGCGCGCCAGCGCATCGTGCAGCCGCCAGAGCAGATGGACCGCGTGGCCCATAAATGTCGCGGAGTCATTCACAGGGATGGGATGACCCCCGACCATGCCAATGTTGGGGTCGGCAAACGGGGTGCATAGATACTCTATCGCCGTGGATTCAGGAATGACATCAGCGCCAATCAGCATGACCACCGGGCTGATGGCTTGCTTGAGAAATACATTGATGGCGGATGCCTTGCCTTCGCGCTTTTCCTGGATGCACACGCGCACCCGAGGCTCCTTGCGGGCAATGTCCGCCAAAATCGGCACGGTCTTATCAGTGCAGCCGCTGGCAACCACAATGACTTCTTGAATAGAGACGGAAGGAGCCTGCTGGTGCAGAATCGCCTCCACTGTGCGCCTGATATTGGCTTCTTCGTTGTAGGCCATAATGCCCACGCTACAGTTGATCGCTGCGTTATCCGGCTGCTCGTTCCCATGGAGCACTACTGCTTCGGTCAATACCTGCCGCGCCATGACGGCTTCCTTTCCAGTATGCAGGACATTCTCCGTTTGCCACGTGGCAAAGTATGGCGCGCTTGATTTCCAGAAACAAGCTACCAATGGGTCACGAAAAGGTGCTTTGGTATCTCCTTCTGAAGCATGTCCACAAGAGACTAGGTATTTCTTCCCTATTTGCCATCTTTCTGGCATCCTGAAAAATAGGGAAGTTTTACCCATGTGGAAACGAGCTGCCACAACGTATACTGTCGCTAAGCGTTAGCTTGGAGCCAACCTGACGAGGGATGGCCTCTCGTTCTCTAAGGATGGAGTGTGCTTTATGAATCACTCGCTGAAGAATCACGCGCCTCTCCTCGTAGCCTATCAGCAGGACACGCCTGCTGCGTATGATGAGACTACCTCAGCAACACATCCAATCTTGATCGTCAGTGATGACCCGCACATGCTGAAGCTGATGGCAGGCACGCTGGAGGATGCGGGCTATACCGTGGCGGCTGTCGCAAGCGGCTGGGAAGCGGTGCGGTGGATTCAAGCCGCCCGAGCCGTTGGCGAATTACCTGCCCTGATCTTGCTTGATCTCGCGCTGCCGGGCATATGCCGGTCCCAGATGGCCGAAGCGCTGCGCCAGCCAGGGCGAGGAGTGGTCGAGCCGATCATTGTAACCAGCGCCATGCAGCCCACCCACCCGCGCGCGTGACTCAGGCACTCGGCGATTCATGACGTTTTCTTTTCAGGCAGGCCATATCTTATCCCAAGCGTTCGGCGGTTCCATCTCCCTGCGAGAGATGGAACCGCCGAACGCCTCTTGTGGGCAACCTCATGCATCGCCGCGTACGCACGTTGGGAATATGTCCAGTTTTAAAAATGTATGAAGAGAGGCTCCTGAAACCCATCGAGAAGAGGCTGAAAAAAATGGAAGAGCGGGCATTCGACTATGATCTAATCCCTGTTCGTGTGCTCATAGTCGATGATTGCGTCATTCTGCGGCAAGGCATGCGTTTGCTGTTGAATCGGGACGCTGGCTTTGAAGTGGTGGGCGAGGCCGAAAACGAGCAGACGGCATTGCGCCTCACCAAGATACTCCAACCTGATACGGTTTTATTGAACAATCTCCTGGGAAAAGCGAACGGGCTGAATGTTGCCAGGCAACTGCTGCATAGCTGCCCCGATGCCCGCATCGTGCTTATTTCTGGTTCCGACGATGAATCGCTGCTCTTTCACGCGCTGCGCATCGGCATCTATGGCTATTTGCACAACACATTGTCGATTGGCGATGTCCAGAAAGCGCTGCGGGCTGCAAAACGCGGTGAGCGCTTTCTTGGGAAAGAGCAAGCCATCACCCAGTTGGTGCTGGAGTTCCGCAGATTGACCCAGGAATATGGCCGCCTCTGTCGCGGGCTAACGGCCTTAGACGTTGAGCTTATGCGCTTCGTCTCCGATGGCTATAGCAATCGAGAGATCGGCGGGCGGTTGTTCTGGAGCGAGGTACAGGTCAAACGAAAGATGCAGGATATTTACCGGAAGTTGCAGGTGGCTGATCGCGCGCAGGCCGTTGCGGAGGCCATGCGGCTTGGCCTCATCTGACTTCACAAGCGGAATGATACGTTTGCTCTCGTTCTCGATACTTTTAGTTCTTGTACAGCGCAGGCCCGTCCTTATATGCTCTACTTTGATTTTATTTGGTAGATAGTTGGCCGGGAAGCCTGGAAGAGACGACGATGGCAGAGTGCCCAAAATGTCTAACCGTGAATGAAGATGACGCGAAAAATTGCCGAGCGTGCCGTATCAACCTGTATTGGGCCTTTCAGCATTATGAAGAGCTTGTGGCGATACGCCAGGCACACCGGTTAGCGCCTCAGCAAGAGACGCCGGTCTTTTTGCTCGACACCAGCGCCAGAATCGATACCGGGCCACAGGCTGGCTGGCTGCGCAGCACCATCAAAAAGTTTGGATTCAAAGACGCCGGGAAAAAAGTTTCTACGATCACGGAGTAACTCATGAAGGTTCTGGTCACAGGGGCTGCTGGTTTTATCGGCAGCCATCTGGTTGATAGATTGTTGGAGCGTGGCGATGACGTGCGCGCGCTGGTGCGACCCGGTGAAGATACCAGGTACTTGCAGACATTAGCCGATGTGGAAATCAGACAAGGCGATGTCACTGATGCCGCCTCGCTCACCTGCGCGGTGAAAGGAGTGCAGCGGGTCTATCATCTGGCCGCCAGGACTGGCCCATGGGGACCGGAAGAGGCGTACACCGCTGTCAACGTGCAAGGCGTGACTAACCTGATCTTCGCGGCCATGGACGCGGGCGTGCAGCGCATCGTCCATACCAGTTCCATTACGGTCTATGGGCATCACCTGCGCGGCGTGGTCGCTGAGGATGATGGCTATCACTGCGAACAGAACCCCTATAGCCGGTCAAAAATTGCGGGTGAACGGGCGGTTTTCAAGCTGGTGAACGCGCACGGCGCGCCGGTCGTCGTAGTACGACCAGCATGGGTGTATGGGCCACGCGATCATGCCAGCTTCGGTCGCCTGGTCAGCCGCATTGAGCAGGGCAAGGGTTTGCTCATCGGCAATGGGAAAAATCATGTGCCAGTGGTCTATGTGCGCGATGTCGCCCAGGGCATCATCAAAGCGGGCGAGGCTGGAAATCAGGTTGTTGGGCAAGCCTACACCCTGGCTGATGATCGCCCGGTGACGCAAATCGACTATATGAATACGATCGCGGGCGCGCTGCGCGTGCCGCCGGTATCGCGCCATCTCCCTTTTTCGGCGCTCTACGCTGCCGGGCGCGCTGCTGAAACGCTCTGGCGGTCGAGCGTGTGCCAGAGTGTTTCAGCAGCGCCGCCGCTCACAACCTATGGCGTGACGCTCCTTGGCAGAGAGCAGCGGTTCTCCATCGAAAAGGCGCGGCGCGACCTGGGATACGCACCTGAATATGACGTGAAGCGCGGCATAACAGAAGGAATCGCCTGGTTTCGCCACTCTGGAAAATGCTATGGTTCACCATGTTAGAAAAAAGCCTTGATTGCTTACGAGTACTTATCATCGACGATCACGTCCTGCTGCGCGAAGCCCTCTGCGCGATCTTGAGCAAAGAAGCCGATTTCGAGGTGGTGGGCTGGACCTCGCCAGAGATGGCCCAGGCGCGGGCAAAAGCACTGCGGCCAGATGTGATCTTATTTGCCATTGCCTCGGAAACGACGGATTGGCCTGGCCTGGCAAAGCAGTTATTGGGCTGCTGCCCCGCGAGCCGCATCACGATCTTTACGAGCGTTGACGACGAAAATCTGCTGCTGGATGCCATCCAGGCAGGGGTACATGGCTACTTACATAAGACCGTCTCGGTTCCTGATGTGCTGGCGGCGCTGCGGTCGATCTCCCAGGGAGGGCAGGCGATCATGGGGCGGCACGCGGCGAAACTGGAACTGAAATGCAGCAGGCACGCCGCGCACGACCAGCCCGCCGCGCGTGCAGCCCTCAACACCAAGGAGGTGGAAATCCTCCGCCTGGCCGCGCAAGGCAACAGCAACAAGGAAATCGGCATATCGCTCTATTGGAGTGAGATTACCATCAAGCGCAAAATGCAAGAAATCTATCAAAAGCTTCAGGCCAGGGACCGGGCGCACGCGGTAGCCGAAGCGCTGCGTTTGGGACTGATCTAACAGACCCCTCTTGTTTGCGTGCATGATTTTCGCCTCTTTCCGAAAAGTGGCCGTAAGGAAATAGCCAATGTTCACTCCTAAAGCTCGCTTGCTGATCTCTCGCCTGGCGGCGCTGCTGGCGATTGTGGTAACGCTGGGCATCCTGGGTTTCTCTCTGCAACTTGGCGGGATAAACCAGCAGCCCTCAACCGGGCAGAGACAACCTTTGCCATCCATTCCGGCGCAGCCTTTCCCATCAGTGACCCCGCTGCCGCGTCAGTTCGAGGCGCTTTCCATCGCCGGCAACCAGATTGTCGATGCCGAGGGCCAGGCTGTCACGCTGGTGGGCGTGAACCGTTCCTCACTGGAGTACCTTTGCTCCGGCGATGGGCATTTCCAGCTTGCCGATTTTCTTGCCATGCGTTCCTGGGGGATGAATATTGTGCGCATCTCGCTTTCCTCCGAGTTCTGGGCAAACGCCGATAACCGTTGCCCAGGCTATCGCCAGACCGTGCGGGCGGCGATAGCCAACGCCGAGCAGGCAGGACTCTATGTCATCCTGGATTTACAGTGGAACGCGCCGTTCAACCTGCCTGATGACTCCAAATATGGCGGCGGGCAATATCCCCTGCCAGACAGCGCAAAAGACCTCGCGTTCTGGCAGGACATCGCCAGGCTCTATCGTTCGGACCCGGCGGTGCTCTTCGACCTGTTTGGCGAGCCGCACGATATTTCGTGGGACGCCTGGTACAACGGCGGGCCGCTGGATACTCAGCTTTATCAAGGCAATCATCCTGCTGGCGGAGACGAAACCTATGAGGCTATCGGCATGCCCGCGCTCGCGGCGAAAGTGCGGGCCATCGCGCCAGAGAATCTCATCCTCATCAGCGGCCCGAATTGGGGGTTCGATCTCTCGGAGATTTCCACCCATCCGATTCAACTGCCGAATCTGCTCTATTCGACCCATCCTTTTGATTATGGCGGAAAAGAACCCGGCGATTGGCCGACGGCCTTTGGCAGCCTTACGCAGCATCAGGCGGTCATTGCTGCGGAGTTTGGCTCGTATAGCTGTCAGACGGACTATATCGCCACCGCCATTGCCTACTTCGAGGCACATCATATGTCCTGGCTGGCCTGGGGCTGGACGCCTGGCCCCTGTGGCGCTCCCAGTCTGCTGAAGGACTGGGCAGGCACGCCCATCAGCCCCTATGGAGACTACATTCGCCAGCAGATGCTGGCTGCCGCTCGCGCCGGATTAGTAAAAACGCCTGGACCCAGCGGGATATGCGTAGGGGAACCCCGAGCACAGATACAAGGCTGCCCCGTACCAGAGGCGACAGACCCTCACACGCGATGAATTGAGATAAAGACGATGGCGAGAAATCAGCAAGTAGAGGAACCTCAACAGCATGAGGAAGCTCAACAGTATATTGAGGCTGCCTCAAAAATTGTCATCCTGCATGGGCAAAAGTTCCGCCCGTTTGCGCCTTTTCAGCAAACGCTCTCCGCGTACAAAACCTTGACAGATTGGCAAAAGGTGACGCTCTGCGCCATGCTGCTGGGGTACGGTCTGCTGCTGGTGATGGATGGCATCCAGGCAGCCATATTAATTATTGGCTTGATGACCTTCCTCTATCTTGGCTCGTTATTCTTCAGCTTTCTCATCAGCATCATCGCGCTGGGCCAGCCAGGGGATGAGCACATCGACGACGCCAGCATCGCCGCGCTGGCTGATACGCACTGGCCGAGGTATACGATTCTCTGCCCGCTCTATCGCGAAACCGCCGTGGTGCCTCAATTTGTGCAGGCGATGCAGGCATTGGACTATCCGGCTGAGCAGTTGCAGATTCTTTGCCTCACCGAAGAAGAGGATGTGGAGACACGGGCCGCCATCAAAGCGATGAGCCTGCCCGATCATTTCAGCGTTGTGACGGTGCCAGCCGGGCAACCACGCACGAAGCCGCGCGCCTGTAACTTTGGGTTATTGCAGGCGACCGGGGACTATATCGTCATTTACGACGCAGAAGATATTCCCGAGCCGCTCCAGCTTAAGAAAGCCGTGCTGGCGTTTGCCAGCCATGGGCCAGACCTGGCCTGTGTGCAGGCCAAGCTGAACTACTATAACGCCAGACAGAACGTGCTGACGCGCCTGTTCACTGCCGAGTATTCCCTGTGGTTCGATCTGGTGCTGCCAGGCATGCAGGCTATGAAGCTGCCGCTGCCGCTGGGGGGCACGTCGAATCATTTTCGCGCCGAGATGCTGCGGAAAGTCGGCGCGTGGGACCCGTTCAATGTGACCGAAGATTGCGACCTGGGGCTGCGGCTGGCGTACTATCATCTGAAGACGGCTATCCTGGATTCGACCACCTATGAAGAAGCGAACTCGCAGGTCAAGAACTGGATACGCCAGCGGTCCCGCTGGATCAAGGGCTATCTGCAAACCTACCTGGTGTATATGCGTCAGCCGCTGCGCTTTTTACGCGAGGGGCGTCTGCGCGAGTTTTTCACCTTGCAACTGGTGATCGGCGGCAAGACCCTGGTGATGCTGGTCAATCCGTTGATGTGGCTGCTGGTCGCGCTCTACTTCCCCTTGCGGCCAATCCTGGGCGCTGTTTATAGAGAGTCTTTCCCCAACCCCGTTCTTTATATGGGCGCAACGTGCCTCATCGCTGGCAACTTCTTCTATCTGTATACGCTGCTCATCGGCTGCCTGAAGCGCGGGCAATATGGCCTCATCAAATGGAGCTTGCTCGCTCCCATCTATTGGGCCATGATGAGCATCGCTGCCTACAAGGCGCTCTTTCAGCTTGTGCTGAAGCCGCATTACTGGGAGAAGACCACGCACGGGCTACACCTGCGCGCGGCTCAGCCAGCCGTCGCTGCGTCGTCGGGAACAGCGAAGCCCGCCCAGAAACCGGCCATGCAGCGAATACGACTGGAGAAGCTGCCCCGTGAAACTGCGGCGGCGCAGGGGATTGCTATCGAATCCAGGGCAACCACGCCGCTGCCTGGCATCCAGCGCGCTGGAGCAGCAGTCGGGCGTCGTTCGGAGCGCCAGGCATGGCAGCGGTCGGGCAAAGACCCCTGGCTGTTCGCTACAATTGCCGTCGCGTGCATTGCCAGTATCGCTTCCTGCTGGTATTACTTCCAGCATCATGACATTCTGCTCTATGAAGATGCGTTCTCGCACCTGTCGATTGCCCGGCGCATCTTCGACAGCCCCACGCCAGGGTTGGCACAAGTGGGTGGCGTCTGGCTGCCTTTGCCGCACCTGTTGATGCTGCCCTTCATCTGGAATGACGATCTCTGGCGGACGGGCCTGGCCGGAAGTTTTCCCTCCATGCTGGCTTATGTTGTCACTTCCATCTATCTCTACCTGGCAGCCCGGCGCTTGACACGCAAAAGCGTGGTGAGTTTTGTCGGCGCGCTCGTTTTTCTGTTGAATCCCAATGTCTTGTATTTGCAGTCAACGCCGCTGAGCGAACTGGCGTGCATTGCCACCATGACGATGACCGGCTACTACTTTCTGGCGTGGGTGCAGGATGACGCTCCGAAGTATCTGGTGTTTGCGGCAGGAAGCACGTGTCTGGCGACGCTCACCCGCTACGATGCCTGGGTCTTGTTCCCCATGCTGCTGGTCTTTACCGTGCTCGTTGGATGGCTCAAGCGCCAACCATGGGCGCACATCGAAGGCACCCTGATCGTTTTCGGCATCTTTGGCGGCCTGGGCATCGGCCTCTGGCTCCTGTGGTGTGAGTTGATCTTCGGCGATCCGCTCTACTTTCAGCGCGGCCCGTACTCAGCGCAAACGCAGACCACGCTCTTTCTGCAAACCCATCCACTGGAGACCTATCACAACCTCTTTCAATCGTTGCGGTACTATCTCTTGCTCTGCGTGGATACGATGGGGCCGCTTGTGCTGCTGCTGGCGGCGCTATCGCTGGTCGTTTTTCTCTTACGCAGGCGATTCGCGCCGGAAATGTTGGCGGTGCTGGTGTTCCTGGCCCCGCTCTGTTTTTACATCGTTTCGCTGTATACCGGGCAAGCGAACCTGTACATTCCGCAGGTTGTCCCGGCGAATGCGGAAGAAAAAATATTCAATGTGCGCTTTGGGGCCGAGATGGTCGCGCCCGTCGCGCTGTTGCTGGCGCTCTTGCCCGGCCAGTGGTTCCCGAAGGCGTTCGGGCGCTCTGTGCTGCTCGCCGGTTCGTATCTCCTGGTGGGCGTGATCTTGCTGCAAACGGTCCTGATTGCGCGCGGCGGCGTCATCACCCTGGAGGATGGTCAATATGGTGGCTCGTGCGCGCCTGCCCATCAGATTAACGCCTACCTGTGGCAGCACTACGCGGGCGGTCTCATTCTCGAAAATATCTTCTCCTCCAAGATCGATGGAACAGAAGCGGGCGTAGACCTGAAGGATTTCATTTCGGAAAGCTCTGGTACGCTCTGGAAGGAAGCGCTGCGTGACCCGTCGATGGTGGACTGGATTATTGTTCGGCCAGGATTGAAGATCGACCCCATCGCCACGCACATCGACCTGAATAGCCCTGCCTTTCGCGCGCAGTTTTCGCTCGTTGTGCAGGAACCTGACGGCATCAACCTCTATCACCGCAATGGGCTGCCGCCGTTACCATCGCGCCCGCTCCCTGCTGGTTTTCTTACGACGCATCTGCTCTGTACGAAGAACAGCCTGGGATAGCGGCTGACGGAGGTGAAGGAACCCACGCGCCGGTAGGGCTAATGTACTCGCTGGCGCGTGGGCATGGCAAGTTGTGAAAGGAGCCATGCTCATGCCGTCAACCGCACCCTTCGAGCAGAGCCTCTTCGATTTCACCCTGCGCTATGAGCGCACCCATGGCGCGCAATATCACGCGCGCCCCCTCTCGCTTGTGCAGCAAGACATCCTCTATCGCTGCGATGGGCGCGTCACCACCGTTGATTTGGCCGACGAGGCGTTCGTTCCCCCATCCTGAAATCCGCGCCGCCCTCAACTTTCTCAGCGCGCATGGCCCGGTAAAAACGCTGATGCCAGAAGCCTGGCTGCTCAGGCCACATCCTCAGCATCAGCGCAGCCCCCTCCCGACGCTGCCGCTTCGCAAACGGCAGCAGCCCGCTCGCATGCCATACTTCCTGGGCAGGCTGAAGAAAGGCGGCGTGATGAAACACGCTTTCACGTTGTCTAAAATAATAGGGCAACATAGCCGATGGTATCCTGCCCGGTTTTACGCTATTCTAAAGTAGAAGAGAAGCAGCTTAGACAAGGAAAAACTCTATGGCGCAGCGCACCGATGAATCAGCGCCCGAACCTTCTGAAGAGCAGCCTGGGGAAGACCTGCCGCTGATCGAGCTAGAAACGCTGCTTGACCGCCCGCCTTCCTGGCGAAAGCGGCTGATCGAGATTGGCCTGGTCCTGCTGGCCGGGGTGGTGCTGCTGGCGATCTTTCAGAACACCATCATGCCTGCCAGGCCAGCGACTCCGGCTCCAGTGGTGGTGCCCACCAGGCCCAAACCGCCACCCGCGCTGCTCGTCTTCAGCAGTGTGAACTATGGCACGCTCACCGTGAACGGCAAACAACAGGCGGGCACGGTGCCCGCGCTGTTCTTCGTCCACAGCAACACCTATAACATCAGCCTGGACGCGCCGCCTTTCTCGCCCGTCTCTTGCCATCTGGACCTGGCGGCTGTGGAGTCGGCGGGCGAACCCTTCGACCAGGGCGACTGCATTGCCTTCCCACTTTCTAATGCCGACCCGCTCGCGCTCAATGGGGTGGTAGCCACGCCAACGATTCAGTTGTACATCTCGCTTGGCCTCAACGACCTGTCGCCAGGGCAGCACAGCCAGATCAGGAACTTGCTCACCCGTGCCTTGAATGCGCAGCAGACCTTGACCGTTCCTGCCGGTTCCTACTTCGCCACCGGCTTTTATGTGCCCACCACCATTTCCAGCCAGCGCGCCAGCGCTCCGCTGTCGGCCAGGGGCGTGGTCAGCTTCATCGATGACGAAGGGCAAGGGACTGACCGGCCCTGCGCCGGGCTTCTCTGCGTCCAACCCATCGGGCCTGGGGCGTTGACTCCTTCCAACGGCCACCTGTGGTCAATCAATGTCTGGCTGGCCTTACGCTGGCGCTTCAGCGACGCATCCGGCGCGGTGGTGAGCAATGTAAGCTTCGGGGGAGATACCTTCAGCGAGCAGGTAGGAGTTAACATCAGCCTCTTCCTGGCCTACGATCAGGCGCACGGCTGGACCGTCGCGCAAGATGACGCGGTGAATATGGCTGCCATCCAGGCGCAAGATACTTTTTGCGCAACGGGCGAAAACATCCTTCAGCAACTGCTGAATAACGCGAACGGCTACAGCACTAATGTGCTCAACGACCAGCGGGCGCAGGGCTGCGAAATCCAGGCGTATGCGTTTAATTCCTATCAGGGGGCGTTCCTCTGGCGCTTCGGCGTGCTGCTGGCTGTGGACAAGCAGGCCCACACTACTGCGCCGCAGCTACCGATGGCCCCGCAAGCAGAGGTTGACGCGCTGAGCGCGTGAGCACAGGCAGCACGCGGGCGCGGCCGTTTCGCAAGCCTCGTAACGCTTGCCGTAACGTTTTGCAGACGCCTGGCGTGCTATACTCGCAGCAGCAAGAGCAGTAGAACAAAGACCGACGATTTTTCGTCATTCCCCGCTGGCGATGTGTGTGAGAAGCATGAGGAGGAGCGCTATGACATTTCAGGAACACGCATTCAGCGAAGCCATGCCAGTGACTTCGGCCCCATTGTCAGGGCAGCGGTGGCAGCGCTGGCAGCGCGCCGCAAGGGGCGTCTGGGTGGTCCTTGCCCTCGTGCTGGCAGCCAACTTTGTTGCCAACCTCCCCAGCTACTACCAGTCCTCACAGGTTCTTTGTACCCAGCTCGAAACAGGGTGTCCCACCGGACAGCTCACCCCTGCCTATACCTATTTCCTGGCCCAGTTCCATCTCTCAGTTGCGGTTGTGGGCGTCCTCTTCGCCTCGCTCACCATCGCAGTATCTCTAGCCTATTGGGTGGTGGGCCTCTTGCTCTTCTGGCGCAAATCCCAAGAATGGATAGGCTTGTACGCTTCGCTGCTGCTTATCATGCTCGGCGCCATCAACATTTTCGGCTTCACAGCGGTGCAGGCACCCCAATTGGTCCAAATTCTGACCAACAGCATCGATACGGCAGTGTCGCTGGGAGGAATTGTCTTTTTCTTTATATTTCCCACCGGGCGGTTCACTCCGCTCTGGACGCTTGCCCTATGTATACTCTTTTTGCTGGGCACTCTGCCCTTTGTACCTCCGATTGTGGGCGTGTTGCTGTTCTCTCTCGTGATAGTGGTCCAGGTCTATCGCTATGTGCGTGTCTACGATGCGGTACAGCGGCAGCAAACCAAGTGGTTCGTCTTTGGCTTCGGTTTCGGTACCCTCTGCTTAGCCATCTATTATCTGCTCGGAGCGGTAGTGCCAGGTTTGGACGCGCCCGACTCGTGGTATCAACTGCTGAATCCGTTCACCTGGCTCTGGCTCTGGGCGCTGCTGCTGCTTAGCATCAGCATAGCGATTCTGCGCTATCGCCTGTGGGACATCGATGCCCTCATCAACAGAACGCTGGTCTATGCCAGCCTGACCGCCCTGTTGGTGGCCCTGTATGTCGGCCTCATTCTGGCCGCGCAAGCTGTGCTGCATGCCATCAATGGCACGCTGGACCAGCAGCCGCTCGTCATCGTCGGCTCGACGCTGATCATTGCCGCCCTCTTTCAGCCGGTGCGCCACCGAATCCAGAACCTGATTGACCGCCGCTTCTATCGCCGCAAGTATGATGCTGAAAAGGTGCTAGCCGCCTTCGGCGCAACGCTGCGCACTGAGGTTGACGTGGACACCTTACGCGACCAGTTATTGGCTGCCGTGCAAGAAACCATGCAGCCTGCCCATGTCACTCTCTGGCTGAACCAGCCCGGCCAGGCTGGGCAACATCCTTCTGAAGAAGCTGCGCTTTCTGAGGAAACCGCCCGGCGCGAGGTGGAAGCAGGCTAGATGCCCAGCAGCGCGCGACCCAGCCCCAGCAGCGCCGCGCCGCCGATCAGAAAGACGGTGTTGACGTTCCAGCGCAGCAGCAGCGCCAGGCTGACCAGTGCGATGACGGCGGTGAAGGGGTCGATGATGGACGCGCGCCCAAAGAGGATGGCCGCCGCCGCGATGGCTCCCAGCGCTCCCGCCGTGATGCCCTTGAGAAACGCTTTGGCGGTGGGCGCGTTGCGCACGCGCAGCAAGGGCGGCGTCAGGCTGAGCACCAGGATGAACGACGGCGCAAAGACGGCAATCGTCGCCACCACGCCGCCAGGAAAGCCCGCCACCGTATAGCCCGCAAAGGTGGCAACCGTTGTCACCGGGCCGGGCGTCAACTGTCCCAGCGCCAGCCCATCCACAAGCTGCCGCGTCGTCAGCCAGTGCGGCCCATCCACCAACTCTTGCTGCAAGAGCGGCGCGATCACCAGCCCACCGCCAAACATCAGCAGCCCGATCTTGAAGAAGACCAGCGCCACCGTCAGCAGCCCGGCAGTGGGCGCGGCAGCGGCTGCCAACGCCTTGCCCCACAGCAGCGGCGCGGCAATCATACTCTTGAGGCTGCTGTCAGATTTGGGCGCTTCCGGCGGAGGCGTGGCCGCTGCTTCCGGTTTCGCCGCTGCCTCGCGTATGAAGGAGCGGCGGAAGAGCAGTACACCCACCAGCCCGGCGATCAGCAGAATGGTGAGCAGATTGACCGATGGCGGCAGCAAGGGATGCACCACCAGCGCGCAGGCCAGCAGCGCGATAATCCAGGTTGCCAGATTGGTCAGCGCGGTCTTGCCGGTGCGATAGAGCGTGTTGACGATGATGCCGATCACCACCGGAGCGATGGCGACAAAGAGCGCGCCCACCTGCGGCAGCGAGCCATACTGTACATACGCCCAGGCCAGCGCCAGCACCAGCACAAACGCCGGAAAGATGAAGCACGCGCCGCTCACCAGCCCGCCCAGCAGCCCGGCGCGCAGATAGCCCAGATAGATGGAAAGCTGTGTCGAGGTCGGGCCAGGCAAGAGGTTGCAGATCGCCAGCCCTTCCAGAAACTGCTGGCGGGTGGCCCACTGGCGGCGCGTCACACACTGGTCTTCCATCAGGCCAACGTGCGCCAGCGGACCGCCAAAACCAACGACGCCCAGCCGCAAAAAAAGCGCGGCCAACGCGCGCAGCCGTTCCCCAAAGCCTGGCGTCTCCGAACGCATATCACACTCTCGTATCCTACTCTTCAAGCTGCTGCCCAGAAGGATTATACCGTACCAGACAGCAAGGCGCGCAAGCGCGCACCTCTAGCGCGGCGGGCCTTGCCGCACACGGGCACGCATGCCCTCCACGCCGCCCTGCGTCTCTGGCGTTTGCCAGACGCTTTCCAGCCACCACGTCACGCCCGCCTCTGCCCAGGGCTGCACAATCGCCATAGCCTGCTCGCGGTCATCGCCGGGCGTTTCGCCCTCCCAGATGATATCGAACGGCGTCGGAAGCTGGCGCTGCTCTTGCACAAACGCTTTGATGGCCGGAATATCGGCGGGCGTTATCTCTGTGTGCGCGAAGGAGCCATCAGTCTGCATCTTTGTCGGGATGATGCCATCGCAGCGCAGCACGCGCCGCATCGACTTCATGCGCGGCCACGCGCCCACCACCCAGATGGGCACGCGCGGCTGTTGCAGCGGCGTGGGCGCAAAGGTCACGTCGCGCAGATGATAGTGCTTGCCCGTGTAGCTGAACGGCTCGCCGCTCCAGAGGCCATCGAGAATATCCAGGCTTTCGTCCAGCATCTCCGCGCGCAGCTTGCGATCAACCTCCTCGCCCACTTTGGGAAAGCCGCTGTTGACGTGCTCGGGGCCAGCCGCTCCTAACCCCACCGGCAGCACGACGCGGCCACCGGACAGATGATCGAGCGTCGTCACCTCGCTGGCGACTTTCCAGGGCCGCCGACGCGAGAGCGGCGTCAGCATCGTGCCCAGGCGCACCCGCGACGTGACCATCGCCACCGCCGCGAGCGAGACCCAGGGGTCAATGCCCCAGATCAAATCCCAGACAAACACGCCATCCCAGCCTGCCGCTTCCGCCTCTTGCGCCAGATCGGCCAGCGTGCGCGCATCCACAGCCGGAAAAGTCACACCGTATTGCATAGCTACCTCCTCTTTGCTTATCGCGTATTTGACGCTTTCCTTGCGTTAAAAACAGGATAGCTGGCGCTTCATGACATCTGTTGTCATATTGTGCTGGTACAATAGTGATGAACGGCATGTAGGACTACGCGAAAGATGAGGCTCTGCCATGCGCGCTGATCGACTACTCTCCATCCTGCTGCTCTTGCAGACGCATCAACGGCTGACGGCGGGCGGCCTGGCAAAACGGCTGGAGGTCTCCGAGCGCACCATCCATCGGGACATGGAGGCGCTGGGCATGGCGGGCGTGCCGGTCACAGCGGAACGCGGCACAGGCGGCGGCTGGAGTCTGCTGGAGGGCTATCGTACCAACCTGACGGGCCTTACCGGCACTGAGGTGCAGGCGCTCTTACTCGCCAAGCCGTCGCGGCTGCTGGCCGATCTTGGTCTGCGCCAGGCTGCCGACGCCGCGCTGCTGAAGCTGCTGGCAGCCATGCCAGCCATGACGCGGCACGCCGCCGAGTACGCGCGCCAGCGCCTGCACGTGGACGGCGCTGGCTGGCACAAGGCCGAAGCTGTGCCCTATCTGCTGCCGATTCAAGAAGCCATCTGGCAGGAGCGCAAGCTGCGCCTGACCTATCAGCGTGGCGACGGCACAACGGTAGGGCGTCTGGCTGACCCGCTGGGTCTGGTGGCAAAGAGCGGCGTCTGGTATGTGGTGGCTGCTGTGGAAGGCGAACTGCGCAGCTATCGCGTCTCGCGTGTGCTGAGCGCCGAAGCGACAGAGACAACGTTCGCGCGCCCGCCAGACTTCGATCTGGCCGCCTTTTGGGAACACTCCACCGCCGAGTTCAAGGCCAATCTTCCCCGCTATCTGGTGACGCTGCGCGCCGACCCGTCCATCGTCTCTGCTATGCATTCTGCCGACCGCTACGCGCGCATCGAGCACGTCGGCTCGCCGGAAAGCGATGGCTGGGTCACGCTTTCCATGCGTTTTGAAGAAGAGCACAACGCCTGCGAATACGCGCTGCGCTTTGGCCCGCAGGTCGAAATCGTGGAACCGGAGGCGCTGCGCCAGCGCGTCATCCAGGCGGCAGCGGGCATCCTGGCGCGCTATGGGCAGCGCTGAATCTGCTTTGCCAGCAGACAGTCAAGCGCGGGCACAACACACTGTGCGCCGCGTCACGTTCCCCATTGTTGTGACTGGTCTGGACCTTGCGCGTACTGGCGTGTATCCTGTAGCGCCGCCGCCAGAGTTCCTCGCGCTCTGGCCCCGACAAGGAGCGTTCCTCCATGCCACAACAAACCGATCAGCTACCACAGGTCATAACCAGAAAGACGCGGCCACCCAGGCCGCTGGCCTCCAGACCGTGGGTGAGGCTGGGAACCATCGCCGTGCTGGTGTCGCTGCTGGGCAGCGGCCTCTGGCTGGTGTTCACCGCGCTGCAACAGCAGGTGACCGTCACCAACGGCGCGGACCGCTGGGCCAGCGATCAGCGGGCCACGGCGGCAACCATTCCCTTTGCAGCGCCTGCCGCAGCGCAGATACCGGTTGATCCGGCCTTCAGCGCGTATTATCAGGCGCACGGCGGGACAGAAACGCTGGGCGCGCCCATCACGGCGGCCTTTGCGACCCAGCAAGGCTGGATGCAGTTTTTCAGCGCCAGCGCGCTCATCCTGCCGGGAGTGCATCAGGCAACTTCTTCCCAGGCGAGCCAGGCAGATCAGCAGATCGCAAGCCTGCTTCAGAACGGCTTGAAAGATCGCCACAGCGGCGTGGTGCAGCTTCCGCTGCTCCAGAGCTTGCTGACGGTGGGCAGCCTGGCGTCAGTCGGCAATGGCGGCCTGACCTACGTTGATATGCGCAATGCCACGCACCCCGACCAGATGACACCTGCCCCCGCGACCAGGAACACGCCGCAGGGCGTCTTCATTCCTGAAGGCACGCGCGACGGCCAGCAGATCGGCCATACCATCCCTGCCGCCATGTGGGCGTATATCAACCGGCGCGACGTGTCGCCCGATGGCTGGCAAACCGATTTTGGCGCGCCGCTGACCGAAGCCATGGCTTTTGTTGACGTGCAATATGGCGTCACGCATCGCCTGCTGGTGCAGGCGTTCTGGCGCGGCGCGCTGGTCATGGACCGCAACGCCAGCGCCGATGGGCAGCCGCGCATTCAACCGCTGGATACCGGCGTGGCCTTTCTGCAAACCTTCGCTGGTGGGTCGCACGCCAGCGGCAGCGTCCGTGACATCCCAGAGGAAAACTCGCCCTGGGCATCGTTTGCCCAACTCTCGCCCGACCTTGCCCGCTATCTGGCGAGCCAGAGCAGCGGCACGGCTGCCGTCGTCTATGACCTGACGCGCCAGCGCTCCTACGCTTCCAACCTGGACCGCCAGTACCTCATGGGGCAAACAATCGGGCTGCCCATCGCTGTAGCATTTCTGGCGATGAAGGAGCAGCAGGGCCTACGTCCAACCGTCGATGAGACCAGCCAGTTGAAGGCACTGCTGGCAGCCAATGATGCGCGCGCCGAGGATGACGACGCGGGCGAAGCGATCTACAACGCGATTGGCCGGGCGCTGGGGCTGCGGGAATATCTGAATCAGATCGGCATCACCGGCATGACGCCCGAAAACGATGACAATCTTTACAGCCTGACCCACCCGCTGGCGATGGTCCAGTTGCTTGCGCTGCTGAAGGAAGGCAAGCTGCTGACCGCGCCGGACCGCGCCCTGGTGATGTCGCTGCTGGAGCATCCCGCGCCCGACCAGCAGGCGGGCGCGGGCGACACCAGCCCGCAGGGGGCGACTGTCGCCATGCAAGATGGCTGGGTGATGGGCACCGACGACCGCTGGGCCATGAACACTTCCGGCATCGTGACAGTGGGCGGCGAAACCTATGTGATTTCCGTCTTCTCGGCGCACCTGAACGCCCTTGCGGACGGGCAAGATATCGCGCGCCAGGTCTGCACGCGCGTGGCCTCGCTCTTGCACTGAGGTTACTCACTCAGTACAAGAGAGGAGGCCACATAGCCAGATGAAAGCAATTCGACTGTATGCGCAGGGCGGCCCGGTGCAGTTCGTCTATGAAGACGCGCCGCAGCCGCAGCCGCAGCATGGCGAAGTGCTGGTGCGCGTCTATGCCGCGGGGGTCACGCCCGCCGAACCGACCTGGCCGGGCATCTGGAAGACGAGCGCGGGCGCGCGGCGTTCCCAGCCGATTCCCGGCCACGATGTGGCGGGCATTGTGGAAGACGTTGGCCCCGGCGTGATGGGCGTGAGCATCGGCGAAGAGGTCTATGGCCTCACCGATTTTTCGCGGGATGGTGCGGAGGCCGAATACACGATTGCCCTGCCCGGCGAACTCGCGCCCCGGCCCCATGCGCTCGATCTCATTCAGGCGGCAGCCGTCCCACTGGCAGCCCTGACCGTCTGGCAGGCGTTTTTCGACCATGCCAACCTTTCCGCCGGGCAAACCATCCTCATTCACGGCGCGGCGGGCGGCGTGGGCACCTTTGCCGTGCAGATTGCCCACTGGGCAGGCGCGCGTGTCATCGCCACCGCCGCCGCGAATCGCCATGAACTGCTGCGCTCACTGGGAGCCGATGTCTTGATCGACTATACGACAACGCGCTTCGAGGATGTGGCGCGCGACGTGGATGTCGTGCTGGACGCGGTAGGCGGCGAAACGCTGGCGCGCTCGTGGGGCGTGCTCAAAAAGGGCGGCGTGCTGGTCTCGGTGGTCGAGCCGCCCTCCCAGGAGCGCGCCAGCGCGCTGGGCGTGCGCGCGCTGTTTTTCATCGTGCGGCCCAACCACGCCCAACTGACCCGCCTGAGCGAACTAATCGACGCCGGGCGCGTGCGGCCAGTGATCGCCGGGGTGCTGCCGCTGGCCCAGGCGCGCCAGGCATACCAGAGCCAGCATCGCAGTGGCAAGATGGTCTTGCAGGTGGTCGATGAGGACAAATTACTGCGTGATGTCGTCGAACGCGAGCACGAAGCGCTGGAAGACTACGACGAACTGGGCATGACTGGCGAAATGCAGGAGCGGGAGGCGTACCGCGAAGAGTTTGCCAGCGGCGAAGTCTCGCGCGAACTGCGCGAGATGCGCCACGGAGAGCTTGGCCCTAAAGCCTATGAATGGCTGGAAAAGGAGCGCGAACAGCAAACCGAACCGTAAGCGCGCAGGGGCAGCGGCTCCTCGATTTTTAACCTGCATTTAACCACAGTTCGGAAAAAGTAGCGTATGCTCTCTTTTGGGATAGCAAGAGCCATATAAAAATCGGAAATCCGCGCAAGAAAGAGAGCTATACGCTGTGGAACTCGATCACCTGCTGGCGGGCGAACCCTATCTGGTGTTTATGGGCATGCATGTGGCAAGCATCCAGGCCGAGGCCGTGGCGCTGCGCCTGCCCTTGCGCCAGGAAGTGACCAACCATTTAGGCATGGTACACGGCGGCGCGCAGTACGCGCTGGGCGAAGCCACCGCCATTGCCCTGGCAAGCCAGGCCCTTGGCGCGCAAGCCGGGCATATCAATCTGCTGACGGCCAGCGCTACCATCAGCTATCGCCGCCGCGCCCAGGGCGGGCTGATTGGGCGCGCAAGCCTGCCCCCCGAAGAGGTAAGCCGCCTGCGCGCCGCCTTTGCCGAACAGGGCCGCGTGCGCTTTCCCGTCGCGGTGGAACTGAGCGACGAGACTGATATGGTTGTGACCACCCTGAACGTTGATTGTGTGGCGCTGACCGCTGAGTAAGCGCTCGGCCCCTATACTGTGCGCAGTTCTGTGCCCAGGCTGACCAGCGCGCACAGCGCCAGCCCTGCCGCAATCAGCCCCAACACCGGACGCGGGCCAAGCGCCGCCAGCAGCGCGCCTCCGACCGCCGCGCCCAGCGGCTCAGCGCCATAGGACAGGAAGCGAAACGCGCTGTTGACGCGCCCCTGCAAGGCGTCGGGCGTCAGTTCCAGCCGATAGGAAACAAGCGTGACGCCATAGATCGGCCAGAGCAGGTTCGCCAGCCCATAGCCCACAACCACCAGCGCCGCCGTGGGCGCGACCACCAGCAGCAGCACGGCAACGGCCCAGAGCAGCACCGCGCCGATGATGACCTGCCCGAAGCGCAGCCGCGCCCTCAGCACAGGAGCCAGCACCGCGCCCAGTACGCCGCCCATGCCGCCCGCGCTGACGACAAAGCCCAGCGTCTGTACGTCCAGGTGCAGACTGGCGCGGCCCAGCACAATCACCGAGAGAGTCAGCGAGCTTTGCAGAAAATTGATGGCGGTGGTGAGCAAGACCATCAGGCGCAGCCGCCGCTGGCCCCACAGGAAGCGCAGCCCTTCGGCAATCTCTGCCCGCAGGCTGCCCCGGCTCGCTTCTGCTGGGGCGCGGTCCTTTTGGAAGGAGACGCGAATAAAGCGCAGCGAAATCACCGAGATCAAATAGGACACGCTGTCCATCAGATAGGCAAACATCGTGCCCATTTCGATGAACGGCGCGAGGCCAATGACGAACGCGCCCAGCGCCGGGCCAAGCAGCGCCCCGGCATACTCGTTGGCGGTGTCCAGCGAATAGGCGCGCGACAGGTGCGCCGGGTCCACCACCTGCGGCAGCGCGGAAATCTGGGCCAGGCTGAACAACACATAGGCCGTGCCCTCCACAAACGCCACCACAAAGACCTGCGCCAGCGTCAGATGCCCCAGCGCGAAAGCCAGCGGCAGTGACCCCAGCGCCAGCCAGCGCACCACATCGCAGCGAATCATTACCGCCTTGCGGTCCCAGCGATCAATCAGCGCGCCCGCTGGCAGACTGAACAGCAGATAGGGCGACTGACGCACCGCCGTCACGAAACCGGCCAGCGCGGGCGAACGGGTCAGCGCCAGCACCAGCAGCGGCATGGCAAACTGCGAAACGCCGGTGCCCACCGTCGAAATGCTCTGGCCGCTCCAGAGCATCAGAAAATCACGGTTACGCCAGAGCGCACGCGCGGGGCTGGCGTCTTCAGAAATGACAGGCTGACTCATACAACAACAATGCCCCTTCCACGGATGTTGTGGCAGACAAACACCATTTCAGCGGAGCACAGATGTGGGGGAGCGCGAGCGCGAGCAGCACCTACCAGCGCGCCAGTCTTCGCTGGCACGCGGAAGAAGCTTTGTCGAGCGAGAGCATTCGCCGACCAGCTTTGGAAGATGCTAAAGCGCTAGCAGTCAGCCGAAGGCAGGCATGGCAGGGCCTCTTCACCAAAAAGGGATGGGTCGATGACTCTGCCGTAGTATGGCACACAGAGCAAAGGGCTGTCAAAATGAGTCCTGTCGCTCTTGACAGCCACGCCGGGTGCCAGGTATACCAGAGGCATTCCTTTCTCCTGAGAAGCTGAGGAGATGCCTCTCCTGGGAGCAGGAATGCCCTGCTTCTGTCTTTGTCCTCCTGAAAACTGTCAGGAAAAGAGGAGGTGAGGTTCGCCTGCTCAGGGAATTTTTTTATAGAGCAGCGTGCCATCGCGCACACAGAACTTGGCCCCAGAGCGGTTGATAAAGCCGCAGGTGGGGCAGGCCAGGATATACTCATCGACTCTGGCTTCGGCCACCTTCAGGGCAGATAACTTCGTGCCATCCTTGATGCAGAACTTGGCGTCGGCACGGTTGATGAAGCCGCAGACCGGGCAGACGCGCCCGGCCTCCGCGCCGGGGGCCTTGGCGGCAACCTCTTTGTCAGGCGCTGGAGCGGTGATTTCCTTGCCGGGGGCATCCAGCGCAGTTTTCTGCACGGCAGGAAGGGTGAGCGTGATCGAGGGTTTGGAAGGCAGTTTCAGGGCGTGGCCTCCCGTGAGCGCCCGGCGAAACGCCTTCGCCAGTTCGCCCGCGCTGGCATAGCGTTGATGCGGGTCTTTTGCCAGCGCTTTCATCACCACATCTTCAATGTCCTGGGTCAGATTGCTGCGCAGGCCCACCAGCGGCGGCGGTGGCTCCAGAATATGTTTCATCACCACCGACCAGGGGCCGCCGCCTTCATCATCGAAGGGAACTTGTCCGGCCAGCATCTCATACAGCGTGACGCCCAGCGCGTACACATCGGCGCGCCAGTCCACAGGTGCGTCACCCCCTTGCTCCGGGGCAAGATAACACGGTGTGCCCCGAATACGCGCGCCATTCAGGGAAAAGGTCGGCGCAGAGGCCGGATTGACTCTGTTATCTGCGACGATCATCTTCGCCAGGCCAAAATCGCTCAGCATCAGACGGGAACCTTCCAAGAGAAGGTTCTGGGGCTTCACATCCCGATGGACAATGCCTTTGCTGTGGGCATAATCGAGCGCCGTCGCGGCCTGCTTCAAATAGTGCGACACGCGCTGGAGCGAGAGCGGCCTGCCGCCCCTGGCCGGGTCAAGTTGGGCATCGAGCGAGCCACCAGGAGCATAATACATCACCAGAAAGGCAATGCCCTTCTCGATACCAAAATCATAAACCGGCAGAATATTCGGATGATTCAGAGTGGCAACCAGCCTGGCCTCGTCTTGAAAACGATCCAGAAATGAGAGCGGCGCTGGCCCCTGCATCAGCGAGGGCAGCAGTACTTTGATGGCTACCGTGCGGGCGAGCCGTTCATGAACCGATGCATAGACCGCGCCCATGCCTCCATATCCCAGCAGCCGCCCCAGGCGGTAGCGTCCGATGCGTCTTCCTACAAGCGCTTGCAGAGCCTCCATATGGCTCACCTTCCCTGGCAGTGATGATAGGGCATGCCGAAGCAGAAAAGACCAGGTCTCGCGGTGGACTCGATTATAATACAACCATGGTCAAGAGGCATTTGGCTAGAATTGCCAGGATGGTCAGAACGCTTTAAGTGTTGTATGATATGCAGGGTTACAGATATACAACGCTCCCTTGAAGTCGTTCAAAAATCCGCCACGCCGCATCACTCTTTCGGGAGGAGGCACACATCCAGATGATGGCAACAGGCAAACCAGAGCAGCCATTCTGGCGCAAGCGCTCGTTCCAAATCCTGGCGGGTCTGTTTATGGCCGTGCAAGCGCTCTTGCTGCTGGCATTCGGCATAGAACTGCTCACCAGGTCTATCCCTTATGCTTCTATCGTCTGGTTGGGAGTCTCACAAGGGCTGCTGATCATCATTCTAGGCGCGTTCTATTTGCGCTGGCAGCAGATTATCTGGCCGATCATCGGCAGATGGGAGTTTACCCATCGGGTGGTGTCGAAGCTGGGGGCGCTGGGCATCATCTGCCTGGGCCTGGCCGTCACGTTGTGGTTCTTCTTCCGCTATCAGGGCTTGCAGCCATCCAACGTTTCCTATGGCTTCGCGTTGGCGCTGGTTATTCTCGGCCTGATTCTGCTCTCCTTTGGGATTCGGCGCGGGCTGAACTCGCAGACAGGCAACGGCTGATGGACACTGCCCGCGAGCCAGCGGCGCAAACTGCCCGCGCGTCCACGCGACGCGCGGGCATTCGTGGCTTTGTGGGGCTTGCGCCGCTGCTGGCGGCGTGTTTGTGGGGCGGCATGTATGTCGTCAGCCGCGCCAGCTTCAATGCCATCCCGCCCATTACGCTGGGGCTGCTGCGCGTCATCATCGGCGGGCTGACGCTCTGGCTGGCCCTGCGGCTGACGACGCGGCGCACGAGCGCGCAAGCCGCAGAGGCAAGCACGCGGGGCGACTGGTGGCGCTTTCTGCTGCTGGGCGGCACGCTGGCAGCGACGATCATCACGCAGTTTTGGGGGACGGCGCTGGCGAGCGCGCACGATGGCGCGCTGCTGACGACCATGACGCCCGTCTTTGTCGCGCCGCTGGCCTGGGCGCTGCTGGGCGAGCGCCCAGGCTGGCGCGTGCTGGGCGGCACCGGCCTGGCGCTGGCGGGCGTGGTCATCGTGGTCGCGGCCAATGTCAGCGCGGGCAGCAGCGCCTCGGCTGGCTCCTCATTGCTGGGCGACGCGCTGTTGTTGATTTCGGCGCTGTGCTGGGCGCTCTTCACAGTGCTGGGCGCGCCAATCGTGCGGCGGCGTTCCGCGCTGGTCGCCAGCACCTACGCTACGCTCTGGAGCATCCTCTTGCTCGCGCCGTTTGTGCCCTTCGAACTGGCCCGGCGTCCCTTTGGCGTGATTACGCCCGCGCTGGCGCTGGCCGTGCTCTATCTCGGCTGGGGCGCTACGTCGCTGGCCTGGTTCCTCTGGTATAAGGGCGTGGAGCGCCTGGACGCGGCGGTAGCCGCCGTCTTCTTCTTCGCGCAGCCGCTGGTCGGCGGGCTGCTCAGCGCGGTCTTTCTGCACGAAACGCTCTCACCCGGCTTCTGGCTGGGCGGCGCGGTGCTGGCCGGGGGCATTGTACTGGCGAGCACGCAGCAGCCGCGCCAGACTTCCTGAAACGCTCCTCTTGCGGCACTGTTCTTGCGCGGTGACAGCAGCACGCTGAAGCATCAGCGAAGCGCGCAAGATTTTGCCGGAGGAGGGTCGGGATGAGAGCACAGGGGCCACCCCAGGAGCCAGATGCCGCCAGGCAAGGTGATGCTGGCCTTCAGCGGCCAGAGCAGGAGATCAACCGCGCGACGCGCTGGCTCACCACGGGCGGCGAGGGGATTCAGATCGTGGTGGGCGTGTTGCTCTTGCTCGGCGCGCTGCTCGCCGTTGGGTACGCGGTGTTTCACTTCATCGATCAATTGGCGACGGCCACGCTGACCCTGGCCTTTCCCTCCGAGACCATCCACCTTTCGGTTGAACAAAACCTGGCGGCGGCAATCATCAACCTGATTAGCGATTTGCTGCTGGTGCTGATTATCGGCGAAGTCTTCAACACGATTCTGCATTATCTGCGCGACCGGACCATTTACCTCAAACCGTTTTTGTTCATTGGCATCATCTCTGCTGTGCGCGATATTCTGGTGACCAGCGCCCGGCTCGCCATCCTTGAAGTGCAGGAGAAACCCTTCGAGGAGTTGATGATCGAACTCGGCGTCAATCTGGCGATTGTGATCGGGCTGAGCCTTTCGCTGCGGTTGATTCGCAGAGAAGACGCCTCCGACCCGCTCTGACGGTCTGGCCGCGCCCCATGAGGCGGTTTCCCCCAAAAAGGATACATTCTGTCCTCTTTTCATGATAGACTCGAAGCAGAGGTATCTGATCGGAGGAGGACACATGACGCTTTCACTTTCGCGCGCCGAAGCCCGGCGCTTTCTAGCCGCCTATCACTTCGCCCCAACCACGGTGTCCGGCGTCTTCGAGCGCCTGGGCACGGTGCAATATGACCCGCTGAATCCGGTGGGGCGCAATCCTGATCTGGTGTTGCAGGCGCGCGTGCCGGGCTATCAGGTCGATGACTGGCAAAAGATAGCCTACACAGACAGGGTTGTATACGATGCGTGGGATAAAATGGCCTGTTTGGTGCCGATGAGCGATTGGCCGATGCGCGCCCATCTGCGCGCCCACACGGCGTCCTGGACACCGCTGCTGCCGGACGAACAGGCCGACGCGGTGACGGCGGCGCTGGCCGAACTGGACGCGCGCGGGCCGCTTTCCTCGCTGGAGTTCGAAGATCAATCGCATTTCACCATCCGCACCTCCTGGTATGGCCCCAAGCGCATCAAGCATATCTTGCGGGCGTTGTGGGATCGCGGGCTGATTGCGACACATCATCGCCAGGGTGGGCGTCATTACTATGACCGTGCCGAGCGTGTCATCCCTCCCGAATACTTCAACGCGCCGCCAGTGGAGGATGAGGGCGAGTCGGCACGCTGGATGATTGCCCGGCGCAGCCAGACAATGGGCCTCATCCGCCCTGTTGGAGAGTATGCCATCTGGTTTGGCTGCGGCCCAACGGCCCGGCGCGCAGCAGCCTTCAAAGAACTGGTGGAGATGGGCACGCTGACGCCTGTGCAGATTGGCGAAAATGGCGGCAAGCCCTGGCCTACCTATCTGCCAACGAACGCGCTGCCGCTGCTGGACGCGCCCGCGCCCGCCCCGCGTGTCATCTTTGTGGCTCCGCTGGATAGCATCCTTTGGGACCGGCGCGGCGTGATGCAGCTGTTCGATTTCGATTACGTCTGGGAGGTCTACAAGCCCGAACCTCAGCGGCGCTGGGGCTATTATGTGCTGCCGGTTTTCTATGGAGATCGCTTTGTGGCCCGGCTGGATGGTCGCCTGGAGCGCGGCATCTGGACGGTGGCGCGCTGGTGGTGGGAAGCAGATGTGACGCCCACACCTGACCTGCTGGACGCGTTGCACGTGGCCGCAGAACACTTCGCCCACTATCTGCGCGCCAGGAGCGTGCGCGTGGAAGCTGGCGTCCCGCCGGAGGTGCGCCAGGCGCTGACGATTGCATAATGACTCATAATATGAGTCATAAAGAAAAACGGGCTTGCTCGCTGAGGCGAACAGGCCCATTTTTGTAGCAAAAGCCAGAAGCGTGTGTCTTGCGACTACTTCGGCTGCTCCTTGCTCTTGAAGTACCGCTCGGTGCCATAGGTGGCGAGTCCGGCGAAGGCAGCCACGGCGACGGGGTGGTTGAGCAGCCCCTCCAGCAATCCAGGATGGTTCGCGCTGGCATGCTGGTGCATGTCGGCCAACTGCTGCGGGGTCGCTGTCTTGGGATCAACGGCGGCGGCCATCTGCTGGGACTGCGGGTTGCCCGACTGCTGGAACTGGGTGATAAACTGCTGCGCAAACGCCGCGCGCTGGTCCGGGGTCAATTGCGCGTAAAGCGCTGCGGGATCGGTTGGCTGGGTCTGATCTGCGGGCTGGGTATCTGCCATGGTAAGGTGACCTCCTCACAAAGCTGCGGTACGCAAGGTTCGACTCACATACCCCGTCACATTGGTTGCCCTCTCGATTGAGGGACTCACCGTTAACCGCTCCCCCTGGCAAAAGCGAGGGAGTTCTGGGAACCTCTGGCGCGCACCCGACTGCATCTGCATGACCTGTCTGGTCATTCGTTCGCAGATAGAGATGCCGGGCGGCCCTCCAGAACCTCAACTAGTATAGCACATCTGTCTACCACAGGCAACGCTTCTTCTATCTGTACTTAGTCGACTCACCAGGTTCAGGCCGCCCTGGCCCGCCAGCCCAGCACGCGCTGTACTTCTTCGCGCACGATGTTGCGGGCGGGCATGGCTTTGTGGCGGCGTTTGAATTCGGCGTAGAGGTCGGCCACGTGTTCGCAGACGCCCAGCACGGCCAGCGTCCAGGTGACGACGCCCACCTCTGCCGGGGCCACCTGCGCGATGCGCAGCAGCCGCTCGGCCTCCATGCCCAAAATCCAGCGCAGACGTTTTGCGCTCAGTTCACGCAAGCACAAGGGGTCATAGGAGAAAGTTGCTATTTCGGTCCAATATGGCTCTGGCTCCGATTCTTTGCCAAACTGATAGGGCGGTGCTTCGTCGCGGTGCGCGTGCTGCCAGGCGACGCGAGCGGCCACGGCCTTGCCGACCACCCGCTGCACGCAGAGCGGCCTCAGCCAGCGCGGCGGCCTGGGCAGCGGGTCGGGCCGGGGCAGCGGCGGCTCTGTGGGCGCGGCGATGGCCGACCGCAGCGGTGCGGCCCAGGGCGCGTACCAGAACGTAGCAAGATCATCGGTGGTGAACAACATCAGGGGCATCCTCCTCTTTCCCCCGGACGATGCCGGGGCACGTCGCGCAGGCAACGCCGCAGACGAAACGGCCATCCCCACTTGTGCGAGCGAGAAGTTCGCCAGCCAGGCGAAAGAGCCAGCGGCTTATCGAAGCCGCCGACCCTCGCGCCAGGCTGGGAAACGATTCAACCCCGCCGCAGGAGATGGCCGCTGAGCAGATGCACGCTATCCCATGATAGGATAGAATGCCCCCAGCCCCATTCCCTGCTCGCGCAGAGGTGGGGTGAGTGACGCCGCCAGTCATAAGCACTGGCGGTGTCACACGGTATCGTTTCATGCTGTCAAGGTGCGCTGCGTTTTACACGCAGATTGGTGAACAAAGTATAGCGAACGGCAGCCTGGTTTGTCAAGGGAGAGTTGAGTATGGGAATGAAGCGCCAGGGTCTTGTTTAAACAGTCAAACTATGCTATGCTTGCATACAGAGGGAAAGGTTGATTTCTCTGAAGAGTGGAGATTGAACGAGCCAGCCCACAAGAGGTGCGCATGATGGCCTTCACAACACCGCCCCCCAAAACCCCCACCGTTCACAGCAGCATTCCTGGCTCGCAGGGCCAGACGCTTCTGCATCCCCCTCCCAAACAGAAATATCGTTTCACGCCCGTCAGCGGCATCGTCACCGTGGCGCTACTGGGCGGCGCAAGCCTGCTGAGCATTCTTGGGAGCCGCAGCGCTGCGCCTTCGCCAGGCATTGCAGTGACCAGCCGATATCATGTTGGAGCTACCCTGGCAGGCGCAGCGGATACCTCGCTGCATATCAGCGGCGCGGGGTTCGCGACAAACTCGGCAATCACCTTCCTGCTGGATGGCGCATCCGCGCCAGGCGCGCCACGCGCGCAAAGCAACAGCAGCGGCCAGGTGCAAGCTGACCTGAAGATCGGCGCTGGCTGGTCGGTCGGGAAGCATACGCTGACCGCCAGAGATGCCCAGGGCGAGACTGCCGCGAACGGCGTCATCATTACCGTTGTTCCCCAGGGAGAGGCCATGACCCCTGGCCCCCACAACGCGCCCTCTGACAGTCAGACCTTCAGCTTCACGGCGGCGATTCGCCCGGCAGACGCCGTGACCGGCGCGCCACTCCCCAGCTTTACCCATACCCTGGTGGTCAGCGGCAGGCCAGACCCGGCAGGCGGCGCAGTCTGCGACCCCAGGAACGATACTGGGCAACCCATCGCTGCAACAGGCGTCAGTCATGGCGTCGCATATACGCAGACCTTCATCGCCACATGCAACGGCGTCTATAAAGGCGGCAAGCTTGCCTACATCGAAACGCTCACCAGCTATCAGATCGTCTTCGCCAACGGCGTCACCTGCCGGGCAAACGTGCCAGTGGTGCATCAATCGCTTACCGGCAGCTTCACCGACGCGCAGACCATCAGCGGCGTCTACAGCGCCGACGCGCTGACGATCACCTGTACCAACGGAACCACCATTCAAAACAACCCGCAAAGGGGCACCTGGACGGGCACCCTCACCGGCTGAGGATGCCACGCCTGCCGCATGGTGAAGTTCCTCAGCCAATATATTGACAACCATCGATGTCTCAAAGTATAATAGCTGTATGGAAAAGATTGCTGCCCATCCTCTGCCCACATCATCCGCAGCTGAAGCCTGCTGCGAGCCGTCTCAGCCGCCGACCCTGGCGCAGCCAGAGGCCGTCACGCTGGCCGAGCGGCTGAAGACACTGGCCGACCCGTACCGCCTGCGCATGCTTGATCTGCTGGCGCAGCAGGGCGAATCGCTCTGTGTCTGCAATATTACCGAGCAGTTCCCCATTCATCAGCCGACCATCAGCCACCATCTGCGGCTGCTGCGCGAGGCGGGTTTTGTGGACTGCGAAAAGCGCGGCGTGTGGGCCTATTATTGGGCGACTGAGGAGGGCAAGCACGCTCTTTCCCTGGTGAAGACCTTGTTGTGAGGTCTCTTTTTTTCTCATATTCATCGAAGATTATCGATGAAAGGAGTTGCTTATGACCACTTCTTCTACTCCTGCCTCGTCTGAAACTGGTGCGCAAGACATCGTCGAGCGCGTGCGCGAGCGCTATGCCAGTGCTGCCGAACAGGTGCGCGCGGGCAATGGCTGCGGCTGCGGTTCCTCCTGCTGTGGCACGAGCAGCCTTCAGCAAGATGCTGTGACAGGCGACCTTTATTCCACCGAGCAAATGGCAGGCTTGCCAGAGGAGGCGGTGCTGGCTTCGCTGGGCTGCGGCAACCCCACTGCGCTGATCAACCTGCGCCCTGGCGAAACGGTACTCGATCTTGGCTCTGGCGGCGGCATCGACGTGCTGCTTTCGGCGCGGCGCGTGGGGCCAACCGGCTTTGTCTATGGCGTGGATATGACCGATGAGATGCTGGCGCTGGCCCAGGAAAACAAGGCCAAAGCGGGCGTGAGCAATGTCGCCTTCCTGAAGGGGCGCATCGAAGATATCCCCTTGCCCAACAACACGGTGGATGTCGTCATCAGCAATTGTGTGATTAACCTGGCGGCTGACAAATCGGTCGTGCTGCGCGACGCCCTTCGCGTGCTGAAGCCGGGCGGGCGCTTTGCCGTCTCGGATGTGGTGGCGGAGGGCGAGGTGCCAGCGGACCTGCGCCGCAACATGGAAGCCTGGGTGGGCTGCCTGGCGGGCGCGCTGGAGATCGACACCTACGAGCGGCTGCTGCGCGAGGCGGGCTTCGAGGATGTGAGCATCGAGATTACGCGCCGCTATACCGTGGCCGAAGCGGGTCTGGACCCGGCGAGCCTGCCAGCAGGCTGGGAAGCGGGAGACGGCAAACTTGCCAGCGCTTTTGTGCGGGCGCGCAAGCCGGAAATGGCGGCAGCCGCCGAAGCGCCCAGGCGGCTCGCGCTGCCGCTGGCTGAGGCCGACGCTGGCTGCTGTGGGGATGACTGCTGTGGCGGGCAATAACGGTCATGTGAAGCGCTCGCTTCCCCTGTGGCCTGCACTTATTGCCGAGGGAGTCGGCACGTTTGGCCTGGTCTTTGCCGGATGCGGCGCGATCATGGTTGATCGCCTTTCTGGTGGACAGGTCACGCATGTCGGGGTGAGCCTTGTCTTCGGGCTGGTGGTGGCCGCCATGATCTATGCCAACGGCCATCTGAGTGGCGCGCATTTCAACCCGGCGGTCACGCTGGGCTTTGTTCTGGCGCGCCACTTCCCCCTGCGACGGCTCGCAGGCTATTGGATCGCTCAACTGGCTGGAGCCACCGCCGCCGCTGCGGTTCTTCGTCTGCTGTTGGGAGAGACAGCCCATCTTGGGGCGACTCTCCCGGCGGGCAGCGGCGGCGACTGGCAATCCTTTGGGCTGGAAAGCCTGCTCACTTTTTTCCTGATGTTTGTGATTATGGCAGTGGCAACTGATACCCGCGCGGTGGGCCAGGCCGCTGCCCTGGCAATTGGCGCAACCGTCGCCCTGGAGGCGCTTTTTGCCGGGCCAATCAGCGGAGCTTCGATGAACCCGGCTCGCTCTCTTGGTCCGGCGCTCGTCAGTGCAACCTGGCAGGCGCAGTGGGTTTATCTCGCTGCGCCGCTCCTGGGAGCAGCGGCGGCAGCGCTGCTCTATCGCTGGCTGCGCCTGGCAAGTGTTGCCGCCACAGCTTCCACAGCAGAGGTACCCTCTTCTCAGAATAGCCATCTGGAGGCAAAACATGGAAACCGTATCCCCTGACGCCACCCCAAAAGCGGGCGATGAACAAAAGACGCCCATGCGCGTCCTGTTTCTCTGCACGCACAATTCGGCGCGTTCGCAGATGGCCGAAGGGCTGCTGCGCGCACGCGGAGGCGAGCGCTTCACCGTCTTCAGCGCGGGCACGCATCCGGGCGCGGTCAACCCGCTGGCCGTGCGAGCGATGGCAGAACTGGGCATCGATCTGAGCGAAGGCGCGGGCTATCGCGCCAAAAGCCTGAAGGAGTTTATCGGGCAGCCGCCAATGGATTTGGTGGTGACAGTCTGCGACGAAGCGGCGGAGGAATGCCCGTTCTTCCCCGGCGCGCGGCGACAAGTGCATTGGGGCTTCCCTGACCCCAGCCGGGCGACGGGGACCGAAGCCGAGCGGCTGGCCGTCTTCCGCCAGGTGCGTGATGGGCTGGCGCGGCGCATCGATGCGTTTCTGGCTGAGGATATGCTAGCATGGCAACAAGATCATAGCAGCTAAACCTTGCTGTTGCCGTTATTATTGGCGCTTTCACAATGACACCTCGCCACAATGACGGCGTAGGAGAAGGCTTTCTGTATGGTCACACCCCTTTATCAAGACTGTCCAGGTTGTGGCATCCGCCTGCCTGTGTCGGAGGCACCATCCGAAGAGCGCTACAATGCGTCTGCTGCCTGTTGGCAGCTTTACAACGAAGTGACCGCCTATACGCTGACACGGTGGGACACGGAGTTCATTCATCAACTGGCGGTTGATACCTATTGCGCCCAGCACGTTGGAAAGAACACACGCCCGATAGGTGCTGCGTTCGCGCTGATCGGCTTGTACTTCGCCTGTGAGCAAGGCTATTCCGGTCGACAAGTGCAGCACATGCATATGCTGCTGGCCCGACGTTCAAAGACCTGGCCCCAGTTTGTCCCACCCCCACACGTCGGATCAGTGACGGTTCTCGATGTTGTGAGGGCGCGTCCAGGCGAGGAACGAGACGAGATGCTGCGGCGCTGGGGTCAGTCGGTATGGGACGCCTGGGGCCAGGAACACATCCTTGTAAAAGCGCTGGTGGCGAGGGTGATGGCCGATTGATTCGACATACCAGCGCTCATATACGTGCGCTCACAGTTCCACATGCGGCAGATTCCGCCCAGATAGCGCGGCCTCGCTGGCTTCGGCGGAAGAGACCACATGCACGATTTCGAAGTCCACCAGATCGCCCCACTGCGCCGTCCACTGCGCAAACAGCCGGGGGTCGTCGCATTCCATCACCTGAAAGCAGCGGTCAAAGTTCTCCTCTACCCAACTGGCGACGTACTTCAGCCCCTCTGGCAGCATGCGCCCTTGCTCGTGGGCGCGCAGATAGACCGCCCGCGCGTCTCGATTTTTGTAGCGCTCGATGACCATAAACAACATAGTTCACCCCACCTGCGCCAGCAGCGCGGCAAGCGCTTCGTCCAGCGCGGGGCGCAAGCCCGCAACGTTGGGGCCGCCGCCCTGCGCGGAAAACTTCTGGCCGCCGCCGCGCCCGCCGACCTGCGGCAGCACTTGCTGAAGCACTTTGTTCAGGTCCAGTGGCAGCGTTTTTTCGCAGGTGAAGACCAAACTCGCCCGGCTCTGGTCGAGGCTGGTCGCGCCCAGCAGGGCGATGCCGCCCGCTTCGGCAATGCGTGTCGCCAGAGCGCGCACCTCGGCCACCTCGCGTTCACCCAGGCTGGCACAGACGATGAGGTGCTCGTTGAAGCGGCGCTCGCTGCCCGCCAGCAGGTCGCCAGCCTCGCGCGCCAGCAAGGCATTGTTGGCTTTTTCCAGGCTTTCGCGCAGGGCCGCGTGGTTCTGAAGCATCTGGCTGGTGGCCGCTTCCAGGCTATCCAACGGCGCGGCCAGCATCTGGCCGATGGACAACAGGGCGCGCGTCTTGCGCCGGTAATCATCGAGGGCACGCTGCCCGCAGAGGAACTCGACGCGGGTCACGTTGCCGCGCGTTTCCCAGCGGCGAATGCCGATGCCGCCGACGCGGCCAGCAGTCAAGACATGCGTGCCGCCGCAGCCGATGGCGTCCCAATCGCCAATGCTGACGATGCGAATGTCGCTTTCCACCTTTGGCCCACGGCGCAGGCCCAGCGCGGCCACTTCGTCGGGCGCGTAGATGCGCGCCTCGATGGGCAGGTCGTTCCAGAGCACTTCGTTGGAAGCATGCTCCACTTCGGCGGCCTGATCGGGCGAGAGCGTGGGCAGAGCGATATCCACCGATGTATATTCTTCGCCCAGATGCCAGGAAACCGTTTCGCCCTGGCACAGCCGCCAGAAGCCACCCGAAAGAATATGCTGGCCGCTGTGCTGCTGCATATAATCGAAGCGCCGCCGCCAGTCGATTTCGCCGCTGACCCGCGCGCCAGGGGTCAGCGCTTCAGATGGGTCGCCTAGCACATGATATATCTCGCCAGCGCGCTCCTGTACGTCGATGATCGGCACACCGCCCAGCGTGCCGCGATCAGCAGGTTGGCCGCCTCCTTCGGGATAGAAGGCCGTCGCGTCCAGCGTGACGGCGGGCTTGCCCGCGTATTCGCCGACAGCAACGACCCGCGCCTCAAACTGGCGCAGATAGGCATCGTTCCAATAGAGGCGCTCGGTTGGCATAGGGGTCTCCATTTCAGATTAGCGCGGGAACAGGCCGCCGTCGATGGGCAACGTCTGGCCGGTCACGCTGTCGGAGCGGCAGAACGCGACGACCTGGGCAGCCAGGTCTTCCAGCGTGGCCGCGCGACCCAGCACCGCCATGCGGCGCGCCGATTCGATCACCTGCGGTGGCAGGCGTTGGGCCATGCGCGTGCCTTCGATCAAGCCCGGCGCGACGCAGTTGACCAGGATGTCAGGAGCCAGCGCCACAGCCAGGCAGCGCGTCAGATGAATCAGCGCGGCTTTGCTGGTGGCGTAGGCGATGCTGCTGGCAGCAGGATAAATGCCACCAATCGAGGCGATGTTGACGATATGCCCGCTCTTTTGCGCGCGCATGGGGCGCGCCGCCGCCCGCGCCAGCAGGAACGGCCCGCGCAGGTTCGTATCATACATGCGGTCCCAGATGTCGGGTGTCAGCGCGTCCAGGTCGGCAAAGGGGATGCCGATGTTCCAGGCGGCATTGTTGACCAGAATGTCGAGCCGCCCAAACTTCTCTACCGTCGCGGCAATTACCGCTTCGGCCTGCTGCGCGTCCGACTGGTCAAGCTGCGCGGTCCACGCCCGGACGCCCAATGCCTCTACCGCTGCCGCCGTCTCTTCAGCGCGCTCGCGCTCGCCCACATAGGTTATGGCAATGGACGCGCCCGCCTGGGCCAGCGCTCGGGCAATCGCCGCGCCCAAATCGCCGGAGCCGCCCGTCACCAGGGCAATCTTTCCCGCCAGTTCCATGCGTTGTTTCCCTCACTTCTCACGATCTTAAAAAGCGGTATAGCAGGAAGCAGCAAGCTGCCTCCTGCTATAACGTTCAGTTCATGGCTAGTCGGCGGCCACGCTGGCTGTCACCTCTTCGTCCTCGCGGGCGGAGGTTTCGGAGAGCAGGCGGCCAATCGTTTGATTGGCGCGGCCCTCCAGCCACTCGTGGAAGACACTGCGATGGATGAAGCCGTCTGAGCCTTTGGTCGGCGTGTACTTGAAGATATGCTCGTGGATGGTGGCAATGGCCGCGTCGTGGCTGCTGAGCAGCGCCTTGTTGGCAACCTCCAGCAGTTCGTTCTGCACCTCGCGCAGCACTTCCACAAAGCGCGCTGGCGTCTCGAAGTGCAACTGCGCGGCGTCGAAGTGCGCGCAGCCCTTCTGAATCAACTGCGCCAGGATGTACTGGCCGCTGAGCGCGTCGCAGTTCTCGTTGGGATGATGGGCATAGGGGTAGCGCAGGGTGCGGTCAATGATGATGAACATGGCCGCCAGTTCGTAGATTTCGGCGTAGGGGTGGCTGGTCTGGGCCAGTTCAAAAAGCTTGAGGGCCGCGCCGGTTTCCACGCGGGCCTCTTCAAACGCGCCGCCCGCCACCGTGTCCAGCAGCGTGTGGAAATATTGCAGCGGCATCACGCCCTGGCGATGGAACCACTCATGGAAGACGGTTTTGCAGGGAATCGCCAGATTCAATTCTTCCAGCGTCGCCTGGCGTAGCTTGGTAAAGGTCTTGGGGGCAATCACCTGCTCCATCAGCGCCTGGGTGATGCGCTTGCCGCGCAACGCATTCTTAGAGGTGAAGAAGATCGCAAAGGTATCGGGGCGGCCTTTCGGGCCAGAAAGACATTCAGTGAACTCGACGATGCAGTTGCTGGCCGGGCCAAAGCCGCTGCTGCCATCGATCATGCGCACAATTTGAAGCAGTGGGCAGTCATAGATGCGGCGAAGTTCCTGGGCGGGCGCGCCTTCCTTGCGCTCATAGAGCACGATCTCCAGGCGATGATCGGGGGAATAGTTAACGGTGCTGGTGACGGTGAAGATGATGTCTTCGTGGCCTTCGGGCACATCTTCATAGTTAGCGGCCAGATGCGCCACCTGTGGCTCGGTGTCCAGCCCGGCCTTCAGCCAGTCGTGCATATCGGCCAGCCCATGCTTCAGGTTGGGATATTCGCTGGCAAACGGCTCCAACAGCGCGAGCAGTTGATTCAGGATGCCCCGCGCCTCATCAACACGTGCCCCATCGACAGCCCCGCCAGGCAGTTGCAGCGGCTGAAACCGATCAACCAGGGCAATCGCCTGGGAGAATTTTTCGGAGTCCATACAGGATTCTCTCCTTGCTTACAGAGCGCCAGGCTGCCCCAGCGGAACGCCCTGACGCAGAACGATTCGTGCAGCTATGATACTCCATCCTGGCCGTGAACGCAACGGGCGGCCTCATGCCTGGGGCGAGGCATCTAGCACCCCAACGCTGTAGGTGCCGCACTGCGCGCACACAAAAACCAGACGCTCGCCGGGCGTGATGGCCGTCTGCCGGGGAGGCGTTAGCAGGCTCTCGGATAGATAGGGCAAGCCGCACACCGGGCAATGATGCAAAGCGCCAGCAGCCAGTTGTTCACTGGCGGCAACATGAATCAGCGATGCACTGGAATGGAGGCCACGCGCGGCAGTGGAGTGGTCGAGTTCATTGGATTCCAGATGATAAGCCATCGGGCGCTCCCGTTGTCTCAAAATGCAGTATGAGCAGATATAAATATAATTACAGCAGAGCAGTCAACGTCAGGCTTCATAACTAGCTCCCGGCGTCGATGATACCCATTTCCCTGTTGCTATATCTAAACGGAACGACCCATGCCCCGGTCACCTCAACCGGCCAGAGCAGCAGAAACAGCGTCAATGGCTGGCCGGAGCAGGCGCGGCTTGCACCACCGGCGGCGCGGGGGCGATGCTGTCGTTCAAACTCAGCGTAAGCTGCGGCGGGTTGATGATGTGGTCGGCGCGCGTCTGCACCACGGCGGTGCCGATGGCAAAGTATTCGATGACATGGCTGCCCCAGCCATGATTTTTCTCGTGGACTTGTGTGCCTACGACACCTTCGGCGCGCAAACTCAGCGCCTCCACCTGCATGCGGCTCATCGCCAGTTCGCGGGCGTCATACAGCCCCTGCGTGTAGTTCACCATCTCGACGTTGTTGCCCACCGACTTGAACCACTGGCCGAGGCTTTGATAGGCGACATGATAGACGCACGACCCCATCACCAGGCCCACCGGCATATAGCCGGATTGAATGAGCGTATAAAAGTCCTGGCCGGAAAGATCGCTGGTGAAGGGCATGCCCCGAATGTTGCGGTGGCTCTGGCCGTCGCGGCTGCGTACCGCCGTGCCCACCGCCAGGAACTCGGCCAGGTTCTGGCCCCACTGGTGAAAGCCGATCTCCAGGCGCACGCCCACGATGCCATCCGCGCCCAGCGCGTTGGCTTCTTGCTCCATGCGCGTCATCGCCAGTTCGCGGGCGTGATACATCGCCTGCGAGAGCACGGTCATTTCCTGGTTCTGGCGCAGGCCAACAAACTGATAGCCCAGGTGATAGATGCTGGAGCCAACGACCAGGCCCATTGGCTCGAAGCCCGCCGCCTTGACCAGCAGAAACTCATTCACCGAAAGATCGCTGGTGAAGAGTCCCGCCCGGCCTGGCGCGCCGCGCATAATCTGCAAGCGTTCCAGCGCGTGCTGCGGCAAGCCTTCCCACTGGCCGTTCATGGGTTGCTGAGGAGGTGGTGTTTGCATGTGCTTTCCCTTCTAGGCTGTGTACACTTGATTGCTCGCGCCTTGCGTTACCTGAACCTGCCAGAAAGAGCGCGCCACGCTAAGCGCATTGTCGGGGTCGGGCTGGAAGGCGAGATAAAACTGCGACGCGCCAATGGGCACCTGATAGGCAATCGCGCCCGCAAACGTGTCGCCTGGCGCGAGGCTGGAAGTGTTGAGTGTGGTGGCTCTCAGCGAGCAAGTATTGTCGAGTGTCTGTTCGTGCGTGTCATAGAGCGCGAACTGGCCTTCATCTAAAGAAAGCGCCTGATTGGTGAGGTTGCGCAGCGTGATATCCAGTTCCACGCAGACGTACCCATCCTGGGGGTTCACCCCTTCCTGCACCGGCTGCCCGCCCTGCACGGTGACGGCCCAGCGCCCGTCAACTGCAACCGTTTCGCCCAGATGATAATTCCGCGATGGCCCGCTGGCCTGGCCCGGCGGGAAGAAGTGGATAAACACCAACAGCGGTGTCAGGACAATCAAACATATCAAGGCAGGACGCCATAACCGGAAGAATACGCCCGCCTGAACACTGGTCCTGAGCAGCGCCAGTGTCGCGCGCAGAAAGAAAAACAGGCAGGGAAGGGTTACCAGCAACCAGAAGCCGCACATGATATAGAAGAAGAAAGCAATGCCGCTGAGCACGAAGGTGCTGGAGGGGTTATCAGGCAGATACCAGAGCGCAAGGCTATCGCCATCATTGATAAAATTGGTGCAGGTATTGTTGGGCGGTATCTCAAAAAGCTGGCCCTGGCTATCTTTGAAGAGAATGGTCGCCTGATAGTCCTCGCTCCCATCGTCGTCGCCGCAATCGGCCACAATCGAAGCCTTGCCCTGTGTCGCATGTCCGGTCACCTGTATATACAAAGATGGAATAATCAGCCAGGTGCCAGGAACAGCCAGAATTACCAGCACAATGAATAAGGTCACAAACCTCGCTCCATGCTCCTTGGCAGGCGCAGGTGGCTGCGCTGGCGAAGCGCCTGGATAGCCGTAGACCGGCGCGCCCCCAAAAGGATTACCCATCGAATTAGAAGAATAGCTCATTATCTTTCTCCTCTTTTTCTTACATGTTCCTTCTCCTTTTTATGCTCGCTTAGCATTAAGCCATGATGAAGCGAATGTTAAGAGACTGTTGAAATAGCACATCCATGAGCAACATGTGAGCAAGTTCACACCTCGAAGGCCGCTCCCTGAAGACGCTAGAGCACACTGCCCCAGGCTGGCTTGTCCCTGTCAAGCGCTGTAGGAAGAGTGGGAGAGCCGTCGAGGCTTGACGCAACGGAGCGCAGTCGTTATACTGTTTGCAAGTGCTTTCATGTGGAAAGCATGTCCCGTCGAGGCAACGGCACGGCGCCACCAGTGCATCATCCACCGGCGACGCCGCTCACCCCCGGCCCTGATAGAGTCAGGAAATGGGGGCTGGGGGCATTCTACCATTCCACTGGCAGAGACCTCTCAGCAACCACCTTCTGGATCGGCTGAACGCCAGGTGTCAAGGGCAAGAAAGAGCGCAGGCGGCTTGAAGCGATGCTTCCGGTCAGCAAGCGCACCTCTTTGCAACACCGGCGAGCACAAGGCCAGGCACGGGGCAAGCGGTTTCACCCCTTCCAGCGGTGGCTGCGCTGCTTGAGCCACAAGCAGAAAGGAGCGTCTCGTATGTCGGCTTCTTGTCCCCACTCCATCTTCCGCCCACGCATTGACTCTCTGCGCCAGCTATGTTACGCTGTTCAAACAGCAGAGCACGAGGCTGTAGATCGCTGTGAGGGTAGTGCATGTTGAACGATCAGCTCAGCGTATTCACGAACCGGCGCGAGGCTATCGCGCTCTTTAACATGCTGCGCGGGCGCGACCCCAGAACTCCCTGGCCGCTGCTGCCCATCTTCGAGCTGATGGCCCCCGGCGGTGGCGGCAAAAGCGCCATGATCGATTATCTGCGCGAGCAGAAATGCCGCTCGGACGGCGGCGCGGCACTGCCCTACGCCTACCTGGATTTCAGCCAGTCACACACCCCCAAGAGCCTGCTGCATATTCTGGTGGCGCTGCGCAATCAGCTTCAGGCGCACACTGATGGCAGCACGCGCAACCTCGTCTTTCCGCGCTTCGATCTGGGCGCGGCGATTGCCCTGGCTGCCCCGGCCATCGAGACGCTGCCGCCCACCAACCTGCACGAACTCGAAATCTGCCTCTCGGAAAGCCTGCCCGCCTTCAACGGTCTGCACCGGCTGAAGTCTTCGCTGGAAAGCGTCGTGCCGTTCATCCCCTATCTGCTGGAGGGCATCATCTGGCCCGCCGAACTGAGACCTCTGCAAGTCATTCTGCAACGGTTCGACAAAGAGCCGGGCTGGCGCTGGTATCGCGACTGCACCAAGGACGTTGGGCTGCGCAGCGCTAAATCGCTTCAGGATGTCTTGCTGCGCCTTCAGGTGTTGAGCGCGCTGGAAGGGCCAGAGCGCGAGTATCTGGTGGAAGAGTTGCTGTCCGCCGCGCTGGTAGCCGACCTGCTAGATGGCCTGGTGACGCGCCAGAATCTGTACTGCTGGGATAAAACGACCAACGCCGTCATTTTTCTGGACGGCTTCGAGGCGCTGCTGGAAAAGGCCAACAATCGCGGCCACCGCCTGCTGGAAATGCTGGCCCTGAACGAGCAGCGCCTGTGCTGCGAAAGCGACCCACTGCTGCTGGTGGTGGGCACGCGCAAGCCGTTGTTTGCCGAAGATGAAGACGTGCCCGAGGCCACGCCTGAGGAGCAGGCGTCCCCGAGTTTTGCCCGGCGCTATGCCCAGCGGCGGCTGCGCGACTGGCTGATGCTGCTGCCAGAGGACAAGAGCACGCTGCAACTGCATCAGGTGGTGCTGCCGCTGCGGCTGCAAGAGCTTGGGGCGCGCGGCACCCGCGACTATCTGATAAAGTTCGACGAGCAGCGCGGCACGCAGGTCTTTGTGGAAGAAGCGCTGGTCCAGGCGATCTGCCAGCTTACCTACGGCCAGCCGCTCTGCCTGGCGCTGGTGGCTGCCGCCGCGCTGGAAGCGACCGCCTGCGGCCAGCCGCTGGAAGCCGCCGAACTTCAGGAGGCGCTGCACTCGGACACCATCACCTTCGGCCACGCTGAAGAGATGCTGGGCTATCTGGTGGACCTCTTTGTGCGCCAGTTGCCCCTTGGCGAGCAGCGCCAGATGGTGCTTGCCGCCGCGCCGCGCGTGCTGGATGCCGCGACCCTGCGCGCGGCGCTGCAATGCGCCAGCGATGAAGAGGCCGCCGAGCGCTGGGAGTTTTTCCGCCGCCTGCCCTTTATGCGTCCCCTCAACTCCGAGCAAATCGTTCTGCATCCGCTGGTGCGGGCGCACCTGCTGAAGCGGCTGAGGCCACAACGCGACCCAAACAGCGACTATTATCAGACGCACAGCCGCCTGCGCGGGCATTTCATTCGCTTTGCCAGCGTGACCGACATGTATCCAGGCGGAATGAACAGCGAGCAGGCGCAAATCGAAGCGGCGCATCACGCGCTGGCGCTGGGCCAGCCCGACCTGGCGATTGCGCTGGCGCTGGCCGCGCAGCAAAGCCAGTCGGCCTATTGGGGGCCGCTGCTGGAAGCAGTGGAGCAGGCCCCAGGCGATCTGATGGCCCCCGAAACGGAGCAGCGCGCCTCCAGCGCGGTGAATCGGGCCAGGCAGCACCACGACATTCAGGATACGGTGACGGCGCTGGTGCTGTACCGCTGGCTGCTGACCGCCAGCGCGCAAAACAAGCTGAAGGTTGCCAGGATACGCCACAATCTGGCGCTGGCCTACAGCAATTTGCCAGGCGGCGAACGCCACGCCAACCTGAAGCGCGCCATTGTCTACTATCAGGCGGCGCTCAAGGTGTATCAGTCGATGCGGATGGATTTCGACATCGAGCGGGCGCAAAAAAGCCTGGAGCTTGCGCAGGGCGAATTGCAGAGCCTGGATGACGGGCTGAGCAAGCAGCGCGACGTAATTAGCGTAGCGCCAGGTAGGTGACGACGAGGGTCGCGCCGCCCAGCACAAAGGCCATGATGAAGCAGGTCCAGACCAACCCCCAGAGCAGGCGATGCCCATCGCTGATAACAGTCGCGCTCGCTTGGGCGCGCTGCTGCCCATACAGGGGCCTGGTTGTGCGCCGCGCCGTTGGCCTGCGTTCCTGGGCGAGCCGGGCGCTGGTCGGGCGGGCGCGGCGGGGATAGAGGGGCGCGTCTTCGGGGTCGTCTTCGCCCCATTCCTCCCAGGATGATTCCTCCAGCGCTCGCGGCGGCAGCCTGCGCGTGGGACGGGCACGACGAGGCGTGGACGTGTGGTCGACCCTGCGCTCATCGCCAGCAACCGGCTGGCGCGCGCCACACACGCGGCAGACGGGCGCGCCGGTCTGGTTGTGTCCGCCGCACCGCCAGCAAACGCTGACCTGCGGCGCGGTAAATCTGATTGCTGAGTGTGAGGAGACGCGCGTTGCCATCTCTCGATGCTGGCTCACTTCTGGCGGCTCTATGTCCAGCGCGGTGGCCGCCAGATCGTCTTCGCCGTTTTCCAGGCGGGTGGCGCGCTCATCGCGCCAGCCTCGTTCGGCCTGGCGCACAATGCGGCGCTCGACCATCCAGGCGCGGGTCAGTGCCGTCTCGAACGCGGCAGCGCTCTGGAAGCGTTGGCCTGGCTCATCGTGGGCGGCAATCTGAATCACGCCCGCCAGCGCCAGCGAGATAGGCGGCGCGTCGTCGGCTCCATCGTCCTGCCAGGCTTCGTCCGGACGGCGCAAGCGATCCATCACGTGGGCCACCACCTCGGCCCCGCCTGCCAGTTCGCGCAGCAGCAGTCCCAGGCTATACAGATCGTCGCCGGGTTCTGGCGGGCTGGCGGGCGCAGACGCGGCATCCGGCAATGTGTCTTCCTCAACGGGCGCGGCATCCGGCAGCGTGTCTTCCTCTTCAGCGGGCGCGGCCTGCGCATCCGGCGCGGCGGGCAGGTCTTCCGCCGCGTCAACCCTGGTCATCACGGCAGACACCGGCAGCGTCGGCATCGAGGCGAACCCAGGCAGCGAAACTGACGACACTAAAGCAACCATGCTCAGCGCGCCCAGGCTCATCAACTGCGCCGGGCCGTCCTCCGGCAAGGCGATATCCTGGGCGCGCAGCCCGCCCAGGACCAGCGGCGGGCGCTGCTGATGCAGATAGCCCAGCGCCCGAACCAGTTCCACGCCTATCTGCGCAATCAGGGTCGGTGGCAGGGCGGGCACGCGGCCTTCCTGGGCTGCGTCGGCCAGCACATCGGCCAGCGTGCGCTGGGACAGTTCATCCATCACCACATAGCAGGCCGCGCCCTCGCAGAAATAATCGTGGACGCGCGGCAGGCTGGGGTGGCCCAGCTTTGCCAGCACGCGCACCTCGCGCAGAAACTGCATCATGGTTTGATCGCGCTCCACTGCGGAGGCGCTCGGGTCCAGCGGGAGGTAGCGCAGCGTCAGGCGCTTTTGCAGGTCCGTATGCAGCGCCGTATACGACGCGCCAGCCAGCGGTTGGCTGCCTAATGAGCCTGCGTGCAGCGAGAGCACGCGATACTTGCCCTTTTGAAGCTCGCTGCCAACCAGCGTCGCTTCCAGCGGCTCGGGCAGATCAAGCGTTTCTTCGGATGCGCCTGGTTCCTCAGATGCGGAGACAGCAAGGGGAGCATCATCCACCACCGCGTTCTCCTGCGGCAGATCGGCCAGGCCCGGCTTCTCCAGATCAAGCGTCTGGTCGTCTTCGGGAGGCTGGTCGCCGAAAGGCGGTTCCGCTTCAGTTGTTGAGATCGACGGATGGCTCATTTCCATGCTCTTGCTCCCTGGACATGCCCTGCCTGATAGAATATCTATGTAGAATATCGTTATTGCTCACGTTCTGTGACACTCTATGTGATACATATAGAACGCCAAAAGTTCCCGCAGAGTTACATAGCATTTGACCGGTGTTCTGCCGCCTGCTGCGAGCACATACGCTCCTATCGTATGCCTGTGCCGACGCAGCGTCAAGCGCGCCTTCTGAGCGTAAAACTGTTCGCTGCCGCTGCCTACGCAATCGAGCGTCCAGCGCATCATAGCAGAGATAGGACTTTTGGGAATGTGAATTAGTTCACATCTGGCATACGCATTGCAAAACTCCTTGCGTACACTTGTTGACAGAGGAAAGGAAAAGAGCATCTATGGCAGGTCGCAACAGCGGCGTCGGCCCGATTGGGACCATCTTGCTGATGATCGTCGTCGTGTTCATCCCCATCGTCGGCCACATCATCCTGACCGTCATCATTCTCGGCGATGATCTCTCCTGCGGCGAAAAAGTGCTCTGGCTGTTGGTTGTCTGGCTCTTGCCGGTCATTGGCCCGCTGCTCTATCTGCTCATCGGCCAGCGGCGCGACCGCCTGGTCTCCCGGCTCTCTTCTTAAGAGCGACCGCGCGCCGTCGCCCACTACGTTCTTGTGGTGGGCGACACAGCCGCGCCATTTTATAATCAGCCGATCTTATAGGTCACCAGCCCTTTGGCGACGAGCGTTCCCGACGTGCCGCGCACCTCGACATCCAGATAGACCAGATTCTTGCCGCGCTGAAGCACCTTCGCCGTGGCCTGAAGGTCTTCGCTGTTGGCGGCTGTCAGGTAATTGACGGTCAGCCCCACGGTCGTGCCGCGCAGCTTTTCCGGCAGCGGCGCGCCCGACCAGGCGGCTACCATTGCCGTTGTATCGATCAATGAGGCAATCGCGCCGCCATGCACCACCGTCCCAATCGTCACCAGCGATTCGTCGAAGGGCATCGCCAGCGTGGCCGAATCGCGCTGCATCTCGACAAGGCGCATGCCCAGATAGTCAACAAAAGGCGAGGTTGGTAGGAACTGGCGCACAAAGTCTGCGCCATCGGCGGGGGTGTTGTTCGGGTTACTCACCATGGCCCTCCTTGTGATTGTTGATGGTGCCTCCATGATACGACGCTCCTGTTGAGCAAGGCAACGGGGCTTGACACCCAATTGGGTAATCTTGCGCATGTCGGGTGTGGGGTGCTCCGGCTATACTTGCACCAGAAGCTCATGGTGGGTGCCGCATCTGGCGTCTGGCTGGCTGGCAGCCGAACCGATGAACCTGTGCCTAAGAAAGAAGGAACACCTCATGCACCGGTCTGGCCTGGGAAAGGTAGCAGGGCTTCTGCCTCTGCTTTTTTACATCAGTTGGGGAGTCGTCTCTTTTGTTCCTCACTCCTCCCCCTTCTTTCTCAGCACGGCCATCGCGAGCCTGGTGCTCACCTTGCTGGCAGCGCTGTACTGGTTCGCCACCGGGCTGAAACAAGGGCGGGAGCAGCACCGTGCCTGGTACAAACAAGTAGGGGTCCTGGTGAGCCTTGGATACCTGCTGGCCCTCCTCCTACTCGGGTTGCACGCCGCTGCTCCCGCGAACACTCTCAATTTCACCAGCGAAGTGGTGTTGTTTCTCCTCATCGCCCTGCTGTTTGGGGTGGCGAGATGGAAAAGCGGACCAGGGCCTGCCCAGAGTCGCAGAGAGAGTGTTTTCTCCCGGAAAGCCCCGCCTACGAGGTAGCAAGCCTGGCTGGCTGGTGTGTTTGCCGCTTCGTTCACGATGAGGCAACTTATCCTGTTTGCACGTCGCCCGCCCGCTCATAGGTGGCGATGATGACGCCGCGCGGCGACGCTTTCACATCGCGCAAGGTAAAAGCTGCTGGAACGGTCCCGTTGCCAAACACGCGCTTGCCCATGCCGAGCGTGATCGGGCAGATATATAAGTACAACTCGTCTACCAGGTCGTGCGCGAGCAGCGTTTGGAGGAAGTGACTGCTGCCGCTGACTTGTAAGATCGGCCCGTCTTCCTGCTTGAGCCGCTTGATCGCCTGGACCACATCGCCCTGGAGGAGCGTCGAATTGCTCCAGTCGAGCTGCTGAAGGGTGGTTGAGGCGACGTATTTGTGCGCGGTATTGATGCGCTCCGCCAGAGGGAAGGCTTCGGTGGTCTGGTATGGCCAGAAGGCTGCAAATTGCTCATACGTCTTTCTGCCCAGCACGAAATCAAACGGGCTGCTCTGGTGCTCGGCCAGGCTCTGTTCCAAGAAATCGTCAAAGTATGGGGTAGACCACCCGCCATAGGTGAAGCCGCCGCTGGGGTCGACCTCGGGGCCGTCGTCTGATTGCATGACGCCATCCAGTGTCATGAAAGCAAGGAAGTAGAGTTTTCTCATGGGTTGCCATGTCTCCTGAATGCTGTGTGTAATTGCTCAAGTCGCATATCAGAACTAGTGGCGGGTGTGGCAGAAGGGATCGCCCTAGGCGTGCGCGTAGACTCTGGTGGGCGTGACCGAGAAGGCGAGGGCTGGTTCCCCACTTTCGTGACCAGCGCCACCTCTGGAGTATAGCCTGTGGACTCGCAAAAAACTTCTTCTATCTTGCTCATCTTACGCGGCAACCTGCTCGCATGCCATACTTCCTGGGCAGGCTGAAGGAAGGCAACGTGATGAAACACGCTTTCATGTTGTCAAAAATAGTAGGGCAACATAGCCGATGGTATCCTGTCCGGCTTTACCGGTCCAGCCCGAGAATGCGGCGGGTGATGATGGCTACAAGAAGGGCTTCGATCAGCAGCCCGACCACGGCTTCGGCGGTATTCACCACCTGCTGGGCGTCGCCAGGCCGAAAGGCAAAGACACGCCCGTGGAGACTCTGGATGCTCATGGCGAACGCCTGGAGCCAACTGAGGGGCGGCGGCTCGACGAAGAGGGCAACCAGATAGTGGGCCACGGCAAACCCCACAATCGCCAGGATATAGGCCACGAAACATCGGCTGAGCTTATAGCCGTAGCCGGAGAGCAGATCGAGGAGGCATGAGAAGAACCAGGACCCCAGGTTCTGCGCGCGCCCCCACAGCCCGACACGGGGTGCCACATCTTCTGCTGATTCTCCCCGTCCCCACCAGGTCTGCCACCAGAGTATCTGGCGGCGCAGAAGCTGCGTGCGATAGACGAACCGCGCCGCCTGACCACCCAATCCTTGCCCACGCAGCACCAGCGCAAGCTGGGAGTTAGCGCGAATCGCGGTCTCATACTCGGCCAGCCGCTGCCGCAGCGATTTGGGGTGACCCTCCTCGGTCTGGGGCTGACGCGCTTTACGTTCATCTCCAAGCATGGAAACATGGGACCAGGCCACGACACTGAGAATGGCGTTGCCCCAGCGGACATCGGCCATGCGCACGTAGCCAAATGCGTCATCGCCCAGCGACACGCCGTAAAGATCGCTCGCCGTGTCGAAGGCAGCCCCCCGCAGGTCGGCAGGGAGCAAGATGGTGGGGAAACGATCAACCGAGCGAGACACACGCTCCTGCTCTTGTTCCGGGAACGCTGTTCCCTCCAGGTGCGCCCCGCGAAAGCTCGCGCCTTCCAGATGCGCCCCCTTCAGGTTTGCGCCCGCCAGGACAACGAGGCTCAGGTCCGCATGGCGCAGGGATGCTTCCTGAAGATTGGCCCCTTCCAGATGCGCGTCGATCAGTTCTGCCCCTTCCAGATGAGCTTTGTACAGCGAGGCCCCTTCCAGATGCGCCTGGTGGAGCAGGGCATGCTCCAGATGGGCTTCGCTGCAATCAGCCCCCGTGAGATGGGCGGCGCGCAGATTCGCGCGGGCCAGCACCGCCCCGAGCAGGACCGCGCGTTCCAGATGCGCGCCGTGCAGGTTGGCATGCTCCAGGTGGGTGTGCGCCTGCTCGCGCTGCTCTTCGTCGGTGCTGAGCCATTCCTCCAGCGTCAGCCCGCCGCGCATCCCATAGAGCGGCAAGTAGCTCAGGTTCACTTTGCGAAGATCAGCCCCGCGCAGGTCCAGCCCGGTGGGAATCTGCCAGCGGGTACTTCCTCTCCCTCCTTCCAGCTTAGCTGCCTGGTGGGTCGCCAGCAGCCACTCGACATCGGCGCGGCTCAGCTTGATGCCCTTAAATGGATAGACCCCTTCGTCGGTATTCGGGGCCAGAGCGCGGCGCTCAGCCAGGAATCGCTGGCGCTCGTTGGTGATTTCCGGCTCGGTTCGCCAGGGCTGGTCTTGCGCCTTCCAATAGGCACGCCAGCGTACACGGTCGGCCTCTCTAGGGCCGTTCGGGGTAGATACTGATCTCGTCATGAGAGCGGAAGATAATCAGAAGCCCCCTTCGATCTGGGCACTGCGTTTTGGACGCACCTGGATAAGCGGTAGAGATCGTTTTCCTTCTACCTCGATACCATCAAGTTTCAGGCCAGCGCCCGAGAAGAGCAGGCCACCCGCCAGTTTGGAGCACCTGTTGGGGGAGAGAGCGGCAATGCAGAAGAGATGGCTCTTCCGTGCTGCCGCTCCAGGGTGTTAGCGATGCACGACAAAGGCATCGAGCGCGTCAAAGGTCGCTTGTGGCTGTTCGAAGTGGGGCAGATGCCCGGCATCGGTCACGAGGGTGAAGCGCGCCTGGGGGATAGCGGCAGCGAAGGCGCGCCCGTAGGCAGGCGTGACGATGCGATCACTGTCTCCCCAGAGCACGAGCGTGGGAAGCTGAATCTGCCCCACGCGCGCGAGCAGGGTCGGGTCATAGAGGTGGTCGCCCGCGAAGATGCGCATAGTGGCGACATTGGCGCGCTGGCGTGCCACCTGCTCCGGGGGAAGGGTCGCCGGATCGACATAGAAGCGGTCGGGGTCGTGATACGAATACTCGGCAACTTCGCGGGGCGTGAGGGTATAGAAGTCACGAATCGGTTGCCCTTCGACCTGGACACCGGCAGGATCGATGATAACCAGGCCCGTGAGCAGGTGCGCGTCGTCGTGGAGCGCCATCTCGCAGGCAACCCAACCGCCAACGGAAGAGCCGATGACCACGACATCGCGGTATCCTTGCGATTTGAGTAGCTGGATGTAGACGCGAGCGAGTTCAGGGATCGTGGTGAGCCACGCGGGGCGCTCGGTGCCATTCCAGCCCGGGTGAGTCGGCAGGAGGACGTGCATGGTCTCTGACAGATGGGCAGCGATGCTCTGCACTGTGAAGGGGCCACCGCCCCCATGCAGGATGAGGGCTATCGGCCCGCTGCCGCTCTCGGTGAGCGTGATAGGCAGGTCGGGACGCCAGTGGATGGTGCGGGTCAATGGTTCGGTCATAGCAGGACTCCTTGTGCTTCAGGCGCTCACTTGCCAATATTGGTGGCAGGACTAGTGGCGTAGCGACTCATCACCTGGGCGCTCGCCTCAGGGGTGAATGGCTGACCGCTGGCAAAGAGGTCTCGCAGGTCGCGGAAGTATTGGACGTACAGATCGGGGGTAAAGGTGTTGAGCATAACGACCGCCTGGTCGCCCGGGTTGGCAAAGGTATGCGGGACACCCGGCGGGACCATCACCAGCGTGCGTGGTGGGGCGTCATAGGTCGTATCCCCCACGGTGAAGCGCGCCGTGCCAGAGACCACATAGAAGCCCTCGTCATGGCGGGCATGGCGGTGCTGGAGCGGCCCTTCGGTGTGCGGGGGGAGCGTGATCTCACCAATGCCAAGGCGGTGGTCGGTGGTGTGCCCGTCTTCGAGGATGCGCATCTGGATGGGTCCCAACGGGATCAGTTCGCCGTCCTGCGGACCCACCACGGAAACCTGAGACATCTGTCTTCTCCTTTATGATATATTACTCTCTTCATGATAGTTTACTCTCATCATAGTACCATAGTTTCGCCAATTATGCAAGTGCTCTCTCATAGTAAAAGTGTGGTATCATGAAGGTGAGGAGAAACGTATGTCGAGTGAGAACAGCGCTGGTCGCACCAACCAGAAGACCCGCACCCGCCTGGCGATCATCGACGCCTGCCGCGACCTGATTCGCTCAGGCGCCGCCTTCTCGATTCCCGAGGTGGCGCAGCGCGCCCTCGTCTCGGAGGCAACCGTCTACCGGTACTTCCCCGATCTTGCTTCCCTGGTGAACACGTCCCTGGCTGGCCTGTGGCCCAGCCCAGCCGAGGCACTGGCGCCGGTTGCCAACTCCACAGACCCCGTCGAACGCATCGCCTTTGCCACCGAGGTCTTCCTCCGGCGCGTGCTTGCCTATCAGGGGTCGGTGCGCGCGATGATCGCGGCCACCATCACCCGACCGGAAGCCGCCGCTACCCGGCCCGGTCTGCGGTTCGCGTGGATCGCCGAGGCGCTGGCTCCAGCGGAGGCAACGCTCGCGCCGGAAGATGCCGAGGCGTTCACACGGCTCAAGCGCGATCTGGCGGTGGTCGTCAGCCCCGAAGCGCTGTTCACGTTGACCGATCTCTCCGGGCTGCCCGCTGAGGAGGCCATCACGCAGTGTGTGCATCTGGCGAGCACGATCACGGCGGCGGCCCTGAAACGCACTGCGACGTGACCGCCCGCTCTCTTCGCGCGAGACCGGCATCTTCTGAAGAGAGACTATACAATCAGGCACCGCTTCGGCGGCACAGGAAAGCGGAGTCGAGGTAAATCGACTCCGCTCCATCTTGCCTCAGCAGGTCTCTGCCTACGCGGTAGGAGTGACGCTTGCATTGGCATGGCCGATGATGATGCGTGCGCCCACCGGCAGCCCCAGGGTATTCGCCACATTCACCATGATATCTATCGCGTTGATATTGATCTTCGCGCCCGCTGCCCCGCCGCTGCTCGACTGCTCATTGACAACAGCAACACCCACGCCGGGAATGGTGATTACGGTGTTGGGGGCGGGACTGGCCGCAATCGGGATGGTGCCACCAAGCAGAGAGGCGTTGGTCAGCGAAAGCGTGTATCCGGTGTAGCCGTGCAGGGAAGGAGTGAAGGACGCGGTGCCGCTGACCGTGATTGAATCAGCATGCAGCAGGCCAGTGATGTTGGCCGTTTGAATGGTGCTCTTGCCCGTCACGGTGGACCCGCCGGTATTCACGCTGCCAAATGCCTGGTCTACCATTGTGCCCGTGCTGATGAGCGGCGGCACGCTGACACTGGTGAGCGAGTTGGTGCTGTTGCCACCGGTGCAACTTACACCCACCGCTGTAAAGGGGCCGCTGGCCGCACCACCCAGGCCGGTTGCATACAGACCCCAGGCATAAGAGGAAATCGTTGCCGGGGGAACGTTACGCGAAAAACCGCTGTTGGCGTAAGCAATCAAGATGTGCGTGCCAATCGGCAGGCCAAAGCTGTTAGAAAGGGTGACGCTGACATCCAATGCGATTACCGTGATGCTCGTGGCGTTGACCGAGTTGACAGGGCCAACCTGCTCATTGACCGTGACCGTGCCAATGCCCGCCAGCGTGATCTTGGTATTGGGGGCCGGGGTAGCTGTAATAGGCGTTCCACCAATCACCAGACTGGTGAAGGTCGAGCCATTGGTGCTGGTGGCGGTGGTCGTGGTAGCCATGCTGTTGGCAACGGACTGCACGGCAGTGGCGGTGATCGCGCCACCCAGCAGGCTCAAGCCCTGGACGGTGGCACTGGACTGGACCGAGGCGCTGGTGCCCAACTCAGAGGTCGTGACAGTATCGTTGGCTGCGCCGCTGCTCAGAAACGAGCCAAGCGCTGCTAAACTTCCTGAAGCGGTGGCCGTTTGGGAGGATAAGACACAGCTCAGGCCAACCGGAAAGAGCGGGCCAACGCTTTCCACGCCGGAGCCAGCCTGTGTCTGTAAATAGCCGCCATACGCGCTGCCATTCAGCGTGCCCAGCGCTGTGGCAGCAGGAATGCTGGGCGCGGCGGCAGCCTGTGTCGCGTTAGTGATCACCAGCGACGACAGCCCCAACAGGAGCACCAGGCAAAGCAGCAGGTGATTACGCAAAGAGCGAAAGATAGTCATAGAGCCTCTTTTCTCATAGCGTCCATAGATTTTTTTACAGAGAAACAGAAGGTTTTAGAGAATATAGGCGCGGGTATGCAATGGGTCCTTCCACACTCCTCTCATCTTCAATCAGACACGGTAGGCGAATGCGCTGTGGGGACAGCGATTGAGGAAGCGGCCCCAGCGGAGCCTGGCCTCCTCACCGCAAAAACTATACCATCAAACGGCGGCAACTCGATTTTTATATGAAACAGGTATACTTATAAGCTATCGGTGGGCGACAGTAACTCTTCTGAACGGACTCGTGGGTTGAGCGCGCGATGCTGGCAAGCATGCTATTGGAGGGTCTCGGCAACGATACTCGGCTGAGCGCTAAAGAGTCGGTTGTCGCTGCTCTGCGGGTTGAACACAGCCGGTAAGAGCGAGCAATAGAGCGCTTCGAGCCGCGCAGCGAGCGTGTGACGTCCAGGAGGTCAGGGATGATGCACAGCACAGCGCCCGCGCGGCGAAACACCGGCGCGAGCAGCGCCCGAAAAAAGGGCGTCTCAAGGCGAGCGCGCACGTCGCTGCCATGACACTGAAGCACAAAGGGGATGCGGCTCGCCAGCCCCAGCACGCCATAGCTGGCCCAATGGATATGCGCCAGATCGAAATGAGCCTGGTCGAGACGACCAACCACCCGACGCAGGCTGAAGAGGCGACCCGGTATCATTGCTAGCTTGATCGGTAAGGGCGCGAACCCGCCCGCCAGGCTGGGTTCGTAGACCGCCGCGCTATGGCCGCGGGCACTGGCATACTGTTCGGCCACCTGATTGATATCACGGACTTGAAGGATACACATCATGTTCTCCTCTCATGTTCCGATTACGCTGGCTGGAGCGCAGAATCGACCGCGCCAGCCAGGCCGAGCAGGCGAATGTAGAAGGCAATAAGCTGCTGGCGCTCTTGTTCCCAGCAGAGATGTTCGCGGGCAGCAGCAAGCGCATTGCGCTGCATGCGCGCCAGAGCGGCAGGGTCAGCCAGCAGCGCATTGAGCGCGCGGCCAATTTCGACTGGCTCCAACGAGCGAACGACAGCGCCAACATCGTAGGTTTCAAGCACGTCAACCACGGCATCCAGCGGCGTGGCAAGCACCGGCAAACCGGCCATGAGATATTCAAAGAGCTTGTTTGGCAGGCAGAGCTTGACGCTGAGCGAGTCCTTGCCCGAAAACAACACCAGGCCAAGATCAGCCGAAGCGGTCAGCGCCAGCAGTTCTTCGTAAGGCACCCAGGGAAAGAGCTTGACGCGATCACCCACGCCTTCCTGAAGAATCAGGGCCGCTAGCTCGGCCTCGGTGGCTCCCCTGCCCAGCAGGACGATGGCAATGTCAGGGTCGAGGAACTTCGCCGCCTGGATGAGCCGATCAAGGTCACGCGCCCGCGAGAAATAGCCTTGATAGAGGGCAACGCGGGTTTGCGGACTCAGGCCAAGCTGGCGGCGCAGCCGATCATCTGCCACCGGAGCCTGATAGACGGGGACATTGCGGACCAGGCACGCCAGAGGGCCACCGTAGCGCCGCTGTAGCTCCGTCACAATAGGCGGCGAGACGGTGATCACGCCGGAACAGCGCGCCATCATCTTCCTGAGCGCCAGCCTGGACAGGCCGCATAAGCGCCGCCAGCGCGTCAGATGGGATTGTACCAGCGGCAGTTCGTGGGCATCGAAAACCAGCGATTTGCCACGCAAACGCGCCGCGAGATAGCAGGCGGGGAGCGCGATGTCATCATGGGCGTGATAGATGTCGGCAGAGGTACGCAGCACCGCCAGTGTGCCCAGCACGAAGGCGCGTAAGAGCTTGACCAGAAACCAGGGTTTGAAGCGCGTCGGCATCAGCCAGTCCGGCATCTGGAGATGACGTAGCTGGATGCCCGCCAACCATTCTTCGCGTGGCCGCTGTCGGTCCAGTTCCAGATCAACCAGCACCACATCGAAACCGGCCTGCCGAAGCGCGGTTGCTTCGCGCATCACGCGCATATCGGTGCGCCCCACGCCCAGGACGTGCATGCACACCTTCGCAGGCGGGCGCGCGGCTGCTGTCTGCTCTGGGGCGGCAGCAGAAGAAAGCATGTGTGCCATAGCAAAGCAGGCTCCCCTCAAGAACGTTCGGGCAGCTTGCGCGCCAGAATCACTTTGGCTCCGGGCGTGGTCTGACCGGTGCAGAGTCGGCAGGCCAGGCGCTCTGCCAGGAGCATGGCGGGGCCAAACCACGTGCTCAGGCGGTTGGAATGGCCCCACAGTCCGGAAAAACGCCAGCAGGCCAGGAGCGCCAGAAAGATCAGGCGATTGGGCGCTTCCAGCGGGTTGCTTAACAGGGCGGTCGCGGGTTGCACATCGTGGACGACAAAGCCGTTGGCTTCGAGCGTCTGCTGATATTCGTCCAGCAACCTGACTGTATCGTAGGTTGAGACGCGCGGCGGCACGTAACGCTGGCCGCTCACAATCGCGTCGGAGATGATGAGCCAGCCGCCCGGCGCGCAGCGCTGCGCCAGATTGGCTATGGCGCGCTGAAAGCCTACCGGGTCAACCACGTGCAGCAAGACATCGAAGGCCGAGATGAGGTCGAAGCGTTGCCTGGCAGGCACCGGCAGCGGAAAGACGCTCAGGTCCGCCTGAACAATCAGCAGGTCGGGAAACGTCTGCTTCAGGTGGTCAACGCTGGGCTGCGCGAAATCCAGCCCGACGACCTCTTTCGCGCCATGCTGACGCCAGAAGTTGAGCCAGATGCCTGTGCCCGAGCCGACATCAAGCACAGCGCGCCCGTTCAAATGGTCAAGCCGATAGTGCCGCAGCGCGCGCTCCAACTGATGCATGCGCGAGCGATATTGCACTTCGACAAATTGAGGCGAGCGACCAAGATAGCCAACGCCGGTAATATCAGGGTGCGCCGCCAGGCGTTCTTCCCAATAGCGCCGAGCGTCGAAGGCGTTCTTGCTGCGCTCCGCGAGACGTTGCTCAAGCATCCATACACTCCTTGCATGATGAACAGCGCAGATGCGCTCAGCCCGCGCTTCGGCGTGGGAGGCCGAAGCCCTTCACCAACACAAACAAACAGATTCCATAGGCCAGGAGACTCAGCGTGTTGACCGGCCAGGTCCAGAGCGCGCCCCACAGGTGCGCCAGGCGTGCCGCGCCCAGGTAGAGGCCAACCCCTCCCAGGAGCGCGAGCAGGAAGCGGCCAATCTCGAACGGAATGGGGTAGATCAATTGATTGGCAACATAGGCCATGAAGGCCAGAACGATAAAAGCGATTAAGGTAGAGAGCGCAGCGCCGCGCGCGCCATAGGCAGGAATCAGCGCCAGATTGAGCGTGAAGTTGACGAAGGCCGCCACGCCCATAAACACGGCAGTCAGCCAGGTCTTGCCACGCACATTGACGCCAATGAGGAACAGGTAGTACAGGCCATAAAAGACGATGGCTTCAGCCACCAGCGGAATGACCGGGGCTGCGGCATAATAGCTCGCCGGAAAGAGACGGTCCAGCAGCAGCGTGCCAACCAGCGAGAACGCAAAGGCGCAGAAAAGGAGCAGCATACCGAACCAGCGAAAGACCAGTTGAAACACGCGGGCAGCATCTTTGCGTTTAGCGATGGCATACATCGTCGTCGGCCAGGCCAACCCGAAAGGCGTGATGATCACCGTCGAGAGCACTGTTCCCAGGCTATACGCCACCCCATAGCTGGCGGTCTGCGCGAGCGACCCGAGCAGGCTGAGCAAATAGCGATCTGAAAGCTGCAAGACCCAATAGGCTGTGAAGCTCAGAATCAGCGGCAGCCCAAAGCCGAGCAGACGCCGGGCGATGGGCAGGCGCAGCCGCAAGCCGGAACGCGCGATCAGCACCGGCAAGACGCAGAGCGCGACAAAAGCATAGCCAGCGCCGGTGGCAATCAGCGCGCCCGCAATTCCTGTGCGCAGCAGGCCCACCAGGACGATGGTCACAAGCAGATTGATGAGCAGATTCGCCAGGGAGAGCAGCGAAAACCAGACCGGGCGATTTTCGGCCCGCAGCCAGGCCAGCACGGGAACCGTCAGGTTTTGCAGCAGCACCACCAGCACTGCCAGAACGATGAGGCCCGCCAGCGCCGAACGCCCCAACAACCAGCGCGCCAACGCCGGGGCAGCGAGCGTCGCTGCCAGGGCCAGCAGGAGCGAGGCCAGGCTGAGCAAGCCAAGGACCGTCGCCACCACGGCCCGGCGACCACCAGGCGATGTATAATCGAAGTTATAGGCGCGAAAAAACGCCGAGCCAAGGCCAAGCTGCGACACCCCCGCGCCCAGGCCGATCACCGTCGTCAGGATGGTCAGGATGCCATAATCGGTCTGGGAGAGCGTGCGCGCCAGAAATGGCGAAAGGACCAGCGACACCAACGGCCCGGCCAGCGAGGCCAGCGCAAATATCCCCGAACTTTTTGCCAGATTACGCGCCAGGGCGAGATAGCCACCCGCCCGCCTGGTGACGGCTTCGTGGACCTGGGTAGTGGCTTCCCGCAGTGTTCTGGTCTTCACGACCGGCAAGATCAACGTAACCATCTGGTCGATGAGGTCTTCATCATCGGCAAGGCTGTCGCGCGCCGCCGGGGCAGCGTCAAGCGGCTGAAGCCGAACGGCTTTGAGCCGCTGCGTGGGCATCTGGTCAACGCGCAGCACGGGCATGGGCATGGTCGGCAGTTGGTCGAAGCTGATGCTGGGAAGCAGCACCGTTGCGATGGATGCCAGATGCTCACGTTCGGGCAGGCTCGCCGCGCCTGGAGGATGTTCGGTCGATGACCCCTGGGGAGGATATGAGCGTGGCATGGCTTATCTCCTCCCCTCAGAGCCAACCGCCAACACGCGCTGCTCTTCGGCGCGTGGCGCGGCGCTCGGCAATGGCGACCAGTAGCCCGCGCGGCGCAGGCAAGCGACAAGCGCTGGACCGCTGTGATGCTCGGCCACATAGGCGCTCGCCCGCGCGCCCATCTCTTGCCGCAGGGCCGGGTCGCTGATGGTTCGCCGCAGCGCTGCGGCGGTCGCTGCCGCGTCGCCAGCGGGAATGGCAATCCCGCGCCCATCCGCCAGCAGCGCGGCATTGGAGCGCGGTTCCGTCGAGGCAATCACCGCGCAGCCAGCGGCCATCGCCTCCAGCACCGCCATGGAATAATTGGTGCCGCGTGTGCCGGTATAGAGAAAGATGTCGCTGACCCGCAGCAGCGCCATGACCTCGGCTGGGGTCGCCTCGCCCCGCAGCGCGCAGCAGGCGGGTAATCCGGCCTGGCGCAGTTCCGCCTCAAGCTGCGGGCGCGATGGCCCATCGCCAGCGATGATGAAGCGCACGCGCCCCCGCAGCACACCCGGAAGGCTGGCAAGCGCCTGCTGCATGCCCTGCACGGCAATGTCCAGCCCTTTTTCCGGAGCGAGCCGATTAATCATCGTGACGACGATGGCAGCGGGAGGAAGCTGCTGCTGGGCGCGCAAAGCAGCCTGACGCTGCGCATCGGGCCGGGCATAGCGCCGGGCATCGAGAATGTAGGGATAGCGGATGATTCGGCTGGGGTGAACGCCCAGGTACTGGCGAAAGACCGCCTCCACCTCGTCGCCAGCAATCAGAAATTGATCGGCACAGCGCGCGGTGAGCCGGGCCAGCAGCCGCAGCGTCGGCCAATAGCACCAGAAGCGCAGGCGCGAAAGCAGGCGCACATGCCAGCGCTGCCCCTGGAGCGCCCGTATGCTTTCGGCAGGATAGACCCGGCTGAAGGGCAAAGTGACCGAACCGTGATCCATGCACACCACCCGCGCGCCGACCAGCTTGCCTGCAAGCGCCGCGAAAGCCCCCGTGTACAGGCCATCTTGCGGCAAAATCAGGCGATAGCCCATGCCGCGATGGAACAACCAGAGCAGCTTGCGCCATCCGGCCAGGCAATAGAAGCAGGCATTCGGAAAATGCCAGCAGCTTGCCAGCGTGCTGCCAAACGAGTGGATGGTCAGGCCCGCCGATTGCGCGCCTTGACGGCCAGCCAGGTACTCCAGGTGCCATTCATCTGCCATCACTCCGGCCACTCCAGCCAGAACACCACGCACGCCCCCGGCAATCGGAAAGGCGGTGACGGGCACGCAAACCCGCTGGCGCAGATGCTGGTCGACGGCGGGCGCGGGAAAGAGGCGATTGCGCACGCGGCTGCTGAGGGCACGGCGATAGCGGGCGACGCGGCTGATGACGAGATAACGTAGGCGACAGCCAAAGCTGCGCTGATAGCCCGCCCAGCGCTCTGCCAGCGCCGAGCAGTGGATGCAGCCGGATTTCCTGGCGAGCGCGGCAAGCAGGGTCGCGTGAAGATGCTGATAGAAGTGAGGGACCAGCCGCCGATGCAGCAGATCATAGCGCGTCCAGTAACCGGCATCGAACTCGTCGATCAGCAGGTGCAGGGTCAGCAGGCTTTCGTCGATGAGGGAGGCGACGTGGCTATCTTGCGTCACCTCCACATAGTCATAGAGTCCGAAGAGGGCCAGGATAAAGCCATTGAGGATATGCGCCGCCGGATACACCGCGACCTCTTCAAAGAAGACGCCGCACGTCCCGACGGTAACGCTGACGCCTCCCTCCAGCACATCCAGTTCAAAGGTGCGCACGGCGCGGCGAGCAGCCTGCAAGAACGCGCTCTCACCGGTCAGCCGATAGGCACGGACCAGCACAGAGATGGCGTTGCCCTGCGTCAGCGCGGAAAGCCAGCCTACCGGCGCGGCATAATCGCGCTGGGGAAAGGGCATCGGCCAGCCTCCGGCATCATCGGCAATGCGCCGCTCGTGCGCCACCAGCCAGCGGGCCTGGGTCAGAAAGCTCTGGAGGTGCGCAGCAGCGCCATCAGCCAGATAGGCATTCCAGTGCGCCAGCGCGTACTGCGCAATGGTGCTGGGGTGGTAGACCGCCGGATAGAGGCCAAAAGCGGCGTTGTAAGGCACCCCATGATCGTCGAGGCTGCCAAATGGCAGCGCCAGCAAGGGCAACAGATCAAGCGGATAGGGCAATTGCCCGGCAGAGGCGTCGGGCTGCGCGGCCAGCGGATAACAAGGCGCATGCTGCTCAGCGCGCCAGACCTGCCACTCCGAGGCAATGCATCTGGTGATCGGGAAGGCGCGCCAGAAGGACTGCCAGCGTGCGGACCTGCTCATGACTGCCCTCCAATGGGGAGCAGGTGTGCCTCCCGCTCCCTGATTTCTGCGAGTTGTCCGGAGGTTTCAGCGCGCGGTGGCTGCAACCGGGGCGGCTGCGCCAGCGCGGGCGATGTCAGCGCGCCAAGCAGCAGCCAGCCGATGGCTGCCAGTGGCGCAATCGTCCAGGCATTGACGCCCAGGCTGTTGATGCTCAAGATGATCACCGCTACCAGTGCCCCTGCCAGCAGGGCGCGCTCGCGTTTTTCGGCCTGACGATAGGTGCGCAGTGCCAGCCAGAACACGGCTCCCAGCAGCGCCAGAAAGACCAGCAGTGTGGGCAGCCCGGCCAGCGCGCCAAGCTCCAGATAGGCATTGTGGGGATGGGCGAGCGGGCGATACTCCAGTGGGACGCGATACGCGCCCTCGATCTGGGTATAGGTGTCGATGCCCAGCCCGATGCCCAGCGGGTGAGCGCGAATGACCTGAAGCGCCGTCTCCCAGCCGCCCAGGCGCAGGGAAAACTCGCTCGCCTGGTTGAGATGATTGAGCAGCAGTGGCAGCCGGGAGTGGAACACGACAGCTACGGCGGCGCTGGCGACACCGATCAAGCCGAAGACCGAGAGGAAGGTCCGCCTGCGCACCACCAGCAGCAGAAACACCAGCAGCCCTATGCCAGCGGCCAGCAGCGATGACAGGCTGTAGGTCACCAACAGGCCACCAAGCAGCAGCAGCAGTTCACCCAGGTAAAGGAGCTTTGCCCACAGCGAACGGCTCGCCAGCAGCAGCCCTGCCGGGATAAAGAGCAGCATTGCCAGGAACGCGCCGTTCCAGTCCGGGTTGAGCAAGAACGACCCCGCACGCAAGGTCTGCGTTCCGGCGAGCCGGAAGAAGTTGTTCGATACCAGATACGTGGTGAGGTGCGGCGTCGCCAGCAGGAAGGTTCCTGTTGCTGAGAGGATCAGGCTGTGCAGCCCGACCAGCGCGCCCAGGGCAGCTATCCAGCCGAGCAGCCGACGGACCCTGGAAACGTCGCGCGCCACCTGCACCCCCAGCAGATACATCAGGAAACCGCCGCCAAAGATGTTCACGTAATACATGATGCTTTCCGAGAAGCTGCTTCCACGCAACGCCGGAAAAGCTGCCAGCGCCAACAGCAGCGTCCACCACCAGCGCCGGGGCAGCGGCAGCCAGGAGCGTTCTGCCGACTGTGTGAGAAACAGGATGCTCAAGAGGACCAGCGCGATGACCAGACCAACAATGGCAAATTGCAGCGGCGCGCCCAGCAGTTCATACCAATCGATCAGAATAGTGATACCAATGATCACGGCAGCCGTGACCTCATCCCGGCGCAGCGCCAGCAGCAGCACTACGGCCAGCGTAAAGGGTACCAGCGCCAGATTGGACTCACCGAGCAGCCCCAGCATCACGCCAGCGGCCACCGCCAGAAGCGCTCCCAGCAGCCACAGGCGCAGATCAACGCTGGAGAGCGCCAGCGCTTTAGCTTTCTGCATGCTGAGCCTCCTGCTGAAGATGAGCGGCAAGCCGCTTGAGGCCGTCTTCGAGCGACACCACCGGGGCAACCTGATAGCGAGCGCGAAACGGCTCCGGGTCGCAGTGAAAGGTAATGTATTCAGGCGCGGTGCCCTCGTGGGTGATGCGCGCCTCCAGCCCAAACGCCCGCGCCGCCCGCCGCACGACCTTATTGACCGATTCGCGGTTGCCCATACCCAGGTCCACTACGCAGAGGCCAGCAGCGGGAGCGTTCAGCGCGGCCAGCAAGGAGCGAACGGCGTCGTCGATGTACATCGCGTCGATGTAATTGTCGCCATCGCCCAGCACGCAAAACTGCGGATTGCGCTCGAAGGCAAAACGCTGCACCAGTCTGGTGTACAACTTGCGCGGCGGCTCATGCGGGCCAAACGCGCCAAAAAAGCGAATGATGGTGGCGCGCCGGGGCGTCTGGCGATGGGCTGTAAAGGTGTGGATATAGTGTTCCGCCGCCAGCTTGGAGACGGCATAGGGCAGGGTCGGCGTCGTACGTGTGGATGGACCAACCGGCCCGGTCTGGCTCATATAGACAGCGCCCGACGAGAGATAGACCAGATGATCGAAGCTCCAGCCTTCAAGCGCGCGCAGCAGGCCCACCACGTTGCTGCTCAGATCGTCTAGTGGGCGCTGGATGGAGCCAGGAATGGAGGTATTGCTTGCCAGATAGAGGCAGCTTTCAAACGCCCGCCCGGTCTGATCGACAGCCTGGGCCACCTGCGCCGCGTCGGTGAGATCACAGGCAACTGGCTGAATATGGTCCAGGTGGTTGGCGCTGACGAAGGCCGGAAACGCCGCGTCGCCGGGGCGATGCAGCGCAAAGACCTGCCAGGAAGGCGGCAGCGCCAGCAAGATGTTTCGGCCCAGGAAGCCTCCTGCGCCCGTGACGAGCAGGCGCATTACACACCTCCTCTGGCGAGGCGAGCGGCGCGCTGGCGATAAAACACGACGGTCTGGGCCAGCCCGTCATCGATGGAAACCTGCGGCTCGAACGGGACGAGCCGACGCAGCAGGCTTACATCGGCCAGATGGCGGCGCACATCGCCGGGGCGCGGGTCGCAGCATTGATAGAGCACAGGCGCGCCCACCAGCGCTTCGATCTTGCGCATCAGGGCGCGGATGCTGATCTCCTGGCCGGAGCCGATGTTCACCACCTGCCCGCGCGCCTGCGGGCAGCGATAGAGCGCCAGGGCAGCGCGCACGGTGTCGGCGACATAGATGTAATCGCGGGTTTGCTCGCCGTCGCCAAAGAGCCTGAAGACCTGGCCTTCAAACACGCTCCGGAGCAGCGTCGGGATGATACCTGCGTACTGCTGGTCGTTCTGGCGCGGCCCATAGTTGTTAAATGGCCGCACCACCAGGGCATCCACGCCAAACGTCGCCGCGTACGTGCGCACCAGATGGTCGCTGGCCGCTTTGCTGGCCGCGTAGGGCGTCAGCGGGTCGAGCGGGTGATCTTCGCTCATCGGGACGGCGCGCGCCGAGCCATAGGCTTCCGAGGAGGAAAAATGCACCAGCGTCTCGAAATGGCCCAGCCGCAGCAGTTCGCAGAGCGCCGAGGTGATGCTCACATTCGTATCGAAGCACCAGCGCGGCTGCTCAAGCGAGGTGGGCAGGGGGATGACCGCCAGATCAAAGACGACATCAACGGCAGCAACCCCTTTCAGCGCCGCCAGCAGCGCCCGATCATCCGCCGCGTCCAGGCGCAAGACACGCATCGCTGGCATGCGCTGCCGGGCCTCGGCCAGATTCTCCTCTTTGCCCAGGAAAAAGGTATCGACAACGGTCAGTTGCCCAACCTGCTCGGTAATGAGCAGATCAACCAGATGGCTCCCAATAAAGCCCGCGCCACCCGTCACCAGGACATGCTTTCCTTCCAGTGTTCGTTGTGTCGCTTCCATGCGCTTCCCCTTCTCTTCTCACATATCGACCTGCGCCGCTCCTGGCGCTAATGCGCGCAGGTGTAATTGATTCCAAGGTTGAGGTCGGTTGTCAGCATCTGATTGAGCGCTGCTTGCTGAGCGCGCTGGGTGGAAAAGCCGACCGGTTTGCCGACCACGGCAGCGCAGGAGGGCAGCGTCACCTGAAGGTCAATCTGCCAGGTGAACCCGGCCTGCCGCTGCACCAGAGATTGGTAATGCCAACCGCTCGCGCCTTTCGTGGCCGCCCCGGGGACCACCCAACTCAGGCTGATGGAGCCGGTATCGCCATACTGGAGGGTAAAATAGCCGCTCAGCACCTCGCGCCCAAAGGCGCTGCCGGTGCCCTGTGGGTTCCAGCCCGATTGAGAGAGCAGCTTGCTGCCCGGCGGAACATAGACGCGCACATAATCGATATAGGTGTACTTGCGGCCATAGTCATTTTGGAAGCTCGCCGGGCTGGCGGGCCAGCTATAGGTCAGCGTCAGGTGATGGGTCGCGTTTCCGGCGGCGTCAAGCGTCACCTGATCGCGCATGGTCGGCGCGATGAAATAATTCGCCTTGTTGGCGTTGACATTCGCGTCAACCACGAGAAAGCTATCGCCTGCCGGGGCTTCAATGGCCCCAGCCGCATGATAGCGCTCCAGGAAGCTTTCAGCCGCCGGGGCGTTAAAGTACACCTGGATGTCTTTGGTCGCCAGGGACTCTGTCAGCAGGTGCACAAACTGCGGCAGGTCCTTCGACATATCTTGCTGCACCCGGGCGGAAAAATGCTCGAAGAGCAGTTCGGTAAAGCGTTTGCGCAGCGAGGAATGCCCATTCGGGTCGGGCGTGTAGTCCGGCCCTTCCTCCAGGTCTAGCTGGTGATAGTGGATGCGGTCAATGAGATTATCCGCCGTGATCGTTTCGTTATATTCGGGAACATAGATCGGGCCGGTGATTTTGAGCATGTTCTGAATAAGGAAGGGCGTCAGGGCGATCACGCCCTGGAAGGAGGAAACCGAGCCACCCTCCTGGCGATACAACTGCTCGCCATTGCTGGCCGAGGTGGCGAAATTCGCGTCCAGGTTGGAGTCGCGGAAGCTCCAGGTAGGAATAAGCACCTTGAACCAGCTATACACCTGGGGGAGCGAAATCCGGTGTCCGGCAAACTCAAAGGGACGGTCCAGCAAATCGACATCGGTAATCGAAAGGCTCGATTCCCGTCCATTGGCAAGGGTGAGGATGCCATAATTGCCGATGAAACCGCCAGCAGGCCGCAGTTCGGTCGAATCCATCACCTCGATGAGATAATGCGCCGGTTGCCCAAAACCCAGCAAGGCGGGGGCGACCGTCAACAGCGACCCGGCACTCTGAAGGGTCTGTTGGAGCGCGGGCAAGCTCTGCTGGAACGAGGCCAGTTCTTGCTGAAGGGATGGGGTCAGCCCGCGTTCGTCGGGCTGCGCCTGCTTGAGTTGATCTGCCGCCGTGTTGACAAGCTGTGCTACCTGGCTGAAATCGCGCGTTATGTTGTTCAGATCGGCCAGCGTCAGCACCGGCGCTTTAGGGTTGGCGAACGCAAGAGCGCGGCTGCTGAAAAGCTGAAACGCATCGCAGCCGATGACTCCTGCCTGGGCGAGCGCTGCCGCTGCCGGGACAATATGCGTTGCCGCGCTGAAGAGCGCGCCGTAATGGGGGGCAAGCTGGACAATGGCCGGGAAGCGCTGCAAGTCCTGGTTGAGTTGGGTAAAGGTGATATACGCCTGGGCGAAGTCTTGCTTTGCCTGCGCGACCTGCTGCGTCTCAAGCGGATTGCCCGCGAACGCTTTCAACGCTGTTTTCGCCGCTTCCAACTGATGCAGCCCTTGCTGTGCCTGGGCCATGTCCTGATGGTACTGCTGGATATATTGGGAATACAAGGGAAGCGAGGCAAGACCACAAGACATGATCAGCCCACAGCACAGCGCAGCAGCAATCAAAAGCCTGACACGCAGGCGGCCCTTCTGATGCCTGCGCTGCTGGGGGCGCAAAGGCGGGCGAGGAGCGGGCCAGTGTTCTGTCTGGCTTCGTCTCTCTTGATAGATCGTATCTCTCAGCATAGCTTTACTCCCTCTGCTCCTTGGCTCCATCCAGAGGATTAGGCGCTGGCGCGGCTGCCGTTATCAGTCCCGGCTCTTCCCGGACGTGCCCACCAGGGCCACGCGCCGATCTGGCTCCGGCTGCGCGTGCTGCACCTGCTCGCTGCTGACCACGCAGCCCAGGACACGAGCGCCCGCTTTCTTGAGCCGGGCTTTCAAGCGCGCCAGTTGATGACGGCGCGCCTGCTCAAGCTCCACCACGACAATCACGCCATCAACGCAGGCAGCCAGCGCGGCAGCGCTTGCCGATTCCAGCGGGGAAGGCGCGTCAAGCACTATGCTTTTATCGCCAGGCTCGACGACATCCTTCAGGAAGGTCTGCATCGTCTTCGACGCGAGCACCCGGGAAGCGTGCGCTGGTGGCGCTCCGGCAGGCAGCACGCGCAAGGTCGGCAGGTCCACCACCAGAGAGCGATAGATAAAGCGCGGGGGAAGCGCGGTGCCGTCCAGGCGAAGGAGCTTCCAGGCGAGTACCAGATCGCTCAATCCCAGGCTAGAGATAATCTCGAATCGATCATCCTGTGATGGATGAGAGAAATTGGCATCAATCAACAACGTTTTTTTGCCGCTTTCGGCGATGTGCAGCGCCAGGTTTCCGGCAACCACGCTGGCGCGGCCATCGGGTGCAGCGCCGATGACTGCCAGCGAACTGAACTGAGTGTCAATCCCCACAAGCTCCAGATTGCTGTCGAGCATCTGGTAGGCGTCTCGCGTCGCTTGATACGCATCCTGGCCCGCCTTTTCTTCCAGCGGCAGCGAACCAGACGGCAGTTCCGCCAGAATCGGGCACCCCAGCACGTCTTCCAACACGCGCAGCGAGGGAACACGTTGATCAAGTTGGCCGCGCAGCAGCACGAGCAGCAGGCCCAGCAGCAGGCCAAACACCAGACCGGCGACGACATAGGCATACAGTGGCAGTCCCGCCGGGCTGGCGTCTACCTGAGCGGCATCGCTTACGCGCAAGTAGATGGTAGTCTGTAACTCGGCCAGTTGAATACGCGATAAGGTGCCTTCGAACTGCGTGTATTGATAGTGCAGATTGGCAAGCTGTGTTTGCAGCTTCTCGATCTGTGCCGGGTCGGGGTGCTGCGCTTGCTGAAGGTGGGCCAGGTCTTCGGTGGTGGTATTGATCTGGTTCTGGGTGGTGGCAATGTCCTGGCGGATATGCTGCTCCGAGTGGGCGTTGGCCTCATTCTGCGCCTGCTCTTGCTGAGCAATCAGCGCGTAGGCCAGCGCGTTGGCGAGATCAGCCGCGCGGGTTGGGCTGTGGTCCAGCACGGTGATCTGCACCATCACCGTATCCGGCAGCACCGCTGCTGAAACTTCGCGCCGCAGCAGTGCAACACTCACCCCGGCAAACTGCGCGCTCACTTCAGTCAATATCGATTGGCCGGTTACAAGCTGCACCTCTGTCTGCAAGAGGGCTTCGGGCTGGGCCAGCAGCAGCGTATCTTCGCTGGGAGCGTCGAGCCGCAGCGTCGCCATGCTCTGGTAGACAGGGGGCACGAATCTGCTGCTGATGCCTGCTCCTGTACCTGCCAGCACGATGCAAAGGGCAACGAGCGGCCATTGTTTGAAGAGAAGGTTACGGTATCGTGCTGCTGTCATCCTTGCCTCGCAGTATTCATCCTGTTGTACGCTTGCTAAAACTACACCGGCATCCTGGTCGTCTATGGGTTGCCACAGTGCCAACACGGGCTGAAGCGTGCGTCATTGGGCGGTGGCGTACATGCTCTCCGAGACTTCACCCGACGCATTGAGCCGCTGCTGCTTCGAGCGGGCCATGTCGAGCAGCAGCCCGCGCAGGCTCGCGCTGTCCTGGTAGCCCAGGCTGTGTTGCAACAGGCCAATCCAGTGGTCAATGTCAGCGAGCGGCTGCGGCTCCTCTTCATAGAGAATGTGGGAGATTTTGCTCTGGCTCGTGGGCAGCAACTGCTCATCTGGCGCGACGAGCAGTTCATGCAGCCGCTCGCCTGGGCGCAGCCCGCTGTAGACAATGGGGATATCGCGCCCCAGGCGCAAACCACGCGAGCGAATCATCTTCACGGCCAGATCAGCGATACGCACCGGTCGGCCCATATCCAGCAGGAACATGCCGCCGCTGTCTGCCATGGTGGAGGTGAGAATCACCAGGCCACAGGCTTCAGGAATCGTCATAAAGTAGCGCGTGGTTTCTGGATCGGTGACGGTGACAGGACCGCCCTGCTCGATCTGCTTGAGAAAGGTCGGGATGACGCTGCCCCGGCTGCCGATCACATTGCCGAAGCGCACCGCGCAAAAGCGCGTGCTGTGGCCCTCAGACCGCGCCAGCGCCTGGATGATGCGCTCGCCAAGCCGCTTGGACGCGCCCAGGACGTTGATAGGGTCCGCGGCTTTATCGCTGGAGATAAAGACAAAGCATCCCACGCCGTGCCTGCGCGCCAGATGGCACAGCGCGTACGTGCCCAGCACATTCGTCTGAATGGCCTGGTCTGGATGCTCCTCCAGCAGAGGGACATGCTTGTACGCAGCCGCGTGGAAGACCAGATGCGGGCGTGTTTCCGCGAAGAGCGCCGCCATACTGCCGATATTGGTAATATCGCCGATGCGCACGAGCAGGCGAGAAGCTTCGGCATAGGTGCGCAGGCTTTCGGCCAGATCAAACAAGCCCGTTTCGTTATTATCCAGGGCAATCAGTTTCGCCGGTTTATAGGTAATCAGTTGGCGGCAGAGTTCCGAGCCAATGGAACCGGCAGCGCCCGTCACCAGAATGACCTTGCCTTCCAGAAAGGTCTGCGCCTCGGCAGTCTGAAGCGGCACGATTTCGCGTCCCAGCAAATCAGCAACGTTGACCTCGCGCAGCGCGAGCGCCTGCGACTGTTCATCCAGCATCTCATGCAGGCTCGGCAAGATTTTGATGCTGGCGGGGGTTTGCTGGCACAGGGTAATAATCTCGCTGATGCGCTCCGGGCTGGCAGCCGGGGAGGCAATGGCAATCAAATCGATGCCATAGCGTTTGACGACCTGGGGGATTTCAGCAATCGGCCCCAGAATCGGGATGTGGTGAATGCAGCGCTGCCATTTGGTCTGGTCGTCATCAACGAAAGCGACCACCTCATATGCCTGCATGCTCCTGATCAAGAAGCTGGATGCAAGCCGCGCCCCGGCATCGCCCGCGCCGACGATGAGCACGCGGGTGTTGCGCTCCCTGGACCGCGCCAGCCGCCAGGCCAGCACCACACGCGGCGACATCTTCAGGCACCCCAGGAACAGGAACGAGAGCAATCCGCCCACGATATTGACGCTGATGGGCAGAACGCGCAGTTGGGCCGTGCCCGCAATCTCCAGGCCGTTGACCAGCAGCAGCGTGATGCCCACGGCCTGGAAGAGCCTGATGCCATCTTTGATGCTGGCATAGCGCCAGAGCGTGCGATGCTGGCCGATAAGATAGGAGATGACCGCGTAGATGCCCCCAATTGCCAGGTCCGGCCAGAAGAGGACGCGCAGTTCCGCTTCAAGCTGTGGCGCGTCCATGAAGCGCAGGAGGGTCGCCGTCTCGAATGCGGCCAGAACGGTGACGACATCCAGCGCGACGGCTCCGCCATAGCTCACGACACGGCGCACCAGATGATAGTTCACCCAGGCTTTGACAGCAGCACAGAAGCGGGCGGGCGCGGCGGCTGGCCCGGCAAAGGTGCGAGATGATGATTTCTGCCCCATCTGCAAACTTCCCCCTGGTATGGCGTGAGAGGTAATCAATGCCGTGGCTGGAAGTGGTTCTGCTTGCGGCAGCAGCCCGAGCGGAGCAACAGGCCGCACCAACGCCACCAGCGTCAGCGCCAGGATTTTCAGGTCGAGCCAGAGCGACCGGCGCCGCACATACTCCAGATCGATTGCCAGCTTGGCAGGCATTACTACCGAACGATAATAGCGCTCAGGGTTGGCCCCGCTGAGCATATGCTCTTCGTGACGAAAGAAGACTTGTGCCGCTCCGGTGATGCCAGGCCGCACCGCCAGCACCGCGCGCTGCTCGGGGGTATAGTCGCTCACATAGCAGGGCGCTTCGGGGCGCGGGCCGATCAGGCTCATCTCGCCGCAGAGCACATTGAGCAGTTGGGGTAGTTCGTCCAGCTTGGTCGCGCGCAGCAGGCGGCCAACTCGCGTTACTCTGGGGTCGTGGCGCAGGGTGATCTGGCTCGCCATCGTCTGGCGCGTTCGCATGGTGCGAAACTTCATGATGGAGAACGGAACACCGCCGCGCCCCACGCGCTGCCCGCGATAGATGATCGGCCCACGGTCATCTATCACAATGGCACAGGCGATGAGCAAGAGGAGGGGCATCACAGCCAGCAGCATCCCTACTGCAAGACCCACATCCATGCAGCGTTTCATGTTGTCCGATGAGCATCCATGCCGGGACATCCAAGCCTCCCCGTCCTCAATCCAGAAGTGCCCTCAATCCATAAGGGCAGTGGTTCCATCCAAAGGCTGTGCTGTAGTTTTTCCATGTGCTTGGTAGACTAGCGCAATTAGGCACTGCTGCACCCCATTGTCGCGCGTTTTTCCACAGCAGAATTTGTGCCAAAATCTTTTCCCATGAAGAGCGCCGTTTAGAGGAAAGATCGAAACCACGTTCTAACTCATCATTTCGTCCCAGGCCCATACAGGCACGACGGGGGAACAGAGCAAGTCAACCTGCCCGGGAGGTTGGACAGCTCAAGCGCCCTTCAGGAAGGAACGAATCGGAATGCTATGCGGTGGCTGCATATTGCCTGGTAGCTGCCCTGTCGGGCTGCGCACGGAAGCGACGCCAGAGAAGGTAGATAATGGCGGGACCAAAAGCCAGCAGCGCCCGAATCCCATGCAGCGATGATAAGGGCAGCGGGTCAAGCACATACAGAATCAGCACGCCTCCCGTTAGAAGCTGCGTGGCTGTTGTCAGATCATCCAACGGATAGAACGCCGCCACTGCCAGCAGCCAGGTCCCATACCAGGGCACAAACCACCCACTGGCAATAGAGAGATACAGGAAGAGCGCCCACCACCAGGCAAGAAACAACCGTTTTCTACTGCGCACTCCAGGGAAAAGGCGCAGCCAGGCGACCAGAAATATCAGGCCAGCCAGCGCCTTCATGATGACCAGAGCAAGGGCTGCGCTGCTGCCCTCTGACCAGCCGGGCAGCCGTGCCAGCACCTGACGCAGCGGCCAATCGATCATCTCTAGCAAAGAATCTCGCAAGCCCTGGGTTGGTGGCGAAGAAATAAGCGAACTCAGGGTGTGCAACCCATCCCAATAGGGCAGGTAGAAGCAGGCACACACGCCAAAGAGCAAACCCAAGCGCCAGAGCGCGCCGCGCACCATCGCCGCCGGAGGCAGTTCGCGCACCACATACCAAAAATAGAACGGGAGGAGGATCAAAAGGATAAACTTCGTATCCAACGCAAGCGCAAAGGCAAGCAGCGCGAGTAGTTCATGATTCCGAACCAGGGACCAGACGCCAAGCAGGAAGAAGAAAAGCATCACTGCATCATTGTGACCACTCCCAGCAAATTCCAGCAGCGCCAGCGGATTCCAGGCATAGAGCAGCGTCCCCATGACCCGACGCTGCGGAGCCAATACGGTCAGAATGCTCCAAATGACCGCCGCGTTTGCCAGATGAAAAAGCAAGCTGGTGCTCTTAAAAAGGAAGACATAGGTTGCCAGGCTGCCGCCCCACGCTTCCGCCAGCCAGGTCAGCACGTCGGAAAGAGCCAGCCAGGTTGGGCCATAGACCGAGGGCGTATTACGCCAGAACACCGTGGACAAAAAAGGATCGTTGGGGAACTGGTTGGGCACAGCGGTTAACGGGTTGGCATGATGCAACACCGCCATACGTCCATAAAAAATATAGCTGAAGATATCCTGCGTGGGGAAGCCGGGAATCAACAGGAAGGTTCCCCCCAAGAGCAGCGCGCCCCCCAAAATCACAAAGAGATGGCGCTGTCCTGGCTGGGAAAGGCTCTTCGCGAGAGCGCACGCGAGCGCCGCTATCAGGGCCGCACCATAAAAGAGCAGCGCCAGAATAACCACCTGAAGCCAATCCTTGTTCAGAACAAATGCGCGGCTCAACCAGGAAGGGGAGAATATCAGGCGAGCGGTATCGGCCATCACCGGCCAACGAGCGGCCAACGGGGACCGGGTAAACTCTTCCCGGCCAAATGGGCCAGCAACAAAGACCATCAGGCCCCACAGCCATAGCTCCAGCAGGGCACCCAGCCCGACCAGGCGCAGCCATACGCTGTGGTTCAAGAGGCCAAGACGGCCTCTCGCCAGAGTCGTAGGCGCACGAAGAGTCCTTATACTCATGGCAGCATCCTTGCTTTTCTTCCCATCGATTGCCCGGTTGGGCAATCTCTGCGCAGCCTGGCAAAAACCGCGAGGCTATTGTGGCTGCTGAGTCATCCTGGCGCACGCTGTAGCAAAACAGGGGCCAACAGAGCAGCAGAACCCTTGACAAGAAGCGGAGGGTCATGTATGCTCTGCTCAAAGATTCAAAATAGACCTTATAGAGGCAAAACCTCACTAATCAATACTCTATTGTGGTGTCATATAAAGGGCACCCATCAGGAAACGGGTAATAGGAAGGGATAGTATCGACTCAGGCAAGATATAATCTTGTTTCTCACTTCTCACCAAGTCAGTTGAAGGGAACTTTACGAGCAGCCAGGATGGGAGAAGATGGTAAGGTTTTCAGATAAGACCAGGCCAGCCCCGCAAAAATCGGCGCACTATCAGCAGATCAATGCCGAGATTAAGTACGGCATTGATATGGCTGCTGACCCCGTTAATGCCAATCTAGCCGAGTTAGCTCACCGAACCACAACCATCAATTCGCCATGGTTCGCCCGAACCTGTCGCGTCTGTAACGATAATTTCCGTGAAGGTGATCTGGTACGGCTTTGTCCAGATTGCAGCGAACCCTATCACGATGACGGCCAATTCGGCTTGGATTGTTGGAAACAGAAATTTGCCGGAGGAGCCATTTGCCGCGAGAGTGAAGATGAGCGTTTTATCAAGGCCGTTCAGGAATCTCGCCGATGTCAGTTCTCCTGGTCGCAGCCCCTCCCAAACGATAGGGCATCGCAGGTACCTTTTGAGAAAGCGCAGCAGCATACTGTTCCACCTTTTCTGTTAGTAAGTCAGTTTGTTGAAGGGGTGGAATCCGTTTGGCGCCCACATGGCGAGCAAGAACTTATAAGAGTAATGCCAGGTTCCCCGCTGATGAAGAGGCAATGTCCCTGGTGTCCATTCAGAATCCGGGTTGGCGACTGGGTGACTCGCTGTCCATGTCCACTCCACTGTGGCACCTATTTTCACCAGGACGTTTCTCGTCATCTGACGTGTTGGAATGAATGGAATGGCATCATGGGGCGTAACTATTGCCCAACCACAGGCGAACGTTACACAGCCGCCCAACATAGGATCGGGGATGGAAACTGACCGTTATGCTCGCCAAAAGCTGATCGAATGGTGGGATCAGGAGCGCTTACGCAGCGCCAGCATCCTGGTTGCTGGCGCTGGCGCTCTTGGAAATGAGGTACTCAAGAACCTGGCTCTGCTAGGGGTTGGGCAGGTGTTAGTGGTTGACTTTGATCGGATTGAGCCCTCAAACCTCAGCCGAACCGGGTTATTTCGAGAAAGCGATATTGGCCGCCCGAAGGTGGAGGTTGCCGGTGAGGCGGTGACAGCCCTCAACCCCGATGTCACTGTTGAGACGCTTTATGGAGATGTCTTTTACGACGTAGGATTGGGATATTATCGGCATAAAACCCTGGTGATTGGCTGCCTGGATAATCTGGCTGCGCGCTCACAAGTAGGGCGCTCTTGTGGTCTGGCCGGTGTCCCCTATCTCGATGGCGGCATCTGGTCCCTGGGCGGTGAGGTTCGCTGGTTTAGTACCAGCGAAGGCCCCTGTTTCGATTGTATGCTCAGCGCCGAGGATCGTGAACACGCGAGCGAGCGACGTTCTTGCACCGGGTTCCGGCTTGTGGATGAGCAAGAAACCCAGCACGTTTCAACGCTGGTGACTACCGCTGCCATTATTGCGGGGATGCTGGTGCAAGAAGCTGTGAAGTATCTCTGTGGCTACCCAATCACCGCTGGCAAGGCTATTGTCTATAACGGCCAAGTGCTCACTTTGCATCGGGCTGAGCTTACACGGAATCCGCGTTGTTCTTCCAGCCACTCCCCCTATCAAAAGGTGATAGAACTCGCCGCGCCTGTCACTCAGATGACGGCGCGCCAACTTTTCTCACTTGCCCGTGCCGCCCTGAAGTCCGATGGACAGGGAACTATGGAAGCAGCAAGCGCCCCGCCTGGCGGAGATCAGGGCCTTTCTTTGCAGTTAGGGCGCGACTTCCTCCTGGAGCTGCGTTGTCTCCGTTGTGGCCGCGCGCAGGAGGTAAACCAGCACTGGGATAAGGTGCTGGAGCAAGAACGAATCTGCCCCTTCTGTGGCGCCGCACGCCATGCTGAAGTCATCCGCGCATTGGATGAACAGAGCCTCTATATCGACCGCCCGCTTTCTACATTGGGAGTCCCTCCAGGGGAAGTTCTGGCAGTCTACGCAGGAAACGACCTGCTCTTATTTGAATTAGGTGTATGACGTCTTGATGCCGTGGGAGGGAGGGAAGCTATGGTGGGCAATCGGTTCCCTGGGTGACTGCCGAAGAGGCTATTCCGCTGTGGGGCGAACTGCTGCTGTTATGTGTTGATCATCCCTAAGTGAGCAGGAGGCGATCTTATGGCTCTCGACTCCCACTTCTCTTCCTCGGAGCGATCTGACTATGAGGCGCTGCTTGAGGAAGCTATTGACACGATCCTTACGGCCAACCTGGAGCTTGGCCCGAATGAGCGCCAGCCAGATGACTCCCTGGAAGCGTTGGTGAAACCTTTGCGCAGGCTCAAGGAGTCTCGAGCCTTTTTTGCCTCCGCTCTGGACGTGCGACACCTGGGTCGTCACAATTTCCCTGTGAGTGGGCTGCAACCTTCGCTGGATATCCAAGAGTTGATGGATACGCATGACTTCTATCTCATCCGGATACCGGTCACGTTAAGCCCAGCGTTTGGCTGGGGATTTATTCGCCTGGCATGCGATGTTGACTTTGCCTGTACTGGACCGGTCTCAGCGCCAATGACGTATGATATTTTTCCTGATAATGCCTGGACCGAGATACTCCACATGCAGACCCATCTGACTTTAGGGCTGGATGAAGGGTTAGGATTTCGGGCCGAACTCCAGCCGATAGAGGCAGCATATCAGCCCCTGAGTGGCGCGGCTCAGGCGAAGCTGGCCCTGGAAGCCAGCGGTGGGATACGCCTGGTCGTCGGTCCTTTTAGCTACCGCGTGGCGCGTGCCACGGTGTTGGCGACGGGTCGTGGAAACTCTATCGTTTCCTGGAAGCTAGCCGGGTACGATGTTGTGCAAAGAGAGGAACCTTCTCTGGCCGTTGTCCTCCGGGTTCCCAAAGGGTTCCAGGAAATCAGGGCGCGAGGTTGGCTGGCGGCTTACCACAAATTCGATTTCCTTGGCTCCAACCTCACCGACTGGGCCGGGCGTTTTAGTGAGAAGGTGCGCTCGTTCTTCAGCAACGGCCTCCCGATCGAAGATGCAAAAATCTGGAACAACATCACGGCATAGAGGAGAGCCAGTTGTGCAGCATTTGGAATACCATTTGACCGTCCTGAGCAACAGGGATGTTCAAGCTGAGCTTAGCGATGGTAAGAAAACCACCCCGGCAAAGCCAGGTTCCCTCAATCTGGCTCAGTTGGAGGTGATTACCAAAGATTATCTCCCCTTTCTGGAAACGGGGTCTCAGCTAACCCGGGATAGGCTTGAGCGGCTCGGCACGTTGCTCTATGAATTGCTATTTCCTCCCTCAATCAAGGGGCATTTCGAGGAACTGGCCTGGCGGAAAATTGAGGAGGAACCAGAGCAGTACCATCTGGCGTTGTCGCTCACCTTGCACGATGGCTTACAGGCCGACGTGGCTGCGCTGCCCTGGGAATTTCTTTATTGCCCGCGTGGGAGTGTCTTCCTGGCTGCTGACCAGCGCGTCTCATTTTCGCGCCGTTATGCCGATTGGGTGTCGCTTTCCCCCAGACTGCTGACGAAGGGGGAACACTTACGCACCCTGTTGGTCCACTTGCAACCTGAAGACATGGCATCCATCGCTCTTACCCGCATCGTTAACGTGCTGACAGACCTGGCTGACCAGCAAACATCAATCGGCCATCCCATGGTGCTGAGAAATCCGGACCCGTCAGTGGTGGAGGATGCCCTTCAGCGTTACCACCCACACATTGTGCATATTTTAGCTCATGGCCGCTTTGAGCAACAGGGAACGCTGTTTGCTCTGGCAGACCAGTCTGAAAGAACCGTACACTGGCAGCGTGACCGCTCCTTCGCTGATTTGTTCCGCGTGTATCATCCACATCTGGTCTTCCTACAGGCATGTGAAGGCGGACGCAGTTCCGATGTGCGCTCGTTCACGTATGGTGCGGCCTATCTGGTACGGAAACATATTCCGGCTGTGATTGCCATGCAGTATCCCATCACCAATGAGGTCGGTTGGATATTTGCCGAGTCACTCTACCGGGCTTTAGCAGACGATCATGGTTTAGATGAGGCTGTCCAAAAAGGGCGCCAAACATTGGCAATGCGGCGAACTGCTCCCCAGGTGCAGGATAATTATACCTCTCGTGATTTCGCAGCCCCAATTCTCTGGATGCGGCCAGGCATTCGCAAGTTTTACGATCAGGAGGCTTCAACGATGGATAGCACTGTCAATCTGACCATTACCACACCCTCTGGCAAGGCTTACAAGGCCGATGTCCCTGCGGACACCCTCATTGATCTACTGATACGACGGTTTCTTAGCCAGTGGAAACCACCAGCCGCCGAAGCGCAAAAATCCTCTCATTACTCGCTGCGCCCTCAAGGTGTTGGGCCGCTGAACCGCGCCGTCACCTTGCGAGAGGCGGGGTTAACCGCTAATCCCCATCTCTTTCTGGTCATTGAGCCACTGAATCCTGGCGACCCTATCAGCCTGACCATTGAAGATGAAGAAGGGCGTGAATACTCCGCAGCCGTCTTGTTGAATACAGGCGTTGGGGATGTTGCCCACCAATTTTTCAACCAGGTCTCCCCACAGAACGTTCCGCGCCAGGAAGAAATGATTGTCGAGCGGAACGGTGAGCCGTCTGCGCAGCCTCAGCGCTTAGACCTCGACCGAACTTTATATGAGCAAGGGGTGAGTGACGGGGCAACGCTGCGTATCCGTCGAGGCTAGGGGCCATCAAAGGAGTAAGTGTATGGCGAAGGTTCTTTTTCTGCAACCACAGGTGCAAGCGGCACAGCGGCCTGAGGCGACGCAAGCTGAGAAGTTCGTTGTTCAGGCGCTCGGAAACGCTGGGCGGAATGACGAGTTCGAAGTGGTGGAAGTCGCTGACATTACTGATGACCTGATCAAGCGGGTCCATCTGGCAGACCTGCTGATTGTTGATGCCAACGACTATGAGGCGAAAGGCTCCTACAACTTCTCACCATATTTGTTCTATTTACTTGCGTTGGGGCATTGCCTGGGCAACCACACGATGCTGCTGGCTAAGACCCAAGGGCACCTCCCGCTCAGCCTGGCTAGGCATCATCATACGTTCATCAACTCTCAGGATATGAGCCAACCCTTTGATCGCTATCAAGACTTCTTCTCAAAATTCAGGATCGCGCTCAACGAGATTCTCGTGGAGAACAATTCCGAGGCGGATAACCCTATTCAGGCATATATATCACGGCGAAAAATAGACGCCGAACTGGCACGAGGAAAAAACGAGGTGGCTGCCAAGGATGCTCAGATAGAAGAATTGACGAACACGCTTCGTCAACGGGGCGGGCAGCGGCCATCAGCCGAGCCGCAGCAACCTCCAATCCAGTTCCGTGAGGTACGAAAGGGATAGACATATGGCGGAAGCGAACATAAACGGAGATCATCTCATCAGAGTCTATGTTGAGAATGGGGCTGGACAAAGATTTGAAGCCGATGTCCCTTGCGGCACCAAAATCGGCAAGCTGGCGGGCGATTTCTTTAATGCTCGGGGATGGCCGACACAAGATTACATGGGACGAGGCCAACGGACCGTTGTAGAACTGGTGAACCCGACGAACACCGATGATACCAAGCGTCTTAACAGCGATGAGGACATCTGCGAATCTGGCGTCCACGAGGGGGATACACTGCGCGTTTTTCCGGAGTCGAGAGCAGGCATTGTGGACCAGCGCGCGCGGCACATGGCTCTGGCCGCCGGCTATAACGATCTACAGGCGCTGTGTCGGGAAAATCCTCATATCACCTTCACTGCCAATAAAGCGCATGCGCCAGATTTATACATGGTGACGTTACACTACATCAGCTTTGTTGCGTTGCCCGCAGGGGAGGACGAACCGATAAAAGCAGATACGCATCAGTTCGAGATCGAGCTAGGCGCAGGTTACCCGGGTTATGCCCCGATTGTCACCTGGAAAACACCGATCTTTCATCCCAATATCAAACACCCAGAAGGGCGGGTCTGCCTGGGCGATTTAGGCGAACGTTACCGGCCCAGTATGGGGTTAGCTCGGCTGGTGCGCATGCTGGTTGAGATGGTTCAGTGGCAGAATTTCGACGCTTTTAATCCATTCAACCCCGAAGCCGCCGAATGGGCAGTGCAGATCAACCACTGGCCTTTCATTCTCGCCATTGGCGGGTACCCCTGGCAAGGCCGCATCGAGCAGTTCATCAAGGAGCTAGATCGTGCCGGCCAGCCGCCTATTATCTTCAAACCGCTGTCGCCGGAGCCATAAGCGAGGTGTCAGATGCTATTGCTCACGTTCGACGATCTTCCTATCAAAAGCTTTATCATCGTCATCTATGACGCGGCTCTGGAAGAGGTTGCACAGTATCAGGTTCCTTTTTCTATCACAGCGCCCTTTGCCAACCGCATAGCTCGCGAGGTGCTCAATATTCCTGATTGGGGAGCGACCTTGCATGAGCCATGGTATAGCCTTGCCTACCGTTTAGACTCAGAATATCAGCGCGCCGCTGAGCCACCGGGGCCAACTTCTCTCAAAGGCCAGCGCTATGATCCTGACGCTGGGCCTGGTCCGTCTATCCAACTCCATCCTGATGCCCTGGTGAAGTCTTTCGAGGTAAGATTGTTCGACTATCAAAAGGAACTCTATCAGGGGGTTTATACAGTGGATGATATTTTTCTCCACGGGGCACGCTACTTGTTGCACAATCGCATTCAGAACGGCAAGCTGCCTGGTGGCGGCTCGTACTCCTACGCAGTGCTTCCCAGCAGGCAGAAAGTTCACTCGGTTTCTTCTGATCTGTTGCCCGAGGATGCCTACCAGAGCGAGGGTGTCTTCCGTCTGCCCCCACGAGACAAAGATGAGTCGTCCATCAAATTTACTCCCGTTCCCCCATCTCCCCTGGCCGAGCGCGACCCCGCTGGCTTTGGGGTAACCGAACTGCATGGGAAGGGCGAAGTCCAGACTGGCCGAATCTTCATTCCAACTCATCTTTACGCTGATCTCCAGCGCCACCTGTTCCTGAGCCAGAAGAAGGAGGAGGGCGGCTATATCCTGGGGAAAGTATTTCGTTCTGCTGGCACTTCAGAGCAAGAAAACGCCCCCGGCTTCCGTTGGATAGTGGAGATTACCGACCTGTTAATGGCTGAAGATACGATTGGCAGCGCAGCAACACTTCTCTTCACTGGTGATACCTGGAGCAAAATCAGCCGCCGCCGTGATCGGCAGTATCCAGGTCTCGAATTAGTGGGGTGGTTTCACACACATCTTTTCCCTGCCACTGATGCCTTTGGCCTCTCCAGCTTAGATCAGGACATGCACACCTGGTATCTTCCCAGACCCTGGCAAATTGCCATCCTCCTGAACCTGGAGAAAGATGACAAGCGCACAGTGCGCTGTTATCAGCGCGGAGTAGAAGGTGACCTGATCGAGAGCACCTTTGAGACGTTCTCTCCTAAATAAACGCTGCTGCCAATGCTCCATTCTCTGGAAGAGGATACTGGCTGTGGAAACGAGGGGTGTCATGTCTATCCAGTTTAGGAAGGAAGAGAAGGAACCAACCGGAGGCCAACCATGGCTTCCTCCGGCCAGCAAGCTTCAGCTTGAAGAACACCTCTTTCACTTTCTGAACGCGCTACGTGAAGGCCGCCAGATAACGACGGTTCCGCTCGTGGCTGAAGAGCCGACGCTGCAAGCATTCTACAGCGACTCCTACCCTGATCTCATTACGGCGCTGCGCTATTACATCGATCAATTCTTGATCGAACTCAGCCCCGATACTGCCAACTGGGGCATATTCGAGCTTCCACCAGCAGTTTTCGGGGTGGGGCTGGCCGTTTATGACTGCCTTTCCGCGTTCCCGCCAGGAACGACGCGAGGCGAAGACCCAGTTGCTCCATTTCTCTCAGCGCTGATTGATACACTGCCGCCCGCGCAGACTCTGCCAGAGATGCTGGCGTATCACGCTATGCTCCAGCAGGCAGTTCCCATACTCCCTCACTTGCCAGAGAGCCGAGCAAGGGCAATCCATGACCTGATTGAACGCAGCCCGCTTAGCATGCTCGTTTATCTTGATCTCCATACGCCTCTTCCACTTCTGCCACTGGCTGCTGAATTGCTGCCAGGATGGAATCGGCGCAGAACCATCCCTTCGCTCTGGGGCAGCCTTGATCAGTGGCTGGAAACCCTGGCTCCTCTGTTAGCGGAGCCTGCTGTGGTGGCGTTTTTGCGCCACCGCTGGCTGACCATGCCTGAAACCCATTCAGCGTGCCGCAATCTGGGACTCTTGCTCGAAGCCCTGCGCCGCCGAGGCAATCAGCGTGGGGTGATTCTGGAATATTACGAAGCCTATGACTATTTCCACGCAATCTCTGGGGAAGGCTCCTCGCGGCGACGAGTCCGCCAATGGCCCATCCTTGGACAGGCCGAGCAATTGCTGCGCGTTGATGGCGCGAGTGAAGCAGTTATCCAGCTCAATCGCCGGGGCAATGAATATTTCTTCCTCTTTTACCCTTTGCTCCAGGTCATCATCACTGAGCAGAACTTACCACGAGATTACAATCGCCTGACCCTGGACTTTATTCTGGCCGTACGCTCGCTGTTCTTCCTCATTCCGGAACAAACCAGGCCCCCGATAGATTGGAATCGATTAGAGTTTTCTGATGGGGACCAGGAATGACACACGCATTTGAAGAGATGGTGACGCGCAGCCGGGATATTCGCCAGCTTCATACGCTGGAGGGCCATAGTGGCCCTGTGACCTGCGCTGCCTTCTCCCCTGACGGGAAATTCCTGGTGACTGCGGCAGAAGATGAGACTATTCGCCTGTGGGATGCAGCGAGCGGTAATCAACTACGCAGTTGGAGGGGGCCTGTAGATGGGATGTCAGGTCTGATGTTCTCGCCAGATAGCAACTTCCTTGCTATTCCCGCAAGCGAGCAGGATGACCATAGTTTACACCTCTTCGAGGTGAGTAACGAAAGCGAAGTGCGGGTTTTTTCGGGCCACACCGATGCTATCCGCTGTGTTACTTTTTCCCCTGATGGGAGGCTTCTTGCCTCAGGTGCGGATGATCGCACCGTTCGTCTCTGGGAAGTATCCACCGGCCAGGAACTTCGCGTTCTGGACATCACAGAGAGAGTTGTCACTTTGTCTTTCAGCCAGGATGGGCGCCTCCTCGTCACCAGCACCTATGAAGGGAGCATCTCTATCTTCGACCTGACCAGCGAAATGGAAGGGCAAGAGCTGCTGAATTCTAAAGACAAGAAAAGAGTTGGTGTCGCCTTCGCTCCCAATGGAAAGATGCTTGCGACGGGGGAAAACAAAGGCATATTTTTATGGGACCTGGGGACTCGCCAGGTGGAAGCGACCATGAGAACACAAGGCCATACCGATTGGGTATGGGATGTTGCCTTCTCGCCGGATGGGACGGTGCTTGCCTCCGGCTCCGGTGATGCGACGGTGCGCCTGTGGAATCTGACGACGGGGCAGACCGTGCAGACGCTCGCTGGTCATGCTGGCATGGTAAGAGGGCTGGACTTCTCGCCGGATGGCTTGTTGCTTGCCTCGGCCTCCGGTGATACGACGGTGCGCCTGTGGAATCTGACGACGGGGCAGACCGTGCAGACGTTCGCTGGTCATACGGCTAAGATAAACGATGTCGCCTTCTCGCCAGATGGCACGCTGCTCGCCACAGGGTCTGATGATCAGACGGTGCGCCTGTGGGAGGTGGCAACGGGTCACATGCTCCAAACTTTTACCGGCCATACGGCAACGGTGCTTGGTGTGGTCTTCTCGCCAGATGGCAGACTGCTCGCTTCCGGCTCCGGCGATCGCACGGTGCGCCTGTGGGATATCGCAACGGGACATGTGGCTCAAACCTTCACCCATGATGGAGGATCGGTGTGGCTATGGGGTGTGGCATTCTCGCCAGATGGCAGACTGCTCGCCTCGGCCTCCAGCGAGGGCACAGTGCACCTCTGGGATATCGCAAGGGGGCGTATGACCCAAACCTTCACCGGTCATACGAATCGAGTCATGGATGTTGCCTTCTCGCCGGATGGAACGCTGCTCGCCTCGGCCTCCAGCGATCGCACGACGCGTCTCTGGAATCTCGCGACGCGGCGTATAGCCCAAACCTTCACCGGTCACACTGGTGACGTAGACGATGTCGCCTTCTCGCCAGATGGCACGCTGCTCGCCACGGGGTCTGATGATCATACAGTGCGCCTCTGGGAGGTTGAATCAGCACGCTTGCTATGGGCCTCAACTCCTGGTCCTGATAATTCCCTACGCAGCCTGGCCTGGAGTCCTGATGGCTCTGTGCTGGTCTCGTGTTCTGGGCACGGCGGAGGTGCTATTCGCTTCTGGCATGTTGAGAGCAGGCAACTCATTCACGCGCTTAGCAAACCTGAGGATGAGGACGCCTGGCCTGGCGCTCTGGGGATCAGTCCAGACGGGCGATGGCTCGCCACGTATGCGACTGATAACCTCAACGTTCTTCAACTCTGGGATATTTCCGCTCTCGATGTTGGCCCCAAACCAGATGGTGGGGAAGAAGGGCCAATGCTGCCCCCACCTCTGGAGCGCCCGCTGGCGACACAGTTGGCGACACTGCCCTACTGCCATGCCGCCGCGCCTGACGTTTCCTTGGGCCGCACCGCCTCCTGGCTGCAAGGCGCGGCGGCGGCGGGCTGGCCGCTGCCATTCGCTCTGGCCCACGATCTGGGTCTCCTGTTGAGCCAGCCTGCATACCGTCTAACGATTGCTCGCCCAGCCTATCTGCCTCCTGAGGAGGAAACCTCTACCTACCTGGCGACCCTCCAACGCCTGGCGGCTCTGCCGCTGGTGAGCGAATTGTCCTCCTGGCAGCCTCCTCTCTCGGATGCGGTCCTCAGCATTATCATCGCGCGCCTGGTCGAGAAGCTGCACCTACCGGATATGTATAGAGTACCCGCCGGACCTGCGGGCGTCAGCTTCATTCGTGCCCTTGCCGCGCGCCTGCCCACAATCGCCCCTGCTGAGCGCTGGCAGAGTACTCCGGCAGATGGGCGCTCTTCCTGGGCAGCCCTGTTGTCCCCTGAAGCGCTTGCACATTTGGAAGCGTCTCTGCGCGCCCTGGACCTCGACGAGCTGCGCTTCCTCGCGCGCTATGGCGCGCCGCTGCTGGGCGCGCCCGACCCGCGCGATTTGCTCGACCTCCTGGCTCTGACCGGCCTGCCTGCTGCTGCGCGCCTGGCCCTGTCTCAAACTCTGCATCTGCTGCCCCGCTTGAGCGAGACCCACACGCTTGGCGGGGTACAGACCTATCCCGAAGGTGGATATGAGGGCCTGGATCAGAGTGGCAGCCTTGATAGCCTGCTACCCACCGAGCTTGCTTACCCCAATGACCTCTTCTTTCAGCGGGTGCTGAATCATGAAGCGCTCTACTATGGACGCGAGCGGCCTCGTGAGCGGCGACAGGCACTGGCGTATCTGGTGCTGCAATTGGGCTGGGGACTGGGAGGCGACGGACAGGTGCTGGCGCGCGCCCTGGCCCTCGCGCTGGCCCAGGCGCTGCGCCAGCGCGGCTTCACGGTGCGCTATAGTCTGGCTGGTGCCCAACTCAGTCAGCCTTCTCCGCTGGAGAAGCCTGGTGAGGTAGGGCGCCTGCTCTATGTCCAGGAGCAAGGCATGATCGATTCCGGCCTCGTCTTACAGCGTGTGCTCGCCCACTTGCGCGCCTGGCGAGAGGCGTATTATGACCGCCAGGTGTTCTGGATTCTCAGTGAATATTTCGATGCCGATACTGCTCAGGATCACGTGTCGCTCTATCAGGCGCTCCAGGCTGAGGCTAGTCACTCTGCCTGGTTTATCCGTCCAGGCGCAGCCGATCATCTCTCCAGCAATCTTGCCCCGGCTACAGCACCCTACTTTGCTCGCTGGCAAGCCATCGCCACCGGCCAGCTTTGGGCTACGGAAAGGAGCACTGCGTGACAAGAGCAGAAGCGTTCCCAGGGCTGGAGGTAACTGATCTGCCGCTGTTGCGCGACGAACTGCTGCGCCGTGCCGCCCTCGGATTCGAGCAAACAGGACATCGGCAGGAAGCTGCGGAATGCTGGCAAGCGCTGGGCATGGCGGAACAAGCAAGCTCCCTCTTTGCACTGGCAGGAGACCTGGGGCGCGCAGCAATGACTCTGTTGCAAGCAAAACATTACGCTCAAGCGCTGGTGCTTTACCAGACCTGGGAGCGTCAAATAGCGCCTGGAGATCATCTGAATCGAGTGCGCTGCCTCCTTGGGCAAGCTGCTTGCCATCTGCTTGGTCTTCGCGTGTCAGCATCGGCTGATGGGTTAGATCAGCAGACATCCGGACAGGCGTATCAGGCGGCGCGAGCCGTGTTGACATCTCTGGGTGCTTCCAGTCCTTTGTTGGCCGCGCGCGCCTGGGCGGCTTTGGGTGAATATGGAAGCTGGCTGGCGCGCTACGATCTGGTGCAGGAGGGCTACGAGCGTGCCCTGAAATGGCTCTCTGGCGCTGCGGCTCAAAACCAGCCGGAGGAGTTGACCCGGCTCTATCTGGCTGCCGCGCGGGACTATCAGGACCGGCTTTTAAGCCGGGCTTTAGAGGACCAGTTGGCGGCAGCACAACCTGTCCAACCCCGCAAGGGCTGGGAGCGGTGGCAAGCGATGATTGAGAAGCATCCCTTTGCTGGTAAGCGACATGACGTGCTGCACTTTACGCACCCGGAACAGGCAGGTGCCTGGAGCAAGCTGACCAGCATGGAAAGTGAGCCGGACGGAGACGACTATCTACGCAGCCTGGCGCCAGAGGACATGATCTACATTCCAGCCGGGAACTTTCTGATGGGCAATGACGAAAACAATGGTGAAGCGGACAATGACGAACACCCCCAGCACCAACTCTGGCTGAAGGGCTATTACATCAGCCGCTATCCCGTGACGAACGCGCAATACCGCCTTTTTCTCGAGGCTGGCGGATATGGGCAATCCGCCTATTGGACCAAGGCGGGCTGGCTCGACAAAGAACAAAAGGAATGGCAAGAGCCTGGCTTTTGGCAAGACCCTCGGTTCAACGGAATCAGACAGCCGGTGGTCGGAGTAAGCTGGCACGAGGCGTTGGCCTATGCCCGTTGGGCGGCCCAGTCGCTGCCCAATGAACCCGAGTGGGAGAAGGCCGCCAGTTGGGACCCGCTGACCCAACACAAGCGCCGTTACCCCTGGGGCGATGTGTGGGATGAGCATAAATGCAATACTGGTGAAAGCAATGACGAGAGCACAACCCCTGTCGAACGCTATTCCCCTCAGGGAGACAGCGCGTACGGCGTTGCAGACCTGGCTGGTAATGTGAAGGAGTGGTGCCTCTCTCTGAAGCTAGACTCCTATCCTTATCGAGCAGATGATGGGCGTGAAGACCTGGAAGGAGCAGGGTCACGCTGTTTACGGGGGGACTCGTGGAATAGCTATAAAGAGGGAAGATGGAGCCGGTGCTGCTTTCGAGATAGTGTCCATTCCGGAGCACGAAACTCAACCTTGGGCTTTCGGTGCGTGATTAGAACTATCGATTATCTTGGAACCTAAGCCTGTGAGCGCAGGACAGATGACCTTCCGCCCCATAGGAGAAAGGTGAACAAACTATGACACACACTCCCCACCCTCAAATACTGAAACTGGACCTGGGCCAGAAAAAAGAGGAAGCGCTGCGCTATAGCCGCAGCAATCCCGATGTGACCCTGGCGAAGTTCCTGGGCCTTTACCACGGGCGGACACCCCTGCCGTTGCCACAGGACTATTATAGCCAACCACTCAGCTACTTCCTCCTGGAACCCATCACCATGACAGAGTTGGGGGAAAATCTGCCGTCGTCATCCGATGATGCGGAATCGGCCCCACTTCGCAAGTTGTTAGATGATCTCTATCAGGCTGACCTCAATCATCATACTAACCACGCTGCCTATCCCGCGCGCCTGGGTGATACCGAGGCGGTTCAAATCGCCTACCGGGACGAGCTTGAGGCTGTAGCAGCCTATTTAGAGAACGACCTTTCGGTGTTAATTAGCTGTGACAAGATTTTAACCGAACACATCTATGATTATGTCTGCAAACGAGCGGGCAGGATGCCCGTGCTTGACGACAGCGTGCCTGCGGAAGCTGAGAGAGCTGCTGGTGCGCGTGACGCCTTGAATCGTGTGCTGCAAGGACAAGCCGGGCAAAGTATTGAAGCTAACATTCCACTGCTTATTCGCAGCCTCAGGGACGGTCAGGTGCTGGTCCTTCGCAGCCTGGACGTATTAGACACCCCTTCGCTGATCGAAGTGTTGTACCAGGGCGCCAGCGGCGAAAAGAAGCCACAACTGCTTGGTTTCCTGGACCCTTCATTGGAAGTGAAGAAGGTACTCACCAATCGATTCGCTATCCGTTTCCCCATTATGGGCTTGCCACGTTACATTCGACCAGCCCCAGGCGATCCGAACATCCACACCGTCGAACGTCTCATCACCGCGAAAGAGCGTGGCTGCTTCAAGGATTTTGATGCGGAGGGCTTATATAAAAATGTCGCCGGGTTGAATGCCATCCAGTTTCGCAACGCGATGCGTTATGTCGGCGCAACCGTTGCACCCGACAGCCGATCTCGTGACATCTATTATGTCATTCGCCAGTTTAAAACATCAGCCTCAGACGAAATAGAGATTCCCGATACCAACTTTAAGAACATCGGCGGCTACGAGCAAGTCAAAGATGAACTCAAGCAGATTGTCGCGCTCACCACAGGGCATGTGTCTGGTCTGGACGAAAGCGAGCGCCAGAAGCTCATTCCTCGCGGGTTGATCTTTCACGGCCCTCCTGGTACCGGCAAAACCCTGTTTGCCAAGGCGATTGCCAATGAGATGAATGCTACGATTCAGATGGTGTCGGGGCCGGAGATTATGGACAAGTATGTTGGGCAAAGTGAAAGTAACCTGCGGCACATTTTTGCCACTGCCCGGCGCAATGCTCCCTCTGTCATCTTCTTTGATGAATTTGATAGTATCGCCGGCCAGCGCAGCGCATATTCCGCTGATGGTGGCTCAAGGGCAAACAATGCCGTTGTGGCCCAACTGCTTACAGAACTGGATGGTTTCCGCGAGGATCAGGCCGTACTGGTCATTGGCACTACGAACCGCATTGACATCATCGATGAAGCGCTCCTGCGGCCTTCGCGCTTTCGACCCATTGAGATTGGTCTACCCAATAATCTGGAGCGCAGAAGTGTGGCGGCCTATCATGCTGAGAAGTTCCGCGTAGTTGAGATATTAAGCGACCTTTGTAAGCTGGCACTGGAACACCTTCCTGCCTGGGAAAAGCGACAGGCTATTCCTCCTGCCTTCCTCCAAGCGCTGTTCAGCAGGTTTCCTTCATGTAGAGAGCGCTATGAAACGCAGAGGCAAACAACAGGACTCGCGCGCGAACTGGAGGGGGTCTTTCATATGGTGAAGGCAACCCAGAAACAGCAACCAGGAGAGGATGCAGCAAACACGACTCTCAAACAGATCGAGCAACGACTGGTACAGATTGCTCAAAATTACGGTGTGAATCTCAACGAGTCTACTGCACCCGGCTCTCTCGAGAACAACAAAGCGAGCCGCCTGATGCAGTCTACCCAGAACGACCTCCTTGACCTGTTCAAGCTGCTTCAGGAGGAACAACGTGACAACCGAAGCTTCTCTCCAGAAATGTTTGTGAGCAGTGTGCTGAACCTCATTGCCGAGTATACAGAAAGCTTCAATAACGATGAAATCCGCGCCGTCTTCCAGGAGGCCAGCCTCGAATATCACCTGGAAGGAGTTTTAATTACGCCCCGCTTTTTAGGGATGAAAGTAGGCTTGATACGTAAACGCCGAGACGAACGACAGACGGTCCATCTCTCCACTCTATCTCGTAGACACTAAACCATTAATTGGCTTATAATGAAGAGTGTAACATATCTCGCAAATCTGTTGATAAATCGTCAGGGATGGTAGACAGTGGGTCTCCCAGAACACCGGCTGATTGCCATAAGGCATGGTGGGCCGCGCTGATTCAGGCAGTGATAAAGGAGCACATATGGAGCAAAAGACCCTCGAAATGTTACGTGCGGTGGAAGACATTGCCCATCTCTTGAAAGCCACTTTCGTTGCCAAGGATGAATTTGTCGAACTGCTCATCACCTGTGCCATTGCTCAAGAGCATCTGCTCATTGTCGGCCCACCTGGCACCGGAAAATCGGACCTCATCAAGCGTTTTGCGCTTTACTCCAGCAGTGAACAGCGGTCGTCGAATGGTCATCGCATCAGTTATTTTGAGTATTTGCTCACCCGCTTCACCGAGCCAAATGAGATTTTCGGACCGGTGAATATTTCGGCTTTCCGCGAAGGGAAGGGTGCGCAGCGCAATACGCAGGGTATGCTGCCTCGCGCCGAGGTCGCCTTTCTTGATGAGGTTTTTAAGGCAAACAGCGCGATCCTTAACGCGCTGTTGACCATCCTCAACGAGCGGGTCTTTTACAACGGCAGCCAACGAGAAGAAGTCCCTTTGATTTGCGCCATCGGTGCAACGAACACCGTACCCGATGACACGGAATTGAGCGCTTTGTATGATCGTTTCCTGTTACGCTTCTGGACCGATAATGTCGAGGAATCGCTCTTTCCAGAACTGTTCCAGCGTGGTTGGAAGCTTGAACATGATCGGATGGAGCAAGGCTATGGCTTAGCACTAACGAATATCATTACTACCGACGAGCTAAGACAGCTACACCGGGAACTGAGATGGGTGGATGTTAGCCCGGTGGCACAAGAGTATCGAGAGGTAATCCGCCGTATCCGTGCGGAGGGCATCCGAATTAGTGATCGGCGGGTAGTCAAGTTTCTTAAGCTCATAGCGACCTCAGCTCTACGCCACAAGCGTGATCAGGCAAATCCTGGAGATTTCTGGGTATTACGCCACGTCTGGAATGAACCGGAGCAGATATCGCACCTTCAAACGATTCTCAATCCCTATATCGAGGCACACCAGGGGGATACCTGGAGTGCCGAGCGGACCTTGAACGATATACAGAACCATGTTGATCTGCTCAGCGTGCAGCAGAAGCGGCTGCGAACCGATACCGATTATATAGACTTCCTTCAGCAAGCGGAGGGGTTGCGGCGCGAGCTTCTCCGGCACAGCGCCCATAGTGACAAGGCTAGCGCCGACGATCAGGCCAGATGCAAAATGCTTCTGGAAAATCTCGGCGCGCTGATTGATGGATTAATGCAAATGCTGGGGCCAGCGCTCTAGCACAGTCGCACCCAGAGGAGGCAGCTAACCATGTGTAATCCCCGCCGGGTCATGATTCATCTGACACAGACCATCCAACAAGCCTGGCGCACCACTGTCGAGCAGGCGGCCCAAAGAGAAGGGCAGGTTCAGGAACTGGCGCGTATTACCGCCGACATTCCGCTCGATGCAGAGATGGGAGACTTTGCCTTACAAATGCTGGAGCGCGTCCTTCAGGGCGAATTTGAAGGCTTTGAAGCCTGGGAGCGCGATGCTGAAGGCAACTATCGCAATAACCTGGGCGATGTCATACTAATCTACCAGCCGGGAAGCCACCAACTGGCGATTGAAGCACAGTTGACTGAATTAGTCAGTGCTGAAGCGCGCAGCACAGCCGAGGCTCAGGGCTTTACTGTTGGGGAAGTGGCAGTGGAAGCTGTCGGGCACTATTATAGTGATAATTGGGGTGGGCGCACCGAGGAGTGGGCACGCGCCCAGGCACAGGCGAATGCCGAACAGAAACTGGCCGAAGCCATCAAGGCACTCCATGAAGAGCAGCATGCTGCCGAGCTGCGAGCAGCCGAAGCCGAGGCGCGGGCACTCGCCGAGCAGGAGGCAGAGGCAGAACTGGAGCGCCGCCGGGCAGAGATGCGCGCCGCGATGCATGAACGTCTCCAGACGATTTTGGAGAACGCTGATGACCGCGCGTATCACATGATGAACCGCGTGGTCAGCGAAGCCTATCGCCAGAGCCTGATTCAATTGGTCCGTGACAACGCTGGGCGGGTCATCGCCGATGAGCGCACAGGGTCGGTCGTTACCCTGGAAGTGGAGATTTTCTGATGAGCGATGCAGCCAATCGCCCGCCTGTGCGGGTTCGCTTTCGGTTCAATATTGACACCGGCGAGATGGAACTCATCGTTGATGATATCTCGCCTGATCGCTCGGAGGAGTATCACAACAAGGTAGCAGAGGCCATCGCCAGCTACCTGGCTCGTAACCCTGATGTGCAGGATGCTGGAGCCATTCGCCATCGCCTTGATCAGGAGCGGCAAGCTCGCTATCAGAACCGCACCGGGCCGGAAAAGACGGACGAGGAGAAGCTGCCTCAATGAGTCAGCTTCTGGGAGTAAAGGCATGCCCCACCCTTATTATGAGGAACTGGTGGAACGAAGCCACCGCATTCGCCCACTGCATAAGCTGGAAGGGCTTACTGAAGAGGTCAATTGGGTTGCCTTCTCTCCTGATAACCGCCTTCTCGCTTCTGCGAGAGACGATGACAAGACCATCGAGTTATGGGAAGTTCGGACCGGTCGTAGGGTGCGAACATTAGAAGGGCACACCTCGTTTATACTCTGTCTCGCTTTCTCGCCAAATGGAAGGCTTCTGGCTTCCGGCTCAGCAGATGGCACGATTCGCATCTGGCACATCGACGATGCCGAGCCTGCGCAAATCTTCCAAAATCATGATGATTGGGTCAATAGCATTGCTTTCTCTCCCGATGGACACTTGCTTGCTTCAGCGGGAGGAACGTCGAGCCCAGGGACCACCTTTTTTCGGCTGTGGGAGGTCGAGACCGGTCAAGAGCTTCACCAACTGGACGGACATACTGAGAGAATATTCAGCATCGCATTCTCTCCCGATGGGCGCCTGCTTGCATCTGGGGCTGAAGATCATACCGTGCGCCTGTGGGAGGTCGAAAATTTTCGCCCTTCCCAGGTTATGACTTGCACTACCACGATAGATACTGTGGCTTTCTCGCCATCTGGTAAGACATTGGCCGCCGGAGAAAAGGGCATACGGCTATGGGACCTGGAATCTGGGACAGAACTGCCTACCATGGTCAACGACGATGAGCATGTAAAAACTCTGGCCTGGAGTCCAGATGGGACGGTAATAGCCTCCTGTTCTTCAGATAAGAACACTATCCGTCTCTGGGACGTGCAGCAGAGGCAAGTTATCCGAGAATTAGTGACTAATGCGGAAAACGATACCTACTGGACTACCAGGGCTTTGGCATTCAGCCCCGATGGGCAGTGGCTGGCTACCTATTTCTCCGACAGCCTCAAAGACATCCAGCTTTGGGACATCTCAGCGCTCGATGTCGGACCCAAGCCAGTAAAGCCAGACCCACCTCCGCCGCCTCCACCACCGCCAGAGCCGCTGCTGGCGAGCCAGTTGGCAACGCTGCCCTATTGCCATATCTCGGCACATGAGGGTTCGCTAGCGCGTGCCACTTCCTGGCTCCACGGTGCTGCTGCCGCTGGCTGGCCGCTGCCGCTGGCCCTTGCCCACGACCTCGGCTTGCTGCTCACTCAGCCCACCCACCGCCTGACATTGGCGCGTCCGACGTACCTGCCACCCCAGGAAGACACATCGGCCTATCTCGCCTGCCTTCAGCGTCTGGCGGCGCTGCCATTGGTGCGTGAATTGCCCACCTGGCAGCCCCCTCTCTCGGAGGCTGTGCTGAGCGTCATCATCGCTCGCCTGGTGGAGGGGGTGCCCCTGCCCGACACTTATCGTGTGCCATCGGGTCCGGCGGGCGTGACGTTCACTCGGGTGCTCGCTTCTCGCCTGGCCCAGAAGACGCCTGCCGAGCGTTGGCAACAAACTCCAGCGGAGTTGCACCCCACCTGGCACACCTTGCTGCCTGCCGACGCTCTTGCTCGCCTGGAACAGAATATGCGTGCGCTCGACCCCCAGGAACTACGCTTTCTGGCGCACTACGGTGCGCCCCTCCTCGGCACGCCTGACCCGCGCGATCTGCTTGACCTTCTGGCTCTAACCAACTTACCCCCTACCGCCCGCCTGGCCCTCGCCCAGACCCTGCGCCTGTTGCCTTACCTGAGCGAAACACACAGCCTTGGCGGGGCGCAAACCTATCCTGAAGGTGGCTACGAAGGGCTAGCCAGTTCTGGGAGCCTGGACAGTTTGCTGCCAAGCGAGGGCGCATACGACTCTGATATATTCTTCCATCGGGTATTGAACCATGAGGCGCTCTACTATGGCCGCGAGCGCCCTCCTGAATCGCGGCAGGCGCTCGCCTATTTGGTATTACAACTGGGCTGGGGCTTAGGCGGAGATGGGCAAGTGCTGGCGCGCACGCTCACTCTGGCGCTGGCTCAGGCGATGCGCCAGCGGAACTACACCGTCCTGGTGAGCCTGGCAGGGACGGAATTGAGCGAACCAAAGCCGCTGGAGAAGCCAGGGGAAGTCGCGCGCTTGCTCTATGCCCAGGAACGAAGTGTTGTCAACGCCTCTGACGTGCTGCGTGGGGTGCTGGGGCATCTCCACTCCTGGCGGGAGCTATATCAAGACCGCCAAGTCCTCTGGGTGCTGAGCGAACACTTCGATGCAGACAACACTTCGGAGCATACCTCGCTCTATCAGGCACTCGCAGCGGAGGCAGACCACTCTGCCTGGTTTGTGCGCCTGGGACTGCATGGCATGGCCTCGCAAAAGGACAAGCCGCCAGTGGCAGCATCCCAGTTTAGACGCTGGCAAGTCTTCGAGACCAGCTTACTGTGGGACCAGGAAAGGAGGGTTGTGAAATGATGGCGGGCGGATTGCCTGGGCTATTGACAGCGGACCTCCCTCTCGTGCGGGCTGAACTGCTGCGCCGCGCTGCCCTGGGCTTTGAGCGGGCGGGGCAACGGCAGGAGGCGGCTGAGTGCTGGCTGGCATTGGGACTTCCGGAGCGAGCAAGTGAACTCTATATTCAAGCGGGCCAGCTTGACCAGGCAGCAGAGACCTTGCTGCACGCGGGCGCCTATGCCCAGGCGCTGAAGCTCTACCAGACCTGGGAGCAGCAGATTCCTGCTGCAAATCGCCTCAGTCGGATACGGGCCTTGTTGGGCCAGGCAGCCTGCCATATCCTGGGAACGCGAGTCCCGAGCGCTGATTTCGCGCTGGCCCGGCAGACGGGGCAGCAGGTCTATGAGGCCGCACGGGCCATGCTCAGCGCCGAGTCCAGCGAACCTCCACTGCTCGCGGCGCAAGCGTGGGCAGCCCTGGGCGCCTTTGGCGGCTGGCTAGGGCGCTATGATCTGGTACAGGAAGGCTACGAGCAGGCGCTGGAGCGGCTGGCGACCATTGAAGCCGAGCCAGAGCGGCAGAGGCTCCTACAGGCGTATTTGACTGCGGCGAACGCTCAGCCTGATCGCCTCTTGAGGCACGATCTGGAAGCGCGGCTGGCGGCAATAGAGCAGCCAACGGGCCGCGAGGGGTGGGGGCAGTGGCAAGCGATCATTGAAAGATGGCCCTTCCGAGCGGGTAGGCGAGATGTACTCCATTTCACGCAGTCTGTACAGTGGACAGCCTGGGTGGAGTTGGCGAGCCTGGAGGGAAACGAGGCGGTAGATGACTATCTGGGGAGCCTGGCACCAGAGGGGATGGTCTACATCCCTGCTGGGCGTTTCTTGATGGGCAGTGCTGATGATGACCCCGAGGCCTCTGACAGTGAGCATCCCCAGCACGAACTCTGGCTGCGTGGCTATTATCTGGACCGCTTTCCTGTGACCAATGCACAGTACCAGGCGTTCATCGACGCAGGCGGCTATGCCGAGCGAGCATATTGGACCGAGGCGGGTTGGGAGATGAAGGAGCAGGAGGGTTGGCAAGCGCACAGATACAGGGAGGACACACAATTCAACGGAGCGCGGCAGCCAGTGGTGGGGGTAAGTTGGTATGAGGCCGTGGCCTATGCAAGCTGGGCGGGCAAGGTGTTGCCCAGCGAGGCAGAGTGGGAGAAGGCCGCCACCTGGGACCCAGTGGCTCAGCGCAAGCGCTGCTATCCCTGGGGCGATGAGTGGGACGAGGACAAGTGTTGTAATCATATGAACTCAGAGGAGAAACCCGTTGATGTTGGTACCTATAAGGAGGACACGAGCGCCTATGGGATAGGTGATATGGCTGGGAATAACTGGGAATGGTGTAGCACGCTTAAGTGGCGGCCATATCCCTACAAGGCAGATGATGGGCGAGAAAATATGGCTACAGACGATGGAAGAATATCCAAAGGAACATCGTGGGATTCATCTTCCTCATATGCCCGCGGCACATCACGTGAGTATATGGGAGAGGCTGCCAGAGATAACGAGCAAGGCTTTCGTTGTCTGGTTCCCCATACCTTCTCGCAGCCTGATTCCGAGTTTCGCTAAGTTTCTTTGTGGTGAGGTTGATGTCAATGGCGCAATGTGAAAAGATTCTTGAGGATGGCATACGATGTAGTAATCAGGCGGTGCCTGGTACGCGCTTCTGCGAGCCACATGGGCGCATCGTTTTCCGGCAAGTCAACAAGCCAGCCGATACTGCGCCGCCTCAGCCAGTCGTACAAGCGCCTGCTCCAGTCTCGCGGCAGAAAACACCCTCCTGGCAGGCCGCTCCAAGCTCATCCGGGGAGACCCCCGCCTTCCCAGCCCTGCGGTCTGATGCGCGCAACATTCTGGTTGCGCCAGAGGGAGTCATATGGCTGCAAGCCGAGCAAGCCGGCACGCCCAGCAGCCAATGGAATCGCCTGGTGCGGCTGATGGGTTGCCTGAGCCAGGCGCTTGCACTGCCTAAACAAGTCAGGCTGTTCCGGCAAGGCGAGATGGGTGATTGTTTGCTCTTTCTTTCCCCCATTCAGAGTGGTGGAGAAGACCTCTCCGTGTTTTACGATACCGCTTCGGCTGCTGCCCGGCTGGTGGAGGGGCGGCTTTATATTGGTCAGGGCAGCGCCTTTGTGCAATACCGCGATGACAGTGCTCCGCGAGGCTATGATGTAGCCGACTTCAAAGCACCTGGCGGCAAGGGGAAATTACTGTTAATAGCCCACTGGGGCAGCCGGGTCCTGTCGCTTTCCAGCTTCACGGAGATGCCCTTAATGGATTTTTGCTTGCGCGTTGCCCCTTCGCCTGAGACTGGCGCGCAAACACCTGAACAGGTCTACGCGCTCACCCCCTCGGCGCTGTATTTGCCTGTGGCAAAATATCTTCGTTCTCACGCGCTCCAGTATCGGCTGGCTCCATTACAGATGGTCGCGGGGAAACTGATGCTACTTGAAGTTAGCCCACGCCCGGATGCGCGCGCCGGACAAGGCATCCCCGCTTTTGTCCTTGATTATCTCTCCAGGCTGCCGCGCGTGGCGCTCCTGACATCAGTATATCAGGCGAACGGGCAACGGGTATTGCTCCAATGGAAGCACCGCTATCCACTCCATATTCCCCATATTGCTGAAGCCTTCGCCGCTAAGGATATGATTTTGCTGCTGGCCGACTTTTATCCGCACATGCAAATCAATCCGGCGCCTCAATTTTTTGATGGCGACCAGTTGGTAGACGTTCACTTCCCCAGCACTCAGACGCTGAAACTGACGCCGCAAGCTCCCAATGATACCAGGGCACTCAAGCTAGAAGTTCTGCTCCTTTCTGATGCTGGCCCGACACCGCCTGTCGCTGCGCTGATTTTGAGCCTTCAGGAACTGGCCTGGCTGAGCCAGTTGCTCTACCGGCTCCCTGGCGACAGCTTCAGCAGGTATACACTCTGCCAGGGGGAAGAAGGCGCTGTTCTCTTGGGCATCAATCACCCAATCGAGGGGCTGCCGTTTGGAATCCCATTGCAGCGGCAGGGAGAAACTGAGCTTTTCATTCCTCTGCGCAGTCGCTTTGTTCCTAACTTGCCCTGGTCGCTCTTGCGCGAAGCACTGGCAATCAAAAGGAAGGTCTACACGTTTCTGACGCCGGAGTATCGGCTGGACCTGCCCGAAAGCGCCTTCACTCCTCTCTCGCGGGCGCTTGTGGCTGATCCCTCTCGGCCTCAGATGAAGTTCAATCTGCGTCCAGCTACTCCTCTGCCCCAATTGCGCTGGACCGCACCGCCTGAGCCGCGAAGAGAAGTTCGCCCGAGTCCACAAACATCAGACCGCTCGGCTTTAGCTGGGCTATTGAGAGTGCGCCCAGGGAAGCAAGCGGCAGAAAGCAAACCAGGTCAAAAAGGGCAATTGGATGAGGCAGCGCATTGGCGCGAGCAGGCCCGAATCTACGAGGAGGTCCAAGATTTCCTGTCCGCCGCCTTATGCTATAATCTCTTGCACGATGTCGCAAACACTGCTCGCTGCTATCGACAAGCAGCAGACGAATTGCGCGCCAAAATATATCAATGAGGGTGAGACACCATGCGCCAGGCTTTGTTTGCTCAAACTAGAGAGAATGGTCAGGTGGAGTGTCAACTCTGCGCGCATTACTGTCGCCTCAAGCCGGGACAGACAGGACCGTGCCAGGTGCGTCACAACGTAGGGGGGGCGCTGGTTACCTCTTCCTATGGTCGCCCCGTCTTCATGGCTCTGGAGCCTATTGAAAAGAAATACCTCTTCCATGCGTTTCCTGGCAGTCAAACCCTCTCATTAGGCACGGCAGGATGCAACTTTGGATGCAAGTATTGCATCAACTGGCGTGTCTCGCAGCGAGGAAATGATGGCACCGAAGCTGAGCACGCCCCGGAAGCTATTATCGAGCAAGCACTGGCACAGCACGCGGAATGCATCGCCCTTACCTATACCGAGCCGACGATCTTTTTTGAATACGCGCAGGATATAGCCCTGCTTGCCCATCAGGCCGGGCTGGCTGTGGTGGCGAAAAGCAATGGGTATATGACTCCAGCAGTGCTGCGAGAGATGGCTTCCTGGCTGGATGCCATCAATATCGACCTGAAAAGCTGGGACGAAACGAAGCACCGCCAGACCGCAGGGGGGCGATTGCAGCCGGTCCTGGAGAATCTGCGTGTGGCCGCGCAACTGGGCCTCTGGACAGAAGTTAGTACGCTGATTGTGCCAGGGCTCAACGACACGCGGCATGATCTTCAGCAGATTGCCAGTTTTATTTCCACAGAGCTTGGCCCCGAAGTTCCCTGGCATTTGCTCCGCTTTTACCCACACTATCAGATGCTTGATCAAGTCGTCACCTCGCGGACTCTGATACAGCAGGCAGTTGAGAGCGGCCTGAAAGCCGGACTACGGCACATCTACACCAAGGAACTGGCCCTGGGCCAGATGCTCCACACAGTTTGCTCGCGCTGCAACACCATCCTTATTGAACGGAAAGGATACAGTGTCATCAGCAATAACCTGCTGCATGGATGCTGTCGACACTGCGGCCAGCCCCTCAAGGGAATTGGCCTGAGCGGGAGCCAGCCTGTGCGGCTCGCCGCGCACACACAGGAGGACACAGCATGGCAGAACAACCAGCTTCCAGCTATGTAGATCATATACCAGACCTGATGACATGGGACGATTATGAGGTTGCCCATGAGCGGAAAGTGATTCGTTTTCGCCTGACTTTGACGGACCAGGGACTGGAAATTATCGGTGACAGCCCCTATCCTCACCTGCTGGAACAAATATTAAGCAAGCTTGATCCCGTAGTGATTGAGATGATGCTCTGTGGGTAAGGGAAAAGAGACGGACTGGAGCGGTTGCACCGCTTTTGCCCCGAAAGGAGGAAAAGGAAAACGCCAGACCAGTTGTCGACTGGCCTGGCGTGGTGGAGATGGGGGAGAGTCGAACTCCCCGTCCACGTAAATGGAAAAGAAGATGTACTACAGGCGTAGCTGGTGTTTTTGTTTGGCGCTTTGGACCCCCACCAACCGGGTTCGCCAGCGCTTGCCTTCTGGTCTTAGATGACGCCTAGAAGGCGGTCCGCGTCATCGCACCCCGACTGTATGACGCCGCTGAACCGACCCGTCGGGGTGAGGTCGGGGCGACGTCGCCTCACTGTGTGTTAGGCAGCGAGAGCGAGGGAAGGCTGCTTGTTGGCAGCTATCGTTTGCCGGTTGTTTAACGAGAGTGCGTACCGGCACCTCGGCCTGCAATCTTCTCCCACATCTACCTGTCGAAACCCAGCATCCCCAGGGATTCTTCAACCTGTGAAGAAAAGAGCATGCCCGCGCTCATCTTACGCGAACACTTCCAGTATAGCACATTTTTGCCTCAAAAGGAAGGGGCCATACTTGACGTGTTCTTGCTCAAGCAGGTACACTGAGAATGATGAGGGCGCGCTTGACGACGGGAGGCGAAAACGGTAGAGTAAGGCGGAAAGTTGCAGCGCTGCTATAAGGAGGGCCGGATGGACCAGCAGTACATTGGCCGCTACCGCGTCACCGGGCGTCTGGGCGTGGGGGGCATGGGCACCGTCCTGCGGGCGGTGGATGAGGTTCGCCATCGGGATGTCGCCATCAAGCTGCCAAACGATATGGACTCCAAGGTCATCAGCCGCTTGCAGCGCGAATGCGATGTGCTGGCTCAGTTGGAGCACCACCACATTGTCCAGGTCTATGGCTCTGGCAGCGACCCTGATCTGCCTTTTTATATTGTGATGGAATTTGTCGACGGGACCACCGTCGAAGACCTTTTGCGCCAGCAGCCTGGCGGGCTGGAGCCACGCCAGGCGCTGAAGATCGCGCAGAGTGTGGCCGAGGCGCTGGCCTACGCGCACAAACCTCCCTTGCGTGTGGTTCACCGCGACATCAAGCCGGGCAACATCCTCATCCGAGCCAAAGATGGGGTTGCCAAGGTGACCGATTTTGGCATCGCCGCCGTGCTTTCTGAACATACCGGTTCCACCGCCGTTGGGACGATGGCCTATGTGCCCCCGGAACAGGCTGCGGGCAGAGGCGCTGATGAGCGCAGCGATCTGTATTCGCTGGGCGCGGTGCTGTATGAAATGCTGACCGGCCAGCGGCCTCCGCGCCTGGCGGTCAATCCGGCGCGCCCGCCTAGCTCCTTGCCCGGCGTGGGGGAGCGGCTCGGCGCGCTGGCAGGCCCGGTGGACCGCCTGACGCTGGGTCTGCTGGAAAGCGACTCCAATTTGCGCCGCCCGCAGCGCGCCGCCGAAGTGGTTGCCGAATTGAGCGCGCTGCTGGAGGGCCGCCCGAGCAGCGCCTCGCTGAGTATGTCAGCCTCCTATGACCCGACGGTACGCGCCAGCGCGCCGCCATCCTTTGCCAACGAGCCGCCGCGCAGCAATCCGTTCCCCAGCGCGCCGCCCAGCACCAGCTATGGCGCTTATCCGCCGCCGCCCATGCCTGCACCACGGATGCCCATGCCACCCATGCCTGTGCCGCAGATGCCCATGGCTCCCATACCGCAGCCCATGATCATGCAGCAGCCCATGGTTCCCGTTGGCCGTCCCGTTCCGGTCATTCCGGTGGTTCCCATGGTGCGAGTCATGCCCGTGGTTCCGGTGATCGTGAGACCACCCTCCAGCGGCAAGGCCACCGCCTCGCTGGTGTTGGGCATCTTTGCCATTCTGTTTTCGTGGTTTCTGCTGGGCGGCCTGCTGGGCGTGCTGGCAGCCATCTTCGGGCATCTGGCCCTGGGGGACGTTCGGCGCAGCGGCGGGCAACTGAGCGGGCATGGTTCGGCCATTGCCGGGCTGATTATGGGCTATCTCGGCATTGGGCTGGCCCTGCTGTTCATGTTTTCCATCTATTATCGATAGCATGGTTGGTTGGGAGGTGATATGATCCCATCGTTTGCGCAGCCATCCTTGATTGGGCAGCGCTACAAAGTGATCCAACGCCTGGGCGGCGGCGCCATGGGCGCGGTCTTCCTGGCAATGGATGAGCAGCGTCAGGAGCGCGTGGCGATCAAGGTGCCAGCGGCCAGCCGCCACTGGCGCGCGGAATACGAGCGGCGCGTGCTGAAGGAGATTGGCATCCTCAGCGCGCTGCAACATCCCAACATCATCGCCATCCAGGACTGGGGGCAAGACCCTCAGCTTGGCCCCTATATCGTCATGGAATATATCGAGGGCGGGTCGGTGCTGCAACTGATGGCGAAATATCCCAACAACCGGATGGACCCCTATGAAGCCCTGCGCATTGCCGCCACCGTCGCCGAGGCGCTGGCGTATGCCCATTCGCGCCAGCCGCCCATCATTCACCGCGACATCAAACCAGATAACATCTTGATACGCCGCTCGGATGGTCAGGTCAAGGTCAGCGATTTTGGGCTGGCCGCGATGCTGACCAGCGGCAAACGCGCTATGACGCAATGGGGCACGCCCGATTATATCGCCCCCGAGCAAGCGCTGGGCAAAGGCGCGGATGGGCGCAGCGATATGTATGGCCTGGCGGCCACGCTCTATCATATGCTGACCGGGCTGCGGCCTCCATCGCTGGGCTTGCCGCTTCCGGCGCGGCCCAGCGCGGCGCTAACACCCGACGTGCTGGATGTCTACCAGAGGCGGCGCATCGATTTTCTGATTATCACGATGATGGCATATGACCCGAATGATCGGCGGCCCGCGCCTGACCGCAAAGCCTGGCACGCCAGCGATGTCGCCGAAGAACTCAAGGCCATCGCCGAACGCCGTCCAGCCCACGTGTATCCCGCACCAGACGATTCGGCCATCTTCCCCAGCATCATGACCAGCATGATTCCGCCCGTGCGTGCCGCCCAGCAGCAAGCCCAGGCGGCGCGCCCACAGCCCAGGCCCCAGGGACAGCCCGCGCCTGTGCCGCCACAGCCATTTGCGCCGCCACAACCGCAGCCTGCGCCCATCGCGCAGGTGCAGCCTCCGCAACCACAGCCGATGCAAGCACCCATCGCGCAGGCGCAGCCGATTCAGCCAGCGCTCAGGCCACCGCCGCAACTGATGCCCAACCCCGCGCCGCAGCCCCCACAGGCCGAACAGGTGCTACCCACGCCGGTGGCCCAGGGCCAGGGCGCGTTTCCCATGCCAGTGCCAGCCTCGCCAGAGCAAGCGCGAAATCCATCGGGGATGCTGCCACCAGTGGCCGCGCCAGCCCCTCAACTGCAAGCCCAGCCAGTGCCAATGGCCGCGCCTCCGCAGCCTGGGCTGCCGCCTGCCATTCAGGTACGCCCGGCGCCCAGGCCGCCCGCGCCTGCCACGCCGCTCAGAACTGCCGGGCACGCGAGGGGGCTTTTCGGGGCAGAAATAGAGTTGATCGCGGGCCTGCTGATGGGCATCGCGGGCACTGCCGCGCTCTATGTGGTGAACATCAATCTGCCGCAAGCCAACATCGAAGATAGAATCTTCAGCGCGCTCGTGTTCGGATTGCTGCTCTGGGGTATCGGCCTGCTGGTGGGCATCGCTTCGCCGCGCGGGCGCAGCGGACGCCTACCCTGGCTGGCGCTGCTGGTGACCATCCTGACCATCGCCATCGGCTTTCCGCTGGCTCAGGCTGTGCGGGGAGGGCCAGGGCTGCACAACCTGGAAACCTTCGTGGCCTTGCTGATCGTTTCGCCCTTCTTGTTTCTGGGCGCTGTTGGCACCTGGTTGATTCTGAAACTGATCGGGCGCTGATTGCTTAGAAAGACGAGGCGCAGAGCATCATGGCGGAATCATACGCAGAAGCCTATGCCCGCTGTTGCGCAGGAACGGTTGAAAGGGTCCAGAAGCGGCTGGGACGTGATCTCACGGCCCGCGAGCAGCGCCGTATCTGGAACAGTGGATCGTTGATGATGCTTGAAATGGTGGATCGTGGCTTGACAGAGGTGCCTTCAACAGCAGCCATTGAGCAAGAATTGCGCGAGATGGAGAAGTGGACAGAAGAGCGGTTTCAGATGGCTCTGGCAAAGCTCTTAGAGCTTCTCCCCGCGTGGCTGGGTCGAGCCATCACCGATGTTGAGCGCGAGGCGCTGGCCCAAAGCGAACATCTTGGCGTCTTCATGAACCTGACCGAACGCCTGCCCAAAGCACAGCCAGACCAGCGGGAAACGCTGCTGCGCGCGGCGACAGGGATGGATGCCGGACCAGGCACCCTGCCCTCCGGCTGAGGAAGCCGCTGACTCCTAGTGGATAACAGACACGTTGGAGGAATTGGGCTGCGCGGGCGCGTCAGGCTCGCGCGCCAGCAGTAAATGAACCGTCATTGCCGCAGCCTGATCGCGCGAACAGCCTTGCTCGCGCAGCCAGACACGATAGCGCTCCGCCTGCCCAGCCAGACGGGCACGCGCGCACCAGGTTTCTTCCCAGACGCCTAGAAATCCAGTCTCCTCAAGGTTTCGCTCAGAAAAACTCGTCACAGATGCTTGCCTTTCCATTTCGTCAGCCCAAAAACCCACGGCATATTACGACCTTGTGTTATTTCGCGCAAGTAAGGAAGAGTTCTATCTCCGCCCTCTGGATTTTTTGCATGTTCTGGACCAGAAGGTCACGGCTCAGGCGCGCCAGCGCGACGTTCTGTGCGCAAAATCACACGGTCAGCAACGTATTACTCTGTGGGTATGTGGCGGATAAGAAATGATGGCGAAACCGTTTGCGCCAGTTTAAGGAGAATTGTCGGCAGGTTTAACAACGTATTCATCAAACGTTAACAGATGGGGCGTATATTCTGCGTGTAAGAAGTTTTTCCCTCTTCCCTCTTCTCCCTCCTCGGTCGGCGGGTGGCTGGCATCCCACCCGCCGATCACCTCCTCAACGGGAATCCGGCTCAGCGTTTTGGCGCTGGCTTATCACACGGGCGCACTCTTCCATCGTCAGGCAGCGGCACTCCAGCAAGCATACTTCCAGCAGGCGCTTCATCTTCTGCGCCCGGATTATGAGCGCCTCCACCTCGGTCAGTTTCCGCGTTGCCAGCGGCTGCCAGCGCTCCCAGGCAGGCGTCTCTGGCGCAAAGTTAGAAAACAGGCTTTTGATCTCTGCGATGGTAAAGCCAGCCTCCTGGGCAAGCTGAACGACGGCCAACCGCTGCACAATGCTGGCATCATAGCGGCGGCGTCCGCTGGCGCGGCGCGGCGTGGGCAAGACGCCGCTGCTTTCGTAGTAGCGAATGGCCGAGGGCCGAATCCCGGCGCGGCGCGCTACCTCGCTAATCGTCAGTTCTTCCATCAGATCATTTTTCCCCCTTGACTTAAAGCTTCCTTTAATAAGTATAGTCAACTATAGCGGACGCATGCAGCGTTGGCAAACACACAACAAACACGTGCTTCAGAAGAAAGGACGAGGAAAGCATGCTTGAGCAAGACCATGCAGCCGAGGAGACGCCCATCGCCTGCAATTTAACCGGGGCGGAACTGGCCGAGCGCGGCGACGAGGTGAGCAACCTCTTCGATGAGGTCGAGCAGGTGCGCGAGTTAGACGACGGTTATACGTTTCGTTTTTCTGGCAGCGACGCAATGGCCGCCAGACTGCTGGATTTTACGCTGGAAGAGCGCCGCTGTTGCCCGTTTTTCACATTTGAACTGGCTTTCGAGCCAAACGAGGGCTACATCTGGGTACGGCTGCGCGGCTCCGCCGCCATCAAGGATTTTGTTGCCAGCGCCTGGGGCGAGATTATCGCAGCGCACGCCTGATAGCCAGCACACAAAAAGGCCGGGCAACTTGCCCGGCCTTTCGTTTCTTTTTCTCTGGAGCAGCCTTCTTACCTCTGTTTAGAGTTCGTCGGCAAGGAAGCGCGTCCAGATGAGCACCACGCCCAGCCCACCGGCCAGCGTGAAGAAGGCTACCGCGCCCGCCTGGCTTTCGATGTTGGGGTCTTTGAATGGGAAGAAGAACGCCAGCGCCAGCCAGACCAGCGTATACGAAACGCCCAGCGAGAGCTTGGTCGTCTCGGACGAGGCCCGCCAGAAGAGTTGGAACATCAGCCAGATGACGCCAAAGCCGACAATCCAAATCCAGCGCAGATCAAAAGAGATGGCATAATTGACCGCATCGGGGGGAATATGCCAGTCGGTTGATGGAATCGCCACAAACCCCAGAATCCAGGCTAATGTCACCGCCACGCTGGCAATTGGCTTCCCCGGCGTGATAGAACGGATTTTCATCATAGGAAAAACTCCTGAATAGAGCAGTGCCAAGAGACGGATTATGTCTTGCTTTGCTATTGTAGCGAAACGCTCTACCAAAATCAAGTCCCCACCCTCTTAGCCTATCCGCTGATGAAGCACTTGCCAGGGCGGCTCATCTGTGGCACACTCAGGCTGAAACTGGCATCCCTGAGAGGTCTGCTATGATTGCTGCGATGTTATTTGACGTGGATGGCGTGCTGATTGTGGGCGAACTGTTCAGCGTGACGCTGGCCCGTGAATACGGCATCACCACCGAGATGACCGCCACGTTTTTTCGTGGCCCGTTCGAGCGCTGTCTGATCGGCAAGGCTGATCTCAAGGCGGAAATAGCCAGCCACCTGCCACAGTGGGGCTGGCGCGGCACGGTTGAGGAGTTTCTGCGCTTCTGGTTCACCACCGGCCAGCAGGTGGATGAAGCGCTGCTGGCAACGGCGCAGCAGTTGCGGCAGGAAGGCGTGCGCTGTTACCTCGCCACGAATCAGGAGCGCTATCGAACCGACTATCTGCTGACGCAGACGCGCCTGGCGCAGCAGTTCGATGGCTGCTTTGCTTCCAGCCAGCTTGGCTACACGAAAGACGACCCGCGCTTTTTCCAGACGGTCTTGCGCGCCCTGCCTGGCGTCCAGGCCAGCGATGTGCTCTTTTGGGACGACAGCCCGGCCAATGTGCAGACGGCCAGAGCCGCCGGGCTGCACGCCGAAGTCTATACGACCTTCGCCAACTTCCAGCAGCAGATGCGTTTCTATACTCAATCGTAAATGAGCGGGGCCAGCACCGAGGAGGCGCGATAGCGCAGCAGGCGCAGTTCCCAGTGCAAGAGCGCCCACGCCACCCACCCGCCTGCTCGCCGCTCCATCTCGGCGTAGAGTTGGCCCACGCGGGCGCATTGTTCGGCCAGCCGCTCCTGCTGGAGGGCCGAGTCGCCCAGCGCCAGCACTTCCAATGCTTCGGCGGCCAGGCGTAATTCGAGGCCAATCAGGCGATGCCAGCCAGCGAGGGTGAGTGCGCGCAGCGCGGCTGCCTGGAAATGGCGCTTGCCCGCGTGCTGCACGGTGAAGGCTGGTGGCGCGGCTTGATGGCCCAGGGGCAGGCGCTCCCACAGGTCCAGCGCGCCGTCAACGGCCTCGGTCAAGCCCTGCCAGAGCACGGCGCGGATGTCGGCGGGAACGGACAGCAGCGCGTCAGCGGTGGGCTGCCTGGCGGAAGAAGTCAGGTCATAGGCGTAGGGGTCGAAGAGCATCGAACACCTCCAGTGTCGCTTCGGCGCAGACCACCCCACCTCTGCGCCGGACACAAAGCGGCCACCCTGCGAACGTCTGCCAGAGGCGCGCCAGAGGGCGCGCGGCGGGCAGGGTTCAGAAGGTGGCCGCCGGAGGCTTCGATGACATAGAATGCCCCCAGCCCCACGTCCTGGCTATTGCAGGGTTTGGGGTGATGGCATGGTCGGCGAGTCTGTCACCGACCATGCCAGCCATCACAACTTGTCAAGGTGCAACGCGCTTCCCACTGGCAAAAGAGAAAGCGCTTGCCAGGAGTATACCCAGGCGAGCACAAAAAGTCAAGGGGTTGTGCCCAAATGGGCCAGGGTGATGGGAAGCCAGTGGCGGCTTGTGGTTGAAATCTCATGGGCCGGTCACATGCTGCGGCTTCGTTTCGTCAGTGTGGTGAGGTGCGCAACGCACCGTACAAGAATGAACACGTACAAGAAGGGAGATACCCATGCCTCTGGAAGTAACCACCATTATGCTTGGTGTGAAAGACCTGGCCCGCTCGAAGCAGTTCTATGGGGAGGGCCTGGGCGGCGAGATTGACAAGGACTATCCTAATTTCGTGTCGATCAACCTGGGCGCTAAGTCCTCGCTGGCCCTCTATGAGAGGGAGGCGGCGGCCCAAGACGCTGGCGTTTCCTCGGAGGGGTCGGGATTCCGGAGCGTCTCGTTCCATTACATCGTCTCCTCGCGCGAAGCGGTGGACGAGGTACTGGGCAAGGCTGTGGCGGCTGGCGGCAGCGTGGTAAAGGAAGCCACCGCTTACCAGTGGGGGTACTCCGGGTACTTCAGCGACCTGGACGGGTTTCTCTGGAAGGTCGCTACGCCCGCGTAATGAAATCGAGGCCGTTCGGGAGCAAGAGGTTTTCCTGCTCCCGAACTGGTCTTGTGAACTCTTGAACGAAAGAAGAAAGAAGATTGATCGTCATCAAGCGTCTACAACGTCTACAACGTCTACGGTAGTGTCGAATGGTTAGCCGCGAATCAGTTTGAGCACGTTGTCGCGTTGCGCTTCCATCAGCGCTTTGTTGTCGGCCTCCAGGTTCAGGCGCAGCAGCGGCTCGGTGTTGGAGCCGCGCACGTTGAACCACCAGTCCTTGAATTGGACGGTGATGCCGTCCAGGTGGTCGATCTGCGCGCCCTGCGCCTGGTAATGCCCCTCAAGCTGCTTCAGCTTGCCGGGGATGTCTTGCACCTCGCTGTTGATTTCGCCGCTGCGGAAGCGCGTGTCGATGGGCTTGAGCAATTCAGAGACCGGCTGTCCCTCTTCGCAGATGAGTTCCAGCACGATCAGGAAGGCAATCAGGCCGGAGTCGGCGTACCAGTTGTCGCGGAAGTAGAAGTGGCCGGAATGCTCGCCGCCAAAGATGGCGTTTTCTTCGCGCATCTGCCCCTTGATGAAGGAATGGCCCACGCGCGTGCGCACAGCCCTGCCGCCAGAGCGCTCGATGGTTTCGGGCGTGCTGCGCGAGCAGATCAGGTTATAGAGGATGGTTGAGCCTGGGTGCTTCTTGAGCAGGCTCTTGGACACCAGCGCCGTGACCATATCGCCGCCAATCAGGCCGCCGTGTTCATCGACAATGAACATGCGGTCGGCGTCTCCATCGAAGGCGACGCCCAGGTCGGCGTGGTTGTCGCGCACGGCCTTTTGCAGATCGACCATGTTCTGCGGCTCGATGGGGCTGGCCGGATGGTTGGGGAAGTTGCCGTCAAGCTCGAAATAGAGGGGGACAAGCTGGCAGGGCAGGCTCTTGAAGACGCGCGGCAGAATCATGCCCGCCATGCCGTTGCCCGCGTCGGCGGCAATCTTCAGCGGCTTGATCTTGTGGGCATCGATGAAGCTGAGGGCGTGGCTGATATAATCGTCGGTCACATCGCGGCGGATGACACGCCCCGCCGCTTCGGGGTCGGGAAACTCTTTCTTGAGCACCAGATCGCGAATGTCGTTGAGGCCGCTGGCCGAACTGAGCGCGATGGCCTGCTCGCGGCAGGTTTTGAAGCCGTTGTACTGCTTGGGATTGTGCGAGGCGGTAATCATCACGCCAGCAGGATAGTTGAACTTGCCCACGGCAAAATACAATTCATCGGTGGTGGTCAGCCCCAGGTCGATGGCGTCGGCACCTTGATCGGTGATGCCGCGCAGCATCGCTTCGGCCAGCGCGGGCGAAGAAAGACGCATATCGCGCCCGACGGCCACCTGGGCAGGCTTGAGATACACAACCAGCGCGCGGCCAAAACGATAGGCCGCTTCTTCGTTGATCTCGGTGGGGTAAATGCCGCGCACATCATAGGCGGCAAAGATGTGCGGATTGATGGATGTTGGCGTCGCCATATCAGGCTCCTTATTCTCTGTCAAAGCGTGGCATATAAGCCAAGTTCTCCTGCAAAACTGGTTCCTGCAACCAGCGGGCCAACGCCAAAAGCGGCGGCGACCGTCTGGCCGAGGTCGGCAAAAGTGGCGCGCGTTCCCAGGTCCACGCCGCCGCGCAGCGCTGGCCCCCAGGCCAGCAGCGGCACGCATTCGCGGGTATGATCGGTGCCGTGGGCGGTTGGGTCCACGCCGTGATCGCCCGTCAGAAAGAAGGCGTCGCCGGGGCGCATGCGCGCCTGCACATCGGGAATCCAGGCGTCCACGTCGCGCAGCGCCTGCGCGTAGCCCTGTGGATCACGTCTGTGCCCCCATAGCATATCGCATTCCACCAGATTGACGAACAGCAGGCCGGTGAAGTCACGTTCCAGATAGCGCAGGGTGGCGGCCATGCCATTCTGGTTGGTTTCGGTGTGGTTGCGCTCAGTGAGGCCGCGCCCGGCAAAAAGGTCTTCGATCTTGCCCACGCCAATCACGGCATCGCCACGGGCGTCTAGCAGATCGAGCAGAGTCGTGCCCAGCGGCTCCAGCGAGAAATCGCGGCGGTGGGAGGTGCGCACGAACTGGCCGGGCGTGCCCTCGAATGGGCGGGCGATGACGCGCCCGACGGCGTGCTCGCCGGTCAGCATTTTGCGCGCCGTGGCGCAGATGGCGTACAGTTCTTCGAGGGGGATGATCTCCTGGTGCGCGGCGACCTGAAACACGCTGTCGGCGGAGGTGTAGAGGATGGGCCGCCCGGTGCGCAGATGTTCTTCGCCGAGTTCTTTGATGATCTCTGTGCCGGAAGCGGCTTTGTTGCCCAGCACTTTGCGTCCAATCGCTTCCTCGAACTGTGCTACTACATCGGGCGGGAAGCCATCGGGATAGGTGGGCAGCGGGCGGTTGAGAATGACGCCGCTGATTTCCCAGTGACCGGTGGTGCTGTCCTTGCCAGCGGAACGTTCGGCCATCTTACCCCACGCGCCGGTCGCGTCGGCGCGGGCTGGCGTGCCTTCCATCGGCGTGATGTTGCCCAGGCCCATTTTGCCCAAATTGGGCAACTCTAGCCCACCAACGGCGCTGGCGCAGTGGCCCAGCGAGTTGGTTCCCGCGTCGCCATAGGCGGCGGCGTCGGGCGCGTCGCCCGCGCCCACGCCATCCAGCACAACGATAATCGCACGCTTGAGCGTTATTGCTGACATAGCTCACCTCGCTTTATGAATGCCTTCATTATATCCCCTCTTGGGGTTTCCATATCTCTTTTCCCAGCCAGTCAAAGCCCATCGGCGCACTTGGCGCTTGTGCCTGAGATAGCGCTCCCTCACAAGAGGTTGCAAAGTTACCCAAAGCGTGTTAAGATGTTAATATTAAATACTTAATATTAAGGAGTTTATATGTGATGAGCGCATCTCCTAGCTATCTCTTAGGCAGATTCATGTTTGAACTGGACCGTGCCGCCGATCACTTGTTGCAGACGCAGTTGGGCATCTCCTACAAGCGTGCCCTCTTTCTGCTCGTTCTGCAACACTCCGGCACAGTCACCCAACATGAGTTGGCTGTTGCCCTGGGTTACAGCGATCCGGCGGTGAGCATGATGCTGGTGGAGCTTGCCAAGGATGGTTACATCCAGACGACCAGAAGCCCGGAGCATGGGCGCAAGCGGCTTGTGACCATCACGCAGAAAGGCAGCGAGGTGATGGCCCAGGGGCGACAACTGCTGGACGCGCACTTTGACCAGTTGCTGATTCTCGCTGGCGTGGATGGTCAGCACCTGCGCGAAATTACCGAACGGTTATACCAGGCCCTGATGATCAAAATGAAGAAGGAGCAAGTATGATGACGAGTCAGATGAGCGCTGCCATCGACACCACCCGCGCGGTAGTATCCCAGGATGGAGCGAAGATTAGCTATCTCACGCTGGGTAGCGGGCCAGCGGTGATCGTGATTCCTGGCGCGCTTGCTGTGGCTGCCGACTATGCTGCCTTTGGGAGCGCGCTGGCCGAGCAGTTTACCGTCCATATCATCGAACGACGCGGGCGCGGGCTGAGCAGCCCCCAAGGCGCTGATTACAGCATTCGCAAAGAGTGTGAGGATGTCCTGGCTTTGCAAGCAAAGACCGGCGCGTCTGCCCTCGTGGGCCACAGCTATGGGGGCTTGGTGGCCCTGGAAGTGGCGCGCAACAACCCATCGTTCACCAAAATAGCTGTGTACGAACCCGGCGTCTCGATTGAGGGGTCTATCCCAATGGGCTGGATGCCTGGCTACGAAAAGAAGCTCGCCGAACAGAAATATCTCGATGCCTTTGTCGAGTTCTCGCTCAGCGTCGGCCCGGAGCGCGCTCGTAATACCCCGCCCTGGCTCATGAAGCTGCTGCTTCCACTGGTCCTCGACTCCCACAAACGTCAGCAGATGTTGGGACTTCTCCCTGAAAATCTGCGCGAACATCGGGAGGTGGCTCGGCTTGATAGCAGTTATGAGAACTACCGAACAATAGCTGCCAATGTTTTGCTCATGTATGGGGGCAAAAGCGATAGCAAATGGGTCAATCTGACGGTGGAGCGGCTGGCAGCCGTCCTCCCGCGTTTCAGATCGCGGGAGTTTCCCAAACTTGACCACTTTGGCATCGACCAGAAGGCCCCACAAGAAGTCGCCAGGGCAGTCAGTGACTATTTCCTGAAGTAGCAGCCCTGCTCTTTAGTCCTCAAGTTCGCTGCGCGTTTCGCTGGTTGTTGCGGTGATGACCTTTGCGCCAGTCACTTGCAACAAATCGGCCACGCGCAGCCGCACGTTGACCCCGCGCTGCCCACCATTGATGTACAACTCCTCCAGCGCTGCGCCGCTGGCGTCCAGATAGACCTCGAAGGGTTTGTCGGTGAGGGCCAGCGGCGAGATGCCGCCGACTTTCAGGTCGGTCAGCCGTTCGGCCTCGCGCTGGGGGGCCATCTGCGCCGATTTGGCGTTGACGCCTTTCGCCACCAGGCGCATATCAAGCTCGCGGTCACCAGGCGTGACGACGAGCAGATGGCGCTTGCCATCGGCAAAGACGACCAGTGTCTTGAAGACCTGGCTGGCCGGAACGCCCAGCAGCACAGCGACTTCTTCTGCCGAGTGGATGGTGTCGGGATAGAAGAATGCCTCGTAGGGGATGCGGTGCTTGTCGAGCAGGCGCATGGCGTTGGTTTTGATTTTGTTCTGCTTTGTCATTCGACGAGTGCCTTATTTTTGAGCATGGCGCCAGCGGCAGGAATAGCGCCGATGATCCAGAGGGCACAGACCAGATATTTGAGCACGTCCTGGAAGACGACATTATGCACGACAATGATCGGGATGGTGAGCGGACTGGTGAGAGCAAAGGCCCAGGCCGCCCAGACGGGAACGACGCGCAGCCGCCCCAGCATAATGCCGATCAGCACTGCACTGAGCAGGTGGCCGATGATGTAAATGAGTAGATAGATCGTCATGACGACATCGCCATTGAAGTGCGTCCAGAGGGCGGCAAACTGTGGAGTGCTGCCGCCCTGGTCAATGTCGTAAGCCAGGTCATCGAGGCCCATCAGTGCGGCCCAAGGAATCCAGCCGACCAGAGAGAGCGCCGCCGAGAGTGTAGCAAGCCAGGGCGCGCGCCGCAGGCCCAGCAGCGACATGCCCAGGTAGCCCAGGGGCAGGAAGAAGGAGGCGGCGAGAGCGCCAATGAAGTGCAGTGTATTGCCGGTTGGACCGGCCATCGCGGTGGCGACGAGCGGCTGGCGGAGATTGCCCGGCCAGGAGACGAGGTAGAGAGTGATCGAGAAGGGCGCGAGGAGGATGCAGGCTGCCAGACTTATACGCTGGAATGCGAAAGCGCTGGACACCGAAGCCTGTTCAGTATGGGGTTGGAGTTTCATCACTTTGTTCCTTCCTCCTGCTTGCTGTTTGTAGATAGCACTTTCTTTGCCTCCTTGAATCTCTTGTTGGACAAGAAAGCCCTTATCAGGCCCGTATTCTATTCAGCCGGACGTGCTTAGGCAGGGCTTCGCCAATCAGCGGCAGGGCATAGTCATAAAATGCCCGGGTGACGCCTGTGCCAGCGGCGTCGAGGAAGTGATCGGGCAGGAGCTTCTGCGCATTGGCGATGGCCTCCAGGTCGGCCAGGCCCGTTTCGCAGGCGTAGTCGGGGCCGGGCTGGCGCTCCAGCGTGACCATCTTGTTGCTGACGCCTTGCAGCGCGTAGCGCACGGCCATGCGCCCGACCAGCGCGGCTTCGTCGCGGTCCATGCCGGAAACGGCCACCGAAGACATGCGCTGCAAATCGCCAGGCTTGTCGAAGCGCGCCCGCAGCCCAAGCTCGGTCTTGACCAGTTCCACCAGATGTTGGGCCGTGCCGCTCACCAGCGGATGCGCGAAGGCGTCTGTGCCCTGGGCGAACGCGGCCCCCAGCGATTGCCCTTGCTCGTCGCGGATGGTTTCGGTGGCAACGATGATGACATAACCCACGGCTTGCTGCACCTCGCGCACCGCTGCCAGAAAGCGTTCTCGGCTGAAGGGGCGTTCGGGCGTGTAGATCAGGTGCGGCGCGTCCTCTGGCCGCTCTTTGCCGAGCGCCGAGGCGGCGGCGAGCCAGCCCGCATCGCGCCCCATAACTTCGATGACCTTGACTGGATAATGATGGGGGATGGCTTCGGTGCAGAGCGCGGAATCCATGGTTGCCAGGGCGATGAAGCGCGCCGCGCTGCCATAGCCAGGGCAGTGGTCGGTGATGGGCAGGTCGTTGTCAATCGTTTTGGGGATGGCGATGACGCGCAGATCGTAATCGGCTTCGCGGGCGGCCAGCGCCAGGCGATGGGCCGTGTCTGCCGAGTCGTTGCCGCCGATGTAGAGAAAGTAGCGCACGTTCAAGGCGCGCAAGACTTCCAGCGCGCGGGCCGGGTCTTCCGGCTGGAGCTTATAACGGCAGGAGCCGAGCGCGGCAGATGGTGTTGCCAGCACGCGGCTCCAGGTTTCGTCGCTTTCCTGGCGTAGATCGATGATCTGGCGCTTGAGGACGCCTTCGATGCCATGCAGCGCGCCATAGATGCCATCTATCTGATCACTGCGCAGCGCTTCTTGCACTGCGCCAGCCAGGCTGGCGTTGATAACGGCGGTGGCCCCGCCGGATTGTCCAATCAAGAGGTTGCCCATTCCTGTCTGTTACTCCTTCAGTTGGCCCTTTATGGCTGCTGTTGAGCTATCCCGATGTTTGGCCGCCCCTCGTTAGCTGCCGAAGGCATGGCAGGGATGGCTGCGCTACAAGCAGGTTCGCCTGTAGCGCAGCCGTCCCTGGCGGCGAATCGTTTGGCTATCGGGACGGCTGCGCCGAGTTTATGCCTTTATCGCTTTCAGCGAAAACATCATGGGAAGCTGCACGTAGCTCTCTGGCAAGCGCCAGAGGCCGTCATCTCCCCGCTGCATGAACGAGAAAAACTGCCAGTCGCAGTGCGCGAACTCATTCAGAGACTCGATGCGCAGCCCGGCGTGCGTCAGCGAATTGACGATGGTGCTCAGGCTGTGAATCCACTCATAGGATGTGTGCGTTCCCTTGAAATCGGGTTCGGCGTAGTCTCCATCAGGCTCAAACCGCAGCGGCTCCGGCCCCTGGAAATAGGGATAGGCGACGCGGTAGGTTTGCGTATCGCGCTCGTTCTCGAACATGGCGGTAAAGGGATGCCCTTCATAAATATAGAACATGCCGCCCGGCTTGAGAAAGTGCGCGATGATTTCGGCCCAGCGCGAAAGGTCTTGCAGCCAGCAAATCGCGCCGATGCCAGTATACACGATATCGAACTGGCCGGAGAGATTTGCTGGCAGGTCGTAGACGTTGGAGCACACGAAGCGGGCATCCAGCCCTAGCTCCTGGCCGAGGGACTGCGCCAGATTGATGGCGACATCGGAAAAGTCTATGCCGGTCACGCTGGCACCCAGCCGCGCCCAGGAAAGCGTATCCATGCCGAAGTGGCATTGCAGGTGCAGCAGCGATTTGCCCGCCACATCCCCCACCTCTTCAAGTTCGTGCGGGCGCAAGGTCGATTTGCCACGCTTGAAGCCTTCCAGGTCATAAAAATCTGAGCGGGCGTGTACCGGGGTGACCTCGTTCCAGAGGGCGAGGTTGGCATTCTTATAGTCTTGCATGATTTGCTCCTTATGGCAGTATATGGCCCTTGTCAAAGCACAATTTCAACGATATCGCCGTCCTGCACGGGGTGGTCGCGCCCGACCTGCTGGCCGTCGAAGCGCGCCGATGGCCCCCACAGGCGAGCAGAACGAAAGGCCGAGCCGAGGCTGTGATGAATCTCGTCGGCCACATCAGCCACCGTCGCGCCCGGCTCCAGCGCCAGCGGCTCTTCGTCCACGGTGCCGTTGTGGCGCAGATAGACGCGCATCAGGCCGGTGAGTTTCCAGATCGCCTCTTTGAGCGCGTCCAGGCTGATGTCGTCGATGATCGAGACGCCTACCACCGGCAGGTCAGGTATGGCAGCTTGCAATGCCTCGACTGCGCCTGCGCGGGCTTCGTCGATCTTGGTCGCCGCCAGCAGCGCGGGCTGGTCGATGCCTGCTGCGGTGACCTCGGCGCGCACGGTCAGCAGGTCATCCAGCGGCCCGCTGCTGTCCTGGCAATAGACGATGGCGTCTGCTCCGCGCAGCACGCCCAGCAGGGCGCGGCCACCGCCGCGATCTTCCGCCGCGCCTTCGATGAGGCCGGGGATTTCGACGAGTTGGACGAGCACGCCGCCGATGCGTGTCAGCGCCGGAACCGGGCGCAGGGTGGTAAAGGCGTAATTGCCGATCTTGATCTGCACGTGCGACAGGGCATGCAGCAGCGAGGACTTCCCAGCGTTGGGCGCACCGACGAGGGCCACCTGCGCCGCCCCTTCGCGGCGCACGGCAATGCTGTCGCGCTGCATGGCGTGCGAACGGGTGTGGGTTTCGTCGATCTGCTCCATGACCCATTTGCGAATGTCGGCATAGGGGCCGTTGCGATAGTTGGGCAGGTCGTTCAGGATGTCGCGCAGTTCGCGCGCGCGCTCGGAACCCTCTTTGCCGACGAGGCGGCGCTTAATGACTTGCATCTGAGTGCGATGTGGCATGGGCATAGCATGACCCTCCAGGGATGTGCTTGGGAACGAGTGCGGGAGGACATGCCAGCTATCCGGCTGTGGGCGGCACTGATGCCGAGCCGGAGGAGTGGGGCGTCTGTCCCGCTGCTTACACTGACGCGATGATTGTAAGCAGCGGTCTAGCCGTTTTTATTTGACTGCCTTGTGAGCCAGATGTGAAAGCGTGAAACGCTCATAAAAAGAGCCTTCCTTGTGGGTGAGGCAATTGCTAGCTGTACAACGAGATTATAGCATAGGGCAAGCGCAGAACGCAAGCTCATTTCTGCTACTTCTGTGATAGCTCCTGCGGCTACTTAGATATGATGAGCCTGTGTCGTCTCGATGTTGGGGCGCACCAACCAGTAGCGCCCGCCTTCGCGCAGCAGTATCTGCTCGTCGATCAGGGCGCGGCGCAGGCTGGCGGCGTCATCATACGATTGCTTGAGGATGCTGTTGACTTCCAACTCCTCGTACAAACGGCCCCATTCGAAGGCGCGCGCCAGTTCTTCCAAGACGAAACGCCGCTGCCTGCGGTCTTTCGGGATGCTTGCCAGCCGCCCATCCTGCAAGAAGATGCGCAAGACACGCTCGCGCCCTTCCTGCCTGGTTGGAAATGAAAAATGGTTATCGGCAAAGAGCGTGTCGCGCAGGTGTTGGATGCGCTCGGTGTCGAGCGAATAGTAGCGATAGGCGTTTTCGCGCGCTTCGCGAATCAGCCCACCATTTTTCAAGATATGCAAATGGTGAGAGATGGTTTGCGGCGTGACGTTCAGGCGCTCGGCCAATTCCTGCCCATACATTGGGCGCTCTTCCTCGATGAGCAGCGCCAGGATGCTGACGCGCATGGAGTCGCTAACCGCGCGGCCAAAGAGCATCAGACGGCTGGCCTGCTCGGTATACTCAGCCGGGCCTGCCTTCCCCATGGCCTGCTTGTCGGCAGGCTGCCAATTGTTGGTTCGTGTATCTTTCGTGTAGCGCTCGCGCTTGTCGGGGTCGTCGGGCAGCGTTCCCTCTCTAATGTTGAGCGGCGGTTGAGGTTCTTTTGGCATGCTCTTTGCCTTTCTCGTTGTCTATCATACGATCAAACAATTAATTGGTTGTATGATAGTGGATTGGCTGCTCTGTTGTCAAGGGCTGCCAATAAAACGATACGCTTGCGTCCTTAATATCTGGAGCGGCTTCAAAAACGATACGCTTGCGTTCTTATTCCCAAGCAGACTTCTCGAAGCAGATGCCGCCGGTTTCACCGTAGAGCTTTGTTATTTGTATAGGCTTGACTCCTCCCGCCAGGCATGGTACACTCTTGCTAACGTCCGATAGATTTAAAGGAGGCGCATACATGGCAGCATTCATGGTTACTGCTCCCCGCACCAGCGGTGTGACCAACACAGGAGAGAGTGCGCCTTGTAACCACGCATAACGCTTCCAGACCCCCGAGAAGTTTCTTCAAGCAGCGTTCGCGCCTTTCGGCAGATGCCGGGCGCGGTGATGCTGATTCCTCTTCGCTTTATGCAGATGTGGCGGCCACAGGCGCGCTCAGGCGCTCGTAGCCGTCTTTTTTGTGCCCACGCTTGCCAGCCACGAACGCCCCACGCTTCTTAGCTGTTGCTGTGTTTCCATCCTTACGCTTCGCGTAGAAACGCCGCTGGTTCCAGGGGGAAAGCTTTGCCCTGATGGTAGTGGTTTTTCTCGCGATGATAAAGGATGGTTATGGACCAGAATCCCAACCAGAATCCCAACCAAAAGACCAGCTATGAGAGCAGCGTTGATGTCCAGCGCTGGCTGCAAGAGCAATCGCTGGAGGGCGGCAGGAAGCCGGAGTTTACCCCGACGTTTCTGGCCGGGCAGCGTGACCGGCTCTGGGTGCTTTCATCGCTGGCGCAGTTCTACGAACAAGACCTGATTACCGACGTGCTGCGCGTGGTCAAGAGCGGCAAAGAGGCGACGGTCTATTGCTGCGCCGCCGACCCAGCGACAAGCCGAACGCTGCTGGCGGCGAAGGTGTATCGCCCGCGCATGTTCCGCAGCCTGAAAAACGATGTGGTCTATCGCCAGAACCGCGCGGTGCGCGACGAGCGCGGGCGCGTGGTGCGGGGTGATCGCGGCTGGCGCGGCGCGTCGAAGAACACGGAGCGCGGGCGCGCGGCGAAGATTACGAACTGGATTGAGCACGAGTTCAAGACACAGCGCCTGCTCTATGAGGCGGGGGCCGACGTGCCCTGCCCGCTGGCGCAGATTGGCAACGCGATGCTGATGGATTACGTGGGCGATGCGGAGGAGGCCGCGCCGCTGCTGCGCGAGGTGGACCTGCCGCGCGAGGAGGCGCAGCCGCTCTTCGACGCGATGCTGCGCAACATCGAGCTATTCCTGGCATGTGACCGCGTGCATGGCGACCTGTCGGAGTACAACATCCTCTACTGGCAGGGCGCGGGGACAATTATTGATTTTGCCCAGGCGGTAGACCCGCGCTACAACCAGGATGATGTGTTTGATTTGCTGGCCCGCGACATCGCGCGGGTCTGCCGCTACTTTGCGCGCTATGGCGTCGAGGCCGATGCCGAGGCGCTGGCAATTGACCTGTGGACGCGCTACCTGACCGGAGCGCTGGCATAAAAGGAGAAGACTGTTTTGCTTGCTCGACCAAAGAGGCTGGGCGCGTATCCGACCTATTTGATTTTAGGTGGCGCTTCGGCCTTCTTCTCGACGCTCATTTTTACGATTGATCTGGTATATCAGGCGCAGGTGGCGCATCTGAACCCGCTGCAACTGGTGCTGGTGGGCACGGTGCTGGAGACGACCTGCTTTTTTACCCAGGTGCCCACCGGCGCGCTGGCCGATGTCTATAGCCGCCGCCTGGCGGTGATTCTGGGCGTCTTGTTGACCGGGGCGGGCTTTCTGCTGGAGGGCGCAGTTCCGCGCTTCGAGACGATTCTGCTGGCTCAGGTGCTCTGGGGTGTCGGCGCGACGTTTACCGATGGCGCGGACAGTGCCTGGATTACCGACGAGATTGGCGAGGAGCGGGTGGGCCAGGCCTTTCTGCGCGCTTCACAGATCGGCCAGCTTGCTGGATTGATTGCTATTCCCATCAGCGTGGCGCTGGCGAGCGTGCGACTCAATCTGCCGGTGTTGCTCGGCGGTGGGCTGTTTGTGGCGCTGGGAATGTTCCTGATAGTGTTCATGCCAGAACAAGGCTTTCAGCCAACACCTCGTGAAGACCGCAATTCCTGGCAGGCAATGGCAGCGACAACGCGCGATGGCGTGCGCCTGATTCGCCGCCGTCCGATCTTGCTGACGTTCCTGGTTATTACGCTGCTGTATGGCGCGTTCAGCGAGGGCTTTGATCGCCTGTGGCGTGACCATCTGCTGCTCGATTTCAGCCTTCCGGCGCTCGGCAGCCTTCAGCCTGTCGTCTGGTTTGGCCTCATCAGCGGCGGGTCTACCGTGCTGAGCATCGGCGCGATGGAGCTTGTCCGGCGACGGCTGGATATGAACCGTCATCGGCGCGTGGCCTGGGTGCTGTTTGCTTTTACGGCTCTGCTCAGCGCCAGCCTCATGCTCTTTGCGCTGGCCGGGAACTTCTTCCTGGCCCTGGCGGCTTTCTGGTGCGCGAGCCTCTTCCGCACCATACGGGTGCCTGTCTTCCATACCTGGGAGGTACAGAGCATCGACCCTGGGGTGCGAGCAACGGTGCTGTCTATCAGCGGTCAGGCCGACGCGCTGGGCCAGATTGCTGGTGGCCCGGCGCTGGGAGCGATTGCGAACTATGGGTCGCTGCGCGCTGCCCTGACGGTGGCGGGGGTCATCCTTGCGCCCGCGCTGCCGCTCTTTGTGCGCGCTGGCCGCCAGGGCCGCGCCGTCGTGCCCGCCGCTGAGGAGCCAGCGGCGGCTGTCGAACGCTAGCGCTGGCGAGAGGATGAGGCTTGTTCTGTCCTCTCGCCAATCCTTGATACAGGAGATAAGAGACGTATGCTTGAACAACCGAACATTCCAGAGGAACATCTGCGCGCGTGTCTGCGGGAGCAGTATGCTCTTGCCGTCGCCACGCTTGAGTTTCTGCCCCTGGGCGCTGACAACCGGTCCGGGGTGTATCGCATGGAGAGCGAGCAGGGGACATCCTATTTGCTCAAGGCGCGGTCGGGTTCATTCTACGAGCCTAGTTGTCTGGTTCCCCATTACCTCAGCGAGCAGGGGATAGCAGCCGTCGTTGCGCCCCTGCCGACGAAGAGCGGCGGTTTGTGGACCCGGCTGGGTGAATGGACGCTGATCGTGTACCCCTTTATCGAAGGGCATACCCGGTGGAATCCTGGCCTGACGGACGCGCAGTGGCAGGCCGTGGGAACAGCTTTGCGCCAGATTCATCAGGCCAGGCTGCCCGCTGAAGGCTTTCCTGCACTGCGGACAGAAGCCTTCGATCCGGCGGAGTATCGTCGCATGGTCCATGCCCTGGAAACAGAGCATATCAGCGCTGAAGGCGGCAGCCAGATGGAGCAGACGCTGCGCGCGGCCTGGCGAACGTACCAGCAGACGATTCACACGGGCCTGGCGTCGCTGGAACGGTTGGCGGCTGTGCTTCAGCGGCAGGCGGGGCCATTCGTGATCTGTCACGCTGATTTGCATCCCGGCAATATCATCCGGCCCCAGGCCAGCAACGAGGTCTTTGTGATCGACTGGGATGATGTGATGCTGGCTCCCAGGGAGCGCGATTTTCTCTTCGTGGGCGAAACCAGGGGCGATGGCTCGGTGCAACAGGATACTACTGCTTTTTTTCAAGGCTATGGGCAGGCGGAGATTGACTGGATTGCGCTTACGTACTACCTCTGGGAACGGGCGATTCAAGACCTGTTATACGACGCCGAGGCCGTGTTTTTGCGGGATGATGTGGGTGAGGCCAACAAGGCCGCTGCCCTCAAGACGTTTCATGCCGTCTTCGTGGGGGCAAGCAACGAGGTCGACAAGGCTCTGGCCGCCGCTGCCCACCTGCCCGCAGATTTGCGCATCCCAACGAGGAGGCATCTCTATGAGTATTGAGACAGTCTTTACCAGCTTTCCACGTCTGGAGACGGAGCGGCTGATCCTGCGGCAGATTCAACTCAGCGATGCCGAAGCGGTCTTCGCCACCTTTTCCGATGAGGCGGTGATGGAGTTTTACGGTGATATGCCGCATCGTTCGGTGGAGGAGTCGCGCGAGTTGATTCGCCGCCAGCACGCATGGTACGCGCGGCGCGAGGGCATTCGCTGGGGCATGACACGCCGGGGTGAGGATGTGGTGATTGGCTCTTGCGGCTTTTTCCACTTTGATGAGGAGTTTCAGCGCGCCGAAACCGGCTATGAACTGAACCGGGCACATTGGCGGCAGGGCATTATGAGCGAGGCGCTGCGGGCGATCATCACGTTTGGGTTTCGCGAGATAGGGCTGGGTCGCATCGAGGCGGTGGTTGATGACACGAACGAGCCATCGAAGGCGCTGCTGCGCTCGCTGGGGTTTAGCCACGAGGGCACGCTGCGCAAGCGCTTCTTCTTTCGGGGCCGCTTCTGGGATGAGCATTATTTCGGCTTGCTTAAAGAGGAGTGGCAGCCGCCTCAGGCGTGAGATGGCTATTCAAAGAGCGATGCCGCGTCGATCTGCTCGGGCTGCTTTTCGGCGCTGGCGTCGCTGCCCTGTGTCCGATAGAGGATGAGCCAGATGGTCAGGGTCCAGCTATTACGCATGCCAACAACGAGGCAAGCCAGATCGGCAATGGCTAATCCGGCGGGGGCGAGAGAGTTGCCATTGAGGATACCAAGCGCCGTGCCTACTAATAAGATGCCTGCCAGGAAGGGAAGCAGGGCGTGCCAGACCCAGTGGCCCCGGTCTCTTTCGTCGCGGTGCAGCACCAGCATGCGCCAGGCAACCCAGAGGGCAAGCACGCTGTTGGCGCTGCCCAGCGCCAGCACGATGCCCCCAAGCACGAGCGCGCCCTGAAAGGGGATGATGCCCAGGCACGAGAGGAAGAAGACCTGCCCATAGGAGAGCAGGATGGGCGTCACAAAGGTATCGATGGCGTTGGTGATGCGCCGCATGGCGAGGTTGACGCCCACGGAGATGGAAAGGGCCACAAAGAGCAGCCCGATCAAGGTTGCCGCAGCGGTTCCGGTCAGCAGATAGAAGTTTTGCCAGTCGCGCAAAGCAGGCATGATAGCGTTCCCAACCTCTCTCTTTGGCGTCAGCTTAGTCTATCATGTTTTGATGTTCGGCTGAAGGTAATACGTCCACCTGTAACGCCAGACATGAGTCATCCCGAATTTTTGGGGACCAAGCCCAGCGCGGCGTCAGCTTTCGGAGCGCCGCCTTCCAGGCGGCGCTCCCACGGGCTTCCGCACTCTCCAGCAGACTCGCCTGCTGGCAGAAGGTCTGTCTGGCAAAAAATTCGGGATGACTCATGTCTCTGTGAGGGGCATTGGTTCAGGCAGTGGGCGCGGGCTGCTGTTGTGGTCGGCGAGCTGCGACGGCAGCGAAGATGATGCCAATCACACCCAATAGCAACCCTATGAGCGGGAGCCAGAAGCCGGTCCCATAGGTGACGCCACCATGGGGGCAGACATCGAAGCAGGCGAAACTGGCGGCAAGCAGCGAAATCAGCCAGTGCGCGACCAGCGCCAGGGCAATGACGATGGAGCCGATTACCACCAACCAGAGCGGGGGCTTGCTCACCCAGAACCAGGCGCTGATGCCAAGGATGACCAGCGCGGGGGCAATCAGCAGCCCGAACACCAGCAAGGGCGCGTTCTGGAGGGCCGCGCCTTCGTAGTCAGCGGTGCCGTAGGTGGGCAGGAAGACGCCGCAGAGAATGAGCAGCGCGCCCAGGCCGCCGATGCCCGCGCCAACGCGCTGCCAACGCGACGGCTGCGCCGGGGCAGGTGGGTTCGCGGGCGTGCCCAGCGGCGAGGCGTCGTCTGGCGGAGGGTCGTTCCCAGGCGCGGGAGGGTCAGGAGGATTTTCCATCAGCAGGCCATCCTTTCGTCTCTCTCCGGGTGTGTCGAGGCTCGTATCTTCCCATAGGCTACAGTGTAGCAGACGCGCGCACAGGAAAACATCGTGCGAACTACGTACTAAGGCTACGTAGTTCGCGGCGGGTGTTGGCGTTATCGGCCTGCTGCCGGGAAGAGCAGCGCGTTGATGATGGGCGAATCGCGATAGCGCAGCAGGCGCAGTTCCCAGCGCAGGATGTGGAGGGCAAAGCCGGACCCGGCGCGGCGCTTGAGTTCGGCGTAAAGCTGGCCCACGCGGGCGCATTGTTCGGCCAGCAGGTCTTGATAGGTGCGGTCTTCGGGCAGGCAGTGCAGCGCTTCCAGCGCGAGCACGGCCAGGCGTAATTCGATGGCGACCAGCCGATGCCAGCCTTGCAGCGTTTGCTGGCGCAGGTCGTCGGGGTTGAAGCGCGGCTTGCCCGCGTGCTGCACGGTGAAGACGGGCGGCGGGCTGCGGTGGCCGGTGGGCGTGCGGTCTTCCAGGTCGAGCGCGCCCTCGATGGCCTGCATCAAGGCGCGGCAGATGCAGCGCTGCGCTTCTGCGGGGACAGCGAGCAGTTCATCATCCAGGTCGATGGCGGCGTTGGGCGGGGACGGCTTGGCGGCGTGGGACAGATCGAAGGCGTAGGGGTCGAAGGACATCGGCGGACCTCCCGGGTGTTGTGCGCGCCGACTACCCTGCGCCTGCGCCAACACACAAAACGGCCACCCTGCGCATGCCGCCGGAGATGCCGGAGCCAGGGAACGGCAGCCTGTGAAGCGCGAGCTTCAACAGGGCTGCTGCCGCTCCCCGCGCCAGCGGACGCCGGGCGGGCATCCAGAAGGTGGCCGCTGAGGTCGTACCACGATGATACAATAGCCCTCAGCCCCACATCCTGTGTTGTGCAGGGGTCAGGGTATGGTATGGCCGGTGAATAGAACACCGGCCATGCCAGCCGTTTCCACAATGGAAAGGTGCAACGGCGCTGCAACATGCAGCGTCTGCTCGTAGTATAACGACGATTGCCTGATGTGTCAAGGCTTCTAGTCTGAATGGCTTGGGCGAGGGAATCAAGCAAGAAGGGTGTTCTGTCTATGCGTATTCTGGTGATTGGTGGCACGCGCAATGTAGGCTATCAACTCGTCTGGCGGCTGCTGGCGGCGGGCCATGAGGTGACGCTGCTCAACCGTGGCACGCAGCCGCCGCCCTTTCAGCAGCAGGTGGAAAGCTTGCTGGCCGACCGCACCACACCTGATTTTGCGCGGCAGTTGGCGGGCCGCTCGTTTGACGCTGCCGTCGATTTTGCCGCCTATACTGCTGACGATGCCCGGCAGGCGCTGGCGGTGCTGGGAGATGGGCGCGTTGGGCAGTATGTGTTTATCAGCACCGGGCAGGTCTATCTGGTGCGCGAGGGCTGCCCCAGACCGTCGCGGGAAGCGGATTATGCAGGCTCGCTGCTGCCCGAGCCAACCGACGATGCGTATGAATTGGATGAATGGCGCTATGGCGTCTATAAGCGCGAGGCCGAAGATGTGCTGGCCGCTGCCTGGGAGGCGCAGCGTTTCCCGGTGACACGGCTGCGCCTGCCGATGGTCAACGGGGAGCGCGACCATTTTCGCCGCATCGAAAGCTATCTCTGGCGCATCATGGACGGCGGGCCGGTGCTCGCCCCCGATGGCGGCGCGAACACGGTTCGCCATGTCTACAGCGGCAGCGTGGTGAAGGCGATTGTCGGGCTGCTGGGCCAGCCCGCGACGTTTGGGCAGGTCTACAATCTGGCCCAGGACGAGACGCCAACGCTGGCCGCGCTGGTGAAGCTGCTGGCGGAGATGCTGGGCGCGCCAGCGCGGCTGGTGGCGGCATCGGCGGCACAGTTGCAGGCCGTTGGCCTCAAGCCCATGGATGTTTCGCCCTTCAGCGATCACTGGATGTCTTATCTTGACCCGACCAGAGCCAGGACAGAGCTAGGCTTTCAGCATGAGCCGCTTGCTAGCTATCTGGAGAAGATTGTCGCTTGCTTTGTGAACTATCCACACGCCGCGCCGCCCGATGATTACCGGCATCGTGCCGCCGAACTGGCGCTGGCCGCGAGCCTACCTAAACCATAAGCTCAAGTTGATACGCCTGGCTGAGACGCGGGGCTAGGCGCGCTTCTGCCTGGTCAGGCGGTCTGAGGACCACGGGGCTTCGGGGGCCATGGTGAGCTTCGCCAGGGCGATCAAGACTGTGTCGTAGTTGACGCGCCAGCCCGCGAAGTCGCGCCAGCATTGGTCGCGGTCTGGCTTGAGCGGGATGCCATGGCTGGCAAGCTGCTCGCAGGCATTGTCGAACTCTTCCCGGCTGATGCTGATGGGGTCGGTTGGGGCAGGGTGGGGGTTGTAGGAAATCTTGAAGAAGCTGGCGATGTGGCGCAGGGCCAGAAAGCCCGCGCGAATGCATAGATCGGCCTGGGTATCTCTGGGGATGTCGAGCGTGGAGGCGGCCAGCGCGGCGGCGTCCAGCACCGCGCCTGCTGCGGTGATCCAGGAGCGTTCTGGTTGGGGCGAGCGAAAGAACGCCAGTGCCGCCAGGGAGGTGTGGCTTTCGTCCAGTTCGGCAAACCAGATTTCCCACTGTACCCAGACTTCGCCCAGTTCCTCCAGGCGGCGCAGGCGATGAAAGCGGGCAAACATTTCGATGGCCGAAGGCGGCGAACCCGCGCGTACCTCCAGCAGTGTGACAGCCGCCTCGCGTTTGGAAAAGGCGGCGTACATCGTCGGCAGATAGGAGATCAGCAGCGCCAGCAAGGCCAGGCCGATGGCGGCCTCAGAGAAGATCAAGAGCGTTCTGATGAAATCGTTCGGTGTGGCAAAGCCCAGCGTGAACAAGGAGGAGCCGCTGAGCTTGAAGGTATCCGGCCAGGAGGCCGGGTCAATTGCCCAGAACATGCCCATATAGCCGGTGAGCACCAGCGCCAGCCAGACGGCGGGCAAGAGCAGCAGGCCAACCGGGGCGTAATAGGCCATGATGCTGTCGCGCAAGGCATAGGTATGCGCCCAGCGCATGATGAAGTTGAAGACCTTGCGCGTGGTGAGGAAGACAAATCGTGAGAGGCGATCATTCGCGCTGCGGGGCAGCACGAAGGTGCGAATGGCAGAGAAGAGCGTAGCCAGCACCAGGCTCATCCCCAGCAGGAAGACGAGGACACGCGCAGCCACCATCAACATCACGACTTCCTCCTACGTTGTGCGCGCCTCTTGTTCCCGGGGAGTTTCAGGCGCGTCTGGCGCGGCGTTTTCCTGGGCGATGGGCAAGGTGAAGCTGAAGACGCTGCCTCGGCCCGGTTTGCTTTCCGCCCAGATGCGCCCTTCGTGCTGCTCCACCACGTGCCGCGCGATTGCCAGCCCCAGGCCGGTGCCGCCCGGCTCGCCACCGTTTTTGGCGTCGGACATGCCGCGAGTGCGGGCGCGGTCCACTTTATAGAAGCGCTCGAAGATGCGCGCCAGGTCGTCTTCGCTGATGCCCACGCCGGTATCGCGTACCCAGACGGTGAGCGACTGGGGGTCATCGGGGGTGCGCCTGACGCCGACGGTGATCGTCCCGTCTTTGGGCGTGAACTTGATGGCGTTATGAATGAGGTTGAGCAATACCTGCCCGATGCGCGGTCCATCGGCCAGCGCCAGCGGCAGCGGCTCGCAGTCATCGAGGTTGGCTTTGTTTTCCCAGGCCAGGCCCAGATGGACGCCCTGAAGTTCGGCCAGATTTTCGACGCGCACGACGGTTTCGGCGAGGACTTCGCGCAGGTCGGTGGGGGCCAGCCGCAGCGGCGCGCGCCCCGATTCGATGCGCGAGAGTTCCAGCAGTTCGGCCACCAACTGCGAAAGGCTGTCTACCTCGGCTTCGATGCGCTGGGCAAAGGTGCGCGCGGCTTCGGGGTCGTGGTCCAGCGCGGTTTGCACGGTTTCGGCCAGCAGCTTGACGGAGGCCAGCGGTGTGCGCAGTTCGTGGGAGACGTTGGCGACAAAATCGCGCCGCACTGTCTCCAGATGATGCAGGCGGGTGAGGTCTTCTATCGTCAGCACCAGATGGGTGGGCAGCATCTCGGGCGATGTGCCGCGCGTGGCCTTCATGTTGGGGTTGGTGGTGCCGTCCAGGGCAAAGACACCGCCCACGGACCCCAGCCGCAGCGGCGTGACGACGACTTTCCAGGTTTCGCCGGTGGCGGCGCGCTGGATGGTCTTTTCCTGGCTCTGGCCGCTTTTGGCGCTTTCCATCAGCATGACGGTGGTGTCGTAGTCCTGAATGACGGTTGCCACGATGCGCCCGACGACCTGATGCCGGGGCAGATGGGCCAGTTCGACGGCGGCGCGGTTCACCTGGAGGATGACGCGGTCGCGGTTGGTGACGAAGACAGGGCGTGGCACGGCGTCGAGCATCCCGGCAAAGAGATGTTCCAGCGCCAGCATCTCCTCTTCGATCTGCGACTGGCGGCGACGGGCGCGCTCCTGGCCCTCCACAGCTTCCTCGCGCTCGCTCGTTGACCAGCGCAGCAGCACCCACCAGCCCACCGAGGCGACGATGCCGCCCGCCAGCGCGCCCAGCAAGACCTCTATTGGCATGCGTCTCCTTCCTGCTCCACGGCTTTCCCCGCCCGTGGCAGCCTTCACGGAGCCAGTATATCATGCCAATGTTAAGAGAATGTGCAGTGGCTTATTAAGAGCGATCAGCCGGTGTAGCCCAGTTCGTGCGCCTTCTTGCGGGCTTGCTCAGCCTCTTGTGCCCTGCCCAAAGCGTCGAGCGCATTAGCTTTGTTACTGTAGAACAAACCATCATAAGGGTCAAGCTTGATGGCCTGGTCATAGGCGGCCAGAGCTTCATCGTAGCGCTTCAAGCCTAAGAGGGCATTCCCTCTGCCATTGTAAGCTCGTACAAATTGCGGGTTGAGCGCGATTGTCCGGTCGCTAGCCTCCAGCGCCTCTTCATGACGTTTTAAGTTGTAGAGCACAGTTCCTTTTCCTGCGTAAGCATAGAAATTTTGTGGGTCGAGTTTGATAGCTTGATTGTATGCTGCCAGGGCCTCCTCGTAACGAATCAAGCACCAAAGCGCCTCCCCCCTGCCATAGTAAGCATTGGTCTTCTGTGGGTCGAGCTTGATAACCTGGTCGAAGTCTGCCAGGGCGTCGGTGTAGCGCTTCAGGTCCCTAAGCGCCCACCCTCTGTCATAATAAGCCAGGACATACTGCGGGTCGAGCTTGATGGCCTGATCGAAGGCTGCCAGGGCCTCGGCGTACCGTTTGGCATCATAGTGGGCATTTCCTTCGTCTCGCCATTGCTTCTTGGTCTTCGGGGGTATAACTGGCGCTGGTGGTGGCTGCTGGGGCTGCTCTGTTGGCGGCTGGGCAGCAGGCGGCTTGATGTGGCTGAGCGATTGCACCAGATGGCGCAGCCCCTCGTCGTAGCTTGTTTGGAAGTCGACCCATTGCAGGATGCGCAGGTCCATCGGGGTGGTTGGGGTGGGCAAATAGCGCAGCGGGATCACCAGTTTGCCGATCTCGTCGGCGTAGCGGTATTCGATGCGCACGAACCTGGATTGCACCGCTGCCGGAGAAAGGACGACCGCCAGGGCGTGGCACTCATCGATGGCCTGCTGGATGATCTCCATCCACTCCTGGCCGCCTTCCAACCCATGCCGGTCAACCCAGGGAACGAAGTGCTGTGCCTTCAGGTCGCGCTCCAGGCGATCAACGAAGGCGGTACTATCGGCGCGGGCATAGCTGATGAAGACCCGCAGCGGCGCGTCGGACATCTTCTTGGCTCCTTCACCCCAAATCTGGCTTATTGACGGTTGAGCGCGTGTGAAGGCGAATGGAAGTAGGGCGCTGAACAGGCACAGTATAGCGCCTGTTCGCCTCCGCAGTCAAGAGGCAGTGGCGCTGGCAGGAAGCGCGCCCTGCCTGATTTCAGGCAGGGCGCGCTTGATACACTGGCAAGGGCTTTTCAGATGATGCTAGCGCCCGGCTGGGGTGATTTTTTCGACCTCGGGGACGATTTCCGCCAGCAGATCAAAAAACTCCAACTCGTGGGCTTGAGAGGTATTGAACAGCGCTTGATCGAAGCCCAGTTCGGCCAGCCCGCCGAAGAAATCAATTGCGGCGGCTGGGGTCAGCGAGCCGTCGCTGCCATCGCGCGAGAGCTTGATGGTGTCGAGCGAGGTCTTTTCGATCTGCTCGTAAGGGCGGCCCAACCGCTGGCAATGCGCTTGCAGCACTTCCAGCTTATGCTTGATCGCGTCGGTGCCCAGGCGCCCAAAAAGGTTGCAGGCATCGGCATACTGCGCAACCATGCGCAGCGTCTTTTCTTCGCCGCCGCCGCCGATCAGGATGGGCGGGTGAGGCCGCTGTACGGACTGCGGCACGTTCAGAGGGCGCTCAAGCTGATAGTGTTTGCCTTCGTAGGGCTTTTCATCTCCGGCCCACATCTGCAAGGCAATCTGAAGCGTTTCTTCCAGGCGCTCGAAGCGCTCTTTCAGCGGCGGGAAGGGCACACCCAGGCCCTTGTGCTCTTCTTCGTTCCAGGCCGCGCCGATGCCAAAATACGCGCGCCCGTGCGAGAGGACATCCAGGGTGGTGGCCGTCTTCACCAGGATGCCAGGATGGCGATAGGTGATGCCGGTGACCATCGTCCCAAGCTTGATGCGATTGGTGCGTCCGGCGGCGAAGGCCAGCGCGCTCCAGCCTTCGAGCATCTCGTTTTCGGCGGGGCCGACGCCGCGAATCTGGAAGAAATGGTCCATTACCCACAGGCTGTACAAGCCCGCGCGTTCGGCACGTTCGGCAATGACGCCAAAGGTATCACCCAGGTGGCTTTGTCCATTGGGGAAGGTAAAATTCGGAACCTGTAAACCAAGACGCATGTGAGCAAAACTCCTTGCTACTGCTCGGTGAAGCATGTGAGGGTGACATACTCACCCCACTATAAAAAAGATAGCAACAGGATGCAAGAGCGCTAAGCGGGCACAAGCTGTGTCAGTTGCTCGCTGACCTGCCAGAGCCGCTGGGCGTTGGTGGTGTCAGCGGCGGCTGGCTGGGGCTGAGCCACGCGCTTGTTGCTGAAGTATTTGCCGCTGATGCCTTCCACTTCCGGCGAGGAAGCCAGATAGATCGAGGTTTCGGCTCCCTTTTCCGGACTGGTGAACAGAACCCTGCTGATGGACAGGACCCTGATGAATGCCTGGAAGACCGGACTCATATCGCGGGCCAGATTGGTGGCGACGACGCCCGGATGCAGGCAGTTAGCGGTGACACCTGTTCCTTCCAGCCGCCTGGCAAGCTCATAGGTGAAGAGGATATTGGCTAATTTGCTCTGGCCGTATACCTCCCAGGCGTTGTAGCGCTGTTCGCTTTGCAGGTCGTCGAAGCGGATGGCGTTCTGAGCCATGGAGGCCACGGTGACAATGCGCGCCGGGGCGCTGGCCTTCAGATGGTCTAGCAGCAGGTTGGTGAGCAAAAACGGCGCGAGATGGTTGACCGCAAAAGTGGTTTCGAGGCCATCGACGGTGACGGTGCGCTTACCAGCCGAGACTCCGGCGTTGTTCAGCAGCACATGCACCTGCGGATAGCGTGTTTTCACCTCTTGCGCCAGGTGGCGGATGGATTGCTGAGACGAGAGATCGGCGATGAGCAGGTCCACCGAGGAGTTGCCGCTTTTGGCTTTGATTTCGTCCTGCGCGGCCTGGCCTTTGCTCTGGTCGCGGCAGATCATGACAACGGTAGCGCCCAGTTTTGCCAGTCCCAGGGCGGTGGCTTTGCCAATGCCGGAGTTGCTGCCCGTCACCAGGCAAACTTTTCCCTGCATGGATGATGATGTCTGTTTCAATGTGCCCTCCTTGAGCCAGAGATAGCCTGAGCTACAGGTGTATTGTAGCTGGCGTGGCGTGGGGAATGCCCTGCCCATCTGGGTAGTTTGCCGCGCGGCTTGCGCGGGTTTATGGGTTTCGCTCTTGCCCTGTTTCATATAATAGGTGTGTTCGTCTTACTTATGAGCTATACCGCAAACCATAGATACCCAGCGGCGCGTCAGATGCCACCCTGGAGAGGATAGCCGCGCCCGTTGCTCTTTAACGGATAAGAAATGCTCAGGAGGAATGAATGATCTCGTTTTCCCCGTTGTCGCGGCATACCACGCTGCGTGGAATGATGCTGGCGACCAGTCTTGTGCTGCTGACGCTGCTGCTTGGCGCGTGTGGCGGCTCAACTCCACCTGTCAACGCCGGACCCGTGCCCAACACCGTCAACCCGGACGCGAAGACGTGCTCGGTCAGCACGGCTGATCTTGGTTCCGGCGGCGGCGCGAAGGCGACGGCTCCCAATGATAAGGCCACCGGTACGATTACCATTGATGACTCTCCGGAGCTTCAGCCGCTGCTGACGCAGGCCCAGACAGAGTATCTGGCGGCCAACACCAAGGCAAAAATCACGGTCAATGCGGAAACCAGCACCCAGAGCCTGACCGATGTGGAGGGGGGCAAAGTCCAGATTGGCAATACGGATGTCTTTGCCAAGACGATCAACAGCACCAGTTATACGAACCTGACCGATAACCAGGTGGCTGTGGTTGTCTTTGCTCTGGTGGTCAATCCCGATGTGGCGGCGTACATTACCAATCTGACGACGCAGCAGATTCAGCAGATTTTCGATGGTCAGATTGACAATTGGGACCAGCTTGGTGGGGCGAACGAGGGTATTACCGTTATTGGGCGACCAAGCGTTTCTGATACCGATGGCACGTTTATCAAGTATGTGATGCAGAACGCGGCTGCCAGCGCCACGCAGTCGGTGCAGGATACTGATGCCTCGGTTGGCGATGCGGTCTCCAGCACGCCGGGCGCGATTAGCTACATTGCTACGGGCTTCATCGGCACAGGCGGCAAGTACAACGGCAAGGTGGTTCCGATCTGCATCGATGGGCAGAAGCCCAGCCCCGGCGCGGTTGCCAGCAATGCCTATCAGTTCTGGACGATTGAGCATATGTACACGAAGGGCACGGCAACCGGCCTGGCTGCCTCCTTCATCAAGTACATCATGAGCACTGCGTTCCAGACGAACGATGTGCCTGGCCTGTACTTCTTGCCGGTCAGCAAACTCAGCGCTGCGGCAATGCAGGCGCATCAACCATAGAGCGCCGCCTGCTTTGGCCCTGCGCTTATCTGGAAAGCGCTGATGCCGCGCGCCCAATTGGGCGCGCGGCATCTTTTTATGCTCGCTTCTCTTAATACAACTTTAACATCGAGTTAAACAGCCGTTAAATAGCGAACGATACAGTTACCAGCGGAGCATCCAAGTACCCCCAACAGAGAGGGCATCTGCGCCCTTTGCTCCTTAACGAGTGAGTGGTTCTCAGGAGGAATGAATGATTTCGTTGTCCAAATTGTTGCGGCGCTCGACGCTGAGTGGGATGACGCTGGCAAGTGGCCTTTTGCTGCTGACCATGCTGCTGAGCGCCTGCGGCGCGAACAACACCAGCAGCGGCGGCTCGACACCAACGGCGACCACCAACACTGCAACCGCTTGTTCCGTCAGCACGTCTGACCTTGGCCCCGGTGGCAGCACCAAGGGCACGGCCCCCAATGACAACGCCAAGGGCACGATTACTATCGATGGCTCTAGCGCGCTTCAGCCGTTGATCAAGCAGGCTGCAACGGAATATCAGGCAACCAACAGCGGCGCGAACATCACCGTGAACGCTGGCGGCAGCAGCAAGGGCGTCGCTGATGTGGAGTCGGGCGCGGTGCAGATTGGCGATTCCGATCTGTTCGCGCAGACGGTCAACGCGACGAAATATGCTGATCTGGTCGATCACCAGGTTGCCGTCGTGATCTTTGCCGTCGTTGTCAACCCCGATGTGGCGGCCAAAATCACCAACCTGACGACGCAGCAGATTCAGCAGATTTTCAGCGGCCAGATTACCAACTGGAGCACGCTTGGCGGCCCGAACGAGACCATCACCACCGTTGAGCGCCCCGCTGGCTCTGGCACACGCGGCACGTTCTCCAAGTATGTTATGCAGGGCGTGACCTCGAACCCCAGCCAGACTCTCCAGAAAGATGACAGCGGCGCGCTCGGCCAGGCCGTTTCCACGACCCCCGGCGCGATTGGCTACATCGCCACCAGCTTCATCGGCAACGGTGGCTCGCTCAATGGCAAGATCACCCCGGTGTGCATCGATGGGCAGAAGCCCAGCCCCAGCGCGGTTGCCAGCAACGACTACAAGTTCTGGAACTTCGAGCATATGTACACCAAGGGCCAGCCGAGCGGCGTGGCAGCGAGCTTCCTGAACTATGTCACGAGCAGCGCCTTCCAGCAGAGCGATCTGGCCGACCTGTACTTCATCTCGGCGAGCACGCTCAGCTCTTCGGCGACGGCGTCACATCAGCCGTAAGGTCTATGGCGTAAGGATGGGCAGAAGGGATAGATCATGGCGATAGCAACACCTCCAACGCCCATTCAGAACCCGACGGAAACACCGCTTCTCCGCCGGGTTCGTCCCCTGCTTGTGAGTTTTGCTGCCGCCCTCATTGGCTTACTGCTGGTGCTGGCGGCGGTGCTCACGCTGGCTGGGGGAGTGGGGCAATTAGCTCTGTTCTATGGCGTCCTGGGCGGTTATTTTCTCTTTACCGCTGCCGTGCGTATCGTGGGCGGCAAAACGATTCTGCTGGCGCGGGCGGTCTATATGGTCGTGGCTGGGGCAGTTGGGGTGGTGATGTGGATACTCAATACGCTGGTCATTCAGGCAGCGGACAGCAGCCAGAATGCCATCCTCTGGATTTTCTTTGCCCTGGCAGCCCTCTATGTGGGGGTCTTTTATCTTATATCTGTGCTGAAAAGCGACCCGCTGGCAAATATCTTCTATTTCGTGAACGCAGCGGTGATCGTGCTTGGCATCGTTGCTCTGTTCTATTTTATCGGCGCTAAAATGTTCTTGCCCTTCTTCGGGGCGCAGAACGTCTCGACCGGTGGCACCGTGCCAGCGGTCAATATCATTGACTTTCTGACCAGAAGCAATTGGGACCCGGCTCCCGACCCGGGAACCGGCATCCAGCCATCGGCGGGAGCCTGGCCGCTCATTTACGGCTCGGTGACTGTCATGCTGCTGGCGGTTGTGATCGCCACTCCGCTGAGCATCGCGGCGGCGCTCTTCTTGACGGAAGTTGCGCCGAACTGGGCGCGACAATTGGTACAGCCCGCGCTGGAACTCTTCACCGGCGTTCCTTCGGTGCTGTATGGCTTTGTCGGTTTGACGGTGCTGGTTCCCTGGGTCGGCAGCCTCTTGCGCGGCGCGCAGCAGCATGTCTTGCCCACCCCTGATTGGCTGCTGGGTACCGGCGAAGGCATTCTGGTGTCGGGCTTTGTCCTGTCGATCATGATTCTGCCGACGATTACCAGCCTGACGGTTGACGCCCTCAAAGGCATTCCAAACGCGATGCGCGAAGCCAGCGCCGCGCTGGGCGCGACTCGCTGGCAAACGATGTCGCGGGTACTGCTGCCTGCCGCTAGCTCGGGCATCTTGACCGGCGTGATTCTGGGTATGGGCCGCGCCATTGGCGAAACGCTGGCGGTGCAGATGGTGATTGGCGATGTGCCCGCGATTCCCAGGTCGATTTTTGGCAGCGCCTCGACGATTACCGCCCAACTGCTCGAAGGCTTCGGCGAGACGGTGAACGATACCTATGCCCGCAACGTGCTCTGGGCGTTGACCGGCCTCTTGCTGCTGATCTCGCTGGCCTTTGTGATTATCAGCCGCTACTACAAGCCCATCCTTGGGCTGCTGGGCAAGGTGCCGAGGCGTGTCTGGTGGGGGCTGTTCGTCGTCAGTTTGATTGTGAACATCCTGATTGGCGGCGACCCGATCAGCTTCTTCCTGATTGTCCTCAGCAATATCTTGCTGTTGATTCTTGGCACCGGCAACAGCATCAGCCCCTTCTTGAATGGCAACCTGCTTGATGTGGTTGTTGGCAAGGGCACGACGGTGCAGTTTCTCTTCACGGGAAGCCAGCAGCTTGGCCTGTTCTTGAGCGCCATCAACCTGGTCGTCACGCTGTACTTGATTATCAGGGGCATTGGCGCGTTGAATCGCTGGCTGCGGCGTAATCGCGCGATTTCGCTGGAGCGCGTTCGCCAGCGCGCTCGCGCGGTCAGTCAGGTCGCGCTGGCGCTGATCTGGGGCTTGTCCGGCGCGCTGGTGATCTTGCTGGTGGCGCTGCTGCTGTATCTGCTGCTCTCTGGCGTGCAGATTCTCTCTCAGGGTGGGCAGGGTGTCTTGGGGAACCTCTGGCATTTCCTGACCGCCACGCCTGATGATAATGGTATTGGGCCGGAGATTTTTAGCTCCTTCTATATGCTCGTTGGGACCATGCTTATTGCCGTTCCTGTGGCGATGGGCGCGGCCATCTATCTGGTCGAGTTTGCCAGGCAGAGCGGGCCGCAAGGCGTGCTGACGGCGGTGATTCGCTTCTGCGCTGAGACGCTGGCGGGCGTGCCTTCGATGATTCTGGGTCTGTTCGGCTTCCTGACTTTTGTAACGCTCAACGGCGAAGGCACTCGCTTTGGCTTTTCGCGGCTGGCGGCTATCCTGACGTTGGTCTTGCTGAACCTGCCGCTGTTGATGCGCATCAGCGAGGATGCTATTCGGGCGGTGCCTGGCGAACTGCGCGAAGCCAGCCTGGCGCTGGGCGCTACCAAGTTCCAGACAATCACCAAGGTGATTTTACCGGCGGCACTGCCCGCACTGCTGACCGGCGTCATTCTGACGGCTGGTAAGGTGATCGGCGAAACCGCCGCGATAGTCTTTACCGCTGGTGAGGATACACCGCGCAATTTCTTGAGCCTGAACCCGCTCCTACCCAGCGATACGCTGACGATTCACGTCTGGGTGCTCAAGACCGAGGCGTCTACGGCCTCGGCGCAGGTCGTGGCAGCAGGCACAGCGGCGGTGCTGGTGATTTTCTTGTTGATCTTTAACCTTTCAACCCGCTTTATCGGCGCTGCCCTGTATCGTCGGTTGACAGCAGGCAAATAATGAGATAAGTAAGGAAGGTGCCATGAGCGAAGTGTCTACATCGGATTCCCTGGAGGATGCAATTCGTGAAGCCAGTCAGAAAGACGCGGTAGCCATTCCTCGCTTACCGACCCAGACCGGGCAAGCGCCGAGCGACGCGCCGATGTCAGAGCGCCCAGTTGAGGAAGGGCGCATCAAGATGCGCTCGGAGCATCTGGAAGTGTTCTATGGGACGAACCGCGCCATCAAGGGTGTTGACATGGTGGTCCTTGCCAATGAGGTGACGGCTCTGATTGGGCCTTCTGGCTGCGGCAAATCGACCTTCCTGCGGGCGCTCAACCGCATGCACGATCTGACGCCAACGGCGCGCGTGCAGGGCGCGATCAAGTTGGACGACCAGAATATTTACGGCTCGGGGGTTGATCTGGTGCAGCTTCGCCAGCGCGTGGGCATGGTCTTTCAGCGGCCAAACCCGTTCCCGAAAACCATTTTTGAGAACGTGGCCTATGGTTTGCGGGTGCAGGGCAATAATAACGCACGCGAACTGGCGGAGATTGTGGAGCGCAGCCTGCGCGGGGCGGCAATTTGGGATGAGGTGAAAGACCGCTTGCATACCAGCGCGCTCGGCCTTTCGGGTGGTCAGCAGCAGCGGCTCTGCATTGCCCGCGTGCTGGCGGTGGCCCCGGAAGTGATCTTGATGGACGAGCCGTGTTCCGCGCTGGACCCCATTGCCACGCTGAAGATCGAACAGTTGATGGAAGAGTTGAAACGCGAGTATACGATTGTCATCGTCACGCATAACATGCAGCAAGCGGCCCGTGTCTCGCAGCGAACGGGCTTCTTCCTGACAGGCGATCTTGTCGAGATTGGCCCGACGGCCACCATCTTCTCGAAGCCCACGGATAAGCGGACTGAAGATTACATTACCGGGCGGTTTGGTTAGGAGCGCACTGATGACACGAGACGCTTTTCATCACGAACTGGATGAACTGGAAGAGGCCGTCGTGCAGATGGCAACGCTGGTGGAGTCTGCCATTGCCAATGCCATGCAGGCGTTGATTCAGCGCGATGTGACGCTGGCACAGCAGGTGATCGACGGCGATGATACGGTCAACGAGCAGCAGCGCAGCATCCGCAACAAGACCTTTGGGGTGATTGCGCGCCAGGCGCCCGTAGCCCGCGATCTGCGCGAGTTGGTCACGATTCAACTGGTGATTAACGAACTGGAGCGCATGGGCGATCACGCGGTTGGGGTTGCCAAGAACGCCATCCGGCTGGCTTCGCAGCCGCCCGTCAAGGCGGTGGTGGACCTGCCGGAAATGGCAAAGCTGGTGCGCCAGCAGGTGCGCGACGCCATTCAGGCGTTTGTGGATGTGAATATTGTGGGTGCGCGGGAAATCTGCATTCGCGATGACGAGGTTGATCTGCTGTATCGCCAGATTTTCGATGAATTGCTCGGTTCGATGCGCGATTCAGATAACGTGCCGCAGGCCACCAGCCTGCTGTTTGTGGCGCATGATCTGGAACGTGTCGCTGACCGCGTGACCAATATCTGCGAAGATGTCATTTATATGGTGACGGGCGAGATCGAGGAATTGAATTAGCAACAAGCCCTGAGGGAGTCACTTTGTGATGCAACGGACGATTCTGGTCGTGGAAGATGAAGCCATCTTGCGCGATACTATTGTCTATAACCTGCGAGCGGAAGGCTATGAGGTGCTGACAGCAGGCGATGGCGCCTCTGCGCTCGATACAGCCCAGCGCAGTCGTCTTGATCTGGTGCTGCTGGACCTGATGCTGCCGGTGATGGATGGGCTGGAGGTGTGTCGGCAACTGCGCAGGCGCAACGAGACTTCCTCGGTGCCGATTCTGATGCTGACGGCGCGGGCCGAAGAAACCGACAAGGTGGTGGGCCTGGAACTGGGCGCGGATGACTACGTTACCAAGCCCTTTAGCTGGCGCGAACTGCGCGCGCGTGTGCGCGCTTTGCTGCGCCGAACCGAACCGCGCACGGATGGTGTGCCCGGCACGAGCCAGCTTGATGACACGCGCGTCTTGCTGGCCGGTGATTTGCGCGTGGACCTGGACCGCCGCGAGGTGTCCATCGGCGAGCGCCAGGTCGAGATGCCCGCCCGGCTCTTTGACCTGCTGGTCTATCTGGTGCGCCATCGCGGCACGGTGCTGACCCGTGACCGCCTGCTCGAACACGTCTGGGGCTACGATTTTGCGGGCGACACGCGCACGGTCGATGTGCATATCCGCTGGCTGCGCGAAAAAATCGAGGCGGACCCGGCGAATCCGGTCCTGGTACAAACGGTGCGCGGCGTTGGCTATCGCTTCAAAGGCTGAGCCGCGTCCGCACCTCTTCCTCAACACCTCTTCATGTTTTCGCCCCTTCCCAAATGCTTGCTGAACAGATAGAATAGCTTCAGCGGAGCAGCACTGCGGCTGCCAGCAGATGGATGCCGGTACGATGCGACGAAGGAGCGAACACATGCCAAAGGCGTCAGTCAACGGATGTCTCTATAACTATGAGGATCGAGGCACGGGCGATCAGGTGATCTTCTTTGGGCACGGTCTGATGTATGCCTGGCAGAGCTTTGAGCATCAGATCGATCATTTTGCGCGGAAGGGCTATCGCGTGATTGCCATCGACTGGCGCGGCCAGGGCGAGACGGAAGGCGCGGGCAGCCCGGAAGCCTATGATCTGTATCATCTGGGCGACGATGCTTACGCGCTGCTTCAAAGCCTGGGCATCAACCGCGTGCATTGGGTGGGCCTTTCGATGGGCGGTATGGTTGCCATGCGGCTCTATCCGCGTCATCCCGAATTATTCCAGTCGCTGAGCCTGATTGATACCTCTGCCGCCGATGACCCGGAGCACCTGCCAATGTATCGGGCGATGGACGAGACGTATCTGACGCATGGCGCGGTGCCGCCGATTCTGGCCGGTCTGGATGGCACGTTCTACACGGCTGCCTTCCCCGAAACGAACCCGGCAGCGGTGGAGCGCTGGCATGCTTACTGGACATCCGAGCGAGACCGCCAGGCCATGTACAACGCGGTGCTGCCAGTGATTGACCGAGATGATGTCAGCGAGACGGTCCATGCTATCAGTGTGCCTACGCTCATCCTGTGCGGTGATCAGGATGTGTCGACACCGCCTGACAAGAGCGAAGACCTGCACCGACGCATCCAGGGTTCGCGCTATATCGTCATTCCGCAATCGGGGCATATGTCCTGCGTGGAGCAGCCGGAGGCCGTGACCAAAGCGCTGGATGAGTTCCTGAGCAGCCTCAGCGCTTCCTGATACCTTCTGCTTGCCGTTTTGCCCATCTCTAGAACGAGGCCGCCTTCTGTAATCACGGAAGGCGGCGTCAAGGAGCAGTATGCCTCTCACTGAAAACCTGGCGGAGTATCTGCGCGTTGCGCCCAAAGCCGAACTGCATGTGCATCTGGAAGGCTCGATTCAGCCAGCCACGCTTTTGAAGCTGGCAGAGCGCAACGGCAAAGCCTTGCCCGCGCAGACGGTGGAGGAGCTTGGGCAGTGGTTTCGCTTCCGCGATTTCAACCACTTCATTGAGGTGTATTTCGAGATCACCGGCTGCCTGAGGACGGCAGAAGATTATGAACTGATTGCCTACGAGTTTGGCGCGGAGATGGACCGGCAGCGTACGCGCTATGCCGAGGTGACGTTTTCGCCCAGCACACATTATTTTTCGCTGGGCATCCCCTTCGAGACGTTCTTTAGCGGCCTGACACGCGGGCGCGAACGGGCGCGGCGCGATTTTGGCGTGCAGATGAGCTGGGTCTTTGATATTGTGCGCAATATCGAGGACGAGGCGCGCAACCGGCAACTGGCCGATTACGTGACCGCTGTCGCCATCGAGGGCAAGGCCAATGGCGTGGTGGCGCTTGGCCTGGGCGGCGCGGAGGTTGGCTATCCGCCTGAGCGCTTCGCCGCCTATTTCGAGCGCGCGCTGGCAGCGGGCCTGCACAGCGCGCCGCACGCGGGCGAGACGGTTGGCCCGCCAAGCGTCTGGGGCGCGCTGCGCGCGCTTGGCGCGGAACGTGTGGGGCATGGCGTGCGCTCGGTTGAGGACGCGGCACTGGTGGAGCATCTGGCCGAGCGCCACATCCCCATCGAGGCGTGCCCCACCAGCAATCTGCGCCTGGGCGTCTATCCCAGCCTGGCGGAACATC